>OIFG01000008.1_pt1 | contig 333167 bp, 336 predicted proteins | sample 1582031 | NCBI WGS metagenome assembly OIFG01 (sample SAMN07501051, study PRJEB24779) | human gut metagenome | isolation source: stool | host: human infant | place: USA: Pittsburgh, PA | reverse complement strand
GCGGTCACCCTGAGCGGCAACCCGGACTTTGAGAACAAAGCCAGCTACAGCTTCACCGTGGTGGCTACCGATGCAGCGGGCAACCACAGCAGTCAGGCGGTCACGCTGGGGATCAACAACCTCGACGAGGTTGCCCCGACCATCACCAGCGGCACCACCGCCACGGCGATCGACGAGAACAGCGGCGCGGGCCAGGTGATCTACACCGCGACGGCCACCGACAACGCCGACATCAGCGGCGGGGTCACCTTCTCGCTCCAGCCGGGCAGCGATGCGGGCCTGGCCATCGACCCGATCACCGGCGCGGTCACCCTGAGCGGCAACCCGGACTTTGAGAACAAAGCCAGCTACAGCTTCACCGTGGTGGCTACCGATGCAGCAGGCAACCACAGCAGTCAGGCGGTCACGCTGGGAATTAACAACCTCGATGAAGTCGCGCCAACCATCACCAGCGGCACCATCGCCACGGCGATCGACGAGAACAGCGGCGCGGGCCAGGTGATCTACACCGCCACGGCCACCGACACGGCGGATATCAGCGGCGGGGTGACCTTCTCCCTTAAAGCGGGCAGCGATGCGGGCCTGACCATCGATCCGGTCACCGGCGCGGTCACCCTGACCGGCAACCCGGACTTTGAAAACAAAGCCAGCTACAGCTTCACCGTGGTCGCCACCGATGCGGCAGGGAATGCCAGCAGCCAGGCGGTCACGCTGGCTGTTAATAACCTCGACGAGGTGGCTCCGACCATCACCAGCGGCGCCATCGCCACGGCGATCGACGAGAACAGCGGCGCGGGCCAGGTGATCTACACCGCCACGGCCACCGACTCGGCAGACATCAGCGGCGGGGTGACCTTCTCGCTGAAAGCGGGCAGCGACGCGGGCCTGACCATCAACCCGGTCACCGGCGCGGTCACCCTGACCGGCAACCCGGACTTTGAGAACAAAGCCAGCTACAGCTTCACCGTGGTGGCTACCGATGCGGCAGGCAACCACAGCAGCCAGGCGGTCACGCTGGCTGTCAATAACCTCGATGAAGTCGCTCCAAACATCACCAGCGGCACCATCGCCACGGCGATCGACGAGAACAGCGGCGCAGGCCAGATCGTTTACACCGCGACGGCCACCGACAACGCCGACATCAGCGGCGGGGTGACCTTCACGCTCCAGCCGGGTAGCGATGCCGGGCTGACCATCGATCCGGTTACCGGCGCGGTCACCCTGACCGGCAACCCGGACTTTGAGAACAAAGCCAGCTACAGCTTCACCGTGGTCGCCACCGATGCGGCGGGTAACCACAGCAGCCAGGCGGTTACGCTGGGAATTAACAACTTCGATGAAGTGGCCCCCAGCTTCACTACCGGCAACAGCAGCGACAGCTATGCCAGTGCCACGGTGAACGTGGCCGAGAATACCGCTGCCAGCACCGCCATCTATACTGCGCAGGCTAATGATAATGACGCCGCCGACGGTGGCGAGCACGTCACTTACAGCCTGGCTGACGAAAATGGTGCCGCAGACGCCCAGTATTTCAGCATTGACGCTGTAACGGGGGCGGTCTCCTTTAAGTCCAGCCCCGACTATGAAGGTGCCCACGCGCCTGCATACACCTTTGCAGTCGTCGCCACTGACGCAGCCGGTCACACAACCCGCCAGACCGTCACTGTCAATGTCACCGATGTGGACGAAATTGCCCCCACAGTCACACTCGATGGCAGCTCTACGGGGCCTGTGATGTTGAATACAGCGCCCCTCAACACGTATCTCAACGGTTATGACACTACCGCGCTGGGTGACGGCACCTTCCTGGTGACATGGGCAAGCAACAACAATGGCAACCTCGGGATCTATGCCCAGCGCCTTAGCGCGCAGGGTGTGGCGATGGGCGATCCGGTACAGCTTGCATCAGGCGCAACCTATACGGTCATGAGTTCGTCAGACAGTATCCTCAGCGTCACCGCCCTTAATGATGCAGGGGCTTACGCCGTGGCCTGGATCGGCAAGGACGGCACCAGCAGTTACAGCAGCATCTTTGCGCAATCGTTCAACGCTGACGGCACTCCACTATCCGCAGCCGCGCAACTTGATGGGGTTGCTTCTGCACATGACCTCGCCCCGCAAATCGCGACGCTTGCCGATGGCGGCTATATCGTGAGCTGGTCCATCAACAGCGGTGGCATTTACGTGCAGCGCTTTGACGACACTGGCGTTGCAGTAGGCAACACCGTGCCACTGGCTGTGTCCGGCTCTTCTGGCAACGCCAGCCCGCAGGTCACCGTGCTGGACAACGGCAGCTATGTGGTAACCTGGCAGGGCTATACCACCGGCGACTATCACATCTACGTGCAGCAGTTCGACGCCACAGGCAACGGCACCACGCCTGTGATGCTGGACGCTACGACGGGAACCAGTAATAGCTACGAAAACCTGCCACAAATCACGGCGCTGGCTAACGGCGGCTATGTCGTCACCTGGTCCGGCTATAACTACAGCGGTTCGAACTACAACAACAGCACCTATGTGCAGCAGTTCGATGCCACAGGCTCCAGGGTCGGCGGCATTGTCGTACTGGACGGCTCAAGCAACGCTAATAACGGTGGCAGCTATACCTATCCGTATGTCGCAGCTCTGGCCGACGGCGGCTACGCCATCACCTGGATGGAATACGACAACACCAACGGCTACTACAATTACAAGGTTTATGTACAACAGTTCTCTGCTGGCGGCAGCAAAGTGGGCGCTACCGTGCAACTGGACGCACCGCACAACAGTACGAGTAACGACCGTGATCAATTCCCGCGCATCACGGCGCTGGGGGATGGTGGCTACGCCGTCACCTGGATGAGTATTGGCAGCTCGAATTGGGACATCTATGTGCAGAAATTCAATGCCAGCGGTGTCGCGGTAGGCGATATGGTGCGACTGGAAGCTTCCGGCGGTGCGAGTGACCTCTATCCACAGGTCACTGCCGTCGGTGCAGACGGTGAATACATGGTGACATGGTACGGTTACAGCCCTGGCAGCGGCATTTCTGGTTACCACCTCTACGTGCAGAAATTTAATGCCGACGGCAGCACTTACGACAACCTGGTCGTACTGAACCATGCCGGTCAGGCCACCGTGCAAAGTACCGAAACCGGCACCGTCTATCTGGTCAACGACAATGTCGTGGTCAGTCAGCTCAGCGACATTACTGGCGCCGCCAGCGACCAGTGGGCCAGCACGGCCGTGATCGCAAATACCAGTGCATCGATCTCCGCTGCCAACCTTGCTGACGGCACCTATCACGCCTGGGCTGTTGATGCGGCAGGCAATCTTTCTGTTATTTCCGGCCGCAGCGTAGTGGTGGATAACACCGTGCCTGTCTTTACCAGCGCGACCACAGCCGCCGACATTACCGACAGCACCGTCGCTGGCGACACGGTCTACACCGCTGCCGCCACCGATGCGCATGGCGTCACCTACAGCCTGAACGACACCCAGCACTTCCGCATTAACGCCAGCACCGGCGTGGTGACACTGATTTCCAGCCCGGACCAGGCCAGCGGTGCGCAATTCATTGTCACCGCCACCGATGCCGCTGGCAATCAGACCACGCAGACCGTCACCTACAACGTCGTCGATACCACGCCGCCGGACGTCATGCTCGTCAGCGACGCGGACGGCGTGGAGAACAGCGGTGAGATGGTCATCGTACAGAGCTCCGAGGCGGGCACGGTATACCTGGTCAGCGACAGCGTGACGGTGACGGATCTGAACAGCCTCACCAATGCTGCCGACAACCTGGTGAACAGCGTTGCCGTCGCGGCTAACGTCGGCACCGTGCTGGCCCTGAACGGCCTGGCCGAAGGGACTTACCACGCGTATGCCGTGGATGCGTCCGGCAATGTCTCCGCTATCTCCGGCAGTAGCGTGACAGTGGATAACACTGCGCCTGTCATCTCCGGTGGCGCAACGGCTAACGGCACCAGCCTCACCAGCGGCGCAGCGACAGGCACCCAAGTGTACGACGCCAATGCCAGCGACGCCCACGCCATCACCTACAGCCTGGACCAGGACAGCCTCGCCTGGTTCGACATTAATGCCGCCACCGGTGTCGTCACGCTGAACAGCGCCGCCATCGCCGGCAGCTATAACCTTGTCGTGACCGCTACCGATGCGGCGGGCAACCACAGCAGCCAGACCGTTACCGTTGAGGTCGCGCCAGGCAACAACCTTGATGGCATTCCGATGGTCTCGGGCAGCGCCACCGACACCTCCACCGAGATGACTGTCAACGTCGGCCTGGAGAAGCTGAGTAACGGCTACACGGTCGTCGAGTACATGCGACAGATCGGCGGTGACAATCGCACTGGGGATCCGACCGGCGCGCTGTACGACGGCGTCGTCAGGGTGCTGGACGCGGGCAACAACGTCGTCAAGACTCTGGACATCAGCATTCCCGCTGGCTACACCCTGGTGGATACGCAGATCAAGGCGCTGGCCAACGGCGGCTTCGTCGTGGCCTGGTCGCAGGTGGATGCCCTTAGCTGGACTGACTTTAGCGTCCACTATGCGATCTACGACAACAGCGGTAACCTGCAATCCAGCGACACGCTGGCGTCGCCAGGCTCCGGCGTCACCATTGCGGCGCAAAGCAGCGCGAATGGCGGTGATTTCGCGATCGCCTACCAGACGATGGGCCACGGGACCGACCAGCAGGAGGCCATCTCGGTCTTCCACTACAACGGCAGCGGATCCAGCTTTACACCGGGAACGCAGACCCTGATTGGCGGCAATGACGCGAGTCAAAACTTCGGCGGCGTTGCCAGCCCGGCCGTCCAGTTGATGAAATTCCAGCTGACGCCAGGTGTGCTGACGGCACTGAGCGATGGCAGCTATGTGCTGGCCTCCGAGGTCTACGACTGGATTGGCACGCCGGGTCAGTCGGCGACAACCACGCCTATCGGTGCCTTCATCTTCAAGCTCGACGCCAGCGGCACGCTGACCAGTTTCGACAGCGGCACCACCTGGCAGCGCGTTAACTGGAATGACGAGCAGGGCTCGCCGACTAACGTCATTGCTTTCGACGGCGGTTTTGCCGTCTTTAGCCAGGAATACCGCACCGCGGCCTGGGAGGTCACGCTTTACAACAACAACGGCACGCTGATCACCACCAACATACAGAGCAACACTGTCCATAACATGGGGACCCAGAGCTATCACGCCGTGGACGTTGGCGCGATGGACAAAGAGACCCATTCTGGATTGGCGTGGTATATCAACGGCTACCTGGCGGCATCGGCCACGGCCTACGACAACGGCACCGATCTGGTGTTTGTGTTCCCTGACGGTAGCGGCGGCTTGAGCCAGGTCACCATCTCCAAAACCACCGGCGAGTTGACCAGTGACGTGACCGACAGTGGTATCACGGTGCCTCAGGGCGGGCAGTTGTATAACCCGCGTATCGTCCCCGATGGGTCGGGCGGCTATGACATCACCTATTCTGTCCTGTTTGATTCCAACCCAGTCGATGATGACAGGGTCGGCTACGTAGTCGGTGATATCTACCAGATCGGCCTGAATGCCGGTCCTGCTCCGGTGTTACCGACAGTGACCGATGCCCACATCGCCATCACCTCTACGCCAGGTGGTGCAGATGGCATGACCTACAAGGTCGGCGACACCGTCACCGCCGTGTGGGACAACTCGGCCAGCGGCGACGCCAATACCAGCGCCGTGACCAGCGTTACCATGGATTTCAGCCAGTTTGGCGGCAGCACCTCGGCGACGGCTTACGATGACGGCACCCACGGCGATGCCATCGCAGGTGACGGTAAATTTACCGCTCAATACACTGTCACCGCCGGTGCCCTTGACCATGTAGCCGGTCGCAACGTCGCCGTCACGGTCACTGCGGCGAATCACACGTCTACCACGACGGCGGACAGCACCGGCCTGACGGTCGACAGCACTGCGCCTGTACTCACCAGCAGTACGCCGCAGGACAATGGCGGCAGCATTGCCACGGGCGCTAACCTGACGCTGACCTTCAGCGAAGATGTGCTGGCCGGCAGCGGCCATATCACCCTCGTTAATGAGAGCGACAGTAGTCAGAACAAAGTCATCGACATCACCGACAGTTCGCAGGTCAGCATCAGCGGCAACACGGTGACCATCGACCCGACAACGGACCTGGCGGCAGGCGCAAACTACCACGTCCAGATCGACAGCACTGCGCTGCACGACACGGCGGGCAATGACTATGCCGGTATCAGTTCGTCTACTGGGCTGAATTTCACGACCGTTTCCGCCTCGACCGCGGATCCGTCCATCGTGGTGTTCGACCTGACAACGGGCCAAAGCTCCGATCACAACGGGCGCGTCTTTGATGCCAATACCGCGTACACCATCTATATCCGGGTCAACAGCGATTCCCATTCGCTGGTTGGGCTGGATAGCAATGAGATGTGGTCGGGCGCGCAGAATCTTGGCATAGACGACAAGATTGTGCTGGTGGGCACGGGCAGCGAAGTTAAGGGTGACTTTGGCAACGCAGTGTCGGGGATGCGCGGTGGGAATTCCATTAATTGGCTGGCGGGATCCTCTATTTCGTTTTCCTCTTATAACGTCGCAGGCGTTGACGCAAGCGGCAAATTCTATCGGGATGGTAATAACGTGGATCTCTGGAACGGCTCCTGGGCCGCGAACCCGAATCAGGACAACGGGTTTGCTCAGGCGTATCTACAGGCGATGCCTGCTGGCGTCCTCACCTCGCAAGGGCTGGCGATGCCATGACAGGTTCTCTGACGTTGCTACGCCGTCTGGTGGAAATGCAGCAGTTCGACGCGCTGCATGAAGCCTGTTATAGCCTGCCGGTGATTTCACCGGCAGAACAGGTGCTGCTGGCTCTGGCCCAGGCCCATCTGGGCCAGCCAGAGACGGCCCGGCAGACGCTGATGGCGCTGCATCCGGCTACACTGGAGGTCGACGCCCGCGTCGACCTGGCTGCCGTACACCTGCGGCTTGGGGAATGTGACGCGGCACAGGCGTTGCTGGAAGCCACCCGCCCAGAGGCACCCGACCACGCGCTTCTGCTGGCGCGTCTGGCGGCCTGTTAAGTGCAGCATCAACGGGGGGAGGAGGCTATCCCCCTGTATGAATGCAGCCTGCGCCTGCAACCCCGTATCGCCGTCTATCAGCCACTGCTGCGCCTCTACCTGCAAAGTGAGGCGTTGCCGCAGGCCGAGGAGACGCTGGCTGCCGCCGACCTCTACTGGGCAGGCGAAAGGGAGCACTGGCCCGCATCGCAGGCGGCTTTGCATGACCAGCAGCTGCGTGGCCTGCGTCTGGAACTGTGGCTGGCCCGTGATGACTTCGTCAGCGCTGACGCCTGGCTGGACGCACGGCATGCTGAGCTGGCGGAGGACGATTATTGCGGCCTGCTGACCGGTTATGCTCAGCGTCTGGCCGAGCGCGGACGCCATGCCCAGGCCGAGGATGCGCTGCGCCGTGGTCTGTGGCATTACCCGGACCATACGGATCTGTACCGACAGCATGCTGAGTTGGCGGAGTTACAGGGGCGCCTGCCTCAGGCCTTGGCGCTACTGAACCGTGCCCTTCATCTGGCCGGACAACAGCAAAAAATGACGCTTCCGTTGCGCCTGAAGCTGGCCAGCCTCGCTACTCAGGGTTATCCGGCGCTGGCACGTAAGATGGCCGAACAGGCTATCGAGGAGGCCGGGGCGCTGACGCCATCACCTGAGATGGACACGGCGCAGATCGGCCAGTGGCTGGCGCAGGCGCAAGTGGCACTCGCCGGGGTGGATGCACAGGAGCAACACTACACCGACGCGGAGGCGCTATACGTCGACATCCTGCAAGCCCATCCGCACCTGGTGCCCGCGCTACAGGGGCTGGGGCAGTTATATATGCAACTGGGGCGCATCGACGAGGCTGTCGCGCTGTTCGGGCAGGTTTTGGCTGTCGACCCGGCACGCGGTCATGCAGCATTGATTAACGCCCGACGTTTTCCGCAAGACGAAGAGACGTTGATTCGCCTGGAAACCCTGGCGCGACAACCTGGCCTGTTCGGCCCGGTGCAGCCTGGATTGCTGCTGCAGCTTGCGGCAGCCTGGGAAAAGCGCAAGGACTACACCAAAGCCTTCACCCTGGCAAACGAAGCCAATGCCGCCAGCCGCGCACTGCTACGCTACGACCCGGTTGCACACCGGCAAGGCAGCGCGCGTATCCGCCATGCTTTCAGCCGTTCGCTCTACGAGCACCGACGCAGCATCGGCAATGATTCAACGCTGCCCGTTTTTGTACTGGGTATGCCGCGTTCCGGTACTACCCTGGTTGAACAGATTCTGGCGGGACACAGCCAAATCCACGGCGCGGGAGAACTGGGGGTGATCCCCAGTACGATCGCCCGGCTGGAACGCTGGGAGCGTCATACGGGGTCAGGACGCCATTACCCGGACTGTGTGGACGATCTGACTGCGGATGACGTCGCGGGTATCACCGCCAGCCTGCTCAAGGAACTGCGGGAAACCTTGCCAGAAAACGCGGCCGAGATCCGGCATGTGGTGGATAAGCTACCGCACAATTTCGAGAACATTGGTCTTATCAAACTGCTGTTCCCGAACGCGAGGATAATCTCAGTGCGACGTGATCCGCGCGATATCGCTATCTCCAACTACTTTACCGACTACGCGGCCAGACACGGTGGGATGGGCTTCGCCTATGACCTGCAGTGGATCGGTGAACAGTTGGCTGACCACAACCTGATGATGCACCACTGGAACCAGCTGTTCCCGGGTGACATTCTCGAGGTGCGCTATGAGGACGTGGTCTCTGAGCCGGAGCGAGAGGCGCGTCGTATGCTGGATTATGTGGGGGTGCAATGGGAACCGCAGGTGCTCGATACCTCTGAACTGGACAGGCCGGTCAAGACAGCCAGTGTCTGGCAAGTGCGTCAGCCTATCTATCAGACGGCGCGTGAACGCTGGCGGCGTTACGCGGACTTTCTGGCGCCGCTGATCGCGGGAACGAATGCGAAGATCGTGCATGAGCCTGTTGAGATGGTGAGCCTGCCAGTGCCGGGTATGCAAAGCGAGGGTATAGCGCGCTATCGTCAGGGGAAGCTTGATGAAGCCGAGATGCTCTTTAAACGCCTGCTGCACCACGTGCCCGAACACGCTACCGCGCAGTTTATGGTGGGCCTGATATACGTGCGTAAAGGGCATCTGGCTGAGGGTATTGTGCACATGGAAAAGGGATACGAGGCATGCCCATGGAATCTCAACTGGCGACGCGATCTGGCGCAGGCATACGAATTAGCGGAGCAGCCGGAAAAAGCACAGGCGTTAAGGGCGGGCCGCGTCGGTACGGATGACAGCGTGGCGAGCGCAATGGATATTGACCAGGATGATGCTCTTCCTCTGGGCTTTTCCATTCGCACCTCCGCGACGGCACCGTATTAATGAGCATCGGGATTCGCAGTCAGGGGTGCCCGCCACGCCCCTAAAGGTAGGGCAGGGACGATCACTGCGAACAGGTAATCCGGTTTCCGGGTTAGACTAAAACGGGAGCCAACAGGCTTCCGTTTTTTTATAGGCATTATGATGAAAGACCATGGAGGAGAGACCATGATTGACGAAGCATGGCTTCAACGATTGCGTGCAGGGGAAGTCTCCACGCTGACACCAGCGACGCTGGCGGAACTTGCCGCCGAGCTGCTCTCCTTGCGCCAGGAGAACGCCCGGCTGAAACAGCGGTTAGCGACCGAAGTGAAACTCCCCTATACCAGCGCCAGCCCGGTGTGCGATATCGAAGCGGGCTACGCCGCAGGCGTCACGGACTGCAAAGAGGCGATACGCCGGGCCGGGTTTTTGATCGAAGGGGACGACTAGAAGGAAGTACCCGGCGGAATGCCGGGCCTGCTCACGTTAAAACCAGTTAAATTTGTCAGAAAGAATCAACAACAACGAACTGGCACAAACAAGATTAATGCAGATCACGAATCTACTGGAAACGTTCATGTCTCAACACCATTCTGGCTATGAATGAAATGTGCTGATAAGCGTAATAGTAAATAGCGGAACGATCAAATCACGCGGGCAGGGCAAAAAAAAGCCCACATAAAGTGGGCAAGAAATACTGGAAGCAATGTGAGCAATGTCGTACTGAATACCTGAGTGATTTGCTCAACTATTTAGTGTTGAGAAAGATAATGTTTCTCATTAACGATTACAACCCCAATTTTTGTGCGGAAGGCCGGTTTCTCACTTTTTTCTTAAATTTCTCTCGTGATGGGTATCACAAACTTGCAATTCTGAATCCTGTGCTAAGCTTTGTGTGTATTTGATTTGACGACAAAAACCATACAGAGAGGAAAGCAGCTATGGGAATCATATCCTGGATTATCTTTGGGCTTATCGCGGGTATTCTGGCTAAGTGGATCATGCCGGGCAAAGATGGCGGTGGATTCATCGTTACGGTCATACTGGGTATCATCGGTGCCGTCGTGGGCGGCTGGATCAGTACCCTCTTCGGTTTCGGCAGAGTTGATGGTTTCAACTTCGGCAGCTTCATGGTCGCGGTGATTGGTGCACTGGTTGTGCTGTTTATCTACCGTAAAGTCAGAAGCTAAACCGACGCTTCAGACAAAAAGACCGCCTACAGTGGCGGTCTTTTTGCATCGTTTACCACCAGCCCAGTTGGCTACCGGCGACGGCTGCGATGGCGACAATCAACATTATAATGGTTGTTTTTCTCACTTATCCCCCAGGCGCAGCGTAACCGCCGACAAAAAACCACGTTAAAAAGATGACCGCCGTGATAAAAATCACGATCGGGAACAGAATACCAAGCCGCATGCTACCACCTGTCCTGAAATGCAAAACCCGTCAAGTGTACGGGGTTAATCAATATTGAGAAAGGGCGTTTTGAGTTTGCCTTTCTTATCACTGTACATGGCGGCATCGGCTGCCCGCAGCGCGCTGTCGGCATCTATTTCGGCAGGATCCACCTCAATTACCCCCAGGCTGGCGCCCGGATAGATAAGATGCAGATCTCCCAGCCAGTACTCACCGGCAATTTGCGCGCTCAGCTGCGTTCTCACCAGGGTTAATGAGGTCTGCTCGGCGCTCTCCCGATCCTGACTCAGGCAGGCCACCAGAAACTCGTCGCCGCCGAGTCTGCCCACGATATCATCGTCGCCGCGTCCATCATTCAGGCGCTTGCCCACCTCAACCAGAAACCGATCGCCCGCCTCATGACCAAAGCGATCGTTAATCAACTTAAAATCATCCAGATCGATGTAGGCGATGATGGCGTTGCGGTTCAGATGGCGCGCCAGCGAGAAGAGGGTAGTGAGGTTCTCGAAGATGGCGCGGCGGTTCGGCAGGCCGGTCAGGGCATCGGTATAGGAGTAAGCGATCAGCGCGGCGTTGGCTTCGCGCAGCTGCCTGACCAGCGACTCCTTCTCGATGTACTGCGCGATAAGTCCGGCGAAAAGCTTTAAGACGTGCTCGCCGCGTTCGCTCAGTTGATGCTTGCTGGAACTGGCAGCGCACAGGGTGCCGTACAGGGTACCATCCGTCAGATGAATGGGTATGCTCATGTAGGTAGTGATGCCCAGCGCATGCGCTGCATCACAGTCGTCCCAGTGTTCGGCCACGTTATTGCTGAAGAAACAGTTGGAATCGATCGCCCGCTTACACAGGGTCTCGCCCCAGGGAACGCTCAGCCCCTCCGGGATCTCCATCTTTTTGCTGTTTCGGGCATACAGAATATGCTGCAGGCGGGCATTGATATCGATTTTGGTAAGGTAGGTCGACTCCATGTCGGTGACCACTTCAAGCATTTCGAGCAACTGACGCACCAGGCTCTCAAGCGATTGCTCAGTGCTGAGCGTTTCTGAAACACGGGCAAGAATAATATCCGACATGACGCTGCACAACTCCCCTACAGAAGACCTCTGTACCTGTCTGTATTGCTGAAAGATTCGACTGCGCGTAGTAGAACACGATTTAACAACATTTCATATATTCAGGCGCGGAACAGCAAATTCTGGCGGGTAAAAAAAAGCCCCGGCACGGGCCGGGGAAATACATCTTGATTACGGAATGATGTTCTCTGGTCAAGGTGAGAACAGCACCATTCTGGCATTGAAACATGGTCTCATGATGAAGAAATAATGGAGAAAGGATCACCCCTTCACCCTGGTGACACGGCGTTTTGGCTGAGATACACTTCGCACTAAGATTATTCCTATGTATTCAGCAGCCAATTACGAGGACATATGTTTCAGTTAAACCCGGGCAGCCTGGCGATGATTATCGGTGCCCGCACGCCAGCTGGGCGTCGCAATATCGGAAAATCCGTTGAGTTATTCAGCCTCTGCCAGCCGGGGCAGCGTTTCCTGAACCCCGTCAACGGGATTGTGACAGAACTGCCGCCAGGCGCAGAGCGGGCCTTGTGGCTGGTGACCGGGGATGTGTTTTCGTTTGATAACCAGCTGGGCTTTGCGTTTGTACGCCCTGAACATCTGATGCCGCTCACGCCTGAAGAGGCGCCAGAAACCCTCGACGCCTTGATGCTGGATTGATTCAAAGCTGACGCAGCCAGTCGGCTAACACCTGCGCGTGATTCTGCTGCCGGTCTTTCGCTCCATAAAGCAGCGTCACGGTCTGTTCGTCTGCAAGGCGGGCAATGCGCCGTCCTTCATCCTGATGCAGAACAAGCTCCTGACGATAGGCCTCGCTGAAGCTAGCAAAGTCTATCGTCTCGCTGTGAAACGCTTTGCGCAAATCGCTGGAGGGGGCCAGAGTCTTACACCACTCGTCGCAGGCCAGCGCCTCCTTTTTTACCCCCCGCGGCCAGAGCCGGTCCACCAGGATCCGGTAGCCATCCGCTTGACTGGTCTCGTCATACAGTCGTTTACATGTAATCATTTTCCCGCTCCTTTTCCTGTCGCTGTAACGCTAAGCTATTTCCGCCCACTTATTTTAAGGTGTTGTGATATCAACGGAAGATCGGTAGTCTGAGGCGCCTTATGTTACTTGATATTTGTCTGGCATAAGGATCTCTCTATGGAACTCTCCGCGGTAAAAAATACCCTCCGAATTGCGCTGGTTGGTGACTACAATCCTGACGTGCTGGCTCACCAGGCGATCCCGCTGGCCATTGATGATGCCGCAGCGGTGCTGGAGATCACAGCCGACTACGACTGGCTGGCGACCACCGAATTAACCAGCCCGGAAGACCTGGTGGGCTACGACGCTATCTGGCTGGTTCCGGCAAGCCCCTATAAAAATGCTGCAGGCGCGTTTATTGCGGCACGCTATGCCCGCGAAAACAGCGTGCCGTTTCTCGGCACCTGCGGTGGCTTCCAGCATGCGTTAATTGAGTATGCCCGTAATGCCCTGGGCTGGCAGGATGCGGCGCACGCGGAGACCGATACCGAAGGCCGCATGGTGATTGCCCCGCTGACCTGCTCGCTGGTCGAAGTCAGCGACGCTATTGAATTGCGCGCCAACACCCTGATTGCCAGAGCCTATGGTCAGGAAGAGATCGAAGAGGGTTATCACTGCAATTACGGCGTCTCGCCTGAGTTCGCGCAGGCGCTGGAGAAGGGCGATATGCGCGTCACCGGCTGGGACGCGCAGGGTGAGATCCGCGCCGTAGAGCTGGTGACGCACCCGTTCTTTGTCGCCACACTGTTCCAGCATGAACGTGCTGCGCTGGCGGGCCGACCAGCCCCGCTGGTGCAGGCTCTACTTCGCGCCGCACAGAAGTACTAAAAGCTGGCTTAGCCGGAGGTGATCTCCCGATCGCGTCCGGCAAGGATCCCACAGATGGCCATTACCACCGATACCAGTCCACAGGCCAGCAGCGGGATGCGCCAGTCACCGTTGGCATCGTGGATTTTGCCCATCAGGGGCGGCCCACAGGCGGCAAGCAGGTAGCCCACCGATTGTGCCATCCCGGAAAGGGCCGCGGCCTGATGTGCCGAGCTGGCTCGCAGGCCAATAAACGTCAGGCCGAGGATCATCGTGGCCCCGGATCCGAAGCCAAAAATCAGCGTCCACATCACCGCCAGATCCGGCATAAACCACAGCCCCGCACTGCTCACCGCACACATCATCGCCGACAGTCCGGCTACGCCACGTTGATCCTTCAGCCGAAGCAGGATCAGCGGCACCACAATGCCCGGCGCGGCGGTTGCCAGCTGCAGCAGCCCGTGCAGGGAACCGGCTTCGGTTTCGCTGTAACCATGGCTTTGCAGGATCGCCGGCAGCCAGCCAATAATCACGTAGTAAATCAGCGAGTTGATCCCCAGAAACAGGGTCACCTGCCAGGCCAGCGTCGAGCGCCAGATGCCCCGGCTTTGCAGCGCACGCGAGCCGCTCAGCGATCCGGCAGGGCGCTGGCGCCACTGCGGTAGCCACAGGAGCAACGCCAGTAGAGGGAATACCATCAGCATTAACAGCGCACCGTGCCAGCCTGCGCCGCTCAGGGCAACCGGCACCACCAGCGCCGAACCAAGCGCCGCGGCTGCCCCCATCGTCAGGGAGTACGCCCCGGTCAGTTTCGCCACCTGGCCGGGGAAATCACGCTTGATCAGCCCCGGCAGCAGCACATTACCCAGGGCAATCCCGCAGCCAATCACCGCGGTGCCGCCAAACAGCAGCGCGGCAGAGGGGAGGGAACGCAGGGCGATCCCGGCGATGATCAGCAGCAGGGCAATCATCAGGCTGCGCTCCATGCCGATGCGGCGGGCAAGACCGGCCGCCAGCGGCGAGATCAACGCAAAGGCCAGCAGCGGGAGCGTAGTAAGCAGCCCCGTCTGGGCAGTGGTCAGGGCATAATCAGTGCGGATGGCATCCAGCAGCGGTGCAGCACCGGTAAAGGTCACCCGCAGCGAGGTGGCAATCAGCAGGATCCCGGCAATCAGCAGCGCACGCTGTTTACCGGCAGGCGAAAGGGCAATAGTCATTGTTTTCTCTTACATCGAAATGAATCCACAGGATACGCATTTTCAGGCCGGTTGAAATCAAGCTAAAATGACAGATTATCGCTAATATCGGACAACATGATGCCAGGCCTGGGCCTTGAGGGCTACGATCCCGACAGCCAGCATGACGCCGCGGTGGCGTTCCATGTGCGCGTGGTGGCAGACGAGCAGCGCATCCCCCTGCATCAACACCGGAAAGGGCAGCTGATCCTGGCCCTGCATGGGGCGATCACCTGCGAGGTGGAAAATGCGATGTGGATGGTGCCGCCGCAGTTTGCGGTCTGGATCCCCGGGCAATTGCCGCACAGCAATAAGGCCACACCCAGCGCCCGGCTCTGTTTTTTATTTATCGAGCCCGGAGCCGTCACCTTGCCGGATCGCTGCTGCACGCTAAAAATTTCACCGCTGGTGCGGGAGCTGATTCTGACCCTGGCGGAACGCAGCCCGGGACACCATGAGCCCGCTACCCGGCGGCTGGTGGAGGTGCTGTTTGATGAACTGCCCCGTCAGCCGGAGGAGCAGCTGCAGCTGCCGGTCTCCTCGCACCCTAAAATTCGCCTGATGAGTGATACCATGGCCGCATCCCCGGCGGAATGGCAGACGCTGCACCAGTGGGCGCACCATTTCGCGATGAGTGAGCGCAATCTTGCCCGGCTGGTGGTGAGTGAAACCGGGCTTAGCTTTCGCCGCTGGCGGCATCAGCTCCAGCTGATCGTGGCCCTGCAGGGGTTGATCCGCGGTCAGTCGGTGCAGCAGGTGGCCCAGGAGCTGGGTTATGACTCCACCACCGCGTTTATCACAATGTTTAAAAAGGGGCTGGGTCAGACTCCCGCGCGCTATATTGCCAGTCTGGCTACGACTTCCCGATAAACAGCGATACCAGCCCGGCGGCAATCAGCGGGCCGACCGGCACACCGCGGAACAATGCCACCCCCAACACCGTGCCCACCAGCAGGCCGGCCACCAGTGTAGGCTGGGAACTCATCAGCGTGACGCCGCGCCCGCCCAGCCATGACACAAACACACCCACGGCGATGGCAATTAACGATTTCCAGTTCATAAAGGCGTGGATCAGCGTGGAGGCCGGCAGGGTGCCGCTGGCAATCGGTGCCATCACGCCGATGGTGAGGATAATAATCCCTACGGTCAGGCCTTGCTTTTCGATCCACGGGAAAAAACTGCTGAGCGGCGTTACGCGGACGATGATCAGCACCAGGATAGAGATGGCCACCGTGGTGTTGTGGCTGACAAATCCCAGCGCCGCCAGGCCCAGAAGAATGAGCAGGGTAGGGTCAAACATATTGTATTCCTTGCCAAAATAAAAAAAGTAAGCCTGCTTACTTTACGCCCTGGCACGCCGGTAAAAAGGCTTTTCTACAAAAAAATGTCTGATTTGGGCGATTGCCTGAAGACGCTGAGCGTTGTGGCCTTTACCGGCTTACGCTGCCCTTAATCCTCTAATTCCATTAAACCTCGTTTATCCCTTAAACCATTTAAACCGAGAAAGCCTGTTGACAGATAATTGGAAACAATCATTCCATATCTTTATTAGTAGGCTGCTATATAATGTTTTCATTCGCTGACATTTTTTGAGATTTAATCAATTATGATTTTGGTTGTTATTAATTTATTGTCATGGAGGGTTCTGTGAACAGAAAGTTTAAAGAAATTGATGAAACTGTTCGCAGTTTGAATCAATCCACAGATGCGCACTTTAGATGGTTAGTAAAAATATTACGATTTATCGACAGTCGTAATGTCGATTTACCTGAGATAAGCAGTGACGAAGCCCACCTGCATTGCGAGTTTGGCCACTGGCTGAATACCCGTTTACTGGAAGAGCGGGAAGGCACTAATTTTTTACTGGATATTAACAAAAAACATATTCGCGTTCATCAGGCGTGCCGGAATCTTATTTCCGCCATTGAACAGCAGCGTCAGGCCAATGACGTTTTTAACCTTTTCGAAGAATCCTTGCTGGCGTTTACCGAAGCCCTTACCCATTATAAAGTTCACCTGCTGCAGCTGCGTACCAGTTATGACGCGCTAACCGGCCTGCCGCTGCGACGCATTCTCGATGAATCCTTCGCCAGCATGAATAAAGAGTTGGGCGCGGATGGCCTCTATTTATTATTACTGGATATCGATCACTTTAAGAAAGTGAATGATAATTACGGCCATCTTAACGGGGATATTGTTCTGCGTTCGCTGGCCCTGAATATCAGCAATAATATTCGGCGCTCTGAATCGATGTATCGCTATGGAGGTGAAGAGTTTATTGTTGTTCTGCACGCCAGCAACGATCAGGATGCGGTGGCCATTGCCGAACGCCTGCGCCGTGACATTGCCCGGCTTGAAACTATCGCCGGGGAACATCTCATTCGTGTTACCTTCACCGGCGGATTAACGCGCATTCATAAAGGAGAGTCCCTCCGGGAAGTGCTGGAGCGGGCAGATATTGCGTTATATACCGGCAAGAAAAGCGGCCGAAATTGTTCCCAACTGATTAACCGGCAATTGCAAACGCAAAAGTTTTGCGATTAGAGAAAATAAGCCAGTTAGAAGTTAACTGGCTTAATTATGGCGACAGGGCGTGAGTTGCGCCCATATCATCATTCTTAAAATTTCAACTGTTTCTGCTCCTCTTATTCTCTTCATCCAGCGTTGTTCCCTCCCGCTTCGCCCGGCAATATTTTGACCCTGATTTACGTGCCTGCTCGTCACCTGCTTTCGTTAGCGAAAGGATTCACTTTACGGCGGTACTCCACGAAACCCCTTGCTCAGGCTCAGAAATGAAAAAAGTACGCTTTGCTCCCCATCCGCTGGCCCTGTCGTTGCTGATGACGATCTCCGGCTCCGCGATGGCGACAGAACCTACCAGCGCGCCCGTAGACGATCAGGATGTGATCACCGTGACGGCACCCGTGCTCTCTCCGCTTAACGTGGTGACCTCACCGAAAACGCCGCGGCAGCCCGTACCGGCCAGCGATGGCTCCGATTACCTGAAAACCATTCCCGGCTTCAGTCAGATCCGTAACGGCGGCAGCAACGGCGATCCGGTGTTTCGTGGCATGTTCGGCTCGCGTTTGCGCCTGCTGACCAACGACAGCGAGATGCTCGGTGCCTGTCCGTCGCGGATGGATGCGCCAAGCTCATACATCTCGCCGGAAAGCTACGATCTCCTGACGGTGACCAAAGGGCCGGAAACCGTACTCTGGGGGCCGGGCAACTCTGCCGGGACGGTGCGCTTCGAGCGTGAACCGCCGCGCTTTGACAGCGCGGGCGTTAAGGGCGATGCCAGCTTCCTTGCTGCCTCAAACGATCGCTTCGATGAGAATGCCGACGTCAGCTTTGGTAACGATCAGGGCTATGTGCGCCTGAATGGAAATAAATCGAAGTCAGGTGATTACAAAGACGGCGACGGCGATCGCGTGGCCTCGAAGTGGGACAAGTGGAACACCGATCTCGCCATCGGCTGGACGCCGGATGCCGACACGCTGCTGGAGCTGTCCGCCGGGCAGGGCAATGGCGACGCCAGCTACGCCGGGCGTGGTATGGACGGCTCCCAGTTCAAGCGGGAAAGTCTGGGCCTGCGCTTTAAGAAAGAGAATATCGGTAAAGTCTTCGACTCGCTGGATGCGAGCATCTATTACAACTACGCCAACCACATCATGGATAACTACTCCATGCGCTCCCCTGGCACCCCGGATCCTGACGCCATGAACGGGATGCCGATGGGGTCGATGGACATGTCGATGCCGATGGAGAAACAGGTCGATCGCCGTACCGTCGGCGGCAGGATAATGGGCACCTGGCTGTGGTCAGATTTCCAGCTGCAGAGCGGGGTGGACATGCAAACCAACACCCACCGCAGTAACGACGATGACGAGGACAAAGGCTGGCAGGAAGATGCCCGCTTCCACGATTACGGTACCTTTGGCGAGCTGACGTGGAATGCGACCGAGTTAAGCAAAGTGATCGGGGGGGCGCGTCTCGATAAGGTCGAGGTGGATAACTACACCGGCATCGGCAGCGACAGCCGGCAAGATATCCTCCCGGCGGGCTTTCTGCGCGTGGAACATAATCTGGGCACCATGCCGGGCATGGTCTACGCCGGGCTGGGCTATACCGAACGTTTCCCCGACTACTGGGAACTGTTTTCTCCCACCTACGGGCCAGATGGTACTTCAGACGTGTTTGATCATCTGAAACCGGAGAAAACCACCCAACTCGATATTGGCGCCCAGTACAAAGGCGAGCGCACTACTGGCTGGATCTCGGCCTACGTCGGGCGCATCAACGACTATATCCTGTTTATCTACGACCCGGACGACAGCCACGTCAGCCAGGCTGACAACGTCGATGCTACCATCATGGGCGGCGAGATGGGGGCGGCGTATAAGCTGAGCGACCAGTGGAAAACCGACGCGACCCTTAACTACTCCTGGGGCCAGAACACCGACGATCACCAGCCGCTGCCGCAAATGCCGCCGCTGGAAGCGCGTCTTGGCCTGACATGGGAGAAGGGCGACTGGAGTTCTACCGGGCTGCTGCGTATGGTCAGCCCGCAACATCGGGTGGCGATGAACGAAGGTAACGTAGTCGGGAAAGATTTCGATCAGAGCGCCGGGTTTGCGATCCTCTCTGCCAACGCATCCTGGAAGGTGAATCAGTACCTGAAGTTGAGCAGCGGGGTGGATAACCTGCTGGATAAGGACTACAGCGAACATCTCAACCTGGCGGGGAACAGCAGCTTTGGTTACTCCTCTGATACCCCGGTGAATGAGCCTGGCCGCACCGTCTGGGCGAAAATGAACGTCACCTTCTGAGGCTAACGTAACACCGCCGGTCAGTGACCGGCGGTGGAGTTAACTGTTGCTGGTGGCCGATTGCTTATGGAACAGCTCCCGGAAGACCGGGTAGATGTCGTCCTGATCGCGAATGTGCTGCATCGCGAAGTTATCGAACATCGCTTGCAGATGCTCGTACTCACGCCACAGCGTCTGGTGGGCGCGGCGGGTGATCTCGATATAACTGTAGTAGCGCACCACCGGCAGCAGTTTTTTCGCCAGAATTTCATGGCACAGCGGCGAATCATCTGCCCAGTTGTCACCATCTGATGCCTGGGCTGCATAGATGTTCCACTGCGCCGGGTCGTAACGCTCCTTCACCACCTCATCCATCAGCTTCAGGGCGCTGGACACGATAGTCCCCCCCGTCTCCTGGGAGTAGAAGAACTCATGTTCATCCACCTCTTTCGCCTGGGTGTGGTGGCGAATATAGACCACTTCCACGTTCTTATAGGTTCGGCTCAGGAACAGATAGAGCAGAATATAAAAGCGTTTGGCCATATCCTTGGTGGCCTGATCCATCGAGCCGGAAACGTCCATCAGGCAGAACATCACCGCCTGGCTTGAGGGTTCGGCACGTTTTTCGTAATTCTTGTAACGCAGGTCAAAGGTGTCGATGAAAGGCACGCGCTCAATTTTGGCGCGCAGTTCGGCTATCTCTTTACGCAAACGCTCTTCTTCGAGCAACTGCGCCGGCTCGCTGTTCTCCACGCTATCCAGATCGGCTTCCAGCTCGCGAAGCTGACGCCGTTTGCCCGCCGTCATGGCGGTACGCCGCGCCAGGGAGTTCTGCAATGAACGCACCACGCTGATGTTGGCCGGTACGCCGTTGGCGGTATAGCCAGCCCGATGCGTTTTATATTCATTCAACTGACGGTGCTGATTCTTCTTCAGATTCGGCAGGGCCAAATCTTCAAACAGCAGATCCAGATACTCATCCTTGGAGATCTGAAACACAAATTCGTCCTGACCTTCCCCGTCCGGGCTGGCCTGGCCCTGACCACTGCCGCCGCCACCGCCGCCGCCACCTTGCGGGCGTTCGATACGGTCGTTCTGAATGAAATGGTCGTTACCGGGATGAACGCGATGGCGCAAACCGCCGCGTCCCTGATGAAACATCGGTTCGCTAATGTCGTCCGTTGGAATGGAAACGGACTCCCCACTGTCTACGTCGGTTACCGAACGCTTGTTAATGGCCTCGGAGATCGACTGTTTGATTTGCGCTTTATAACGGCGCAAGAAGCGCTGGCGGTTCACCGTGCTCTTGTTTTTGCCGTTAAGACGCCGGTCAATAAACCAGGTCATATGCCCCCCGTACTGCATTTGCCAACTTTATGCTGCGGCGCAGGGCCGGATGCGCGCTGCTTATCCGGCCTACGGTTCGCATCTTATGTAGGCCCGGCAGCAACGCGCCGCCGGGCACCGGGCTATCAGGACGATTTACGCACGCGCAGGTACCACTCGCAGAGCAGGCGAACCTGTTTGCGGGTGTAACCTTTCTCCATCATGCGGTCGACAAAATCGTCGTGCTTTTTCTGCTCGTCAGTTGAGGTTTTGGCATTAAACGAAATGACCGGCAACAGCTCCTCGGTATTGGAGAACATTTTCTTCTCAATCACGGTGCGCAGTTTTTCGTAGCTGGTCCAGTTCGGATTGCGTCCGCTGAAGTTCGCTCTGGCGCGCAGCACGAAGTTGACGATCTCATTTCGGAAGTCTTTCGGATTACTGATCCCGGCAGGCTTCTCGATTTTTTCCAGTTCCGCATTCAGTGACTCGCGGTCAAACAGTTGGCCGGTATCCGGGTCACGATACTCCTGATCCTGGATCCAGAAATCGGCATAGGTGACGTAGCGGTCAAAGATGTTCTGCCCGTACTCGGAGTAAGACTCCAGATAGGCGGTCTGGATCTCTTTGCCAATAAACTCGGCGTATTTCGGGATCAGATAGCCTTTGAGGAACTCCAGATAACGTTCAGCCTGCTCCTGCGGGAACTGCTCACGCTCAATCTGCTGTTCCAGAACGTAGAACAGGTGTACCGGGTTAGCCGCCACTTCGGTGTGATCAAAGTTGAACACGCGGGAGAGGATTTTAAACGCAAAGCGCGTGGAAAGACCGTTCATCCCTTCATCAACACCGGCGTAATCACGATACTCCTGGTAGGATTTCGCTTTCGGGTCGGTATCTTTCAGGCTTTCACCGTCATAGACGCGCATTTTCGAGTAGATGCTGGAGTTTTCTGGCTCTTTCAGGCGCGACAGGATCGAGAAGCGCGACAGCGTTTCCAGGGTTCCCGGGGCGCAAGGGGCATGAACCAGCTCACTGTGGTTCAGCAGTTTCTCGTAAATCTTGATCTCTTCGGAGATCCGCAGGCAATAAGGCACTTTGACGATGTAAACACGGTCAAGGAAGGCCTCGTTGTTCTTGTTGTTACGGAAAGTGACCCACTCCGATTCGTTGGAGTGCGCCAGAATAATACCGTTGAACGGCAGGGCGGAGATCCCCTCCGTACCGTTGTAGTTACCTTCCTGGGTTGCGGTCAGCAGAGGATGCAGCACCTTGATCGGCGCTTTAAACATCTCAACGAACTCCATAATCCCCTGGTTGGCGCGGCATAGCGCACCGGAATAGCCGTAAGCATCAGGATCGTTCTGCGCGTGGTTTTCCAGTTTACGGATGTCGACTTTACCGACCAGCGCAGAGATATCCTGGTTGTTCTCATCACCCGGTTCGGTTTTAGCAATCGCAATCTGTTCCAGAATCGACGGCCAGACTTTCACCACGCGGAATTTGGTAATGTCACCGCCAAATTCATGCAGGCGTTTCGCCGCCCACGGCGACATAATCGTGCCGAGATAGCGACGGGGAATGCCGTACTCTTTATCCAGGATTTGCGCATCTTCCTGCGGGTTAAACAGACACAGCGGATGGTCGTTGACCGGGCTGCGTTCGCCGTTGGCACTGAGCACGTAAATGGGCACGCGCTGCATCAAGGCTTTCAGCCGCTCGGCCAGCGAGGATTTACCACCGCCGACAGGACCCAGCAGATACAGGATCTGTTTCTTCTCTTCCAGACCCTGAGCAGCGTGCTTCAGGTAGGAAACAATCTGCTCGATGGCATCTTCCATGCCGTAAAATTCTTCAAACGCAGGATATCGGGCGACGACCCGATTCGAAAACAGACGGGAAAGCCGTGGCTCCTGGGCAGTATCAACCATATTCGGCTCACCGATAGCCATCAATAGTCGTTCTGCCGCATTGGCATAGGCACTGCGATCTTGCCGACAAATGGTAAGAAACTCCTGCAGTGTGAACTCTTCGTCCTTGGCAGCTTCATAGCGCTGGCGATAGTGATCGAATATATTCATGGCATGCCGTCCTTTCGTTTTTTAGCACAGGAAAAGAGCCGTTCATATGAATAGTAGAGGCTCCCGGAAGCGGGATCCGTTGCACCTCACTGCAAGAGCAGCAACCCGTGTGCCAGGTCGGGCGCTAAAACCGCGGGGTGATTCGGTATTCAGCTTCTTAAAATTAAGCGTAGATGGCATTTGCAAAACTTGCATGCACGCAAAATCTAATTTCAATGACATATCAATAACTCATCCAGAAATTTAGCCAGCGCTTGCAAGACAAAGAGACTTCCTTCACTGAACGGTAATCTGGCTGACTGCGTTCCGTCATGTAAGGCACATACCATGACGGGTTAATCAAATTGATTAGTTAACAAAAAATTTTGAGAAATGGGGGGAATGACGGTTACACTTCATTCGCTGATTATTTGACTACAGGAAAGAATGGATTGTGACCAAACTCAAACTTCTGGCACTGGGGATTATCGTTGCCACCTCAGTGAGTACAGCATACGCGGAGAATCAGTGGTCAGTTGGTGCTGGTGTAGGCGTAATCAATAGCCCTTATAAGCAATATGACCGTGATATCTATCCGGTTCCGGTGATTACCTATGAAGGGGATAATTTCTGGTTCCGCGGCCTGGGCGGTGGCTACTATCTGTGGAACGACCAGACCGATAAACTCTCTATCATGGCTTATTACGACCCAACGCACTTCAAGCCAGGCGACAGCGATAGCTACCAGCTTCGTCAGCTCGATAAACGTAAGAGCACCATGATGGCAGGGATTTCCTGGGTCCATAACACCGAATACGGTTTTCTACGCACCGCCCTGGCAGGCGATACGCTGGATAACAGTAACGGCTATATCTGGGATCTGGCGTGGTTGTACCGTTACACCAACGGCGGGCTGACGCTCACCCCGGGTATCGGTATGGAGTACAGCAGCGAAAACTACAACGACTACTATTACGGCGTGTCCCGTAAGGAAGCAAGACGCAGCGGCCTGAACAGCTATGATGCAGACGATGGCTGGAGCCCGTACCTGGAGCTGACCGCCAGCTATAAGTTTGCCGCTGACTGGAACGTCTATGCCACGGGTCGTTACCACCGTCTTAGCGATGAAGTGAAAGACAGCCCAATGGTCGATAAGTCCTGGACCGGACTGATGTCGATGGGTGTCACCTACAGTTTCTGATTGTGCATTTTTACTGTGCATTTTATGCATCATAACGGAGCGCTTGTGCTCCGTTTGTTTTAGGGTGGTGCAGATAAACAGGAGAGTGTGATGAGCGAAAAAACCGTTACCTTTGGCGACAATATCCTGCTTCCGGCCATTGGCCAGGGCACCTGGTATATGGGCGAGAAGGCGAGTCAGCGCCGCCAGGAAGTGGACGCCCTGCGGGCTGGTATTGAACGTGGACTGACGCTGATTGATACCGCCGAGATGTATGCCGACGGCGGCGCGGAAGAGGTGGTCGGCGAAGCGATCGCTGGTAAGCGCGACAAGGTATTTCTGGTCTCCAAAGTCTACCCGTGGCATGCCGGAGGGCAAAAAGGCATGGCTGCCTGTGAGGCGAGCCTGCGCCGTCTTGGTACCGACCATATTGACCTGTACCTGCTGCACTGGCGCGGAAATTTTTCTCTGGCAGAAACCGTCCAACTGATGGAGACGCTGCAACAGCAGGGCAAAATTGGCCGCTGGGGCGTGTCGAACCTCGATTATGCGGATATGCAGGAACTTTGGCAGGTGTCGGGCGGGCAGGCCTGTGCCACCAATCAGGTGCTGTATCATCTGGCCTCGCGCGGTATCGAATATGATCTGCTGCCGTGGTGTCAGCAGCAGTCGATGCCGGTGATGGCTTATTGCCCGCTGGCTCAGGCCGGGCGGCTACGCACCGGGCTGTTCAATCATCCGGTGGTGAATGCGGTGGCAAAAGAGTACAACGCCACGGCGGCGCAGATCCTGCTGGCGTGGGTGATCGGTCACCGCGGGGTGATGGCAATCCCGAAAGCCTCGTCAATTCAACATGTGGAAGAAAATGCAGGCGCGCTGGCGATTTCTCTGTCAGCGGAGGCAGTAATGCAGCTGGATGCGGCCTTCCCGGCGCCGAAACAGAAAACGGCGTTAGACGTGGTATAAAGCGAGCGTAATGCCCTCTCTGCATGGAGAGGGCAAGGGCAAGGGCAGGGGATTAACGCTTCACGATGTGAATAGTTTGTCCCAGACGCGAAGGTTTTTCTTCGGTCGCGGTTTGCGGTTCGCTGACACAGGCGGTTTCAACGCAGACGAAGGTTTTATAGCCATCATCCGGGATGTCACCCATGCTTACCGACAGCGCCGGGCCAGGGTTCCAGCCCACCACGTTGCTGTGGTGGTGATGGATCACTTCGATAGCGCGGTTCAGCGCTGTATCTTCGATGACGCTGCAGGCTTCCGGGTTCAGATAGACGCGGTCGGTACGATCCGGGAAGGTCTGCGAACCGTCGTTCAGTTTCCCTTCTTTCGCATTATCCACTTTATCAATAAAGGTATCGCCGAGACCATTCACCGTTACGGCAGCAATATCGCCAACGTTGAAATAGGTGTGCAGGGCAGAGGTGGTCTCAAATTCACCGTGCGCTTCCAGTTCGATTTCACAGGTTTTACCCAGCTTGAAGCGGGCGTAAAGGGTGAAGTCGTGCGGCCACAGCTTACGCGTCTCGTCATCGCTTTGCAGTTCAAAGGTCAGCACCACGCCGGACTCATCTTCGTTGTGGGCTTGAAGCGTCCATGGCAGGTTGCGGGCAAAACCGTGTGACGGCAGACCCTGTTCCTTAGACGGGCCAAACCACGGCCAGCAGATTGGCACACCGCCGCGGATCGCCGCCCCTTTTTTAAAGGAGGTGATGTCGCTCAGCCACAGCGCTTCTGCTTCGCCTTCTGGCTTCCAGGAGAGCAGGTGTGCGCCATGCAGGGCAACAGAAGCCTGCACCTGCGGGTGTTCGATCACAATCACTTCGACATCATCAATCTGACGACGGGAGAGCACAGGGGTAAGTTGTTCGACTACCGGAAGTGCAAAAATTGTTTTAATCATTACGCAATCCTCTGTCTTTAATGCCATAAAAAAAGGCGACCGAGGTCGCCTTTTTGGATCAGAATCTCATCTCACTTATTTGGAGATGTGAGCGATCAGGTCCAGAACTTTGTTAGAGTAACCGGTTTCGTTGTCGTACCAGGAAACCAGTTTCACGAAGTTGTCGTTCAGTGCGATACCTGCTTTAGCATCGAACACGGAAGTGCACACTTCGCCGTTGAAATCGGTAGAAACAACGTCGTCTTCGGTGTAACCCAGAACGCCTTTCATTGCGCCTTCAGAAGCCGCTTTGATTGCTTTCTTGATTTCTTCGTAGCTTGCTGCTTTTTCCAGACGAACGGTCAGGTCAACAACAGATACGTTAGGAGTTGGAACGCGGAACGCCATACCAGTCAGTTTACCGTTCAGCTCTGGCAGTACAACGCCTACAGCTTTAGCAGCACCGGTAGAGGATGGGATGATGTTCTGAGCTGCGCCGCGGCCGCCGCGCCAGTCTTTGTGAGACGGGCCATCAACGGTTTTCTGAGTTGCGGTGGTAGCGTGAACGGTAGTCATCAGGCCTTCAACGATACCGAAGTTGTCGTTGATAACTTTAGCCAGTGGCGCCAGGCAGTTGGTGGTGCAGGATGCGTTGGAAACGATGTCCTGGCCAGCATACTTCTCGAAGTTAGCGCCTTTAACGAACATTGGGGTGTTGTCTTTGGATGGACCAGTCAGAACAACTTTTTTCGCGCCAGCGGTGATGTGCTTACGCGCAGTTTCGTCAGTCAGGAAGATACCGGTTGCTTCAGCAACTACGTCAACACCGATTTCGTTCCACTTCAGGTTAGCTGGATCTTTTTCAGCAGTAACACGGATGGTTTTGCCGTTGACAACCAGGTGGCCGTCTTTCACTTCAACGGTGCCGTTGAAACGACCGTGAGTTGAGTCGTACTTCAGCATGTACGCCATGTATTCAGCGTCTAACAGATCGTTGATACCAACGATTTCGATGTCAGAACGTTCCTGAGCAGCACGGAAAACAATACGGCCGATACGGCCAAAACCGTTGATACCTACTTTGATAGTCATATATTCCACCAGCTATTTGTTAGTGAATAAAAGGTTGCGTGTAAAATTACAAAAACCTTACGCAGCGTCAAGCGGAATCGTGTCAATCATTGCGACAAATCAATCCTTCGCATTACCTTTGCTCGATTGACTCACCTCACATTCCCTCGGAGCTAGCACCCATATGGGGCCTGCGCACGGAATTTTAAAGGGCTGGCCGCATAAAAATGTGGTCTAGATCACATTTGGCCGAGTGCCTTCCGGCAACGAGTAAGTTTAGATCAAAAGTTCATACTTCAGTGTTAATGTTTTGTTAGAATCGAGGGTAAAAGTTGTCTGTTTCAACTGCGAGATGTAAGCCTATGTCGAATCAACAAAACCCCGATGACCTGAAAAAAAACCTTACCGAAATGCAGTTCTACGTAACGCAAAATCACGGTACGGAACCGCCATTTACCGGGCGTCTGCTGCATAATAAACGGGATGGCGTATACCACTGTCTGGTGTGTGACGCTGCGCTGTTTAACTCCCAAAGCAAATACGATTCCGGTTGCGGCTGGCCGAGCTTTTATGAACCGGTCAGCGAGGAGGCGATTCGCTACCTGACCGACAACAGCCACGGCATGCAGCGCATTGAGATCCGCTGTGGAAATTGTGACGCACATCTCGGTCACGTCTTCCCGGACGGTCCTCAGCCGACAGGCGAACGTTTTTGCGTCAACTCTGCCTCTTTGAGCTTCACTGATGACCAGAATGGCGACCAGATGAAAGGTTGAAAAATCGATTCAGCAAATTATTCCTTTGGAGTCGGATTTAACATGAATATTGAAGAGATGATCAAGGGCATGACGCCGGACGTATACCAGCGTCTGGTCACGGCGGTCGAGCTGGGAAAATGGGCTGATGGCGTGGCGCTGACGCCGGAGCAAAAAGAGAACTGTCTGCAACTGGTGATGCTGTGGCAGGCGCGCAACAATACAGACGCGCAACACATGACCATTGATACCCAGGGCCAAATGGTGATGAAGAGTAAGCAGCAGCTTAAAGAAGATTTCGGCATTGCGCCGAAGCCGATCGTCACGCAGAAAGTGCATTAATGCTCTACCGGATAGCGGTTTTGAGGTAAAAAAAACGGTAACCCAGGTTACCGTTTTTTTATCTTCGAGCCCTTTCCCTGTGGGAGAGGGTGAGGTATCAGGCCGTAAAGAATCCAAGGGATTGTCGGCCGGGTAGCATAGTGCTACCCGGCCGAACTGGTATCAGGCCTGCGTCTCCTGCCAGTCTGCCAGCGTATACAGCGTGGCGCCTTCCGCCGCCATATCCATAAACGCCTGAGCGCTGTCCTGGCGCTGGATGTTGACCCCGCGACAGCCGTCGGTGATCACATTCACCCGGTAACCCAGCTGTAGCGCATCCAGCACGGTGAATTTAACGCAGTAGTCGGTTGCCAGGCCCATCACAATCAGTTCCACGATTTCGTGATGGCGCAGCCACTGATCCAGCCCAGTTTTCTGCCGATGACCGTTATCAAAGAAGGCGCTGTAACTGTCGATGTTCGGGTTTTCCCCTTTCTGGAAGACGGCGTCAATGGCTTTGCTGTTCAGCAGAGGATGCAGCTCTGCGCCCTCAGTGTTCTGCACACAGTGATCGGGCCAGAACGTTTGTGGCAGGCCATCCAGCTCGCCCTGGGTGAAAGGCTCGACCTTGTGCTGGCTGGCAAAGCTACCGTGATCCGCAGGATGCCAGTCCTGGCTGGCTACCACCGCTTCGCCGCGGGCTTTACACCACTCAATTAAAGCGTTGGCGATATCCACCGTACTGTCGCCTTCAGCCACCGCCAGCGCGCCGCCGGCACAAAAATCATTCTGTAAATCGACCAGTAACAAGGCTCGTTGTTTCATGTAGACTCCTTATTCGTCTGGCGTCAGTTCGCCACGCAGGTTTTGCATCATCGCGGTGCGAATCGACTGCACGTCCAGATCCTGACTCAATAAGTAGTGAAGTTTAGTCAGAGTGGCTTCTACCGTCATATCGAATCCGCTGATAATCCCCGCTTGCGCCAGAGCGTTTCCGGTGGCATAGCCGCCCATATTCACTTTGCCCGACATGCACTGGGTCAGGTTAACGACCACGATCCCACGGCTGCTTGCCTCCTGAAGCTCCTTAAGGAACTCGCCGTTTTGCGGGGCGTTGCCCACGCCGTAGGAGCGCAGGATCAGTGCTTTTACCGGCTGGCGGAGGAAGTTACGCACAACATCGGCGGAGATGCCGGGATAAATCGTCACCACGCCAATCGGCTGCGGGGTAATAGGATGAACCACCAGCTCGCCCGTAGTATGAGGGGCGGGGGGCGTACCGAGGCGGCGAATATGAATCCCGGCTTCCAGCAGCGGAGAGAGGTTCGGCGAGGCAAAAGCATCAAAGCCATCCGCATGCGCTTTGGTGGTACGGTTGCCGCGATACAGGCGGTTGTTAAAGAACAGGCTTACTTCATTAATCGGGAAGTTGGCGGCCACGTACAGGGAATTGAGCAGGTTGATCTGCCCGTCGGAACGCAGCTCCGCCAGGGGGATCTGCGAGCCGGTCACGATTACCGGTTTACTAAGGTTTTCGAGCATGAAAGAGAGCGCCGAGGCGGTAAACGCCATGGTGTCGGTGCCATGCAGGATCACGAAACCATCATACTGATCGTAGTGCGCCTTGATGTCGTCGGCGATATGTTGCCAGTCTTCCGGGGTCATGTCGGAAGAGTCCATCAGCGGGTCATACTCGTGAATGGTGAAATCCGGCATCTCCGGGCGATGGAACTCAGGCATTAACGCCAGCTGGCGTTGCAGATGACCCGACACCGGGATATAGCCGTTTTCCGAGCGCTGCATACCGATCGTACCGCCGGTATAGGCCACATAGATTGATTTCTTTTGCATCATGTAATGTTCTTGGGCTTCAAAGAAAAATCCCCTCTTCGCAGAAGAGGGGATGGGGATTAACGTACGTTAGCGCAGGTGAGGCAGAACGCGTAGCGATTTTGCGGATCGTTAAAGGCGGCCAGTTTATCGCCCTCCGCTTTGACTGCCTTCGCCGCCGAGGCGACCGGCGCAGGCAGATATGCCTGCAGCGCATCTGGCAGCATGGCTTTAACCGAGCCGGAGAAGCTGTCCATTACCACATCAATGAAGGTCGGCTCATCCTGATAGAAATCGATATGCCACTGCTTCAGCTTCGCCAGCTCGGCGGCTTTGGCGACGGCGTCATCGAAATCACCCAGATTATCCACCAGCCCATTGGTCTTCGCATCCTGGCCGGTCCAGACGTGGCCCTGCGCAATCTGATCAATCTGCGCCGGGGTCTGCTTACGGGAGTCGGCCACCAGGGTGATAAAGCGCTTATAGCCGTTCTCAATGCTGAGTTGCATCATCTCTGACACTTCCGGCGGTAAGGCTTTGGTGATGGCAACATCCGCCAGCGGCGAGGTCGCAACGCCATCGGTATGCACGCCAAGATAGTCGAGGCTGTTTTCCACGGTGTTGATTACGCCGAAGATGCCGATGGAGCCAGTCAGGGTGCTCGGGTTCGCCACGATGTAGTTCGCCGGGGTCGAGATCCAGTAACCACCGGATGCCGCCATCCCGCCCATAGAGACCACCACCGGTTTGCCGGCGGCGCGCGCCGCTGACAGTTCCGCGCGGATCACTTCCGAGGCGCTGACGCTGCCGCCCGGGCTGTTCACCCGCAGGACGATGGCTTTCACTTTCGGATCGAGGCGCGCTTCGCGGATTTGCGCCGCGGTCGTATCGCCGCCAACGTTGCCCGGCGTCTCTTCGCCATCCATGATTGCTCCGTTAGCGAAGACCACGGCAATGCTGTCACCGGTATCGGCCGGTTTTTTCGCCTGATAGTCGTAGAAGCTGACGGCGCTGTAATTCTTCTCCTCTTTACTCCAGCCGAACTGTTTAGTCAGAGATTTTTCAATCTCGGCGCTGGTACCCAGGGCATCCACCAGCTTAGCGTTCAGGGCATACTTCGCGGTATCCCCCTCGACTTTACGCAGTCCGTCCAGAACCCCCTGCGCACCCGGGAAGACCTGCTCCGGGGTGATCTGACGGTTCGCAGCAACGGTGCCCAGGTAGTTTTTCCACAGTTCGCCGATCCAGCGGCTGTCTGCTTCGCGGGCAGCAGGGGACATGTCGTCGCGGATAAACGGCTCAACGGCAGATTTATAGGTGCCGACACGGAACACGTGGGTGGTGACTTTCAGCTTATCGAGCAGCGTTTTGTAATAGAGGCCATTGGTGGCAAAGCCATGCAGATCGACGGTGCCCTGCGGCGAGAGCCACACTTTATTGGCGAAGCTTGCCAGATAGTACTGCCCCTGGCTGTAGTTATCGCCCACCGCAATGACCGGTTTGCCGCTGTCGCGGAACTCGCGCAGCGCTTTACCGATGTACTGCATGGAAGGCTGATCCGCCCCGGCGAAGTTCTTCAGATCGAGCACGATGCCGGTAATGTTACGGTCATCTTTCGCCTGACGAATGGCATCGACGATATCAAACAGCGAGTTTTCCTGCAGACGGTCGCTACTGGCGCCAAACAGCTGGCGACCCAGCACGCCAAGACGATTGCTGGTGGAGGGTTTATCCACCACGACCCCAGCGATATCCAGCAGAAGCGCACCGCGGCCGGTGTTCTGCGACTGGCTGGTGGCGCTGAGGTGCATCCAGACGCCCACGCAAACCATCAGAATAAGGATGAAGAAGATGTTCATCACCAGATTGCGGACGAAATTAAGCAGTCGCCACGTCCATTTAAAAAAGCCGGCAAACAGTCGCCAGAGGGTTCGCATGTATTCTCCCTGTCCAGATAATTACCTTCCCGTCGCCATGGACGGTGTTGTCGGGCTATCGTAATGACCCGACCGCCACTTGTCAGCAGGAATCGCCTGCCACGCTGTAACAAAATCTGCCGTCGTGTTAATTTTGAGTAAATTTCAAGACAGGAGTAACCCCATGGATGCACTCGAACTGCTTGTTAACCGTCGTAGCGCGGCGCGCCTGGCGGAGCCAGCCCCGGCAGGTGAACAGCTGGACAACATTCTTCGCGCCGGGATGCGTGCCCCGGATCACGGCACCTTACAACCGTGGCACTTCTTTATCATAGAGGGTGAAGGACGCGATCGCTTTAGCGCCCTGCTGGAGAAAGGGGCCGTGGCCGCAGGCCAGGATGAAAAGGCGATTGAAAAAGCCCGTAATGCCCCGTTCCGCGCGCCGATGATTATCGCCGTGGTCGCGAAATGCCAGCCGCAGCACAAGGTGCCGGTCTGGGAGCAGGAGATGTCAGCCGGATGTGCGGTGATGGCCATGCAGCTCGCCGCCGTTGCCCAAGGGTACAACGGTATCTGGCGCAGTGGTGCGTTAACCGACAGCCCGGTGGTACGCGACGGCCTGTCCTGCGGCGCTGACGATAAAATCGTCGGATTCCTCTATCTGGGCACCCCACAGCTCAAAGCCTCGACCACCGTTTCCGTGCCTGATACCGCGCCATTCGTCACCCATTTCTGATCCCCAACACAAAACTGTCTGGATCCTGAGCAACCGCAGCAGAATTCAGACAGTCATACTTATCACTTAATGGAATGAGCGCTACCATAGTGCAATTGTAATGAAAGGAGATTGTCATGAGCGAGCAAGCTATTCGTTTAACGCAATACAGCCATGGAGCCGGTTGCGGTTGTAAAATTTCCCCTAAAGTGCTGGAAACCATTCTCCATAGCGAGCAGGCGAAGTTTGTCGACCCGAACCTGCTGGTGGGTAATGAGACCCGCGACGATGCTGCAGTCTACGATTTAGGCAACGGCACCAGCATTATCAGCACCACCGATTTCTTTATGCCGATCGTCGATAACCCGTTCGACTTCGGGCGCATTGCCGCCACTAACGCCATCAGCGATATTTTTGCGATGGGCGGCAAGCCGATCATGGCGATTGCGATCCTCGGCTGGCCGATCAACACCCTGGCCCCGGAGATCGCCCGCGAGGTGATTGAGGGCGGTCGCTTTGCCTGCCAGCAGGCAGGGATCGCGCTGGCGGGTGGCCACTCCATTGACGCGCCTGAACCGATTTTCGGCCTGGCAGTGACTGGCGTAGTGCCGACGGAGCGCGTCAAACGCAACAGCACCGCCGAAGCAGGCTGTAAGCTGTTTCTGACCAAACCATTGGGTATTGGTGTCCTGACGACCGCGGAGAAAAAATCCCTGCTGAAGCCAGAACACCAGGGGCTGGCGACGGAAGTGATGTGCCAGATGAACCTCGCCGGTGCTGCCTTCGCCAACATTGACGGCGTGAAGGCGATGACCGACGTGACCGGCTTTGGCCTGCTGGGCCACCTGAGCGAAGTGTGCCAGGGGGCGGGTGTGCAGGCGCAGGTCTGGTATCAGGACGTGCCGAAACTGCCGGGTGTGGAAGCCTATATTGCCCAGGGGGCTGTGCCGGGTGGCACGCAGCGTAACTTCGCCAGCTACGGTCACCTGATGGGCGAGATGCCCGCCGAGTGGCGCGATCTGCTGTGCGACCCGCAGACTTCCGGCGGCCTGCTGCTGGCAGTCACCCCGGAGGCGGAAGCAGAAGTCCAGGCAACCGCCGCTGAGTTCGGTATCACCCTGACCGCCATCGGCGAGCTGGTGACTGCCCGCGGTGGCCGTCCGATGATTGAGATCCGTTAATTCAATGCGGTTATTTATTGCCGAAAAACCCAGCCTCGCCCGGGCGATTGCGGATGTATTACCCAAGCCGCATCGCAAGGGCGATGGTTATATCGAGTGCGGGAACGGGCAGGTGGTCACCTGGTGTATCGGCCACCTGCTGGAGCAGGCCCAGCCGGATGCCTACGATAGCCGCTACGCGCGCTGGAATCTCAACGATCTCCCTATCGTGCCAGAAAAGTGGCAGCTGCAGCCGCGCCCGTCGGTGACCAAACAGCTCAACGTCATTAAGCGTCTGCTGAATGACGCAGCAGAAGTGATCCACGCCGGTGACCCGGACAGAGAAGGGCAGCTGCTGGTGGACGAGGTACTGGATTACCTGAACCTCGCGCCAGAAAAACGCCACCAGGTAAAACGCTGTCTGATTAACGATCTCAACCCGCAGGCGGTAGAGCGTGCCATTTCGCGTCTGCGATCCAATAGCGAGTTTGTACCGCTGTGCGTGTCGGCGCTGGCCCGTGCCCGCGCCGACTGGCTGTACGGCATCAACATGACCCGCGCCTATACCATTCTCGGGCGTAACGCGGGTTATCAGGGAGTGCTGTCGGTGGGCCGCGTACAGACGCCGGTGCTGGGGCTGGTGGTGCGCCGTGATGAAGAAATTGAGAACTTTGTCGCCAAAGACTTCTTCGAAGTGAAGGCCCATATTGTCACCCCGAAGGACGAACGCTTTACCGCCGTCTGGCAGCCGAGCGAGGCCTGCGAACCTTATCAGGATGAAGAGGGACGTCTGCTGCATCGTCCTCTGGCCGACCACGTGGTGACCCGCATTCAGGGCCAGCCCGCCGTCGTCACCAGCTATAACGATAAACGGGAATCAGAACCCGCGCCGCTGCCGTTTTCCCTTTCCGCTCTGCAGATCGAGGCTGCGAAACGCTACGGCCTGAGCGCGCAAAACGTGCTCGATATCTGCCAGAAGCTGTATGAAACGCATAAGCTGATTACCTACCCGCGTTCTGATAGCCGCTATCTACCGGAAGAGCATTTTGCCGGACGTCACGCGGTGCTGAACGCCATTGCCGCTCATGCTCCTGATTTAATGCCGCAGCCGGTGGTCAACCCGGATACGCGCAACCGCTGCTGGGACGATAAAAAGGTGGATGCTCACCACGCTATCATTCCGACCGCCCGCAGCAGTAAGGTCAGTCTGACCGAGAATGAGTCGAAGGTTTATAACCTTATTGCCCGTCAGTACCTGATGCAGTTCTGCCCGGATGCGCTGTTCCGCAAGTGCGTCATTGAGTTGGAGATCGCCAAAGGCAAGTTTATCGCCAAGGCACGCTTCCTCGCTGAAGCGGGCTGGCGCACGCTGCTGGGCAGTAAAGAGCGCGATGAAGAAAACGACGGCACGCCGCTGCCGGTGGTGAAAAAGGACGATGAGCTGCTGTGCGAGAAGGGCGAAGTGGTGGAGCGGCAGACTCAGCCGCCGCGCCACTTCACCGACGCGACTATCCTCTCCGCCATGACCGGAATCGCCCGGTTTGTGCAGGATAAAGATCTGAAGAAGATCCTGCGCGCCACCGACGGGCTGGGAACGGAAGCGACCCGCGCCGGGATCATCGAGCTGCTGTTTAAACGCGGTTTTCTGCACAAGAAAGGGCGTTACATCCACGCGACGGATGCAGGAAAGGCGCTGATCCACTCCCTGCCGGAGATGGCCGCAAGACCGGATATGACCGCGCACTGGGAATCAGTGCTGACCCAGATCAGCGAAAAACAGTGTCGATATCAGGATTTTATGCAGCCGCTGGTGGGCACGTTATTCGATCTGATTAACCAGGCGCGGAACACATCCGTCAGGGATTTTCGTGGCATGGTTGCGCCGGGTGGCGACAAGAAGAAAAAGTTTAAGAAGAAGAGTACGGCCTGAAAATTCGCCGGGTGGCGCGACGCTCACCCGGCCTGAGTTTTTCGCCCTCTCCCTTGAGAAGAGGGCGCAGAATCAGATCACACCCTGACCCAACATCGCATCCGCGACCTTCACAAACCCGGCAATGTTCGCCCCGCGAACATAGTTGGTCTGCTTCTCTTCCCCGCCATACTCAACGCAGGCGTGGTGAATATCCAGCATGATGTGATGCAGGCGCGCATCCACTTTCTCTGCTTTCCAGCCCATACGCGCGGCATTCTGCGCCATCTCCAGGCCTGAGGTTGCCACACCGCCAGCGTTAGCTGCTTTACCCGGTGCGAACAACACGCCAGCCTGCAGGAACAGGTCGGTGGCTTCGATAGTGGTTGGCATGTTAGCCCCTTCGGCGACTGCTCTGACACCGTTGGCGATCAGCTGGCGTGCCGCATCCACATCCAGTTCGTTCTGGGTCGCGCATGGCAGGGCGATATCGACCGGTACAGCCCACGGCTGTTTGCCTTCAAGATAGGTCAGACCGAACTCACGGGCATAATCGGCCACACGGCCGTCGCGGCTGGCTTTGATTTCGCACAGGCGCGCCAGTTTTTCAGTGGTGAAGCCCGCTTCGTCAACCACGGTGCCGCTGGAGTCAGAGGCGGTGATCACCCGGGCACCCAGTTCCATTGCTTTCTCGATAGCGTACTGGGCCACGTTGCCAGAACCCGACACCGCCACGCGCATACCGTCGAAGCTCATTCCGTGACGCTTCAGCATCGCTTCAGTGAAGTAGACCAGACCGTAACCGGTCGCTTCCGGGCGGATCAGGCTGCCGCCGAAGGAGAGGCCTTTCCCGGTGAAGACGCAGGCGCTGTTGTTGGAGAGTTTTTTCATCATCCCGGCCATAAAGCCCACTTCACGCCCGCCCACGCCGATATCCCCGGCCGGTACGTCGGTATCCGCGCCCAGGTGACGATACAGTTCGGTCATCAGCGCCTGGCAGAAGCGCATCACTTCGCCTTCGCTTTTGCCTTTCGGATCAAAATCGCTGCCGCCTTTGCCGCCGCCCATAGGCAGGGTGGTGAGGGCATTTTTAAAGGTTTGTTCAAAGCCGAGGAACTTCAGGATCGACAGATTAACCGATGGGTGGAAACGCATCCCGCCCTTGAATGGACCAATCGCAGAGCTGAACTGGACACGCCAGGCGCGGTTGACCTGCACCTGATTGCGGTCGTCAACCCACACTACGCGGAACTGGATCACGCGCTCGGGTTCAACCAGGCGTTCAAGCAGAGACATCTGACGGTAGCGCGGGTTTTGTTCCAGGAATGGCCAGAGGGTGGTCATCACTTCACGTACGGCCTGAGCAAATTCGCTCTGATGTGGGTCACGCTGTTGAACGCGGTTCAGAAAGGATTCAAGAGAGCACGCCTGGTCCATATCGATAAGTTCCTCTAATATTTTGGGATTATTTTATTTGTAACAAAAAGATGCATGTTGTTGTGTTTTTCGACTATACCACCCGATGCGCTTTGTGACGCAAGCTAAATTTTGTCCTCAAGTTAAATTCATTACATGTGCCGGGTCATAACAAAAAACGATGATCGGCGGGATTAAAGCTTCCCGTGTTTTTTACCGTTATAGTGAATATCAGAACACAACAGGAAGAAGCGTCGATGAAGCGTATTGTGATGGCTGTTTTGCTTGGGGTTTTCGCGGCCGGCAGTCAGGCCGACCAGCGGTTTGGTACCGGGGTGGATGTGAATATCCCGCCGGAGATCTTCAGCTCCAGCGGTCAGCGCCCGCCGCCGTGCAACCAGTGCTGCATCTATCAGGATCAGAACTATTCCGAAGGGGCGGTGGTGAAGGCCGACGGGGTGTTATTGCAGTGCCAGCGCGATCAGAATGCCATCAGCACTAATCCGCTGGTCTGGCGTCGCGTAAGAGAATAAACGCCTCCAGCAGGGGGATATCCGCCGGGGCAAGATCGTAGCTCAGCGCCTCGCGCGGAGAGCACCACGCCAGCTGGCTGTGATAGTGCGTTTCGGGCGTGCCGGTAAACGCCGGCACGTGCCAGGCGTGCAGAGTGATAAGCCGCTGCGACACTTCACGCTGGTGGCTGGCGATATAGCGCGCGGGCCGGGCCTCGATGCCCAGCTCTTCGCGCAGCTCACGTACCAGGGCGTCGGGCTGCGTCTCTCCCGCCTCCACTTTGCCCCCGGCAAACTCCCACAAACCGGGTTGATCCGCTTGCAGCGGGCGCTGCGCCAGTAAAATTTTGCCATCCTGTTCGAGAATAGCGCAAACAACATCGAGTGTTTTTAGCATGGTCGTCAATAATGAGTGAGAGAGAAAGCGTTAGGATCTGCGTACTTATTAGCGACCAGGGAGCATCCTGTGAAAGAGTCACCGCCAGTCTGGGTTAAACCCATCGAATCCATCCCCGCCAGTTTAACGCCAATCGCCAGGATGCAGAAAAAACATTATGGCGCGGTGCTTAACCCGCTGCGCTGGTGGGGGAGAATGCCCCGGCTGTTCTGGCTGGTGGCGCTGTTTGTCGGGTATCTCGAACGTAAAAAATCGCCTCTCGATCCGGTGCTGCGTTCGCTGCTGATGACCCGCGTCTCTCAGGTGTGCCATTGCGCGTTCTGCATCGATGCCAATGCGTTACGTCTGGCGCAACGCAGCGGCGGAATGGCAAAGGTAGAGGCCGTTGCAACATGGCGCGACAGCACGCTCTTCAGCGACCAGGAGCGCGCTGCACTGGCCTATGCCGAGGCGGTTTCCGCTACCCCGCCGGTGGTTGACGATGCACTAAAAGCCGCATTGCGCCACCACTTCAGCGAACAGGCGATTACGGAGATGACCTCGTTGCTCGCTTTTCAGAACCTGTCAGCGCGTTTCAATGCCGCGCTGGATATCCCCTCGCAAGGGTTATGCGTCATGCCTGGAGAAAAACACGATGCTTGACCGTCACCTCCACCCGCGCCTGAAACCGCTACTCAACCGGCTGGTGATGAGACTGGATAAACCGGAGATCAGCCCGGACGGCATAACGTTGATCGGCTTTGCCATCGGCGTGCTGGCCTTGCCGTTTCTGACGCTGGGCTGGTATCTGGCGGCGCTGGTGGCCATTGTACTGAACCGCCTGCTGGACGGACTGGATGGCGCACTGGCGCGACGCAGAGAATTAACCGATGCCGGTGGCTTTCTTGATATCGCCCTCGATTTTCTGTTTTATGCCCTCGTGCCCTTTGGCTTTGCCCTCGCGGATCCCGCGCTTAATGCGCTGCCAGCCGCCTGGCTGCTGTTTGCCTTTATTGGCACCGGCAGCAGCTTCCTGGCGTTTGCCACGCTGGCCGCGAAGCATGACATCGACAATCCGGGCTATGCCCACAAGTCGTTTTACTATCTGGGTGGGCTAACGGAAGGAACCGAAACCATATTGCTGTTTGTGCTTTTCTACCTGTTCCCGGCGCACTTTGCATGGCTGGCGTGGGTTTTTGGCGCGTTGTGCTGGCTCACCACCGCAACGCGCATCTGGAGTGGTTATCTGACGCTGAAAGAGGCTCAGCGTCAGGCAGGATCAGAGTGACGCGTCTGGCCCGCGTTCACCGGTAGCAACCGGATTCTGCGGGTTGCTGCTCCATTCGTACCAGCCGCCGTCATAGACGCCGACATTTTTCCAGCCCATCGCCCGGGCATACATAAAGGTTTCCGATGCCCGCCAGCCGGTGCCGCAGTAAAACGCCACCTGCTGATCAGGCAGAATATGCCACTGCTTCCACATCGCGGCGATATCCTCTGCGCTACGCATGGTTCCATCCGGGTTATGGAAATCTTCCATATGGGTAGAGTCACTTCCGGCATGACCCCAGCGTGCGCCTGCGATCTCGCCTTTTGGCTTAATGTAGCTGTAGCCGCTGGTCACGCCGGTAAATTCCGGCCAGGAGCGGATGCTCACCAGAGAAGCATCCTTGCGGTGCAGCAGGCCACGCGCCTGTTCGGTATTCAGCATCAGCTGTGGCTGACCCGGGATCGGCGCGCCAAAATCGGCCGCTGGCGTCACTTTATTCGGTGTGCCGCGTTGAACCGGCAGTTTTGCACTGTCCCAGGCTTTCCAGCCGCCATCCAGCAGGCGAACATCTTTCACCCCGGCATAGAGCATGATCTGCGCCACGCGCGCGGCGGCATACACGTCGCGGCCATAGAGGATCACCGTGGTGTCATGGCGAATGCCATGTTTTGCCAGCATCGCTTTGAGATCCGCATCAGAAACTTTGTTCCACAGCGGCTCGCTTTCCACTTCATTGGTGTCGATATAGTCTGCGCCGGGGATGTGGCTCAGCAGATAAAATTTCGGTGCGCCCCAGGCCGCTTCAATCACTTTCCACTCGCCGGCAGGCGCAGCCGTGACCGGCTTACCCTGCTGGAGCTGGTGCAGCCACTGCGGGTAGACCAGTTGCTCGAAGTGGGCGAGACGCTGGAGACGCGCCGGGGTTTGCAGGGCATCACTCAACAACGTGACCTGGCTGAAACCCGCCTGATTCAGCCGCGCCTTAACGGCCTGGTTATCGCTGTCGCTACCGTATAGGGCAACCGGCGTGGTCGGCGTGAGCTGGTGCTGCGAAGCCCAGGCTTTCAGCTGGGTCTCGTTCATCGCCCCAAGCCAACTGGCGGAAAGGTTCAGCGCGGCAGGCTCGTGGCCGGACGGGCCGTTCAGGGTCTGCGGCCAGCCGTTGTAGAAGGCGCTGGCGCGGGTGTCAATCAGGGCGCCTTGCTGTTGCTGAAGCGCTGTCAGCGTGAGGGAAGGTGCCATTTCAGCGGCAAAAGAAGAGAAAGCGGCGAGACCTAAAGCGGCGGTCAGCGCGGTCAGTTGAGAAACACGTTTCATCGAAAAGCCCGATCGTAAAGAAATGAGCCGTGATTGTGGCAACCTGCCAGCCAAAAAACGTTGCGTTTGCGCAGGATGTCATGGAATTCATTGCCAGCCCGCCATCGGCAGCACGCGCCCGTTCGGGGGAATATCTTCGTCATTGTGCGTCACCTGTACCACCGGGATCTGCCGGGTGCGCACTTCCGCGAACACCCAACGGCGAAACTGGTCGCGCAGGTTTTTATCCAGGCGGCTAAAAGGCTCATCGAGCAGCAGCGCCTGCGGCTGGGCCAGCAGGGCGCGGAGCAGACTCACCCGGGCGCGCTGGCCGCCGGAGAGCGTGGCGGGGTCGCGATGAAAAAAGCCGTTTAGTTCGGCGGCGTCCAGCGCCGCAATCACCGCCTGCTGTCGGCGCTCGCCTTTTATCGCCGCCGGAAGCGCCAGCAGCAAATTCTGCCCAACGCTGAAGTGATCGAAGAGCAAGGCATCCTGAAACAGCAGGCCCAGTCCGCGCTGCTCGGTGGGCAGGGCGTCACAGCGCCGGGCGTTGATCCACAGCTCCCCTGCGGCGCGAAAATCGCCGGGCAGGGCACCTGCCATCCAGGCAAACAGCGACGATTTACCGCTGCCGGATGGGCCCATCAGGGTGAGAATTTCGCCAGGCTGCACGCTGAAGTTAACGTTGTGCAGCAGCGTCGTGTGGCGCAGCGCGAGCGAAACATCCTTAACCATCAGCATTAACGTAACCCCTGTCGAAAACGGCCAACCAGCCGGGAAATCAGGATGCAGGCGGCGAAGACCAGCATCGGCAACAGCAATTGCCACAGCGCCTGGGCCGCCAGCACGGCGCTATTGCCCCCGCTGCTGAGCGCCACGGCGTCGGTGGTCAGGGTGGCGAACCGTCCGCTGCCCAGCCACAGGGTGGGCAGATACTGCGCCATGCTGACGGAAAACCCGACGGCAAAGGCGGTGAGCGCCGGGCGGATCATCTGCGGACATTTGACCAGCCAGAATATTTTAAGCGATCCCCATCCCAGAGTGCGGGCAATCAGGATCAGGCGCGGATCGAGTCGGCGCCAGGCGGGCTGCATTACCAGCAGCATCCACGGCAACACCCACAGTAAATGCCCCCACAACACAGCGCTCCATTGCCCGTCGAGCTGCAGCAGCAAGGCCAATTGATACTGCCCGGCCACCAGCGGCAGGGCGGGGAGGGCCAGCGGTAGCCAGACCCAGAAGCCGCCGCGCTGCGGGCCCCACTCCAGCCAGAGCAGGATCATCCCCAGGGCAAGCACCGCCGAAGAGAGGCCCAGCGTCAGGCTCTCGCCCGCCGTCTCGCGGGAGACGCTGGCATTGCCTGCCGTGAGCACCAGTATTGCCACGCTGACGATCCCCACCAACGGCAGCAGCACGCCGCAGGCGCGTCCCACCCTTAGCGGGCGCGGTATCGGGCGCTTCCCGGAGATATCCGGGATAGTGCGGCGCCAGCGTTGCCAGCCGATAAACAACGCGACAGCGATCAGTTCCAGCAGCACCAACAGGATCACGCACACCAGCATCCCCTTCGCCTGCTGTTGCGCATCCCCCTGCGAAAGCCACTGCCAGGCCAGCACGGCGAGGGTGGGGGGATTACCGGGCCCGAGGATCAGAGCCACGTCCACCGCCGACAGCGTCCAGGCGATCACCGCCAGCATCACTGCCCCCAGCGCGGGCGCAATGGCAGGCAGGATCAGCCAGCGTAGCGCCTGCCAGCGGCTATAGCCCAGGGTTCGCAGGAGCGTGACTTTTTGCGCCAACGCTTTTTCCGGAAGCGAGGCGTAAATGGCCCAGACAACAAAGGCGCTCTCCTTGACGGCAAGGGTCACGCCCAGCCCAATCCCGTAGCGATCCATAACCGGCGAGCAAAACGAACAGACGCGGTAAAGTTCACCGCCTTCGGCAAACATCAGCAGCACGCTGACGGCAAAGGCCACATGAGGGATCGCCAGCAGCCAAGGCAGGTGATTACACAGCCGCCGCCAGCGGCTGCCGGGCCACAGCGCAGCCACCACCGCCAGCGCCAGGAGCAGCGCGCCGGCGGCGGCAATCAGGGTGGACACCAGGGTGGCGATCAGCGCCTGCGGCAACTGCGGATCCGTCGCCAGCGCACGCCAATTGTCCAGAGAGAAAACCGGCGGTAACAGCAGGGCAAAGGCGGGCAGCAGCGGCAGATAAACTGCCGCCATCAGTGCCCATGCGAGCCAGCTTAGTGGGTGCCGTAGCGACGCAGCCATGCCTGCTCCAGCGCATTAACCCAGGCGGCGTGGGGTTCGCCGAGCGTTGCAGGTAAATCGGTTGGAATAAACTGGCGCAGCTGTGTGGCCTCAGCGGCGGGCACTTTTTGCGGATCCAGCACGCTCGGATCGCCCCAGTTGGCCGGGTCGGCCTTGCGGATCTGCGCCTGCGGGGAAAGTAAAAAGTTGGCGACCACTTTTGCGCCTGCGCTGGCAGAGGCATTGGCCGGGATGGTGACGAAGTGTACGTTGCCAATCATCCCCTGTTGAAAACCGAAGCTGTAGCTGTCAGCGGGCAATGCTTTGCTGTTCACTTGTTGCCGGGCATGGGCCGGATTAAAAGTGATCGACAGGTGTAAGTTGCCACTGGCCAGCAAGGCATCCATCCGCGCCGGAGACGGCGGGAAATCCTTGCCCTCACGCCACAGATGAGGATGCAGTTTATCCAGATAAGCCCACAGCGGGGCGGTGACGGCGGCAAAGGTGGCGCTGTCCGGCGGCTGTTTTAGCGCGTCGGGTTGGGTGGTCTGGGTCAGAAGGATCTGTTCCAGAAACGCGGTGCCGGTAAAGTCAGGCGGGCGCGGGTAGGTAACAGTGCCAGGATGTTGCGTGGCATACTCCAGCAGCGCCTCGGGATCCTTAAGGGGGTGCGGCAGGGTCTGACGGCTGGCGATAAAGGTGAGTTGCGCGCTGCCCCACGGGGATTCAGCCCCTTCCGTCGGAATGGCGAAATCTTCTGTCACCGGTTTATGAGTGTCGACGTAACGCCAGTTGGGAAGGCTTTGCGCCCACCCGGTCTGCAACAACCCGGCGGTTTTCAGGGTGCGGAAGTTCTCGCCGTTGACCCACAGCAGATCAACCGAGCCGTTGGTTTTTCGCCCGGCGCTGGCCTCGGTCTGGATACGCTTCACCGCATCTGCCGCATCCGCCAGACGGACAATCTTCAGGTTAATGGCGTAGTGGCTTTTCATCTCGCCGCTCACCCAGTCCAGGTAGCGGTTCACCGCCTCGTCGCCGCCCCAGGCATTAAACCAGACGGTCTGGCCCCGGGCATCCTCTTTGGTTTTCTGCCAGCCGTCATCAGCCAGCGCCGGTCCTGCGATCAACAGGCCGGTCAATAACATGCAAAAACGCACACGGCGCATAATGCCCCCTGTTATAAAGACGTTCGGGAAAAGCGGGCGAACAGCCAGCGGGTGATAAGCGGCAGCAGCCCCAGTAGCGTAAAGGCAAAAACCACGCCCGGCGAGAGGATATCATGCAGCGACGTTATCTGCCCCAACTGGTGGCCCGCATTGAGATAGACAATAGCCCCCGGTAACATCCCAAGCTGGCTAACCCACCAGTAGCGCCATACCCCAAGGCGCGTTACCCCGGCGAGCAGGTTAACCACAAAGAACGGGAACAATGGCATCAGACGCAGGGCAAACAGATAAAATGCCCCGTCACGCGCCACCCCGTCATTAACGGTGCGCATCTGCCCGGCAAAGCGGTGCTGCACCCAGTCGCGCAGCAGATAACGGCTGACCAGCATCGCCAGCGTGGCGCCCAGCGTCGAGGCGAAAGAGACCAGCAGGATCCCCGGCCAGAGACCGAACAGCGCCCCGCCGAGCAGGGTCAGCAACGCCGCCCCCGGCAAAGACAGGGTGGTCACCAGCACATAGAGAATAAAATAGAGTGCAGCGCTCTGACGCGGAGCCTGCTGGCAGTAAAGCAGCAGCGCCTGATGCCGCGCCTGAAGATTTTCCAGCGTTACGCTGCCGGGCGGCAGTTGAGTATAAATAACAACAAATGCGCCCAGAAGGGCGCACATCAGGATAATTTTACGGGCGTTTGTCGCCATTCATTTGACGTCGAACGTCGCCCATACCGGGGCGTGGTCGGACGGTCTTTCCATGCTGCGGATTTCGTAGTCGATCCCGGTTTCGACACAGCGCTCTGCCAACACGGAGCTTGCCAGCAGCAGGTCGATACGCAGGCCGCGGTTATCATCAAACCCTTTGGAGCGATAATCGAACCATGAGAAGCGATCCTGAGTCTCCGGGTTGGCGTGGCGGAACGTATCCACCAGACCCCAGTCCATCAGACGCGCCATCCACTCGCGCTCTTCCGGCAGGAAGGAGCATTTCCCGGCGCGCAGCCAGCGCTTGCGGCTGTCTTCGCCGATGCCGATATCCAGGTCAGTGTGGCTGATGTTCATGTCGCCCATGATCAACACCGGGTTCTCTTTTTTCAGCTCGGTTTCGAGGTACGACTGCAGATCCTGGTAGAACTTCTCTTTGGCCGGGAATTTCAGCGGGTGGTCGCGGCTCTCGCCCTGCGGGAAGTAACCGTTGATCACAGTGATGTTGCCAAGCGGTGAAGGAATTTCCGCCATGATGATACGACGCTGGGACTCTTCGTTGTCGCCCGGGAAGCCGCGACGCACGGAGACAGGGGTCTCTTTAGTGAGCAGCGCCACACCGTAATGGCCCTTCTGGCCATGATAAAAGACGTTGTAGCCCAGTTTCGCCACCTCTTCGAGAGGGAACATGTCGTCGTGGACTTTTGTCTCCTGCAGGCCGATAACGTCAGGCTGATGTTGATCAACGATGGCTTGCAGTTGATGAGGACGGGCGCGCAGGCCGTTGATATTAAAAGAGACAAATTTCATAGTCGCTGCCAGTGCAAGGTGAATAGTGCAAGGATGGTAGCAGAATTTCGTTGGGCTGACTGCCGCCGCTGCGTATGTTCCACCAATTACTGTGACAGATCGTGCCGACAGTGCAATTTTTGCACCGAACTGGCGCGTGATGCCCTGCGATAGCGCGAAAAGGGACCACAAATTTCGCGAGCGATCACAATTCCAGAATTATATTTGGCTTCTGCATAAAACAGCTATTTTTCATTCGGCAAAGCCCCGCTTGTTGTAAAAATATTCACTTATTATGCAAAAACAGTGAATAACGCCATGTTGTAACTCATTGATATTACGTTACCCCATCCCGTTTATGCATTTTTAGTGCTGGCTGGCACGATCGCTGCAATCTACATTTACAGCGCAAACACTAAAATATTTAACATTTAATCAACCTTTTATTTACCGGATGAGGTCGCTATGTCTCTGTCAATTACGCGTGAAAACTTTGATGAATGGATGATGCCGGTTTACGCTCCGGCGGCTTTTATTCCGGTACGGGGAGAAGGCTCACGCCTGTGGGATCAACAGGGTAAAGAGTACATCGACTTTGCCGGGGGGATTGCGGTTAACGCCCTGGGTCACGCGCATCCGGCGCTGCGTCAGGCGCTGAACGACCAGGCGGCGAAGTTCTGGCATACCGGCAACGGCTACACCAACGAACCCGCGCTGCGCCTGGCGAAAAAACTGATCGACGCCACCTTCGCCGAAAAAGTGTTCTTCTGTAACTCCGGGGCTGAAGCGAACGAAGCGGCGCTGAAGCTGGCGCGTAAATATGCCCACGACAACTTTGGCAACCAGAAAAGCGGCATCGTCGCCTTCAAAAATGCCTTCCATGGCCGCACGCTGTTTACCGTCAGCGCGGGCGGGCAACCTTCCTATTCACAGGACTTTGCGCCGCTGCCGCCGGATATCCGCCACGCGGTCTATAACGATCTCCAGTCTGCCAGCGAGTTGATCGACGATACCACCTGTGCGGTGATCGTCGAGCCCATGCAGGGCGAGGGCGGCGTGCTGCCTGCGGATAAGGCCTTCCTGCAAGGGCTGCGCGAACTGTGCGATCGTCACAACGCGGTGCTGATTTTCGATGAGGTCCAGACCGGGGTTGGCCGCACCGGCGAGCTGTATGCCTATATGCATTATGGCGTTACGCCGGACGTGCTCTCCACCGCCAAGGCCCTCGGTGGCGGCTTCCCAATCGGTGCCATGCTGACCACCGACAAATTCGCCCGGGTGATGACCGTTGGCACCCACGGGACCACCTACGGCGGCAACCCGCTGGCATCGGCGGTGGCCGGTCAGGTACTGGATATCATCAACACCCCGGACGTGCTGACCGGCGTTAAGCAGCGTCACGACTGGTTTGTCGAACGCCTGCAAGCCATTAACAGCAAAACGGGCCTGTTTAAAGAAATACGAGGCCTGGGACTGCTGATTGGCTGCGTACTCACGGAGGAATTTGCCGGAAAAGCTAAACTTATTTCACAGGAAGCGGCAAAAGCGGGCGTGATGGTACTGATCGCCGGGGCTAACGTGGTGCGCTTTGCGCCTGCGCTGATCGTCAGCGAGGAAGAGGTGCAGACCGGGTTAGATCGCTTTGCGCTGGCCTGTGATCGTGTGAAGTCCGGGGTGTCATCATGATGGTCATCCGTCCCATTGAGCGCGGGGATTTATCCGCCCTCATGCAGCTTGCCGGTAAAACAGGAGGCGGGCTGACCTCGCTTCCCGTTGATGAAAAAACGCTCTCGGCGCGCATCGAACGCTCGCTGCAGACCTGGCAAGGGACGCTGCCGAAAGGCGAACAGGGTTACGTGTTTGTTCTGGAAGAAGCTGCCACCGGCACCGTGGCCGGGATCTGCGCCATCGAGGTGGCGGTGGGATTAAACGACCCCTGGTATAACTACCGCGTCGGCACCCTGGTGCACGCGTCGAAAGAGCTGAACGTCTACAACGCGCTGCCCACGCTGTTTCTCAGTAACGATCACACCGGCAGCAGTGAACTCTGTAGCCTGTTTCTCGATCCCGACTGGCGCAAGGAAGGCAACGGCTATCTGCTTTCCAAATCGCGCTTTCTCTTTATGGCTGCCTTCCGCGATCGCTTTAACGAAAAAGTGGTGGCCGAGATGCGCGGCGTGATCGACGAAACCGGCTTCTCGCCGTTCTGGCAAAGCCTGGGCGAACGCTTCTTCTCGATGGAGTTCAGCAAAGCCGACTACCTGTGCGGCACCGGACAGAAAGCCTTTATTGCCGAGCTGATGCCGAAACACCCTATCTATACCCATTTCCTCAGCCCCGAGGCGCAGGCCGTGATCGGCCAGGTGCATCCGCAAACCGCCCCGGCGCGCGCGGTGCTGGAGAAAGAGGGCTTCCGTTACCGCAACTATGTCGACATCTTTGACGGTGGCCCGACGCTGGAGTGCGATATCGACCGGGTAAGGGCGATCCGCAAAAGCCGTCTGGTGGAAGTGGCCGAAGGCCAGCCTGCGCCGGGTGAGTGGCCCGCCTGCCTGGTTGCTAATGAACAATATGACCAGTTCCGCGCCACGCTGGTGTGCGTGGATCCTGAATGTGAACGTCTGGTGCTGACCGCAGCACAACTGGATGCCCTGAAATGCCGCGCTGGCGATCGTATTCGCATGGTGCGCCTGTGCCCCGAGGAGAAAACAGCATGAACTTATGGATCAATGGCGACTGGGTGACCGGCGAAGGTGAATCCCGCACCAAATACAATCCGGTGGGCCAGGAGAGGCTATGGCAAGGGGCCGATGCCAGTGCCGCGCAGGTTGAACAGGCGTGCCGGGCGGCGCGTGCGGCCTTCCCGGGCTGGGCAAAGCTGCCCTTCAGTGCGCGTCAGGCCATCGTTGAGAAATTTGCCTCTCTGCTGGAAGCCAATAAGCAGGAGCTGACCCGGATCATTGCCAGCGAAACCGGCAAGCCGCGCTGGGAAGCGGCAACGGAAATCACCGCGATGATCAACAAAGTCGCCATTTCGGTAAAGGCCTACCACACCCGTACCGGCGAGCAGCACACCGAAATGGCCGACGGGGCAGCCACGCTGCGCCATCGTCCGCACGGCGTGCTGGCGGTGTTTGGCCCCTATAACTTCCCCGGCCATCTGCCGAACGGTCACATCGTGCCCGCGCTGCTGGCGGGTAACACCGTGATCTTCAAGCCGAGCGAGCTGACGCCGTGGAGCGGTGAGGCGGTGGTAAAACTGTGGGAGCAGGCCGGGCTGCCGCCGGGCGTGCTCAATCTCGTTCAGGGTGGACGGGAAACCGGGCAGGCACTGAGTGCCCTGAGCGATATTGACGGTCTGCTGTTTACCGGCAGCGCCGGGACCGGCTATCAGCTGCACCGCCAGCTGGCCGGTCAGCCAGAGAAAATTCTGGCCCTTGAGATGGGCGGCAACAATGCCCTGATCGTTGACGACCCGGCGGATATCGACGCTGCGGTTCACCTGACGATCCAGTCAGCCTTTATCACTGCCGGACAGCGCTGCACCTGCGCCCGTCGTTTGCTGGTTAAAAGCGGTGCCGAAGGCGATGCCTTCCTCGCCCGGCTGGTGGAGGTGAGCGCGAAACTGCTGCCAGGGGCGTGGGATGCCAACGACCAGCCGTTTATGGGCGGGCTGATTTCTGAGCAGGCGGCGAAAAACGTCTATCACGTCTGGCGGGAACACGTTGCCCGCGGCGGGCGGTCGCTGCTCGATCCCCGCCTGGTGCGGGCGGGCACCTCTTTACTGACCCCGGGGATCGTCGACATGACGGGCGTGCGTAATGTGCCGGATGAAGAGGTCTTCGGGCCGTTGCTCTGCATCTGGCGTTATGACGATTTCGACCAGGCTATCGCGATGGCTAACGCTACGCGTTACGGCCTGTCGTGCGGCCTGATCTCGCCGGAACGCGAAAAATTTGACCAGTTGCTGCTGGAGGCACGTGCCGGGATCGTCAACTGGAACAAACCGCTTACCGGTGCGGCCAGCACCGCGCCATTCGGTGGCGTGGGTGCCTCCGGCAATCATCGCGCCAGCGCCTGGTATGCGGCGGATTACTGCGCCTGGCCCATGGCGAGCCTCGAAACCCCGGCCATCGTCCTGCCGGAGCAGCTGAGTCCGGGCCTCGATTTTACGCGGGAGAAGCGTCATGAAAGCGCGTGAGGTTAACTTCGACGGGCTGGTGGGCTTGACCCACCACTATGCCGGGCTGTCGTTCGGCAATGAAGCCTCGACTAAGCACCGCTTTCAGATCTCCAACCCGCAGCTGGCGGCAAAGCAGGGGCTGTTAAAGATGAAGGCGCTGGCGGATGCAGGCTTTCCCCAGGCGGTGATCCCGCCTCAGGAGCGGCCTAACGTCGGCGTGCTGCGCCAGCTCGGCTTTACCGGCACCGATGAGCAGGTGGTGGAGAAGGCCGGCACGCAGATGCCGCAGCTGCTCTCTGCCGCCAGTTCCGCCTCCTCCATGTGGGTGGCGAATGCCGCGACGGTAGCCCCGTCGGCAGACACGCTCGACGGAAAAGTGCACTTTACCGTTGCCAACCTGAACAACAAATTCCACCGGGCCAGTGAAGCCGGTACCACCGAAAAGGTGCTGCGCGCCATTTTCCGCGATGGATCCCGCTTTAGCGTCCATACGGCGCTGCCGCAGGTCGCGATGTTCGGTGACGAAGGCGCGGCAAACCACAACCGCCTCGGCGGCGACTACGGCGAGCCGGGCCTGCAACTGTTCGTCTATGGTCGTGAAGAGGGGGGTAATGAGGCACCGGCCCGCTACCCGGCGCGTCAGACTCTGGCCGCGAGCCAGGCGGTTGCCCGGCTGAACCAGGTCAACCCCGGGCAGATCCTCTTCGCCCAGCAAAACCCGAGAGTGATTGACCAGGGGGTGTTCCACAACGACGTGATCGCCGTGTCGAACCGCCAGGTGCTGTTCTGCCACGAGCAGGCGTTTGTCGATCAGCCTGCGCTGCTTCAGACCTTGCGCGAGCGGGTGCCCGGCTTCATGCCGATCGAAGTGCCGACCGGGGCAGTGTCGGTCCAGGACGCGGTGTCCACTTACCTGTTCAACAGCCAGCTGCTGAGTCGCGACGACGGCAGCATGATACTGGTCCTGCCGCAAGAATCGCAGGATCACCCTGGCGTCTGGCGCTATCTCAACGGTCTGGTGGCAGAAGATAACCCTGTCAGCGAGCTGCGGGTGTTTGATCTGCGCGAGAGCATGGCCAATGGCGGTGGCCCGGCCTGTCTGCGCCTGCGCGTGGTGCTGACTCCCGAGGAGCAGCGGGCAGTTAACCCGGCGGTGATGATGAACGAGACCCTGTTTAACACCCTCAATGACTGGGTGGACCGCTACTATCGCGACCGTCTGACTCAGGCCGACCTGGTGGATCCGCAGCTGTTGCGCGAAGGGCGCGAGGCGCTGGATGCCCTGACCCGTATTCTGCAACTCGGGTCTGTCTACCCGTTCCAGCAATAAAGGAGGCCTGATGGAAAACTTTCTGGCGCTGACGATGGCCGATGAAACACCTGCCCACCTTCAGGGCAAAGGGGCCTCCTTTGACTGGCGCTGGCTGGCGCGCGGGGTACTGGAGTTCACGCCAGAGGTCGCGAGCGAGCGTGCCCTGGTGCTCTCTGCCGGGATCCACGGTAACGAAACCGCGCCGGTGGAAATCGTTGATCTGCTGGTGCGGGCGCTGTTTCGTGGCGAATTGACGCTACGCTGCCGCCTGCTTGTTATCTATGGCAATCCTCCGGCGCTGAGGGCCGATAAGCGTTACCTGACCTGCGATATCAACCGCCTGTTCAGCGGGCGCGGAGCGCAGTTTCCGGCCTGTGATGAGACCGCGCGCGCGGCGCTGCTGGAGGAGCTGGTGGGTGCGTTTTATCAGCAGGCAGGGGCCGACCGCTGGCATCTCGATCTGCATACCGCTATCCGCGCCTCGTATCATGAGCGTTTTGGCGTACTGCCCCAGCGCAATCAGCCGTGGGATGAGGCATTTATTCAGTGGCTGGGGGATGCCGGGCTGGAGGCGCTGGTCTTTCATCAGGCGCCGGGCGGGACATTCACCCATTTTAGCTGCGAACGCTTTGGTGCCCTGGCCTGTACCCTGGAGTTGGGCAAGGCGTTGCCGTTCGGCCATAACGATCTGTCGCGTTTTGCCACTACCCATCGGGCGCTGTTTGCTTTACTGAGCGGCGAGGCGCCAGCGCAACATGCTGAGCCTGTTGAGCACTATCGGGTGGTGCAGCAGATCACTCGCCGCAGCGAGGCCTTCGTGCTGCACATGGCGGCGCATACCCTCAACTTTACGCCATTTCGCCAGGGGATATTACTGGCGGAGGATGGCGATGAACGCTACGAAGTGCACAAGCCGACCGAATATGTTCTGTTCCCGAACCCTGCCGTGGCCTTTGGTTTGCGCGCCGGACTGATGCTGGAAAAAATCACCTGACAATCCTCCAACCCCATCAGCGTAATGCGATGGGGTTGTTTATTTTCTCAGCCATTTCATTGATCTCCTGTTTTATTACAGATTATTCCTGGCTGTTTGCTTTATTATTAATCTTCTTCCCGGTATACTCCTTCACAATCTCTTGAAAATCAGCCAGATGTATATTTCTGTTTCAACTCTCCACGCTTTATCCTTATTTTCTCCATATTTGACGATAATTTGTTTTTTACACTTTCATTGTTTTACCCTTGCTCTGATTAATTGACGATAAACCCCGTAAAGTGAATCTCGTCAACACGGCATAGCGCCGAAGAATAACTGAAAGGAAGGACAAAATTATGCGTAAATTAACTGCACTGTTTGTTGCCTCTACCCTGGCTCTGGGCGCTACCAGCGCGGCGTTCGCCGCAGATACCGCCACCACGACCGCGGCGCCTGCCGAAAGCAAAATGATGCATCACAAAGGCAAGCCGGGTATGCATCACGACATGATGTTTAAAGATTTGAATCTGACGGATGCGCAGAAAACGCAAATCCGCGACATCATGAAAAGCCAGCGTGACCAGATGAAGCGTCCATCGGTTGAAGAGCGCCGCGCTATGCATGACATCATCGCCAGCGACAGCTTCGATAAAGCGAAAGCCCAGGCGCAGGTCGACAAGATGGCCGAGCAGAACAAAGCCCGCATGCTGGCGCACATGGAAACCCAGAACAAGATTTACAACATCCTGACCCCGGAACAGAAAAAACAGTTTGATGCGAATTTTGAGAAGCGTCTGACAGAACGTGCCGGGCCGGAAGGTAAAATGACCCCACCAGCCGAATAATCGGTTCAGCCATTCAAGACCGCCGGAGTCCTGTTCACCCAAGCATATTTGCTGTGGACAGGTCCGGCGGTTTTTTCTTTTCTGCCCTCTTGCCAGCCGCCGCCATCCCGGTATTCTCCTGTTATCGATTTGCAGAATGTGTTTGAAATTTCTGGCGTTACGGATTTTTTCGTCGTCAGGCTAAGGCCGTTGGACACGTCTGCCGATACTACACAGTGATGATCTAACGATAACAATCAAAAAGCGACCGCCCTGCGCGGGTTGCTCTGGCGCCTGTTGCGCCATTCGGAGTGGTGATGGAATTCTTTGATATCCGTAAAATGCCGATCAGCCTCTGGCGTAACGGGGCCGGTGAAACACGCGAAATATGTTGTTTTCCCCCCGCAACCCGGGAATTTAACTGGCGCGCCAGTATTGCCTCCCTCGCCAGCAATGGCGACTTTTCCGTCTCGCCTGGCATTGATCGGGTGATCACGCTACTGGAAGGAGGGGAAGTCCATCTTGATGGCGGCAATGCGTTTACGCATACGTTACAGCGTCATCAGCCCTTCAGCTTTGCCGGCGATCTGCCAGTCAAAGCAAAGCTGTTAGAGGGACAAATGTCGATGGATTTCAATATTATGACCCGCCGGGATCGCTGTCGGGCAAAGGTGCGGGTGGCGGATCGCACCTTTACCACGTTTGCGTCACGTGGCGGGGTGGTGTTTGTCCTGAGCGGCGCCTGGCAGCTGGGTGAGAAGCTGCTCACCGCCGATCAGGGCGCATGGTGGCACGAAGGCAACCATACGCTGCGGCTGCTGAAGGCGGAGGGAACTCTGTTGTTCAGCGAGATTTTTTGGCTTCCGGGACACTAAGAGGAATGATCTCGTAGTTGCCGGTCAGCAGCGGCTTAAAGAGAATTTTATACCCATCCTGATCAAAACCGGCGGGCGTGCGCAGCAGGTCCGCCGCCTCGTCCAGGCTGTCGACCGCGCCCAGCCAGAGCCAGTTATGGATAATATGGTAGTGGGTCATATCCGGGCGCGACTCTTTCAGCGCCACGGCGCTGTCCCACGGCCAGCAGGTGACACCAATCGCCTGCAACCCCTCGACTAAGCGCTGGTGATGATCCTCAACGCTCTCTTTGCCACAGCATGCTCCGGCACAGCGCTTCAGCGCGGAACGGAAACAGGCCCGGCCACGACTTAATGACTCCAGCCCCAGCAGGCCATAGCAGAGCTGACGCTCGTCGGCCAGGGTCTGCAGGGTTTGCAGCGCTGCCCGACGGTTGGCAAAGAGACCAAAAAGATTGGGGGTGTGCGAAAAATCCACCTCGCGGGCATAGACTATCTGCGGTTTGCCCTCGGTGATCTGCAGTGAGCAGAGCTGGCGATTGCGGCGCAGCCGTTTATTGAACAGCGGCTGCTGCTCCTTGATTAAACGGGCTTCCAGCAGCAGCGCGCCCAGTTCACCTGCAGTCTGGATCCAGGTAATACGCCGGGACTGGCGCAGCATGGCGGCTTCGTCCGGCGTGCGCAGATGCGACAGCACCCGGCTGCGAATATTGACGCTTTTACCGATATAAAGGGGCATGGCATCGCTGTCGCCATGGAAGAAATAGACGCCTGGCTGCTTCGGCAGTGCCTCCAGCCATGGGCGCAGATGTTCGGGATATTCATAGATAGCTGCTGCTTCGAATTCAAGCCGCGGTGCCGATTGACGCCTGCTCACAACATACTCCTGATACTGTTCAGGCATACAGTGTAGCAGCTGTGGTGTGGTTAAAAAAGAGGCGGCAGAGGCCGCCCCGACAGAATTATTGTTTCCAGAAGTCGTCGAATACCGTGATCGGCGGGCGACGTTTGTGTTCGGTCTTCAGATACCAACCCTCGATAATCCGGGCGGTGCCTTCATCCAGCGTTTTGCCTTCCAGATAATCGTCAATGTTTTCATAGGTTACACCCAACGCGGCCTCGTCGGGCAGAGAAGGGCGGTCGTCTTCCAGGTCAGCGGTAGGGGCTTTCTTGTATAAATGCTCCGGGCAGCCCAGCGCGGCCAGCAATTGCTTGCCCTGACGCTTGTTGAGACGGAACAGCGGGTTAATATCTGTGCCGCCATCGCCATATTTGGTGAAGAAACCGGTCAGCGCCTCTGCCGCATGGTCAGTGCCCACCACCACGCCGCTGGTCATCCCGGCGATGCTGTACTGGGCTTTCATCCGCTCACGGGCCTTTTCGTTGCCGCGTACGAAGTCGCTCAGTTCAATGCCCGCGTCGCGCAACGCTTTTTCGCTGGCCAGCACCGCTTCTTTAATATTTACGGTCAGCACGCGATCCGGCTGGATGAAGGCGATGGCATCCTGACAATCCTGCTCATCGAACTGTACGCCGTAAGGCAGACGCACCGCGATAAACTGCAGGGATTCATTGCCTGTTTCTGCACGTAATTCGCTGATGGCCATCTGGGCGAGCTTCCCGGCGAGGGTGGAGTCCTGACCGCCGCTAATGCCCAGCACCAGCGACTTCAGAAACGGGAAGCGGGTTAAATAGGATTTCAAAAAATCGACGCTACGGCGCATCTCTTCTTCCGCATTAATGGTGGGTTTGGCACCCAGCGCCTGGATAATTTCTTGTTGCAGAGCCATTTAGCCCCTCCGTTACACAAATTTGCCTGATGGATGTTCTGTTAAAGCTAACTCGTCATGGGGAAAACGACAAGGATCACACATTTGAATTGGGTGAATCAGAGCGATTTAGTAGCTTATGCTTGAATTACAGGAATTTTCCGAAAAAACTTTGCCGTCACGCTTGAGGTTGAAAAATGTCGTTTTCTATTCCAGGCTTACTTAACACGCTGATAAACAAGAGGACGGAATATGAACAAGAATTTAGCAGGAATGTTAGGCGCAGCGGCAGTAATGACTTTACTGGCAGGGTGTACCGCGTATGACCGTACCGCTGACCAGTTTAAAGAACCCGTCGTAAAAGACGTTAAGAAAGGGATGAGCCGTGCACAGGTACAGCAGCTGGCCGGTAAGCCGTCATCAGAAGTGACGATGATCCACGCTCGTGGCACCTGCCAGACCTACATCCTGGGTCAACGCGATGGTAAAACTGAAACTTACTTTGTGGCCCTCGACGATACTGGCCACGTGATCAACTCCGGCTACCAGACCTGCGCGGAATATGACACCGATCCGCAGGCACCTAAAGCCTGATATCGCTTTTCCTGAGCAAAGCGACAAACCGGCCACCTGGCCGGTTTTTTTGTGTCACTACCCATCTTAATTCTCACCGCGAATTATTTACCTAAAATGTGAAGGGTGTCATAACACCAGGTCAAGGAGAGACAATTGTAGTCTCTTATGAATTATCTCCCGGATAGCAGTTGCCGTATACTCCATTCATCAGATACGCCAGCGAAGGATTCCGGTCGGTCAAGGCGGGAACATCGTGGCGAAGCGGTGAGCACATTAGAGGGAAATTGCTATGGAAAAGAAACATATCTATCTGTTTTGCTCAGCGGGCATGTCAACGTCACTGCTGGTGTCAAAGATGCGCGCGCAGGCAGAGAAGTACGAAGTACCTGTCGTGATTGAAGCGTTCCCGGAAACCCTGGCGGGTGAGAAAGGGAACAATGCGGATGTGGTGCTGTTAGGTCCACAAATCGCTTATATGTTGCCAGAAATTCAACGTCTGTTACCGAATAAACCGGTGGAAGTGATCGACTCTGCGCTGTACGGCAAAGTGGATGGTTTGGGTGTTCTTAAAGCTGCTGTAGCGGCGATTAAAAAAGCTGCTAATTAATTTAATTTATTATTTTTCCCGTCAAAGAGCAATTTCACACACACTTACGCCGCAATATTATTGCGGCATTTAAGGGCATTTTCTATGAGTAGATTTATTGCTGCGCTTGAAAAGGTACTCCTTCCTTTTGCAGTTAAAATAGGAAAGCAACCGCATGTCAACGCCATTAAAAACGGCTTTATTAAAGTTATGCCGTTAACCCTGGCGGGGGCCATGTTCGTTTTAATTAATAACGTTTTTCTTAGCTTCGGTGATGGTTCATTCTTCTATTCATTAGGTGTGCGTTTAGATCCCTCAACTATTGAAACGTTAAATGGTTTCAAAGCCATCGGCGGCAATGTGTACAACGGTACACTGGGTATTATGTCGCTGATGGCACCTTTCTTTATTGGGATGGCGCTGGCAGAAGAGCGTAAAGTTGACGCGCTGGCCGCCGGTTTATTATCTGTCGCTGCCTTTATGACCGTGACTCCCTACAGCGTCGGTGAAGCTTACGCGGTGGGGGCCAACTGGCTGGGCGGGGCAAACATCATTTCCGGTATCGTGATCGGCCTGGTCGTGGCGGAAATGTTTACCTTTATTATTCGTCGCAACTGGGTGATTCGTTTACCCGACAGCGTACCGGCATCGGTGTCGCGCTCATTCTCGGCGCTGATCCCTGGCTTCATTATTCTCTCCATCATGGGCACCATCGCCTGGGCGCTCTCTCACTGGGGCACTAACTTCCACCAGATCATCATGGACACCATCTCCACACCGCTGGCCTCTATGGGTGGCGTCGTGGGCTGGGCTTACGTGATTTTCACCTCCCTGCTATGGTTCTTTGGCGTACATGGCTCCCTGGCGCTGGCCGCGCTGGACAGCGGCATCATGACGCCGTGGGCGCTGGAAAACGTGGCACTCTACCAGCAGTACGGTTCCGTTGACGCGGCGCTGGCGGCCGGTAAAACCTTCCACGTATGGGCCAAACCGATGCTCGACTCCTATATCTTCCTGGGCGGTACCGGGGCGACACTGGGTCTGATTATCGCGGTGTTTATCACCTCCCGTCGTGCAGATCACCGTCAGGTGGCGAAGCTGGCGCTGCCGTCAGGCATCTTCCAGATTAACGAGCCTATCCTCTTCGGTCTGCCGATTATCATGAACCCGGTGATGTTTATTCCGTTTGTTCTGGTGCAACCGCTGCTGGCCGCCATAACCCTGACCGCCTACTACCTGGGCATTATCCCGCCGGTGACCAACATTGCGCCGTGGACCATGCCAGCGGGCCTGGGGGCTTTCTTCAACACCAACGGCAGCGTAGCGGCCTTCCTGGTGGCGATGTTTAACCTCGGTGTGGCGACCCTGCTCTATATGCCGTTCGTTGCCATCGCTAACAAGGCCCAGACCACCATTGATGAAGAAGAGAGCGAAGAAGAGATCGCTCTGGCACTGAAATTCTGATGTCGTCTGACGCGGGGCAACCCGCGTCAGTACAGGAGAAACGAAAATGTTTGATTTAGACCATGTTGTTGCAGAAGAAGTGGAAAACGTAGCAGAGAACGACCTTGAAGAAGTGGTGATGGGGCTTATCATCAACTCCGGTCAGGCGCGTAGCCTGGCGTACGGCGCCCTGAAAAAAGCCAAGCAAGGTGATTTCGATACGGCGAAAGAGATGATGGCCCAGTCGCGCACCGCGCTGAATGAAGCGCACCTGGTGCAAACAAAACTGATCGAAAGCGATCAGGGTGAAGGTAAGATGAAGGTCAGCCTGGTGCTGGTCCATGCCCAGGATCACCTGATGACCTCCATGCTGGCGCGTGAGCTGGTGGCGGAACTCATCGAACTTCACGAGAAAATGCAGTAAGTCAGACTGATAGCAGGAGGTCAGCGCAATGGAAATCACTACCGCCCGGGAACAACAGCTGTTCAATGGTAAAAATTTTCATGTGTTTATCTACAACAAGGTGGAGAGCATTAGCGGTCTGCATCAGCATGACTACTATGAATTCACCATTGTGTTGACCGGCCGCTATTTTCAGGAGATCAACGGCAAGCGGGTGCTGCTGGAGCGCGGGGACTTCGTCTTTATCCCCATGGGTTCCCATCATCAGAGCTTTTATGACTTTGGTGCCACGCGCATTCTCAACGTTGGCGTCAGTAAACGCTTCTTCGAAACCCACTACGCGCCGCTGCTGCCGTTCTGCTTTGTGGCCTCGCAGGTTTATCACGTCAAAAGTGAGTTCCTGAACTGGATCGACACTGTTATTGCCTCGCTTAACTTTCGTGACAGTGAATTTGATGAATTTATTGAAACGGTGACCTTCTATGTCGTCAACCGCTTACGCCACCATCGCGAAGAGCAGCAGGTGACGGACGATATCCCGCAATGGCTGCGTACCACCGTTGAAATGATGCACGACAAACTGCGTTTTGGGGAAAATGCGCTGGAGAATATGGTGGCCCTGTCGGGTAAATCGCAAGAGTACCTGACCCGGGCGACCCAGCGTTATTATCAGAAAACGCCGGTGCAAATAATTAATGAAATACGGATCAATTTCGCCAGAAAACAGCTGGAGATCACCAACTATTCGGTGACGGATATTGCTTACGAATCCGGTTATAGCAGTCCGAGCCTGTTTATTAAGACCTTCAAGAAATTGACCTCTTTTACACCTAACAGCTACCGGAAAAATATCACGGTTATTAATTAACGTCCGGCGGGATCACCGCCGGGAATAGCGATTTAAATGCTTGCCCTAAATATATGGGACGGGACCGCTATACTCTAATGGCGGATCTCCCAGGGAGAATATTATGCAAAAGAAACTGAAAGTCGTAACCATCGGCGGCGGAAGCAGCTATACCCCGGAATTACTGGAAGGGTTCCTCAAGCGTTATCATGAACTGCCGGTCAGCGAACTGTGGCTGGTGGACGTGGCCGAAGGCCAGGAAAAGCTCGATATTATTTTTGACCTGTGCCAGCGCATGGTTAAAAAAGCGGGCGTGCCGATGACCGTGCATAAAACCCTCGATCGTCGCCAGGCGCTGAAAGATGCCGATTTCGTCACCACCCAGCTGCGTGTTGGCCAGCTTAAGGCGCGCGAGCTGGATGAGCGTATCCCGCTGAGCTACGGCTATCTGGGTCAGGAGACCAACGGTGCCGGTGGCCTGTTTAAAGGGCTGCGTACCATTCCGGTGGTTTTCGACATCATCAAAGACGTGCAGGAGATCTGCCCTCAGGCGTGGGTGATCAACTTTACCAACCCGGCCGGTATGGTGACCGAAGCGGTCTATCGCCACACCGATTTCAAACGCTTTATCGGGGTATGTAATATCCCTATCGGCATGAAGATGTTTATCCGCGACGTGCTGGCCCTGACCGATAACGATGAGCTTTCCATCGACCTGTTCGGCCTGAACCACATGGTCTTTATCAAAGACGTGCTGGTTAACGGCGAGTCACGCTTCGCTGAACTGCTGGATGGCGTGGCGTCGGGCACCCTGAAAGCCAGTTCGGTGAAAAACATTTTCGATCTGCCGTTCAGTGAAGGGCTAATCCGCTCCCTGAATCTGTTGCCGTGCTCCTATCTGCTCTACTACTTCAAGCTGAAAGAGATGCTGGCCATTGAGATGGGCGAGTACTACAAAGGCGGCGCCCGTGCGCAGGTGGTGCAGAAGGTGGAAAAACAGCTTTTCGATCTCTATAAAAACCCGGATCTGAACGTGAAGCCGAAAGAACTGGAGCAGCGCGGCGGGGCTTATTACTCTGACGCGGCCTGCGAAGTGATTAACGCTATCTACAACGACAAGCAGGCAGAGCATTACGTCAACGTGCCGCACCACGGCCACATTGATAATATCCCGGCCGACTGGGCGGTGGAGATGACCTGCATCCTCGGTCGCGAGGGGGCGAAGCCGCATCCACGCCTGACCCATTTCGATGACAAAGTGATGGGGCTGATCCACACCATCAAGGGCTTTGAAGTGGCGGCAAGCCAGGCGGCGCTCAGCGGCGAGCTGAACGACGTGCTGCTGGCCCTGAACCTCAGCCCGCTGGTGCAGTCCGATCGCGATGCCGAGAGACTGGCACGCGACCTGATTCTGGCCCATGAAAAATGGTTGCCAAACTTTGCCGCCACTGTCGATAAGCTAAAAAGTGAGCAGCACTAAGAGGGATGACTATGCAATATCTGCTGATCGTCAACGCCGATGACTTTGGCCTGTCAAAAGGCCAGAACTACGGCATTGTGGAAGCCTGTCGGCACGGCGTGGTGACCTCAACCACCGCCATGGTTAACGGCGATGCGATTGAGCACGCCGCTGAACTCAGCCGGGCGCTACCGGAACTGGGCGTCGGTATGCACTTTGTTCTGACGCTCGGTATGCCGCTGACGCCAATGCTAGGGCTGACACGGGAGGGGCAATTGGGCAAATGGATCTGGCAGATGGCAGAGCAGGGGACGTTGCCGCTCGATGAGATCACCCGCGAGCTGGACTGTCAGTTCAATCGCTTTGTCGATCTTTTCGGACGTGAGCCGACCCATATCGACAGTCATCATCATGTGCATATGATCCCGGCCATCTTCCCCATTGTGGCCGAGTTTGCCCGCCGTAAAGGGGTGGCACTGCGGGTGGATCGTCACTCTGAAGGCTTCAGCGAACTGAACGCCAAACTCCCGCCGACCACCGACGGTTTCAGTAGCGCATTTTATGGCGAGGAAATCAGTGAAGCGCTGTTCTTGCGCGTGCTGGATCACTCTGTACAGCAGGGCGAGTGCTCGCTGGAAGTGATGGCGCATCCGGCCTTTGTTGATAACACCGTTCGTAAAAGCGCCTACTGCTGGCCACGCCTGACGGAACTTGATGTGCTGACATCGACCTCGCTGAAATATGCGATTGCCGAGCGCGGGTATCGTCTGGGAACGTTCAGGGATTTGTGAGGAACAGCCCGGTAGCGCAAAGCTAACCGGGCAGAAAAAATACACCAGGCCGGGTGAGGCGAAGCCGCCACCCGGCTTTTTTTACGCCGGTATGCTGGCGATTTTACTGCGCCGCGACCACACACGATGCGCCGCCATTTGCAGGACCAGCTCGTCCATAAACGCGCCTGCCGCGGTATCGCCCTCAATAATCCCTTCTTCGCCCTGATCCGCTACCTTCAACAGGGGTTTGAACTGCCGCGCATCGCCTGCCAGCGCAATCGGCTTGAGGTGTTTGTAGGCTTCCAGCAGATAGTAGACGGCATCCCCGCTTTTCAGCAGACTCTGGATATCACCGCAGGGCACCACCACCGCATCGACGGTCAATGACGGCGATCCCTCAAAGGTGGCCGCCACTGGCAACACCGATCCATCATCGGCGATCACGTCCCCCATTCGGGAGTAGAGCAGCTTGGCGTGTACACCTTTCGCCTTCAGCGCCTGCAGCACCGCCAGCACGTCACTGGCCCGCGGGGCGTCATTGAGTAATACCGCCACGACCCGGCCTTTGATATCGCCACCGGGAACGGCATACAGACTGAGAGCAGGGTCTTTTTTCACGCCGCTGACATCCTGCGGCGGGGCCATATTGCGTTGCGCCTCGCTGAGGGTCAGCCCCAGGTTGTCCGCTACGCCCTGGGCGAGGGTAATATCAATACGCGCCAGCTGATCGACCACCCGCTCACGGATATAGGCTCGCACCACTTTACTCAGCTCAAAGCTGAAGGCTCCGATAATGTGCTCCTGCTCGACAGGCGTCTGGCTTTGCCAGAACAGGCGAGGGTGAGCGTAATACTCGGCGAAAGAGGGGCTGCGTTCACGGATTTTGGACCCTTCTACGCGCTCCTGATACGACTCAAAACCGCCACGTTTTGGCCCCGGTGGGGTCTCGCGCGGCCAGTTGTCGTTGATGGAGTTTGGTTCGTAGTTGGCCGGATTGGTGTCGATCTCCATCCGATGCATCCCGTCACGCTGGAAATTATGGTACGGGCAGGTTGGCTTGTTGATCGGGATCTCGTGGAAGTTCGGCCCGCCCAGACGGCTGATCTGGGTGTCGGTGTAGGAGAACAGACGCCCCTGCAATAACGGGTCGTTGGTAAAGTCCAGCCCGGGGACGATATGCCCAGGGTGGAAGGCCGCCTGCTCGTTCTCGGCAAAGAAGTTATCCGGGTTACGGTTGAGCACCATTTTACCCACCAGTTGAACCGGTACCAGCTCCTCGGGGATCAGCTTGGTCGGATCGAGAAGGTCAAAATCAAATTTGAACTCGTCCTCTTCCGGGATCAGCTGGAAGCCAAGCTCATATTCCGGGTAATCGCCCGCTTCGATGGCTTCCCAGAGATCGCGGCGATGGAAGTCCGGGTCGCGCCCGGTGAGCTTCTGCGCCTCATCCCACACCAGCGAGGCTTTACCCGCCACCGGCTTCCAGTGGAAACGCACAAAGGTGGCTTTGCCTTCGGCATTAATCAGCCGGAAGGTATGGATGCCAAACCCTTCCATGGTGCGATAGCTGCGCGGAATACCGCGGTCGGACATTGCCCACATCACGTTATGCAGGGTTTCGGGCTGCAGCGACACGTAATCCCAGAAGGTGTCGTGCGCGCTCTGCCCCTGCGGGATCGCCCAGTGTGGCTCTGGTTTTACCGCATGAACAAAATCGGGGAACTTGTGTGCGTCCTGAATGAAAAAGATCGGCGTGTTGTTACCCACCAGATCAAAAATACCCTCTTCGGTATAAAACTTGGTCGCAAAGCCACGAATATCGCGCACCGTATCGGCAGAGCCAGCGCCGCCCTGCACCGTGGAGAAGCGTACAAACACCGGAGTGATTTTCTCCGGGTCAGAGAGGAACGCGGCTTTGGTGATATCGCTCAGATTTTTGTAAGGCTGGAAATAGCCATGCGCAGCCGAACCGCGGGCGTGAACGATACGCTCCGGGATACGCTCATGGTCAAAATGGGTGATCTTCTCACGCAGGATGAAATCTTCGAGCAGGGTCGGACCGCGGGTCCCGGCGCGCAGCGAGTTCTGATCGTCAGCGATGCGCACCCCCTGATTGGTGGTGAGCGGACAGTTTTCGCCGCCTTTGCGTACGGCCTCCAGCGTGTTCAGCTTTTCATTGCCGGTATGCGGCGCCTTCAGGCTGCCGGGTGCCGTTGGCTCCTTACCCGGCGGGGTAGGAACAGGGCTGGCGAGGTGGGAACCATCGTCGGGAGCCAGTGAATCCATCCCGGGTTTCGCTTCGTTTTCGTCATGTACCGGGGATTGCTGCGGGTGGTGAGTCTTATCATTTTGCGACATTGCACTCGTCTCCTGTTTTCATTACTGAAACACGGTCATATTTGCGTTAAAACTCAATAACTATAGAACATTACGGGTAGAACACCGGGTGATAACCCGATCTCTGGCTGCCGCTTACGCTTGAGATGACACATGGGGCGCGACGCAGGAGGGGCAATCGGCTATCATAGGAATTTACTGATTTTTGAGTTTGCTTTAGTGAACCCGCTGCTTATGAAACCTCTTCGCCAACAAAATCGTCCTGTTATCAGTTACCAGCCCCGCGTTGAACCCGCGCCGCCAGAACATGCCAGCAAAATGGATGGCTTTCGTGACGTGTGGTTGTTACGCGGCAAATACGTGGCCTTTGTGCTAATTGGCGAGCGTTTTCGCCGTTCACCGGCGTTTAGCGTGCCGGAGTCGGCTCAACGTTGGGCGATGCAGGTTCGCCAGGAAGAAGAAGTTGAGGATTAACAGATAATAAAAAACCGCCTTCATCACTGAAGGCGGTTTTTTTTAGCAGGGGAGGCGCTTAGCGATGCGCCAGCTCCGCATGTTCATCGCTTTCCAGCACCGCTTTATCGGTCTGCTTCAGCCACTGGCTGGTGAGCGTACCGGCCGTCATTGAGCCGCTGACGTTCAGCGCAGTACGGCCCATGTCGATCAACGGTTCAACGGAGATCAGCAGTGCCACCAGCGTAACTGGCAGACCCAGCGCAGGCAGGACAATCAGCGCGGCGAAGGTCGCGCCGCCGCCCACACCGGCTACACCGGCAGAACTCACGGTCACAATCCCGACAAGGGTCGCAATCCAGACCGGATCCAGCGGGTTAATACCTACCGTTGGTGCAACCATCACTGCCAGCATCGCCGGGTAGAGACCAGCACAACCGTTCTGACCAATAGTCGCGCCGAAGGAGGCAGAGAAACTGGCGATCGATTCCGGCACGCCCAGACGACGGGTCTGCGCTTCCACGTTCAGTGGAATGGAGGCAGCGCTGGAGCGGCTGGTAAAGGCGAAGGTCAGCACCGGCCATACTTTACGGAAATATTTCAGCGGGCTGACGCCATTCACGCCGAGCAGGATGCCGTGAACCACAAACATAATGCCCAGGCCGAGGTAGGAGGCCACCACGAAGCTGCCCAGCTTGATGATGTCCTGCAGGTTAGAGCCTGCCACCACTTTGGTCATCAGCGCCAGAACGCCGTATGGGGTCAGCTGCATCACCAGACGCACCAGCTTCATCACCCAGCTTTGCAGGGTATCGATGGCGGTCAGGACGCGCTCGCCTTTCGGAGCGTCATCTTTCAGCAGTTTCAGCGCAGCCACACCGAGGAAGGCAGCGAAAATCACCACACTGATGATTGACGTTGGGTTGGCCCCGGTCAGATCGGCAAACGGGTTTTTCGGGATAAAGGAGAGCAGCATCTGCGGTACGGTAAGATCCGCGACTTTACCCGCATAGTTGGTCTCGATGGCGGTCAGACGCGCGGTTTCCGCAGTGCCCTGCACCAGGCCTTCGGCGGTCAGGCCAAACAGGTTAGTAACCAGCACACCCACCAGGGCGGAGATCAGTGTAGTAAACAGCAGCGTGCCGATGGTCAGAACGCTGATTTTACCCAGCTGAGACGCATTATGCAGACGGGCAACAGCGCTCAGAATAGAGGCAAATACCAGCGGCATGACAATCATCTGCAGCAGCTGGACGTAGCCGTTACCGACTACGTTAAACCACTGGATAGAGTCTTTCAGTACCGGGTTGCTGGCACCGTAAATGGCCTGCAGCGCCAGCCCGAAGACCACGCCCATTACCAGACCGACCAGAACTTTTTTAGCGAGGCTCCACTGTTTGTGACGCGACTGCGCCAGCAACAACAGTAAGCCAACGAACACCACAATGTTCGCGATTAATGGAAAATTCATCCCCGTTCTCCTGATTGAATAGCAGATCGTATTAGGTCCGACCTTATTGCCGCAAGATTATCAGAAGTGTGATCGCGTCGCTTATATCCAAATGGAATGGGTTATGCCAAAACGCCTGAATTTGTCCAGTTACTGCTCACTTTGATGGTGAATAAAGCGATTGAACTGAAACTGCAGGGAATTGATCATGTGCGAAGACCAGCGCACGGCACCGTTTTCCGGCAGCGTCTGCGGCATCCACACCGCCCATGCGAACAGGGCCATGCACAATGCGCGCTCTAACTGGTTGCCTTTTTGTGGGCGCAGGATCGGCAGACGAAAACGCCAGCGGCAGGGCCACAGCAGGGGAACACCCGCCGGAGTGAGCATGTCGGCCAGAATATGGCTCAGATAGCCCAGCACCATTCCCTGGATAGCATCCGCCGGGATCAGCCAGCTGTCGGGCACTTTTAAATAGAAGAGCGTGAGGGCGGCAAAGACCGCCAGCAGACTATGGGTAAAACCGCGATGGCCGCAGGCGCGGGCAATGGGTTTGGAGATCCACTTCAGCCGCTGCCCGAGCAGCGACTTGGGGTGATCGATATCAGGTAACAGGCAGGTCAAAACTGCCGATGGCACGATATGCCACCAGTCGCCCTGCGCCAGCACAGGTGTAAGCTCAGCGTTTTTGGCAAACACTGCGCAGGCGAGAGAAAAGAGCAGATGACCTTCCGCCGTCATGATAAAACCCACTAAACTGTCAATGCATCCAGTATAGGGATTTTATACAGTATACGGAAGTAGTGACGGTGTAACTCTTTGTCACAAAGCGGTTAACGTGCGAGCCAGCCTCCATCGACGGCGAGGGTATAGCCGTTGACGTAATCCGAGGCTGACGAGGCCAGAAATACTGCCGGACCCTGCAGGTCCTCCGGCTTGCCCCAGCGACCCGCCGGAATGCGGTCGAGGATCTCTTTGCTGCGCTGCTCGTCATCGCGTAACTGCTGGGTATTGTTAGTCGCCATATAACCCGGCGCAATGGCGTTCACGTTGATGCCATGTTGTGCCCACTCGTTAGCCAGCAGGCGGGTGATACCCAGCACGCCACTTTTCGATGCGGTATACGAAGGAACGCGGATCCCCCCCTGGAATGACAGCATCGAGGCGATATTAATGATCTTGCCCCCTTGCCCCTGGGCGATGAACTGACGGGCCACGGCCTGCGACAGGAAAAAGACCGATTTGAGGTTGAGGTTCATCACGTCATCCCAGTCCTTTTCGCTGAAGGTCAGGGCATCTTCCCGGCGGATGGTGCCGGCGTTATTGACCAGAATATCCACGCGGCCCATCCCGGCGACGACCTGCTTGACGATATCCTTGATGCCGTCCTGCTTGCTGAGATCGGCCTGGATTGCCATAAAACGGCGGCCCAGCGCTTTCACGCCTGCGGCAGTCTCTTCGGGGATCCGACGATTGACGCTCACGATGTCGCAGCCTGCCTGTGCCAGACCCAGCGCCATGCCCTGGCCAAGACCGGTATCACAGCCGGTTACGATGGCAACTTTTCCTGAAAGATTAAAGGCATCCAGTATCATACAAACCTCAGAAAGTAGGGGGGTATAGTTGTTCTGAGATAAGCATAGAAGCAGCAAATGGGAATATCAAATTAAAATGAAATGATGTTTTAAAAATTTTATGTGGATCATGTTTGCGGGCAACCCGGCGCTGCCCGCTGACATTAATTACCCGTGCAGATGCGCCACGGTAAGGTCCTGCAGTGAGTCGAGTTTAACGTCTGCCAGCGCGTAGCGGACGTCATGCCGGTTCTCCTCGGCGGGGACAACAATAGAGCGCATCCGCGCTGCTTTGCTGGCAATCATGCCGTTGACTGAGTCTTCCAGCGCCACGCAGGTGGTCGGGTCGACACCGAGCTTCGCGGCGCAGTCCATATATACCTGGGGGTGCGGTTTGCTGTAAGGCAGTTTTTCTGCCGAAGCCAGCGCATCAAAGCTGTCGTGCAGATCAAACATAATCAGCACTTTCTCCAGCATATGCAGCGGCGAGGCGGAAGCCAGGCCAACTTTCAGCCCCTGGGCCTTGCACAGGGCCACGGCTTCACGTGCCCCTTTCAGAAGCGGACGGTTCTCTTCCACCAACGTAATCGCCCGGTTGATGATGCGGTCGGTCACCTCGTCACGGCCAGGGCCTGACCAGGGCTGGTGGGCATACCAGAGTTCCACCACCATATCGATACGCAGGCCCAGGGTATCCGGCAGTTCGTGACGGCGGCTGATATCCACGCCCAGGCTGGCCATCACATCCAGTTCGGCACGATCCCAGAGCGGCTCGGAATCAATCAGTAATCCATCCATATCAAAAATGGCTGCAAGAATTTGACGCGGGGTCGACATGCAACTTCTCCTTTCTTGGGGTGAGCAGTGATAAAGACTACTTAACCCCAGCAATTTACCATATCGCCTGCAAAGAACGGGCGAAAATGAGATCCAGCAGGTAGACTTAGCCTCAAAGGATGTATTTTAAAAATGAGGAACCGATGACATATCAACAAGCTGGACGGGTAGCAATACTGAAGATCATCGCCGGATGGATTATTTTTATCCCGGCAGTCATCTCAACCATTATTTCCGTCCTGAAATTTATCTATGACCACAGCGAAAAGCAGGCCGGGATCAATGCCGTGATGCTGGATTTTGCCCATGTCATGATCGAAATGATGCGCTTTAACACGCCGTTTCTGAATTTCTTCTGGTACAACTCTCCGACGCCCGACTTCAGCCATAGCATGAACATTGCCTTCTGGATCATCTTTGCCCTGATCTTTATCGCCCTGGCGTTGCAGGCTTCAGGTGCGCGGATGCGCCGACAGACGCGTCTTATTCGTGAAGGGCTGGAGGCCCAGTTGATTCTTGAGAAGGCGAAAGGGGATGAAGGGTTAACGCGCGAACAGATCGAATCGCGTATTGTGGTGCCGAACCACACCATCTTTTTGCAGATTTTCACCCTCTATGTACTGCCGGTGCTGATGATCATCGCCGGGTACTTCCTGTTTTCCCTTCTCGGCCTGTTATAAATGTACGCCGCCGGGCAATGTAGCCCGGCAGTCTGTACCTTATGCCGCCAGCACGCGATCCAGCGCTTTTTGCGCATTTACCATATGCTCACCGCCAAACAGGATGGCGCGGTTCATCAGGGTATAAAGCTGATACACGGGTTGCCTTTGCAGAAAGTCGGCCGGTAAGGGTGAAATGGACTGATAGCCGTCGTAAATCTGCGGCGGCTGTTCTGGATGCAGCGGCAGCATCGCCAGGTCGCACTCTCTGTCCCCCCAGTAACAGGCCGGATCAAAGATATAAGGACCGTTTGGACCCAGCGCGCAGTTGTCCGACCATAAATCGCCGTGCAGCAGGGAAGGTTGCGGTTGATGCGAGGCCAGGCGCTGCTGGATATGATCGACAATGGCATCGATGTTGCCGAACTCCAGCCCTTTTTCTGCTGCCAGCTCCAGCTGCCAGCCTATTCGCTGTTCGGCAAAGAAGGTCGACCAGCGTCGTTGCCAGGCGTTGGGTTGGGGAGTAGTGGAAAGGTCGTTGTCAAAATCGAGACCAAACTGCGGCTGGTCGCTCCATTGATGCAGACGAGCAATCTGTTGCCCCAGAATAAAGGCATTGTGCGCATCAAGTGGGCGGGCAGGGAGGTAATCCATCACCAGAAAGCTGTAGTCGCGATCGCTGCCGACGGCCCGGACCTGGGGTACGGAGACGGTTTTGCTGCGGGAGAGCAGTTCCAGCTGGTCAGCCTCAGCGGTAAAGATGGGTAAAAGTTCACGTTCATCACATTTAACGAAGAGGTCGCGTCCTGCATAGCGCAGATGCCATGCGGCGTGGATCTCGCCTCCTGGCAGCTCGTTACGCAGTTCAATTTCACCTTCGCCCAGTTGTTCACTTAAAAGATGACTGATAGCCTGCCACATGATCGCTCTCCCATGTTGTCTGCCAGATCATAAAGTTAGCGTGAAACTATGGTCAAAAAACACGAACTAACGCACATCTGCGCCGTTTGGTTGGCCCTGTGGCATTTATTGCTGCTGTTTTTGCCAGTTTTCCCAGCTCGTCACCTCAACCTGCGGCTCTTTTCCGGTGGCGTTCTCTACCAGACCCGTGGCAAGCGCCTTTACCTCGTCTTCACTCAATGGGCTAACCAGCCCGTAGGTATGGGTGCCCAGTTCATGCAGGTTGCCGTCCCCGTCAGTCATGGTCAGTAAAAAACCGCCGCGGGTAAGATTGTTATTGATTTCATTGAGTTCCGTCAGTGAGTCTTCATGAATTTTGACGGTTACCACATAGCGAGCGATCTCTCCACTGCTCATAATTCACCTCATTGTTATCACGAAATTTTTTTAGCATAGACGATTCATGTCATTTGTCGCCCTCGCCGGGTAGCCGGGAGGGCAACGATTATGCATTTGTCAGGTATGTAAATATTTTCTGGGTGTCATCCAGCGAGCACAGCCGGGTGCCATGATTGATGGTTGCCGCACTGCCTGCGGCTACGCCGTATTGGGTCATTTCCCGTAAGGACGCGCCTTGCGCCAGCTTCAGTGTCATCGCGCCCACCATGCTGTCACCCGCGCCGACGGTGCTCTGGCTTTTCATGGGGGGTGGCACCACCTGCACCGAGCCGGTTTCATCCACGGCCAGTGCGCCTTGCGGGCCGAGGGACACGACAACCCGCCGGGCTTTGCCGCTCTTCACCAACTCTTCCGCGGCGCTGCGCACGTCATCCGGCTGGCTAAGATCGCGATTGACCAGTGCGCTAAGCTCTTTCTGGTTAGGTTTCACCAGCTCGATGTTGCCAAGGGTCAGCGCGGCGCTGAGGGCCTCCCCGGAGCTGTCAACGATACAGCGGATACCGTTCTGTTGCGCAGCGCGAATTAGCTGCGTCAGCCGTTCGGTTTTGACACCCGGTGGCAGGCTGCCGCTGATAACCAGCAGCGCGCCACTCTCGATGGCCAGCACTTTCTCTTCCAGCTGGCGAAACTCATCTTCGCTCAGGGTCGCGCCGGGCATGACAAAGCGGTACTGCTCGTGTGTGGATTCAACATGTACGTGCAGGTTTTGCCGGGTCCAGTCATGGGATTCAACCGTATCCACGGCGACCTGCTCATCAGCCAGCAGCGAGACGAGGTGTTCGCCCGTCGCGCCGCCAGCGGGAAAGATGGCGGTTGCTTTACCGCCAAGGTGAACAATGGCCCGCGCCACGTTAATCCCGCCGCCGCCGGGTTCGAACACTGGCGCGCTGCAGCGGAGTTTACCTTCAGGATAGAGTTGAGCCGTCAGGGTTGCGCTGTCCAGAGAAGGGGAGAGCGTCAACGTAAAGATACGATCCATGCTGATCTCCTGTGAATGAGTATAACCTTAAGCCTGGCACCGAACCTGCGGAAGGGAAAGTAAATAACAATATGATTTTCAATATGAATATCGTTACCTACCGTGACTTTTATTTATAAATAACAGGCTGCTTTGAGATCGTTCTTATTCCAAAAATGAAACAAGAAATCATTGCTATGTTATTTGAGCCTTTTTATAATTTGTTACCTTTCGCGGGATCCCATGGCATTGATCCGCAAGAAAGTTTCCGGGACCGTCATGGTCTCTTTTTTTGTTGTACGGACTCTTTATAAATGAAGCTCTTAAAGACAGTACCCGCTGCAATGATGGTAGCGGGAGGCCTGTTTGCGTCACTGCATGCAACAGCCGATGATTCCGTTTTTACTGTCATGGACGATCCCTCCACTGCACAGAAACCTTTCGAAGGTAACCTGAACGCAGGTTATCTGGCGCAATCGGGCAATACCAAAAGCTCTTCCCTGACTGCCGATACCACCATGACCTGGTACGGCAACACCACCGCCTGGTCGCTGTGGGGTAACGCCAGCAATACCTCGTCTAACGATGAACGCTCTTCCGAGAAATATGCGGTGGGTGGGCGTAGCCGTTACAACATGACCGACTTTGACTATCTGTTCGGCCAGGCAAGCTGGTTGACTGATCGCTATAACGGTTATCGTCAGCGTGACGTGGCAACAGCGGGTTATGGTCGCCAGTTCCTGAACGGGCCGGTACACAGCTTCCGTTTTGAATTTGGTCCGGGTGTACGTTACGACGAATACACCGACGGCGATACTGAAACCCAGCCGCTGGGCTATGCGTCCGGGACTTATGCCTGGCAGATGACCGATAACGCCAAATTTAGCCAGGGCGTTTCTGTCTTCGGTGCTGACGACACGACCGTCAACTCCGAGACGGCGCTGAACGTCGCCATCAACGCCCATTTCGGGTTGAAAGTGGCTTACAACGTTACCTGGAACTCCGAACCGCCAGCATCTGCACCGGAACACACCGATCGCAGAACCACGGTCTCTCTGGGCTACAAAATGTAATCGCAGCGGGTCAATAATATATTGACCCGTTTTTAATTTTTGTGCTGATAAATAATAAACAGTGTTTTAAAATATAGCCGTAGCCGATATCTCCATATTCTCTCCATAATTCACCGGTTTGTTAACATTCAGTTTATTTGACACGAATTGATAAATATTTTGACTATGCAAAAGTGTGATCCAGATCTAAACTATCAGGACAAGCTAGATATTGCCTAAAGTTGGTCTGTATTAATTCAGTAAGAGAAAAACATTATGAATAAAATCACAACTGCATCTGCAGCAATAGTGCTTTCGGCACTGTCATTCGGCGCATTTGCCGCTGATTCTGTATATCACTCTGCCAGTGACACTTCTACACAAATTGGCATTACCAAGGCCTCTGATGTAGAAGCCGGATCGAACATCGCTCCTGGCTCGCAATCCACCGGGCAATCTATGGATGACGCGTTCGACGTGCATAAACTGGTCGCCGGTGAATGGTCTTGATTGATTTATCAAACACAATACATTCATTTATCGGCAGTTATAGCTGCTAAAAAAACCGGGTTTTGATGTACCGGTTTTTTTATTTTTAAAGTTTATGTAAAGATAATTAAAACGGATGTTTAAATCCGTTGGGTTCCGCAAAAAAGTAATACCTTTACCGGGCTGAAATGGGTGATAAGATTAGCCCCAAAGTATTGCTGCCCAGCGTAATATCAGCAGGGCAGCACAAAGGGTGATTAACACAATCACCATCTTCCAGTATTTTTTAGAAAAGCGTTTCGTCGGCATCTTATCATCCTTGTTCTTTGGTTGCGGTCGTTTACCAAAGAGCAAACATAATTTAGTTTCGCCGGAAGGTTAAAGCGTCAGGCGCTTCCAACAACGAGCGTCAGAACCAGTGAAACTTATCTGCCAGAATCACGAGTAATGCGGTGGCAGAAAGAATGTTAAGGATAACGACTGTTCTGCTGGATACGTTCATAATATGCCCCATAGTGTATTGAAGGACCTGTTCAAGAATAGCTCAGCCACCCGGTATTGCGAGAAGCTGTTTGAAATTCCACGTTAAACTCATGCAAAAGTACTAACGCGTTCAATCTGCCCAGAAGGGTGTTTTCACCCAGGCGTTAGTGTTACCATCAACAGGCTGATCGTAAATTGCCATTTTTCTGATTTCGATCCTGTGCATGATTGCGGGCCAATTTGACGATTGTTGGTCAGATGGCTTTGCAATTCACTGTAAATCAAAGATTATTTTCTTTGCATATGCTCTTATGTGTGGGGCATCACTGCAAATAAGGATATAAAATGCCTGTAATTACTCTTCCTGATGGCAGCCAACGCCATTTCGACCGAGCCGTCAGCCCAATGGATGTTGCGCTGGATATCGGCCCGGGTCTGGCGAAAGCCACTATTGCTGGGCGCGTTGACGGTGCGCTGGTTGATGCTTCCGATTTAATTGAAAACGATGCGAAGCTGTCGATCATCACCGCGAAAGACGAAGAAGGTCTTGAGATCATTCGTCACTCGTGCGCTCACCTGCTCGGTCATGCGATCAAGCAGCTGTGGCCTAACACCAAAATGGCTATCGGCCCGGTTATCGACAACGGCTTTTACTATGACGTTGACCTTGACCACACGCTGACCCAGGAAGATATCGAAGCCCTCGAAAAGCGTATGCACGAGTTGGCTGAGAGCAACTACGACGTCATTAAGAAGACGGTGAGCTGGCACGAAGCGCGTGAAACCTTCGTGAAACGTGGTGAAAACTACAAAGTCACTATTCTTGACGAGAATATTGCTCATGATGACAAGCCTGGCTTGTATCATCACCAAGAATACATCGACATGTGCCGTGGACCGCACGTGCCGAACATGCGCTTCTGCCATCACTTCAAGCTGATGAAAACCGCAGGCGCTTACTGGCGTGGCGACAGCAACAATAAAATGTTGCAGCGCATCTACGGTACCGCCTGGGCTGACAAAAAAGCCCTGAACGCGTACCTGCAGCGCCTGGAAGAAGCGGCGAAGCGTGACCACCGTAAAATCGGGAAACAACTCGACCTGTATCATATGCAGGAAGAGGCGCCGGGTATGGTCTTCTGGCACAACGACGGCTGGACTATCTTCCGTGAACTGGAAACTTTCGTGCGTTCCAAGCTGAAAGCGTACCAGTATCAGGAAGTGAAAGGCCCGTTCATGATGGACCGTGTGCTGTGGGAAAAAACCGGCCACTGGGACAACTACAAAGATGCAATGTTCACCACCTCTTCAGAGAACCGTGAATACTGCATCAAGCCAATGAACTGCCCGGGTCACGTTCAGATCTTTAACCAGGGTCTGAAATCCTATCGCGATCTGCCGCTGCGTATGGCAGAGTTCGGTAGCTGTCACCGTAACGAGCCATCAGGCGCGCTGCACGGTCTGATGCGTGTTCGTGGCTTTACGCAGGATGATGCGCATATCTTCTGTACTGAAGATCAGGTGCGTGATGAAGTTAACGCCTGTATTCGTATGGTCTACGATATGTACAGCACCTTTGGCTTCGAGAAGATCGTAGTCAAACTCTCAACGCGCCCGGAAAAACGTATCGGGAGCGATGAGACCTGGGATCGTGCTGAGGCGGATCTCGCCGTAGCGCTGGAAGAAAACGGCATTCCGTTTGAATACCAGTTGGGCGAGGGCGCATTCTACGGTCCGAAAATTGAATTTACCCTGTATGACTGTCTCGATCGTGCATGGCAGTGCGGTACTGTACAGCTGGACTTCTCCCTGCCGCAGCGTTTAAGCGCCTCTTATGTGGGCGAAGATAACGAGCGTCAGGTACCGGTAATGATTCACCGTGCTATCCTCGGTTCACTGGAGCGCTTCATCGGCATCCTGACCGAAGAGTTTGCGGGCTTCTTCCCAACCTGGCTTGCGCCAGTGCAGGTTGTAGTGATGAACATTACCGATTCTCAGGCTGATTACGTTAAAGAATTGACGCAGAAACTACAAAATGCGGGCATTCGCGTAAAAGCAGACTTGAGAAATGAGAAGATTGGCTTTAAAATCCGCGAGCACACTTTACGTCGTGTCCCGTATATGTTGGTCTGTGGTGATAAAGAGGTGGAAGCAGGCAAAGTTGCCGTTCGCACCCGCCGTGGTAAAGACCTGGGCAGCCTGGACGTAAATGAAGTGATTGAGAAGCTGCAACAAGAGATTCGCAGCCGCAGTCTTCAACAACTGGAGGAATAAGGTATTAAAGGCGGAAAACGAGTTCAAACGGCACGTCCGAATCGTATCAATGGCGAGATTCGCGCCCAGGAAGTTCGCTTAACAGGTCTGGAAGGCGAACAGCTGGGGATTGTGAGTCTGAGAGAAGCAATCGAAAAGGCTGAAGAAGCTGGAGTAGATTTAGTTGAAATCAGCCCTAACGCCGAACCGCCAGTTTGTCGTATCATGGACTACGGCAAGTTCCTTTATGAAAAGAGTAAGTCTTCTAAGGAACAGAAGAAGAAACAAAAAGTTATCCAGGTTAAGGAAATTAAATTCCGTCCTGGTACCGACGATGGCGATTATCAGGTAAAACTCCGCAGCCTGATTCGCTTTCTGGAAGATGGCGATAAGGCCAAGATCACGCTGCGTTTCCGCGGTCGTGAGATGGCCCACCAACAGATCGGCATGGAAGTGCTTAACCGCGTCCGTGAAGATCTGAGTGAACTGGCAGTAGTCGAATCCTTCCCTACGAAGATCGAAGGCCGCCAGATGATCATGGTGCTCGCTCCTAAGAAGAAACAGTAGGCCTTCAAGTAGCAATTCCTGTGGAGCCGACAGGCTTCGCAGGTTTTGTTCGCCTGGGTTTCGTTTATTTAACAATGCGAAGTGGAAGTTATTAAGATGCCAAAAATTAAGACCGTACGCGGTGCTGCTAAGCGCTTCAAAAAAACCGGTAAAGGTGGTTTTAAGCACAAGCACGCAAACCTGCGTCACATTCTGACTAAGAAAGCTACCAAGCGTAAACGTCACCTGCGTCCGAAAGCCATGGTTTCTAAAGGCGATCTGGGTCTGGTTATCGCGTGCCTGCCGTACGCATAAGTCGTAAACGTTTTTTAACTTTTTAATTAGAATAGATACAGGAGAGCACATATGGCTCGCGTAAAACGTGGTGTAGTTGCCCGCGCACGTCACAAGAAAATTTTGAAACAAGCCAAAGGCTACTACGGTGCGCGTTCACGCGTATACCGCGTTGCCTTCCAGGCAGTTATCAAAGCTGGTCAGTACGCTTACCGTGACCGTCGTCAACGTAAGCGTCAGTTCCGTCAACTGTGGATTGCGCGTATCAACGCAGCAGCACGTCAGAACGGTATTTCTTACAGCAAATTCATCAACGGCCTGAAAAAAGCCTCTGTTGAAATCGACCGTAAGATCCTGGCTGACATCGCAGTATTCGACAAAGTAGCGTTCACCGCTCTGGTCGAAAAAGCGAAAGCAGCTCTGGCATAAGCCAGTTGAAAGAGGGAGCTAGTCTCCCTCTTTTCGTTTCAACAGCATCAAAACATTGACAATTTTCCGGCGACCCTTTTCAATAAGGCGTTAGGTCCCTTACCACACAAGGTAATGCAAGCATGAATGCTGCTATTTTCCGCTTCTTCTTTTACTTTAGCACCTGATATCAGGAGGCTAGCGCGTGAAAGACGAAACGGAAAACAGCGCCAGAAAGCCTCCTGATGGAGGCTTTTTTCGTATCTGCCGCTTGTAAATATCGCTACATAACGAGGAAAACCATGTCACATCTCGCAGAGCTGGTTGCCAGTGCAACGGCCGCCATTAACCAGGCCTCAGATGTTGCCGCGTTAGACAATGTCCGCGTCGAATATCTGGGCAAGAAAGGGCACCTGACCCTTCAAATGACTACCCTGCGTGAGTTGCCGCCAGAAGAGCGCCCGGCTGCAGGTGCGGTGATTAACGAAGCCAAAGAGCAGGTGCAGCAAGTGCTGAACGAGCGTAAAAACGCGCTGGAAAGCGCCGCGTTGAACGCCCGTCTGGCTGCTGAAACCATCGATGTCTCCCTGCCGGGACGCCGTATCGAGAACGGTGGGCTGCACCCGGTCACCCGCACTATCGACCGTATTGAAAGTTTCTTCGGTGAGCTCGGCTTTACCGTGGCGACCGGCCCGGAAATCGAAGACGATTACCATAACTTCGATGCCCTGAATATCCCAGGCCACCACCCGGCACGTGCTGACCACGACACTTTCTGGTTTGATGCGACCCGCCTGCTGCGTACCCAGACCTCTGGCGTGCAAATCCGTACCATGAAGGAGCAAGCGCCGCCGATCCGCATCATCGCGCCTGGTCGCGTCTATCGTAACGACTACGACCAGACCCACACCCCAATGTTCCACCAGATGGAAGGGCTGATCGTTGATAAAAACATCAGCTTCACCAACCTGAAGGGCACGCTGCACGATTTCCTGAATAACTTCTTTGAGGAAGATCTGCAGGTTCGTTTCCGTCCGTCCTACTTCCCGTTCACCGAACCGTCCGCAGAAGTTGACGTGATGGGTAAAAACGGCAAATGGCTGGAAGTGCTGGGCTGCGGCATGGTGCACCCGAACGTGCTGCGTAACGTCGGTATTGATCCGGAAGTCTACTCCGGCTTTGCGTTTGGCATGGGGATGGAACGTCTGACCATGCTGCGCTATGGCGTGACCGACTTACGTGCATTCTTCGAAAACGATCTGCGTTTCCTCAAACAGTTTAAATAAGGGCAGGACAGAACAATGAAATTCAGTGAACTGTGGTTACGCGAATGGGTAAACACCGAGCTGGACAGCGAGGCGCTCTCTAACCAGATCACCATGGCTGGCCTGGAAGTAGACGGCGTAGAGCCGGTTGCAGGCGCCTTTAACGGCGTGGTTATCGGTGAGGTTGTGGAGTGCGGTCAGCACCCGAACGCAGACAAACTGCGTGTCACCAAAGTTAACGTGGGCGGCGAACGTCTGCTTGATATCGTCTGCGGCGCAGCAAACTGCCGTCAGGGCCTGAAAGTGGCTGTGGCAACTGTGGGTGCGGTGCTGCCGGGCGATTTCAAAATTAAAGCGGCGAAACTGCGCGGCGAGCCGTCTGAAGGCATGCTGTGCTCCTTCTCCGAGCTGGGTATTTCCGACGATCACTCCGGTATCATTGAGCTGCCAGCGGACGCCCCGATTGGCACCGACCTGCGCGACTACCTGAAGCTCGATGACAACACCATTGAAATCAGCGTCACCCCGAACCGTGCCGACTGCCTGGGCATCATCGGTGTTGCCCGCGACGTGGCGGTCCTGAACCAGACCGAACTGAACGCGCCTGAAATCGCGCCAGTGGCGGCCACCATTACTGACACGCTGCCGATTCAGGTTGAAGCCGTTGACGCCTGTCCGCGCTACCTGGGCCGCGTAGTGAAGGGTATCAATGTTAAGGCGCCAACGCCGCTGTGGATGAAAGAGAAGCTGCGTCGTTGCGGTATCCGTTCCATCGATGCCGTTGTTGACGTGACTAACTACGTCCTGCTGGAGCTGGGTCAGCCGATGCACGCGTTCGATAAAGATCGTATCGAAGGCGGTATCGTCGTGCGTATGGCGAAAGAGGGTGAAACCCTGGTCCTGCTGGACGGCAGCGAAGCCAAACTGAATGCCGACACCCTGGTGATTGCCGATCACGGCAAAGCCCTGGCGATGGGCGGGATCTTCGGTGGCGACCACTCCGGCGTGAACGATGAAACCCAGAACGTGCTGCTGGAGTGTGCCTTCTTTAGCCCGCTGTCCATTACCGGTCGCGCGCGTCGTCATGGTCTGCATACCGATGCTTCTCACCGCTATGAGCGCGGCGTGGATCCAGCTCTGCAATACAAAGCGATGGAGCGCGCGACCCGCCTGCTGATTGATATCTGCGGCGGCGAAGCTGGCCCGGTCATTGATGTCACCAGCGAGGCGCATCTGCCGAAGCCTGCGACCATCACCCTGCGTCGTAGCAAGCTGGACCGCCTGATTGGCCATCACATTGCCGATGCACAGGTGAGCGACATTCTGCGCCGTCTGGGCTGTGACGTCACCGAAGGCCAGGACGAGTGGACAGCCGTTGCGCCGAGCTGGCGTTTCGATATGGAGATCGAAGAAGATCTGGTGGAAGAAGTTGCCCGTGTCTACGGCTACAACAACATTCCTGATGAGCCGGTGCAGGCTGGGTTGGTGATGGGTTCCCATCGTGAAGCGGATCTGTCTCTGAAGCGTGTGAAAACCATGCTCAACGACAAAGGTTACCAGGAAGTGATCACCTACAGTTTCGTTGACCCGAAAGTGCAGCAGCTGATCCACCCGGGCCAGGAAGCGTTGATCCTGCCAAGCCCAATCTCCAGCGAAATGTCAGCCATGCGTCTGTCGCTGCTGCCGGGCCTGCTCAGCACCATCGTCTACAACCAGAACCGTCAGCAGAGCCGCGTACGTATTTTCGAAACCGGTCTGCGCTTTGTGCCGGACACCCAGGCTAACCTCGGCATTCGTCAGGATCTGATGCTGGCAGGGGCGATCTGCGGCAACCGCTATGAAGAGCACTGGGACCTGAGCAAAAACAGTGTCGATTTTTACGACCTGAAAGGCGAACTGGAATCCGTACTCGACCTGACCGGTAAATTGTCTGAAATTGAGTTCCGCGCTGAGGCCATTCCGGCCCTGCATCCGGGCCAATGTGCCGCGATTTATCTGAAAGGTGAACGCGTTGGTTTCATTGGTGTTGTGCATCCAGAGCTGGAACGCAAACTGGATCTCAACGGCCGCACACTGGCGTTTGAACTGGAGTGGAACAAGGTCGCAGACCGCGTCATTCCTCAGGCTCAGGACGTTTCTCGCTTCCCGGCAAACCGTCGTGATATCGCCGTTGTGGTGGCCGAAAATGTGCCTGCCGCAGATATTTTGGCCGAATGTAAGAAAGTTGGCGTAAATCAGGTAGTTGGCGTAAACTTATTTGACGTGTACCGCGGCAAGGGCGTAGCAGAGGGCTTTAAGAGCCTGGCTATCAGCCTGATCCTTCAGGATACCAGCCGTACACTCGAAGAAGAGGAGATTGCCGCTACCGTTGCCAAATGTGTAGAGGCATTAAAAGAGCGATTCCAGGCATCATTGAGGGATTGAACCTATGGCGCTTACAAAAGCTGAAATGTCCGAATATCTGTTTGATAAGCTTGGGCTTAGCAAACGGGATGCCAAAGAGCTGGTTGAGCTGTTTTTCGAAGAGATCCGTCGCGCTCTGGAAAATGGTGAGCAGGTAAAACTCTCCGGCTTTGGTAACTTTGATTTGCGCGACAAGAATCAACGTCCGGGTCGTAACCCGAAGACGGGTGAGGATATTCCCATTACAGCCCGCCGCGTGGTGACCTTCAGACCCGGCCAGAAGTTAAAGAGCCGTGTCGAAAACGCTTCACCCAAAGCAGAGTGATATGATCTAACCAAAAAGGCCGCTTATGCGGCCTTTTTTCTTTGCGCTGCTATAAACCCACCGTAAAATCAGAGACATCATTCACCCGCAAAATGACTTCAATGCCCGAATTTGCCCGTCAGCACTACCGATCCAATCTGCGTAAATTGCTCGCGCTCATACTGGCGCTCGTTATCGCCCTGGGATTGAGCCTTTGCGCGGGCGATCTGTGGATTGGCCCTGAGGCGTGGTTCACTCCCCAGGGGGAGCTGTTTATCTGGCAAATCCGTCTGCCGCGTACTCTGGCTGTGGTGCTGGTGGGCGCAGCGCTGGCGCTCAGCGGGACGATCATGCAGGCGCTGTTCGATAATCCGCTGGCCGAGCCCGGCTTATTAGGCGTATCGAACGGTGCCGGGGTAGGGCTGATTGCCGCCGTGATGCTCGGCGGCGGGGCGATGTCGGGCTGGAGCTTAAGTCTCTGCGCCATCGCCGGCGCGTTGATCATTACCCTTATTTTGCTGCGTTTTGCCCGCCGTCATCTCTCCGTGAGCCGCCTGCTGCTTGCCGGCGTGGCGCTGGGTATCATCTGTAGCGCCCTGATGACCTGGGCGGTCTATTTCTCTACCGCCTTTGATCTGCGCCAGTTGATGTACTGGATGATGGGAGGCTTTGGCGGCGTGGACTGGGGGCAGGGCTGGCTGATGCTGCTACTGACACCGGCCATCGTCTGGGCCTGCTTCCAGGCGCCCCCGTTAAATATTCTGGTGCTGGGAGAGATTTCGGCCCGCCAGCTCGGCCTGCCGCTCACCTTCTGGCGCAACACGCTGGTAGTCGCCATCGGCTGGATGGTGGGTGTGAGCGTGGCCCTGGCCGGTGCGATTGGTTTTATCGGCCTTGTCATTCCCCATATGCTACGTTTGTGTGGTATTACCGATCACCGGCTGTTATTGCCTGCTGCGGCGGTAACAGGCGGCGCAGCGTTGCTTTTCGCTGATATCATCGCGCGCCTCGCGCTCAACGCCGCAGAGCTGCCCATTGGGGTAGTGACCGCCACGCTGGGCGCACCCGTGTTTATCTGGCTACTCTTAAAAGCCGGACGTTAAGTACAGCCCATCTGAACCACAACCTGAGAGAATGCTATGCCGAACGATATTCTGAACACCGAAGTAACGACCATTGATGGCAAAACCACCACCCTGGAAGAGTACAAAGGCAAGGTGCTGCTGGTAGTGAACGTGGCATCGAAATGCGGCCTGACGCCGCAATATGAGCAGCTCGAAAATATCCATAAAGCCTGGGAAAAAGACGGTTTTACCGTACTCGGCTTCCCGTGCAACCAGTTTCTCGGCCAGGAGCCAGGTAGCGAAGAGGAGATCAAAACCTTCTGTAGCACCACTTATGGCATCACCTTCCCGATGTTCAGCAAAATCGAGGTGAATGGCGACGCACGTCATCCGCTGTATCAAAAATTGATTGCCGCCGCACCTGTCGCGGTTGCCCCTGAAAGCAGCGGTTTTTATGAGCGTCTGGCGAGCAAAGGCCGCGCGCCGCTCTATCCTGACGACATCTTATGGAATTTCGAAAAATTCCTGATTGGCCGCGATGGTGAAGTGGTACAGCGTTTTGCGCCAGATATGACCCCTGAGGATCCGATCCTGATGGAAGCGATCAAGCTGGCCCTCGCGAAGTAATGTCGATGTTGATGCAGCTGGATGGGGTGACGGAACACGGGCGTCTGCAACCGCTTTCCGCCCAGGTGAATGCGGGGGAGATCCTGCACCTGGTCGGCCCGAACGGGGCAGGTAAAAGCACATTGCTGTCACGTATGGCCGGGCTGAGTGCCGGGCAGGGCGACATCCTGTTACAGGGCGAGTCGCTTTCCCGGTGGTCCTCCGCGTCGCTGGCCTGCCGCAGAGCGTATCTGGCGCAGCAGCAAACCGCGCCATTCGCTATGCCGGTCTGGCACTATCTGACGCTGCATCAGTACGACAGTCAGCAGAAAACGCTGCTGGAAGAGGTGGCGGCAGCGTTGGGTATTGAGGATAAGCTGCCGCGCCACGTCAGCCAGCTCTCCGGCGGTGAGTGGCAGCGCGTGCGGCTGGCTGCCGTGATCCTGCAAATTCACCCTGGCGGCAACCCGCACGGCCAGCTATTGTTGCTGGACGAGCCGATGAACAGCCTCGACGTCGCTCAGCAGGTGGCGCTCGACAGGCTGTTAAGCGCACTGTCACGCCAGGGGATTGCGGTGGTTATGAGCAGCCACGATCTGAACCATACGCTGCGCCATGCCCATCGCGTCTGGCTGCTGAAAAGGGGCCAGTTGATCGCCAGCGGCACCCGCGATAGCGTGCTGACGCCGCCGAATCTGGCTAAAGCGTATGACATGTCCTTCCGTCGACTGGATATCGAAGGTCACAGAATGATCATTTCGACATCACAGGAATAAGCGCTTATTGCGTAGCGGCATATTCACAGGCTAAATTACGGAAAGCATAAAAATCAGAGGATTCGTCAGGAATGCGATTCTGTTTTCTCCTTGTGGCCGCGCTATTTCTTGCAGGATGCAGTAGCCATCGCGCACCGCCGCCCAATCCGCGGCTGTCTGATTCTATCGCCGTGATTGCAGGCCTGAACGATCAGCTCCATAACTGGGGCGGTACGCCTTATCGCTACGGCGGCATGACGCGCCGTGGGATTGATTGTTCAGGATTTGTGCTGCTCACATTCCGCGACCAGTTTGCGCTACAGTTACCACGCGAAACTCGCCAGCAGGCAACTATCGGCACCGAAATTAATAAGGATGAGCTGCTTCCGGGCGATCTGGTTTTCTTCAAAACCGGCTCCGGCGAAAGCGGGTTGCATGTCGGGATATACGACACCGACGATCAGTTTATTCATGCCTCGACCAGCCGTGGCGTCGTGCGTTCCTCCCTCAATAATGTCTACTGGCGTAAAAATTTCTGGCAAGCCCGACGCATTTAACCCTGTCGCGCCGCCCGGCGCGACACTCTTTTCATCCGTATAGGCTATTCATTAGCGTGGTTTAATAGTTAAAGATTAGTTAGCGGATGAATTAATTTGATGCAATTCTGATGATTCGCGACAACTGGCTATTAAGCCGTATCCAGGATAAGATTATTTCAGGACTAAGGAAATTCCGAATATTAAATGGAACGAATGAAATTAATCTTATTAAAATCCATAACGTTGAATTGCTTCAGCATATGTTTCAGGATGTCATGTATCGTCTTTAAACCGGGTCGGACGCCATGATTGTGATGCTGGATATTGCTTATCAGTCTGAATTGTTATTACTCCCTGCACGACAAGATACAGGGGCGCTTATAGGCATTGAAATAGTCGTTAACTTTGTCGGCGTGGATAACCAGGTGCGCATTCCGACCGAACTCGTGCGCCCCTACCTCACCCCCGAGCAAGAGCTGATGCTGTTTCAGGAGCAGTTAGCAATGCTCGACAGCTGCAAACTCTTTTTTATTCAGCAGCAGCTCACGGCATGGATAAATATCTCTCCAGCCATCGTTGAATACCTGTTAATGGGTGAAAACGGTGTTGCGATATGTGAACAACATCCGTGGCTGGAGTTCTGCATTAATGAGAATTATCCTGATCTCAATAAAGGGAATATGAATTCCACCCTGATGGACTTTGCCCTGCGTTTTCCGCTGATACTGGGCAATTTCGGTGCCGGAGATGCCTCCACCAAAGCCATTTTTGATGGCATGTTTAAACGTGTGGCGCTGGATAAAAACTTCATTCAGCAGCATTTAACAGATAATACATTCGAACTCTTATTACGGGCGATAATGACCCAGGTTTCACCCTACTGTCAGTCATTGATGGTCGCGGGTGTGGACGATGACATTGCCCTGCAACGGCTGTCTACATTTGGCTTTAGTGCCATGCAGGGCGGTTTGTGGCCTGCCGTTCCCCTTGAGCGCATTACCACCCTGGTACAGGGATAACCCTTTTCTTGCCTGGTGTTTAACCTCTGATAAACCCACTACACTAAAAGCAGGAGGACCTATGACCCTGTCTTTTACCGCGCACTGGCATGACGAATTACCCGGTTTTTATACGGCCCTGAAACCCACTCCCCTGAATAATGCCCGCCTGATCTGGCATAACACGGCGCTGGCCGCCGATCTGGCGATCCCCGAAACGCTGTTTACGCCTCAACAGGGCGCTGGCGTCTTTGGCGGCGAAACCCTGCTGCCAGGCATGCAGCCGTTGGCCCAGGTCTACAGCGGACATCAGTTCGGCGTATGGGCCGGACAGCTGGGGGACGGGCGAGGGATCTTGCTCGGCGAGCAGCAGCTTGCTAACGGACAAACGATGGACTGGCACCTGAAAGGGGCCGGGCTGACGCCTTACTCGCGTATGGGTGACGGGCGCGCCGTCCTGCGTTCAACCATTCGCGAAAGCCTGGCCTCAGAAGCGATGCACGCCCTTGGGATCCCCACCACCCGCGCGCTGTCGATAGTCACCAGCGATACGCCCGTGGCACGTGAAACGATGGAACAGGGCGCGATGCTGATCCGCATTGCGCAAAGCCACGCCCGTTTCGGTCATTTTGAACACTTTTACTATCGCCGCGAGCCGGAGAAAGTTCGCCAACTGGCGGATTTTGTCATTAACCACTACTGGCCGCAGTGGAAAGACGATGCCGATAAATACATCCTCTGGTTCCGGGATGTTGTGGCGCGTACCGCCTCGCTGATCGCCAGCTGGCAGACGGTGGGCTTTGCCCACGGGGTGATGAACACCGACAACATGTCGATCCTCGGCCTGACCATCGATTATGGCCCGTACGGTTTCCTCGACGACTACCAGCCAGGCTATATCTGTAACCATTCCGATTATCAGGGGCGCTACAGCTTTGATAACCAGCCTGCGGTAGGGCTGTGGAACCTGCAGCGGCTGGCGCAGTCCCTGTCGCCATTTATCGATGTCGATGCCCTCAACGACGCCCTGGATGGTTACCAGGAGGTGCTGCTACAGCAGTACGGCAAACTGATGCGCCGTAAGCTGGGGATGATGACCCAGGAGCAGGGGGATAATGAGATCCTCAATAACCTGTTTGCGCTGATGGCGCGGGAAGGCAGCGATTACACCCGCACCTTCCGTATGCTGGGGCAAACCGAGCAGCACAGTGCCGCCTCACCGCTGCGCGATGAGTTTATCGACCGTCAGGCCTTTGATGACTGGTTCGCGATCTACCGTACCCGCCTCCAGCGTGAAAACATCGCGGATGATGAGCGTCAGGCGCAGATGAGTGCCGTTAACCCGGCCATGGTGCTACGCAACTGGCTGGCGCAGCGGGCGATCGAGCAGGCTGAAAAGGGCGACTACGCCGAGCTTCACCGCTTACATGAAGCCCTGCGTACGCCGTTTGCCGACCGTAATGATGACTATATCAACCGCCCGCCCGACTGGGGTAAGCGGCTGGAAGTGAGTTGCTCAAGCTAAGGGGCAAGAAACACCTGGGGAGTGGAGTTGAGGGGATGCAGGCCAACGTGCACCTGCGCGCCGTACCAGCGCGTAAGGTCGTCAGCCTGCAGCACCGATGGCGGCGTTCCCTGGGAGACAATCCTGCCTTCATGTAAAAGCACGATCCGGTCGGCCCATAAGGCAGCCAGATTGAGATCGTGCAGCACCACGCAGACGTGTAGCTTCCCGCGAGCAGTCAACGCCTTCAGCAACCGCAGCAGATGCTGCTGGTGGTAGAGATCCAGCGCTGAGGTCGGCTCATCAAGAAACAGCCAGCCGCGCGGCCCGCCCTCGCACCACAGCTGCGCCAGCGAACGCGCCAACTGCACACGTTGTTGCTCTCCGCCCGACAGGGCCGCGTATCGACGACCGGCCAGAAGGTGACACCCGGTGAGCTGCATCACCTCGCTGACAATCCGCGCCTCAGGCTGCGGCGTCCAGGGGGCACGCCCCATCCCGATTACCGCTTCTACAGGCCAGTCAAAACCCAGCTGGGTTTGCTGGCGCATCACCGCCCGCTGACGCGATAACGCCTGGGTGCTCCACTTCTCCAGGGCTTTACCGTCCAGCAGACAGCGCCCGGCAGCGGGCGTAAGAAAACCGGTTAACAGGCGCAGCAGAGTAGATTTCCCCGCCCCGTTGGGGCCGATCAGCGCCACCAGTTCCCCCTGCGCGAGCGACAGCGAAACGTCGCGAACCACTTCCCGGCCCGCCACGGAGTAAGACAAGCCTTCAGCGAGCAAGGGTTCAGCCATGCTGACCTCCACGACGGAAAATAAGCCACAGGAACCAGGGGGCACCGAGAATACTGGTCAGCAGTCCCACCGGCATCTCTGCTGGCGCGACTAACGTGCGTGCAGCCGTATCCGCCATCAGCAGCAGAAACGCCCCCGCCAGCACCGAGCCGGGGATCACTGCCCGGTGATCCGACCCCAGCCACATGCGCATCAGGTGCGGCACCACCAGGCCAATAAAGCCAATCACCCCGCTGACCGCCACCGCAGCCGCCACCAGCAGGGCGCTGCACAGAAGCAAAACACGCTGAACGAGGCGCACATCCACGCCCAGATAGTGAGCCTCTTCCTCGCCCAGCTGCAGCAGGTTGAGAGCAGCCGCCAGGCGCCAGATCACCAGCACCGTGGGGATCATTAGCGAGGTGACCACCAGCAGAGTGGACCACTGCGCCTGGCCGAGGCTCCCCATGCCCCACAGTGAGAGTTGACGCAGCTGCGCGTCATTACTGACCCAGGAGAGGACACCCACCGCCGCGCCGCACAGCGCGTTGATGGCGATCCCTACCAGCAGCAGGCGCGAGAGGGAACTCTCCCGCTGCTGGCTGAGCAGGAAAATCACCACCGTGGCCGCCAGCGCGCCGAGAAAGGCCGCCAGCATCGGGGCGTAAAGCATCAGCAGAGCGGGGAGGGTAACGGGTAACACCACCCACAGTGCGACGGCGCAGGCGGCACCGCTGCTGATCCCCAGCAAGCCGGGGTCTGCGAGCGGGTTGCGAAACAGCCCCTGCATTACGCAGCCCGCCAGCGCCAGCGAGCCGCCAATCACCAGCGCCAGCAGCACCCGCGGCAGACGAATAGTGAGCCAGATCTGGCGCAGCGCCTCGTCACCGCTGCTCCACAGCACGGTCACCGGCAGGCGCAACGCGCCAAAACCGGTGGCCACCAGCGTCATCAGCGCCAGCGTCGTTGCCAGTCCCCACAGGGATAAGCTGATCCGACGAGGCATCAGGGCAGTTGCTCGGCTTTACTGCGCAGCTGGCCAATGGCCTGCGGGGTACGCACGCTAAACCCGAGCAGCGCCATATCGTCAATCTGCAATACCTGTTTGTTCCGCCCCGCAGGGGTTTGCGCCAGACCTGGCAGCTTCCAGAGATTCGCTTCCCCGCCCATGGCGTTTACCCCGTCCTGTGAAATCACGACCAGATCGGGCTGGCTGGCGATCACCCCTTCCTGGGAGAGCGGCTGATAGCGGGAGAACCCCTGCATGGCGTTACGCAGCCCGGCCGCGCGGATCGCTGCATCGGCACCGGTATCCTGCCCGGCGGCCATAGCGGTCATCCCGCCGTGGTTGAGAATAAACAGCACGCGCTTATTGATGGGCGAGGCGGGCAGTGCCGCCAGCTCTTGCTGCAGGCGCTGGCGCAGCGCTTCCCCTTCGGCAATGCGGTGCGTCGCCTGCGCCACCACCCGCACTTTCTCGTCGATCACGCTCAGGGCATTGCTGCCCGGCACTGTTACCACATTCACCTTGCTCTGCCCGACCTGTTTTAGCGCCAGAGAAGGCTGTGCCTGCGCGCTGGCTAACACCAGCGTCGGACGCATCGCCAGGATCCCTTCGGCATTAAGCTGGCGCAAATAACCCACGTCCGGCAGGGCGGTAGCCTGCTTCGGCCACTGGCTGGTGCTGTCGCGTGCCACCAGCGCGTCTTCGGCACCCAGGGCGTAGACAATTTCCGTCACGTCGCCGCCAAGGGCGACGATCTTCTCCTGCGCAGCGCCAGAGGCGGCCAGCGGTAGGGCGAAAAACAGGGCGAGAAGGGTTCTCATGCGGCCAGCCCTTTTACCGTGAGAGCGTCAATCTGCGAACGCCACTGGCTCTGCTCTGGTTCACCTTCAGTGCGCTGGCCGTAAAGCTGCGCGATCTGCGTCCCGTCGGCGGCAAAGAGTTCGAGGCTGGTAACGTGGCCGTCGGCGGTAGGTTTACGCGTTACCCAACTTTCTGCGATGGTCTCTTCCAGCAGATGCAGGGTAAAAGCCGGGTTGAAAATGTTCAGCCAGCCTTTCATTGGCACCACTTTGTCCACGGTGCCGGTGAAGATCTGCACGCAGCCGCGGTTGCCAACGAAGATCATGATCTCGTTGCCCGCCTGGCGGGCGTCGTTCAGCAGCTGCGACAGCGCGCGGTTATCGACCTGGCAAGCGAGATCGTCACTCACCAGCCGGAACGCCTGCTGACGGGTCAGACTGTGGCGTTTCAGCAGGCCGAAGAACTGATGGACGTCGGTCATCGCGCGCCACTCGCTGTCCACCGTCGCGGCGTCGGCAGTTGTCACATTGGTTGTCGGATCGGCAGCTTTCAGCGCCAGCGGGGGATTGTCGGCAAAGATAAAGCGGGACAGCAGATCGCCCCAGGCGGACACGTCGGTGTTATCGGTGGTGTACACCTTCAGCAGCGCATCGCCCTGATAGTCGAAAAACTGAATGCTCTGACGCTCGCCGCGGGCGGTGGTCTCGGTGATATGAAACGCGCTGGCCCACTGACTAAGGAACAGACGCAGATCCAGCGCACGCGGGTTAAGCACCAGCCCGGCATGGCCATTCAGATGCTGGTTAGTAAACGCGCCTACCTGTTCATGAACCGCGTATTCGTTGCGGCAGATGCATTTGGTTTCGCCCACCGCTTCCAGCGCGCCGAGGATCTCGCGGATTTCGCCGTGCAGACGCCACGCATCATGCCCCACCCGCGCCCAGGTCAGTTCCGCTTCGCTGATGTTCATCAGAGCAGCGATGTCACGGGCGTATTTCCCGGGATGTTGTTCTTTTAGCTCAAGCCAGCGTGTGTAGTGATTCATTCTCTCTTCCTTTCGGATAAATGCCCTGGCAGCGCCAGGGCAGGGTCATTACCACTGATAACTCACGAAAATCTTGCCGTTGCGGCCATCCTGCGGGATGCCCTGCGGCGACCAGTATTCTTTGTCGAAGGCGTTGCCCAGCACCAGCGTGGTGGTCACGCCTTTCAGCGCCTGCTGGCCCTGATAGCTGACGTAAAAATCATTCACCGCGTAGCCGGGCTGGTGGCTGTAGCTGCTGCTCACGTGGGTGGAGCGATCGGCAAAGGTGCCGATCCAGCCAAGGCTAAAGCCACTCTGCGCCACCGGGATATCCAGCTTGCTGGAGACGGTGTCCGGGCTGATGCTGGAGATATACTCCCCGGTGTCGCTGTCTTTGCCACGGGTGCGGTTATAAGCGACATCCAGGGTGAACAGGCTGGCAGAGTATTTCGCCATCATGTCCCAGCCCCAGATTTTGGCGTTCGGCACGTTGTACGACATGGTAGTGGCCGCGGCAAAATCGACGGTGGTGGAGATGTAATCTTTAGCGTTGGTATCAAAGTAGCTGGCTTTGAACTCCAGCGCATCATTAGCCAGCAGCAGATCGTCAAAGCGCAGACCAAACCCGTATTCCTGGGTTTCGTTGGTTTCCGGGCGCAGGTTCGGGTTCGGCACCCAGTAGTTGGTGTAGAAGCGGCCAATGGAGAAGTGTTTAGCGTCGTTATACATTTCGCCCATCGTCGGGGCGCGGAAGGCCTGAGCATAAGAGCCGAATAGCATCAGCCACTCTGCCGGGGTGATGGTGATCCCGGCGCGGGATGACCACTTATCCGCATCCACATCCTCGTAGCCATCGCTGCTGCCGCGATAGTTATCGTAGCGGGTGCCGCCCAGCAGAGTGACGGGCAGATCGCGCAGGGTGATCTCATCCTGCAGCCAGCCGGAGCTGAAATCGATACGCGCATCCGGGAAGCCGGTGGTGGCACCGGACGGCTCCTGCTCCTGACGATAATACTCTCCGCCGTAAGTCAGCAGGTGCGAGGCGAAGGAGTCGGCGAACAGGCGGGTGCGGTTCTCGACTTTGCCGCCTTTGGTGGTCTGCTGGCGGAATTCGCCGGTGCCGTCGATATTCTGGGCATTGATACGCGCTTCAGACCAGTAGATGCGGGCATCGGCGTTTAGCCAGTCATTGCCCGCCGGGGCGATGTGATATCCCAGCTGCACGTCCCGCTGAATGGTGGAGCGGTCGGTCATCGGGTTGCTGCTGTCATCGGCCTCGATAGTTTGCGGGTTCTTCGGCTCCTGCGCCGCGTTGTTGTAATAGCGCAACGATCCGCTCAGGGACTGGGCCTGATCCATCTGCCAGCTGCCCTTAGCCAGCATGTTGTTGATCGATTCGTCATTCGGCGCGGTGCCGCCGCCGCCCTGACGGATATCCCCGCGATCCCGGCTCGACCAGGCCACAAGGCCATCGAGGGTATCAGTGCGGCCAAAGGCGCTGGCGCCCATCCCGAGGCTGTGATCGCCGGTGGCGGCAGTGCCAAATACGCGATAGCCGCTGGTTTGTCCGGCCTGGAGCAGGTCTTTCGCATCGGCGGTGTCATAGGCGATCACCCCGCCCATCGCGCCGCTGCCATACAGCAAAGCCGATGGCCCGCGCACGATCTCAATGCGCTTAATCAACGCCGGGTCGAGGAAGGTACTGTTCAGGTGACCGGTATCGGTGCCCTGACGCACGCCGTCAACCAGCACCAGCACGCCGCGACGATCGTAGCCGCGCAGATTGACGTCCTGGCCATTGGTACGACCGGTCCCGTCGAGCGTCAGACCGGGTACGTGGCGCAGCAGGTCGGTGGCAGAACTGGCGGTTTGATTTTCCGGGGCGCTGGCGTCAATGACGCTGACCATCATCGGGGCTTCGAAGGCGCTGCGGGCATTACCGGTGGCGGTAACGGTCATGTCGTCGGTGGCGGCAACAGCCGCTCCCGGCAGGGCACTGACGATCGCCAGCGCCAGCAGCGACGGGCGTAAAGACGCGGTGTTCAGGTATGGCATGAGCCACTCTCCATTTAAAAGTGAAAAGCGCTGGCTGCCTGGGGAACCTGGGTGGCTGGCGGGGGGGCTTATTTTGTGAGAATTAATTTTCCGGCATGTGTCTGACGCAGCAGGTAGTGCTGGCCGTCATGCTCGATAATGACGCGGCCCTCTTTGCCCAACAGTTGTTTACTGTCGATGCGACGGTCGGTCGCGCCTGGTGCAGGCTGTGTTTTGTCTTCAGGACGAGTGAGCGTTGCAGCAGTGTTATCCATACGTGACATAGTGTTTTTCAAAATAGCAATCAATGTAACAATGATAATCATTATCAATAAATCGATTTTGACGGCAAGCGTTTTATGAAAAAACAGTGACGTGAGGGAGGTGCGGGGTAACGCGGTCTGTAAAAAAGCCCGGTGGCGTTGCGCTTACCGGGCCGGTGAAGGGAGCTTGAGCAGGCCGGGCAAGACGCAACTGCTACCCGGCGCAGGCGTTAAAAACGGGAATCTACCGCCGCAGCAAGTTTATCCAGCAGGACTTCGGTATCTTCCCAACTCAGGCAAGGGTCAGTAATCGACTGACCGTAGGTGATAGGCTGACCGACCACCACTTTTTGCGTGCCTTCGCGCAGGAAGCTCTCGGCCATAATCCCGGCAATAGCGGTAGAGCCGTTGCGGATCTGCTGGCAAATCTCATCGCAAACGTCCAGCTGACGGCGGTGCTGTTTCTGGCAGTTGCCGTGGCTGAAATCCACCACCAGTTGCTCGGGCAGATCAAATTCACGCAGGGTATCGCAGGCTTCGGCCAGATCCTGAGCGTGATAATTTGGCTGTTTGCCGCCGCGCATAATGATATGGCCGTATGGGTTGCCGCTGGTCTGATAGATGGTCATCTGACCGTTCTTATCCGGCGACAGGAACATATGGCTGGCGCGGGCTGCGCGGATGGCATCCACCGCAATGCGGGTATTGCCGTCGGTACCGTTTTTAAAGCCCACCGGGCAGGAGAGCGCCGAAGCCATTTCACGGTGGATCTGGCTTTCAGTGGTGCGGGCACCAATAGCCCCCCAGCTGATCAGATCGGCGATAAACTGTCCGGTCACCATATCGAGGAATTCGGTAGCAGTGGGAACGCCCAGCTCGTTAACCTGCAACAGCAGTTTGCGCGCCAGCTGAATGCCGTGATTTACCCGGTAGCTGCCGTTCAGATCGGGATCGGAGATCAGCCCTTTCCAGCCCACCACGGTGCGCGGCTTCTCAAAGTAGGTGCGCATCACGATTTCAAGGCGGGCGTGGTGTTTATCCCGCAGCCCTTTCAGGCGCTGGGCATAGTCCATTGCGGCATCAAGGTCGTGAATAGAACAGGGGCCAACAATCACCAGCAGGCGGCGATCTTCACCGTTAAGGATTTTTTCAATACGTTTACGTGACGTTGTCACGTTTTCTGCCACTGCCGCAGAAACAGGGTACCGCTGGGCCAGTTCAGCTGGCGTGACCAGGCTATCGATACGCGCTGTGCGGAGTTCATCGGTTTTATTCATGGTATTTCTCAGAATGTAGTGCTTCATCGGTAACTTACCGGGAAGTGATGGGCATCACCTTAAACCAATCCCCGCTGAATTCAAGTGCAGGGCACAAGCGGTGCCCTGTGATGGAGTGCGAGTATAAAGGATTATGGACTAATGTACTAGCCTGTTAGTACATGCGGCGATTGAGACCCATAATATCGAGGATTTTGGTGGCGATCTCTTCTACCGAATAGTTAGTGCTGTTCAGACACGGGATGTTGTTCTTACGGTACAAGGCTTCCACTTCAGCCACCTCCAGCCGGCACTGGCGCATCGAGGCGTAGCGGCTGTTCTCCCGGCGCTCTTCGCGGATCGCCGCCAGTCGTTCCGGGTTAATGGTCAGCCCAAACAGCTTATGCTGCAGGGGTTTGAGCGCCGCGGGAAGGACAAGGTTATCCATATCGTCGGCGATAAAGGGATAGTTTGCTGCGCGGATCCCGAACTGGAGGGCCAGGTAAAGGCTGGTGGGGGTTTTGCCGCAACGCGAGACGCCGAGCAGGATGACCTGCGCCTGATCGAGGTTACGCATTGAGATGCCGTCATCGTGGGCGAGGGTATAGTCAATGGCGGCGATTCGGGCGTCGTACTTGATAAGATTGGCCGGGTTCAGGCCGTGGGTGCGGTGCGCCACTGGTGTAGGGTCCAGCTTCAGCTCTTCCTGCAGTGGGGCCACCAGCGCCTGGACAATGTCCTGACAGAAGCCTTCGCTTTGCAGAATGATATTGCGAATTTCCGGGATCACAATCGAGTAGAACACCAGCGGACGCTCGCCGGTCTGCTGGAAAATGGCGTCGATTTGATCTTTAACCGCTCTGGCTCGGCTCTCGTTTTCCACGAACGGCAGCGTGATGCTGTTGATAGACACCGGGAATTGCGACATCACCGCATGGCCTAACACTTCGGCGGTGATGGCCGTACCATCGGAAATATAAAAAACGTGGCGATCGACAGCATTATCCATTTGGCACACTCTGTATATCAGATGTAATTGACTGAAAGCTTAAATTAAAAAAGTAAAATACAACAGTCAATGCCGCACCTAAATTAAAAATGAAACGCTATTTTTATTTTTAATGAAAGGGGTGTTTCATTTTTCAAAATCACCCTAAAGTCTGATGTTTTTTGTGGGATTCTATAATAATCATCAGGTTAGGATTTAAGCGGGAACAGTCTGAAAAGCTAAAAAATAAAAGTGCTTACACGATTCACCGTTTTTTTAGCGCGGATAAATATGACAGTATAAATACGCAGTAAGGAGTTTCTAAAACCCGTTCATATATCACAAAAGGATTGTTTCGATGTCCAACAATGGCTCGTCACCGCTGGTGCTTTGGTATAACCAACTCGGCATGAATGATGTAGACAGAGTTGGAGGCAAAAATGCCTCCCTGGGTGAAATGATTACGAATCTGTCCAGTATGGGTGTCTCCGTACCGAATGGATTTGCTACTACCGCCGATGCCTTTAACTATTTTCTGGATCAAAGCGGCGTAAACCAGCGCATTTACGAACTACTGGATAACACGGACATTGATGATGTCTCTGAGCTTGCCAAAGCCGGGACCCAAATCCGCCAGTGGATCATCGATACACCTTTCCAGCCTGAACTGGAAAAAGCCATTCACGACGCCTACAACCAGCTTTCTGCTGATGATGCTCAGGCCTCCTTTGCCGTGCGCTCATCTGCCACCGCAGAAGACATGCCGGACGCCTCGTTCGCCGGGCAGCAGGAGACCTTCCTCAACGTGCAGGGCTACGATGCCGTGCTGGTGGCGGTAAAACATGTGTTTGCCTCCCTGTTTAACGATCGTGCGATCTCCTATCGCGTGCATCAGGGTTATGACCACCGCGGCGTTGCGCTGTCGGCTGGCGTGCAGCGCATGGTGCGTTCGGATCTGGCCTCGTCAGGCGTGATGTTCTCTATTGATACCGAATCGGGTTTCGATCAGGTGGTCTTTATCACTTCCGCCTGGGGTCTGGGCGAGATGGTGGTGCAGGGTGCTGTCAACCCGGACGAATTCTACGTTCACAAACCAACCCTGGCCGCGGATCGTCCGGCAATCGTGCGTCGCACCATGGGTTCGAAAAAAATCCGCATGATCTATGCGCCGACCCAGGAGCATGGCAAGCAGGTGCGGATCGAAGATGTGCCACAGGAGCAGTGTGACCGCTTCTCGCTGACCGATGCCGAAGTGCAGGAGCTGGCGAAGCAGGCGGTGCAGATCGAGAAGCACTATGGCCGTCCTATGGATATCGAGTGGGCCAAAGATGGCAACACCGGCAAACTGTTTATCGTCCAGGCGCGTCCTGAAACCGTGCGTTCCCGCGGTCAGGTAATGGAGCGTTACACGCTGCATGCGCAGGGCAACATCATCGCTGAAGGCCGTGCTATCGGTCACCGCATCGGCGCAGGTCCGGTGAAGGTGATCCACGACATCAGCGAAATGAACCGTATCCAGCCGGGCGACGTGCTGGTCACCGACATGACCGACCCGGACTGGGAACCGATCATGAAAAAGGCGGCGGCGATTGTCACCAACCGTGGCGGCCGTACCTGTCACGCGGCCATCATAGCTCGTGAGCTGGGCATCCCGGCCGTGGTCGGCTGCGGTGACGCCACCGAACGCATGAAGGACGATCAGAACGTTACCGTCTCCTGTGCCGAAGGCGATACCGGTTACGTCTATGCCGAGATCCTCGACTTTAGCGTGAAGAGCTCCAGCGTTGACACCATGCCGGATCTGCCGCTGAAGATCATGATGAACGTCGGTAACCCGGATCGTGCCTTTGACTTCGCCTGTCTGCCAAACGAAGGGGTGGGCCTGGCGCGTCTGGAGTTCATCATCAACCGTATGATCGGCGTTCACCCGCGAGCGCTGCTGGAGTTCGACGACCAGGATCCGAAGCTGCAGAAAGAGATCCGCGAGATGATGAAGGGCTACGACTCGCCGAAAGAGTTCTACGTTGGCCGTCTGACCGAAGGGATCGCCACGCTGGGCGCAGCTTTCTACCCGAAACGCGTCATCGTGCGTCTCTCTGATTTCAAATCTAACGAATACGCTAACCTGGTGGGCGGCGAGCGTTACGAGCCGGAAGAAGAGAACCCGATGCTGGGCTTCCGTGGTGCCGGTCGTTACGTTTCCGACAGCTTCCGCGACTGCTTTGCGCTGGAGTGCGAGGCGGTAAAACGCGTGCGCAACGATATGGGGCTGACCAACGTCGAAATCATGGTGCCGTTCGTGCGTACCGTCGATCAGGCGAAAGCGGTTATTGACGAGCTGGCCCGTCAGGGGCTGAAGCGCGGCGAGAACGGCCTCAAAATCATTATGATGTGTGAGATCCCGTCCAACGCCCTGCTGGCAGAGCAGTTCCTGGAACACTTCGACGGCTTCTCTATCGGCTCCAACGATATGACGCAGCTGGCGCTGGGTCTGGATCGTGACTCCGGCGTGGTCTCTGCGCTGTTTGATGAGCGTAACGAGGCAGTCAAAGCGCTGCTGTCGATGGCCATCCGTGCCGCGAAGAAACAGGGCAAGTACGTCGGCATCTGTGGTCAGGGGCCGTCCGACCATGAAGACTTTGCTGCCTGGCTGATGGAAGAGGGGATTGATAGCCTGTCCCTGAACCCGGACACCGTGGTGCAAACCTGGCTGAGCCTGGCGGAACTGAACAAGTAACGTCACGCTTCTGCAATATAAAAAGGCGAGGACTTAGGTTCTCGCCTTTTTATTTTTCCCTGTTTGCTCAATCTAAAGAGACTGAAATGCGGCAGCTCTGTTTTTCAGATACAAGGTAAATTATTGATTATTAAGGAGTGAGTTTTTGATAATTTGCGCTTCCGGTGTTTACATGCATATTGCTCACCTCAAACCGTAAAACGCATAACCGCCTGAAAAATTGATAAAAAAAAGCCCATCGTGGGAGATGGGCAAAGACTACACACAGCAATTCGTTGTTTCACTCAGGGGATTTCCATGCTTATAAATCAAGGTGTTGTTGATTCATAACCGTGACCTAATAGTAGGCATGGTGGATTTTTGCGTCGATCAGATTCGTCTCAATAGTTTAAAGAAAATGAAGATTTTATTAGAGGAATGAGGCAATTGCGGATAAAAACGGCTTTAGCTGCGCTTAAGGGAAATCTGAATGATAAGTGACGCTTAACATTCTGGTAGGCGAACCCACCAGAAGCATGAGCATTACTTTTTAAGCTCTCGTTCGTCCTGAAGCGTCTGGAACAGGACATCCGGGTCGGTCGGCGGCAGCGGAACTTCTTGCACCCACGCGGAAAACAGTCGCCAGGAGACCGCCAGCAGCACCGGCCCGATAAACAGCCCGATCATTCCGAAAGCAATCAACCCGCCGATAACGCCGGAGAGGATCAGGATTAACGGCAAGTCGGCACCCATACGAATCAGAATCGGTCGGATCACGTTGTCCATCGTGCCCACCACGCAGCTCCAGACCAGCAGCACCGTGCCCCAGGTGGTATCACCGCTCCAGTAGAGCCACACAATCGCCGGGACCAGTACCAGCAGAGGGCCAAGCTGCATCAGGCAGGTCAACAGCATCAGCACCGTAAAGAGCGTGGCGTAAGGCACGCCAGCAAGCGCCAGACCAATCCCACCCAGCACCGACTGTACCAGCGCCGTTACGACTACGCCCAACGCCACCGCGCGCACGGCCTGAGCCGCCAGCAGTATCGCCGCATCGCCACGCGCTGACGCCAGACGTGTTGCAAAATGACGAACCCCAAGGGCAACCTGCTCGCCGCGCCAGTACAGCAAGGCGCTGAACAACAGCATCAGGACACAGTGGACAACAAAGCGCCCCAGGTGCGCAGCAGTCCCCACAAACCAGGTGGTGGTCGCGCCAATATAGGGCCGTACTTTAGCCATAATGGCGCTGCCACCCATGTCCAGCAGGTTGTGCCAGCCGGCATAGAGCTTATCGCCAATCAGCGGGATATCGTTGAGCCAGTCCAGCGTCGGGAGCGTCATATCCCCGCTGGTAATGCTGGAGATGAGCGGGCCGCTGCCGTCCACCAGGCTGTTCACCAGTAACGCCACCGGGATCACAAAGAGCAGCACCAGCAGCAGCGTCATCACCAACACGGCCAGCGCGCGGCGACCAAAGAGTAAACGTTCCAGCCGGAGAAACAGCGGCCAGGTGGCGATAACCACCGTGCCTGCCCAGGCAAAGCCCAGAATGAAGGGTTGCACAATCCACAGACACGCAATAATCATGATTGCCAGAAACAGCACCGACAGCAAAACTTGCGCAACGTCCCTGGGCTGGTGTCGATTGACCATATATGAAATTCACCTTTGAATTACACCGGAAAGGCCGGTGAGAACAGGAAACCGCATCACTACAATCATTAGTGATTTCAGCGATTTTTAACAGGCAGATTCTGCCTGTAATTCTGTCGGGCGCATAAGAAAAAAATGTGATACAAACAGGGAAGCACAACGCAAACGATTATCTACAACAATTCAGATGGGGCAGGGTCGACAGTAATGATCCCACAAATTTCTCAGGCACCTGGCGTCGTTCAGCTGGTGCTCAATTTTTTGCAGGCTTTGGAGCAACAGGGTTTTACCGGCGATACCGCCACACGTTATGCCGACAGGCTGACCATGGCGACCGACAACAGTATCTACCAGCTACTTCCCGATGCAGTCGTTTTTCCCCGTTCTACCGCTGATGTGGCCCTGCTGGCCCGTCTGGCTTCCCAGGAGCGTTTCGCTTCGCTGATCTTTACCCCACGCGGCGGTGGCACTGGCACCAATGGCCAGGCGCTGAATACGGGGATTGTTGTCGATATGTCCCGCTATATGAACCGCATCATTGAGATCAACCCGGAAGAGGGATGGGTGCGGGTAGAAGCCGGGGTGATTAAAGATCAGCTTAACCAGTACCTGAAGCCCTTCGGCTACTTTTTTGCGCCGGAGCTATCGACCAGTAACCGCGCCACTCTCGGTGGGATGATCAACACCGACGCCTCCGGCCAGGGGTCGCTGGTGTACGGCAAAACCTCCGATCACGTCCTTGGCGTGCGGGCGGTGCTGCTGGGTGGGGATATTCTCGATACCCAGCCCGTACCGGTCGAACTGGCCGAGACGCTCGGCAAAGACAAGACCACCACCGGTCGCATCTACCGCACCGTGCTGGAAAGCTGTCGCGACAATCGCCAGCTGATTATCGATAAATTCCCAAAACTGAACCGCTTCCTGACGGGCTACGATCTGCGCCATGTGTTCAATGATGACCTCAGCCAGTTCGATTTGACCCGCATCCTGACCGGCTCCGAAGGCACGCTGGCCTTTATCACCGAGGCGCGCCTTGATATCACCCGTCTGCCGAAAGTGCGACGTCTGGTGAATGTGAAGTACAACTCCTTTGACTCTGCGCTGCGCAATGCACCTTTCATGGTCGATGCCCGCGCCCTGTCGGTAGAAACCGTCGACTCGAAAGTGCTCAACCTGGCGCGGGAAGATATCGTCTGGCATTCGGTCAGCGAGCTGATCACTGACGTGCCCGACAAAGAGATGCTGGGCCTGAATATCGTTGAGTTTGCCGGTGATGACGCTGAACTCATTGAAAGCCAGGTCGAAGCTCTGTGCCAGCGTCTGGACGAGCTGATTGCCCGGGGCGAAGGCGGGGTCATTGGCTGGCAGGTGTGCAACGAGCTGGCGGGCATCGAGCGTATCTATGCGATGCGTAAAAAAGCGGTGGGCCTGCTGGGGAACGCTAAAGGCGCGGCCAAGCCGATCCCCTTTGCCGAAGATACCTGCGTCCCGCCGGAAAATCTCGCTGACTATATTGTCGAATTCCGCGCGCTGCTCGACAGCCACGGCCTGAGCTACGGCATGTTCGGCCACGTTGACGCCGGGGTGCTGCACGTTCGCCCGGCGCTGGATATGTGCGATCCGCAGCAGGAGATACTGATGAAACAGATCTCCGACGAGGTGGTGGCACTCACGGCCCGGTACGGCGGCCTGCTGTGGGGCGAACACGGAAAAGGGTTCCGCGCTGAGTACAGCCCGGCCTTCTTTGGCGAAGCGCTGTACGACGAACTGCGCAAAATCAAGGCGGCCTTTGATCCGGACAACCGCCTTAACCCGGGTAAAATCTGTCCGCCAATGGGCGTTGATGCACCGATGATGCAGGTGGATGCGGTGAAACGCGGCACCTTCGATCGCCAGATCCCGATTGCGGTGCGATCCTCCTGGCGTGGCGCCATGGAGTGTAATGGCAACGGGCTGTGCTTTAACTTTGATGCCAAAAGCCCGATGTGCCCGTCGATGAAGATCACCAGCAACCGAATCCACTCTCCGAAAGGGCGTGCGACGCTGGTGCGCGAGTGGCTGCGTCTGCTGGCCGATCGCGGCGTGGATCCGCTGGCGCTGGAGAAAGAACTGCCGGAGAAACGCGCCAGCCTGCGCACTCTCGTCGAACGCACCCGCAACAGCTGGCATGCGCGCAAAGGGGAGTACGATTTTTCCCATGAAGTAAAAGAGGCGATGTCGGGCTGCCTGGCCTGTAAAGCCTGTTCCACGCAGTGCCCGATCAAAATCGACGTGCCGGAGTTCCGCTCGCGCTTCCTGCAGCTCTATCACAGCCGTTACCTGCGTCCGGTGCGCGATCACCTGGTGGCAACGGTCGAGAGCTATGCGCCCTTGATGGCCCGCGCACCACGCACTTTCAACTTCTTTATCAACCAGCCGCTGGTACGCAAGCTGTCTGAGAAGCATATCGGCATGATCGATCTGCCTCTGCTCTCCACGCCTTCTCTGCAACGCCAGCTGGTGGGCCACCGTTCCGCCAACCTTACCCTTGAGCAGCTTGAAGCGCTGAGTGACGAGCAAAAGGCGAAAACGGTGCTGGTGGTTCAGGATCCGTTTACCAGCTATTACGATGCGCAGGTGGTGGCTGACTTTATCCGTCTGGTGGAGCGGTTGGGCTATCAGCCAGTACTGCTGCCGTTCTCGCCGAACGGCAAAGCACAGCATATTAAAGGTTTCCTCAATCGTTTCGCGAAAACGGCGCAGAAGACTTCTGACTTCCTTAGCCGGGTGGCGCTTCTGGGGATGCCGATGGTGGGCGTCGATCCGGCCCTGGTGCTCTGCTATCGCGATGAGTACAAGCAGACCCTGGGCGACAAGCGCGGCGAATTCCACGTGATGCTGGTGCACGAGTGGCTTCCGACCATTGTCGACGGGCAAGCGCCCCAGGAAATCAGCGGCGAATCCTGGTATCTGTTCGGCCACTGTACCGAAGTGACCGCACTGCCGGGTGCGCCTGCCCAGTGGGCCTCGATCTTTGCCCGCTTTGGCGCGAAGCTCGAGAGCGTCAGCGTCGGCTGCTGCGGCATGGCCGGAACCTATGGCCATGAGGTGGTGAACCATAAAAACTCGCTGGGGATCTATGAACTCTCCTGGCACCAGGCGATGCAGCGTCTGCCGCGTAATCGCTGCCTGGCGACCGGTTACTCGTGCCGAAGCCAGGTCAAACGCGTCGAGGGGAGCGGCGTGCGCCATCCACTGCAGGCTCTGCTGGAGATTATGGGATGATCTGGAAACGTGCGGTCACCTTGCAGGCGTTAAACGCCATGAGCGACGGGAACATGGTGGGATTACTGGACATTCAGTTTACCCGCATTGGTGAAGATGAACTGGAAGCGACCATGCCGGTGGACAGTCGTACCCATCAGCCGTTTGGCCTGCTGCACGGCGGTGCGTCTGTCGTGCTGGCCGAAACCCTTGGCTCGGTGGCGGGGTATCTCTGCACCGAAGGAGAGCAAAAGGTGGTGGGGCTGGAGGTTAATGCCAACCACTTACGTTCCGTGCGTAGCGGTCGGGTACGGGGCGTCTGTCGCGCCCTGCATACTGGCAGGCGACACCAGGTGTGGCAGATTGATATCTTCGATGAACAGCAGAATTTGTGCTGCTCGTCGCGGCTGACCACCGCGGTCGTGTAAAAACTAAGGCCGCGAAAGCGGCCTTTTTTGTTTTCCATCCCGTTGATATCGCGCTGCTTTCAGAAAGGACGCAATTTTTGTTAATTCGCAGATCATCGTTTATGAGACTATTCCGGTGTTCCTTCAAGAGCTAAGCCATGATGAGTGCCGGAGATAAGCGCCGGATGGAACAAGAAGCCCTTAAGATTACCTGCGGTAGTCTTAAGGGCTTTCTTTTTTTTGCGCGTCTCAACCGCGGCCTTTTGTCCCTTCAATAATCATCTTTAATGTCCTGCATGGCTGACAGGAACACCAGACCGGTAATGACCACGGCAAGGATGGCGGTTATCAATAGTGCAGTAAGCATATCCCCTCCTTTTGCTGGCCCTATACAGCAAGGATAGCGCACCCCAGGCCTGTTATTAGCCCCCACCGGGCTGCTTTCGGAATACGCTTACAGGTACGAACAGCGAAGCCACCCCTCCTCCTATCTCAAAAATAGGCATTTTCTATACATATTTTGCATTTATCTCGTTCAGCCCTAAATAAAGCGAAAATTACGCTTTCGATCAATGTGTTAAGTAAATGTGATCATCCCTGTTAACCCTCGTAGCAGGGTCTATGCTTAATGAAAGTAGCCAAAAAGGGCGGTTAAGCCGAATGCCCCTGCAACTAAGGGGTTGAAGTGATAATCATTATCACTAACATGGTGTTATGCCCTGGGGGCGCACTACAAGAGGTGGATTTATGCAACAGCATTCAGAAACATTCGATCCAACAGAATTTGCGTGGCGTGGTTTATCGCTCACACCTTCCGCAGCGGCGCATATACGCGACCTGGTGAGCAAAAAGGAGGGCATGCTCGGTGTGCGGTTAGCCGTTAAGACGACCGGTTGTGCCGGTTTTGGTTATGTGCTGGATACCGTCAGCGAACCGGCTAAAGACGACCTGCTATTCGAGCAGGATGGTGCCCGGCTGTATGTTCCCTTGCAGGCAATGCCGTTTATCGACGGTACGGAAGTGGATTACGTGCGCGAAGGCTTAAACCAGTTATTCAAATTCAATAACCCGAAAGCCCAGAACGAATGCGGCTGCGGCGAAAGTTTTGGGGTATAGGCGGTATTATGTCTCGACATACTGAAGCAACTGACGATGTCAACACCTGGTCCGGCGGCCATATCAATTACAAAGAAGGCTTCTTCACCCAATTGCAGACCGATGAGATGGCAAAAGGGATCAACGAAGAGGTCATCCGCGCTATCTCTGCAAGGCGTAACGAGCCAGAGTGGATGCTGGAGTTCCGACTCAATGCGTTCAAAGCCTGGCTGGAGATGGACGAGCCGCACTGGCTGAAGGCGCACTACGATAAGCTGAACTATCAGGATTACAGCTACTACTCTGCGCCGTCGTGCGGCAACTGCGACGATACCTGCGCCTCTGAACCCGGCGCGGTGCAGCAGACCGGCACTAACGCCTTTTTAAGCAAAGAGGTGGAAGAGGCTTTCGAGCAGCTTGGCGTGCCGGTGCGCGAAGGGCGTGAGGTGGCGGTAGATGCCATCTTCGACTCCGTTTCGGTCGCCACCACCTACCGGGAAAAGCTGGGTGAGCAGGGGATCATTTTCTGCTCCTTTGGCGAAGCCATTCACGATCACCCCGAGCTGGTGAAGAAGTATCTCGGTACCGTGGTGCCGGGCAACGACAACTTCTTTGCTGCGCTGAACGCGGCGGTGGCCTCTGACGGCACCTTTATCTATGTACCTAAGGGCGTACGTTGCCCAATGGAGCTATCGACCTATTTCCGCATCAACGCCGAGAAAACCGGTCAGTTTGAACGCACCATTCTGGTGGCCGATGAGGGCAGCTACGTCAGCTATATCGAGGGCTGTTCCGCCCCGGTGCGTGACAGCTATCAGCTGCATGCCGCGGTAGTGGAAGTGATCATCCATAAAGACGCCGAGGTGAAATACTCGACGGTGCAGAACTGGTTCCCGGGGGATAACAACACGGGCGGTATTCTGAACTTCGTCACCAAGCGCGCCCTGTGCGAAGGCGAGAACAGCAAGATGTCGTGGACTCAGTCGGAAACCGGCTCCGCCATCACCTGGAAGTACCCGAGCTGCATTCTGCGCGGGGACAACTCCATCGGCGAGTTCTACTCGGTGGCGCTCACCAGCGGCCATCAGCAGGCCGATACCGGCACCAAGATGATCCACATCGGCAAGAACACCAAATCGACGATTATCTCGAAGGGGATTTCGGCGGGCAAAAGTCAGAACAGCTACCGGGGTTTGGTCAAGATTATGCCAACCGCCACCAACGCCCGTAACTTTACCCAGTGTGACTCGATGCTGATTGGCCCGGACTGCGGGGCGCATACCTTCCCGTACGTCGAATGCCGTAACAACAGCGCTCAACTGGAGCATGAAGCGACCACCTCGCGGATTGGTGAAGATCAGCTCTTCTACTGCCTGCAGCGCGGCATCAGCGAAGAGGATGCCATTTCCATGATTGTGAACGGCTTCTGTAAGGATGTGTTCTCGGAACTGCCGCTGGAGTTTGCCGTGGAAGCGCAGAAATTACTGGCGATTAGCCTTGAACACAGCGTCGGTTAAGGATTAAGGAAAGCACATGTTAAGCATTAAAGATTTACAGGTCAGTGTGGAAGATAAAGCGATCCTGCGCGGCCTGAGCCTGGAGGTTCGTCCGGGTGAAGTGCACGCCATTATGGGGCCGAACGGCTCGGGGAAAAGTACGCTCTCGGCAACTCTTGCCGGACGCGAAGATTATGAAGTGGTTGGTGGATCGGTGGAGTTTAAAGGCAAAGATCTGCTGGAGCTGTCGCCGGAAGATCGCGCTGGCGAAGGCATTTTTATGGCCTTCCAGTATCCGGTGGAGATCCCGGGCGTCAGCAACCAGTTCTTCCTGCAGACTGCGCTCAATGCCGTGCGCAAATACCGTAGCGAAGAGGAGCTGGATCGCTTTGATTTTCAGGATCTGATGGAAGAGAAGATCCAGCTGCTGAAGATGCCGGAAGACCTGCTCACCCGCTCGGTCAACGTCGGTTTTTCCGGCGGGGAGAAGAAGCGCAACGACATTCTGCAGATGGCGGTGCTGGAGCCTGAGCTGTGCATCCTCGATGAAACTGACTCCGGGCTGGATATCGACGCCCTGAAAATTGTCGCCGACGGCGTCAACGCCCTGCGCGACGGCAAACGGTCGTTCATTATCGTCACCCACTACCAGCGTATTCTCGATTACATCAAGCCGGATTACGTGCACGTGCTCTATCAGGGGCGTATTGTGAAATCCGGTGATTTCACGCTGGTGAAACAGCTGGAGGAGCAGGGCTATGGCTGGCTTAGCGAACAGCAGTAACGCGCTGCAGCAGTGGCACCGTCTGTTTGAGGCTCAGGGCGGGGCGCGCTCGGCGCAGGCCGAGCAGCACCTGCAGCAGATGCTGCGCCTGGGGTTACCGACGCGTAAGCATGAAAACTGGAAATACACCCCGCTGGAAGGGCTGCTCAACGGCAACTTCGTGGCGCGTCCGGCAAGCGTCGCGCCTGCCGATCGGGATGCGCTGGCTCTTACCCTGGATGCCACCCGGCTGGTGTTTGTTGACGGGCGCTTTAACCCGGCGCTGAGCGACAGCACCGACAACAGCGGGTTTGAGGTTGTTATCAACGACGAGCATCAGAACCTGGCGGCACCGGTGCAGCCTGAGGTGTTCCTGCATCTCACCGAGAGCCTGGCGCAAAGCGTGACCCATATCAGCGTGAAGCGCAACACGCGCCCGGCGAAGCCGCTGCTTCTGCTGCATATCACCCAGGGGCTGGAAGGGGACGAGATCAACACCGCCCACTATCGGCATCATCTGGAGTTGGGCGAAGGGGCAGAGGCGACCCTTATCGAACACTACGCCAGCCTGACCCCAGCCAGGCACTTTACGGGCGCCCGTCTGACCATGAACGTGGCGGCTAACGCCCGGTTACACCACATCAAGCTGGCGTTTGAGAATGCGGCGAGCCACCACTTTGCCCATAACGATCTGCGGCTTGCCGCCGATGCGACGGCATTCAGCCACAGCTTCCTGCTGGGCGGAGCGGTACTGCGCCATAACACCAGTACCCAGCTGAACGGCGAAAATACCACGCTGCGCATCAACAGCCTGGCGATGCCGGTGAAAACTGAAGTGTGCGACACCCGCACCTGGCTTGAGCACAATAAGGGCTACTGCAACAGCCGTCAGTTGCATAAAACAATCGTCAGCGATAAGGGGCGAGCGGTCTTTAACGGGCTGATCAATGTGGCGCAGCACGCCATCAAAACCGACGGGCAGATGACCAACAACAATCTGCTGTTGGGCCGGCTGGCGGAGGTGGACACCAAACCGCAGCTGGAAATCTATGCCGATGACGTGAAGTGCAGCCACGGGGCAACGGTAGGCCGTATCGATGATGAGCAGATGTTCTATCTGCGCTCCCGCGGGATCGACAAGCAGGCGGCAGAGAAGATGATCATTTACGCCTTCGCCGCCGAGCTGACCGAAGCGCTCGGGGATGAAACCTTAAGACAGCAGGTGCTGGCGCGTATCGGTCAGCGTCTGCCCGGAGGTGTGGCATGACATTTCCTGTAGAGAGAGTGCGGGCGGATTTCCCTGTCCTGACCCGTGAAGTGAACGGTCTGCCGCTTGCCTATCTCGACAGCGCTGCCAGCGCGCAAAAGCCTGCGCAGGTGATCGAGGCCGAAGCGGAATTTTACCGGCATGGTTATGCGGCGGTGCACCGGGGGATCCATACCCTCAGCGCCGAGGCGACGCAGCGGATGGAGAACGTCCGTACCCGGGCGGCGGCATTTTTAAATGCCCGCTCGCCGGAAGAGCTGGTGTTTGTGCGCGGCACCACCGAGGGGATTAACCTGGTGGCCAACAGTTGGGGCAGTGCTGAGGTTCATGCGGGGGATAACATCATCATCACCCAGATGGAACACCACGCCAATATTGTTCCCTGGCAAATGCTGTGCGAGCGCGTCGGCGCGGAACTGCGGGTGATCCCCCTCAATCAGAACGGAACGTTACAGCTTGACCGGCTGGATACCTTGCTGGATGAACGTACCCGCCTGGTGACCCTCACCCAGATCTCCAACGTGCTGGGAACCGAAAACCCGGTGGCAGAGATCATCGCCAAAGCCCATCAGGTTGGCGCAAAAGTGCTGGTGGACGGGGCGCAGGCAGTCATGCACCACACCGTTGATGTTCAGGCGCTGGATTGCGATTTCTACGTTTTCTCCGGGCATAAGCTCTACGGACCGACCGGTATCGGCGTGCTGTACGTTAAAGACGACATTCTGCAAAAGATGCCGCCGTGGGAAGGGGGCGGGTCGATGATCGCTACCGTCAGCCTGAGCGAAGGCACCACTTACGCCCGTGCGCCGTGGCGTTTCGAAGCCGGAACGCCCAACACTGGCGGTATTATCGGCCTCGGGGCGGCGATGGAATATGTCTCGGCCATTGGCCTTGATGCCATTGCCGAGTACGAGCAGATGCTGATGCACTATGCACTGGCAGAGCTGGCCAGCGTGCCGGATCTGACCCTCTACGGCCCGGCTGACCGTCAGGGAGTGATCGCTTTTAATCTGGGGAAACACCACGCCTATGACGTCGGCAGTTTCCTTGATAATTACGGGGTAGCGGTACGCACCGGCCACCACTGCGCCATGCCGCTGATGGCGTTCTATCAGGTACCGGCGATGTGCCGCGCATCGCTGGTGATGTACAACACAATGGAAGAGGTCGACAGACTGGTGGCAGGGCTGAAGCGTATCCACCATCTGCTGGGCTAAAAGAGGGCAAAAGATGGCTGCGTTGCCAGACAGAGACAAATTACTGCGCAACTTTACGCGTTGCGCAAACTGGGAAGAGAAATACCTCTACATCATTGAGCTGGGGCAGCGTCTGCCTCCGCTGAGTCCAGAGGCGCACATCCCGGAAAACAGTATTCAGGGCTGCCAGAGCCAGGTGTGGATAATAATGCACCAGAATGACGCCGGGGTAATTGAATTAGCGGGTGACAGTGATGCGGCAATAGTAAAAGGCCTTATTGCTGTCGTGTTTATTTTATATCAGCAGATGTCCCCTCAGGATATTGTCGCTTTCGACGTGCGCCCGTGGTTTGAAAAAATGGCGCTGACCCAGCATTTAACGCCTTCCCGTTCGCAGGGACTTGAGGCGATGATCCGCGCAATCCGCACCAAAGCCGCCAACATTAGCTAGACTTACAGGACAGCTATCATTCTGTTTCACGAGGTGGTTCCCGCCTCGTGGATTTTTCAGCTTTCTGACGTCCAGTCAGTGAATAAGGAATCTCAGTATGAAGCGCGCGTCCCTTGTCACTCTCATTCTTTTTGGTTCGCTCAGCGCGCTTAATAGCGCCCGGGCGATGGATTATCCCTTGCCACCGGCGGGCAGTCGTCTTATTGGGCAAAACCAGACGTATGTCATTCAGGAAGGGGATAATAATCTGCAGGCGATTGCGCGCCGGTTTAATACCGCTGCGCACTTAATTCTCGAAACCAATAATACTATCGCGCCGGTTTATCCTGCGCCGGGAACGGTGATTACGATTCCGTCGCAAATGTTGCTCCCCGATACTCCCCGGGAAGGGATTGTGGTGAACCTGGCGGAACTGCGCCTTTACTACTATCCGCCGGGGGAAAACAGCGTGCAGGTTTATCCGCTGGGGATTGGGCAACTGGGTCTGGATACGCCGGTCACCGTCACCCGCATCAGTCAGAAAATCCCTAATCCGACCTGGACCCCCACAGCGGGCATCAGAGCGCGCTCGCTGGAGAAGGGCATCAAACTGCCCCCGGTAGTACCCGCAGGGCCGAATAACCCGCTGGGGCGCTTTGCACTGCGTCTGGGCGTGGGTAACGGCGAATACCTCATCCATGGCACCAGCGCACCGGATAGCGTCGGGCTGCGTGTCAGTTCAGGCTGTATGCGCATGAATGCCCCGGATATCAAAGCGCTTTTTGCCCAGACGTCCGTCGGGACGCGAGTGCAGATCATCAATGAGCCGGTGAAGTTCTCCGTGGAGCCGGACGGTAAGCGCTACGTTGAGGTGCATCGACCTCTGGCGTCGGAGGAGGGGGAAAACCCTCAAACTCTGGCAATCGCCCAATCCAGCGCGCTTGCGTCGTTTATGTCGCAAAGCGGGAGCGATAAGCTGCTGGTGAATAAAGCGTTGACACGGCGGGCGGGGATCCCGGTAGAAGTATCGACAGGCGTCGGGTCTCAGGTTCAGAGCACCGGCTTGTCAGCCCGGAACACGCCGCTGCCGGTATCAGCAAATCAGAGTGGGCATGAACAGGCAATTCAGTAAAGCAAAATAGCGGGCAAAAAAAAATGGCGCACAATGTGCGCCATTTTATTAACACAGGTACTATTACTTACGGTATTTAGTAGCCTGGTTGTCCAGACGCTGGTTAGCGCGTGCTGCGTCATCTTTAGCAGCCTGAACGTCGGAACGCATTGCGTTCACGTCGTTGCTCAGCTGGTCAACTTTAGCGTTCAGAGTCTGAACGTCAGAAGACAGCTGATCGATTTTAGCATTGCTGGAGCAACCTGCCAGCAGAGTAGAACCCAGGATTACCGCGCCCAGTACCAGTTTAGTACGATTCATTATTAATACCCTCTAGATTGAGTTAATCTCCATGTAGCGTTACAAGTATTACACAAAGTTTTTTAGGTTGAGAATATTTTTTTGATGGGAATATGCCTATTTTTGATCGTTCGCTCAAAGAAACACCTGTTTTGACTATTTCGTGAAAAATATTGTGCAAAAACAGACTATTTTCATCGGATTCATCTTAGAAACCGTACCCGTTAAATAGAAAAACCCGATTTGCTTTTTTAATAACTTTGGCTGATAGCGGATATAAAAAAAGCGTCCCGAAGGACGCTTTTTAAACAAATTAATTCGTTCGATATTATTACAGCACGTGAACAGATGCGGTATTAGTGGTGCCGCTTGGTACCAGCGCACCAGAAACCATCACCACAACGTCACCTTTCTGCGCCAGGCCACGCTCAACCAGCTGCAGGGCCACTTCTTTACCCAGACGGTAGAAATCATCCGTAGAAGCGATCTCTTTCACCAGGTGTGGCACAACGCCTTTGCTCAGTACCAGCTGACGAGCAGTGATCTCGTTAGTGGTCAGCGCCAGGATAGTCGCGTTCGGGAAGTATTTACGTACGGCTTTGGCAGATTTACCGCCCTGAGTAGCAACCACGATCAGTGGCGCTTCCAGTTTCTCGGCAGTTTCAACTGCACCACGGCACACGGCTTCGGTGATACGCAGTTTACGGCTGTCGTTGTTGTTATCCAGACGGCTAGGCATCACGCGGTCAGTACGCTCGCAGATGGTGGCCATGATGGAAACCGCTTCCAGCGGGTATTTACCCTTCGCGGATTCACCGGACAGCATTACTGCATCGGTACCGTCGAGGATGGCGTTCGCCACGTCGCCAGCTTCTGCGCGGGTTGGACGTGGGTTTTTGATCATTGAGTCCAGCATCTGGGTCGCGGTGATAACCACTTTACGGGCACGAACACACTTCTCGATCATCATCTTCTGCGCGAAGATCACTTCTTCAACCGGGATTTCAACGCCCAGGTCACCACGCGCAACCATGATGCCGTCGGAGGCTTCAAGGATTTCGTCGAAGTTGTTGAGGCCTTCCTGGTTTTCGATTTTGGAGATGATCTGGATGTGCTCGCCGCCGTGCGCTTTCAGGTGCTCACGGATTTCAACCACGTCGGAACGTTTACGGATAAAGGACGCCGCAACAAAGTCAACGCCTTGTTCGCAACCGAAGATCAGGTCTTGTTTGTCTTTCTCTGCCAGCGCAGGCAGGGCAATGGAAACGCCTGGCAGGTTAACGCCTTTGTTTTCACCGAGGTCGCCGTTGTTCAGCACTTTACAAACAACGTTTTTGCCTTCGATGGCGGTCACTTCCATACCGATCAGGCCGTCGTCCACCAGGACGGTGTTGCCAACGGACAGATCGCTGGTGAAGCCTTCATAAGTCACAGCAACGATTTCATTGTTGCCGACAACGGACTTGTCTGTAGTGAACGTGAAGGTCTGGCCCGCTTTCAGAGAAACGTCGTTGCCGCCTTCCAGTTTAATGGTACGAATTTCTGGACCTTTGGTATCCAGCAGGATTGCTGCTTTTTTACCGGTCTTGCTCATCACGTTGCGCAAGTTCTGGATGCGCTGACCGTGTTCAGCATAGTCACCGTGAGAGAAGTTCAGACGCATAACGTTCATGCCGGCGTCCAGCATTTTGGTCAGCATCTCTTCAGATTCGGTTTTCGGGCCGATGGTGCAAACAATTTTCGTCTTTTTCATGACAGTCTTAGTCTTTAAGTTGAGAAGGATATGGAAATCTCGCTCCGGGGGCGTATTGCCTCAGAGTCAAACCTGTGTTGCGAAATTTTTTATGACACGCAGTAAGGATAGGTGACATCAATTGAGCGTGCAGAAGAATGTGTGCCTGTGTTTCAGCCCAGGGAGAGAGGGAAAGTTGTATGCGTTGTTTTTTGTAGTCCAAGCGCTGAAACCATTCATCAGGGATTAGGCGCGCATTATACGCTTAAAGATGCGCAAAAGGGAAAGAAAAACAGCGTTTCAAAAATTTTATCTGGTGATTCACAAAGGATTGTTATCAAGGCGTTAAGGTTCCCTTTCAGGATGTTGCGCCAGCGGAAAACCTTCTGTCAAACGCCGTAAAAAGACTGGGCGAGTCCACATATTCGTTCCAAAACTATGGATTGCTGAATTTATGCATTGCGGCCCATACCAATGCCCACGCGGCATATCGCTGTAAGTTATAAGATATTCCATTTCATTCATTTAAAAGCTAATAACGGCTGTTTACTATCATTTGGACATCCATACTGCTAAACCGCCACAGGCGAACGGATTACCTTAAGAATGATAGTACTCAGGAATATTTCGAAGATTTTTGACAACGGAAAAGTGGCGCTGACGGCCGTTGACAACGTGAACCTGGCGATAGAGCAGGGACAGATTTACGGCATTATTGGCTACAGCGGCGCAGGCAAAAGCACCTTAATCCGCCTGCTTAACGGTCTGGAAAAACCGACTACGGGCAGCGTGACCATTAACGGGCAGGATATCTCCGCAGCGAAAGGCGAAGCCCTGCGCCAGGCGCGGCTGAAGATCAGTATGGTGTTTCAGCACTTCAACCTGCTGTGGTCCCGCACGGTGAGCGAGAACATCGCTTTCTCGATGCAGATTGCCGGGGTGCCAAAAGCCAAAATTAAAGCCCGGGTGGCGGAACTGGTAGAGCTGGTGGGTCTGAAAGGCCGCGAACAGGCGTATCCCTCCCAGCTCAGCGGTGGGCAAAAGCAGCGTGTCGGCATTGCCCGTGCGCTGGCGAACAGCCCTGACGTTCTGCTCTGCGACGAAGCCACCTCCGCGCTGGATCCGCAGACCACCGATCAGATCCTCGATCTGCTCCTCGACATTAACCGTCGTTTCAGGCTGACCATTGTTCTCATCACCCATGAAATGCACGTGGTGCGCAAAATCTGCGACCGCGTGGCGGTGATGGAAAATGGCAAAGTGGTGGAAGAGGGCGAAGTGCTGCAGGTCTTTACCCACCCGCAGCAGCCGATTACGCAACAGTTTGTGCGTCAGGTCAGCCAGTACGCTGAAGAAGAGACCTTTAATACGGAGCTGGCGAACGCGCTGGAAGGCACCGTCATCAAGCTGACCTTCACCGGCCACAGCACCCACAAGCCGATTGTCGGGGAGCTGACCCTGCGCTACGGCCTGCCGTTCAACATCCTGCACGGCAAAATGACCCAAACCGCTCACGGCGTGTTCGGCCAGCTCTGGCTTCACGTGGTGGCAACAGAAGAACAACTGAACAATATCCTCGCCGATTTGCAGCACAGTGATATTGAAGGCGAGGTAATTAAACATGGCTGAGAATCTTTTTCCGCACCTGAAATGGGACCAGCTTTGGGCCGCCACGCTGGAAACGCTCTACATGACAGCGCTCTCTGGCGTCGCGACCTTTGTGCTTGGCCTGGTCCTCGGCCTGGCGCTGTTTTTAACCGCCCGGGGTGGCATGTTCCACAACCGCACGGTTTACAGCGTGATTTCGATTGTGGTGAACGTATTCCGCTCGATCCCGTTCATCATCCTGATTGTGCTGCTGATCCCCTTCACCAAAACCGTGGTGGGGACCATCCTCGGGGCAAATGCGGCGCTGCCCGCGCTGATTGTCGGTGCTGCGCCGTTCTACGCCCGTCTGGTGGAGATCGCCCTGCGTGAGGTGGACAAAGGGGTGATCGAGGCGACCCGCTCAATGGGTGCCCGTCTGAGTACCTTAATTTTTCGGGTTTTACTGCCGGAATCATCCCCAGCGCTGGTCTCAGGGATCACGGTAACGCTGATTGCACTGGTCAGTTACAGCGCAATGGCGGGGGTGATTGGTGCCGGTGGTCTGGGAAATCTGGCTTATCTGGAAGGATTCCAGCGTAACCATGGTGACGTCACGCTGGTGGCAACGGTGACCATTTTGATCATCGTTTTCATTATCCAGTTCTGCGGCGACATCATTACTTCACTGTTAGATAAACGCTAATAATACAAACACAGGAACCATCATCATGAAAAAAACACTGACGTTGATTGCCGCAGCAACCCTGAGCGCCCTGAGCTTTGCCGCCTGGGCTGATACCCTGACCGTGGGGGCATCCAACACCCCGCACGCCGAAATTCTGGAGCAGGCGAAGCCGATTCTGGCGAAGCAGGGTATCGACCTGGAGATCAAACCGTTCCAGGATTACATCCTGCCGAACACCGCGCTGGCGGGTCGTGACATCGACGCCAACTACTTCCAGCACATACCCTATCTCAACAGCGTGCTGAAAGATCACGCCGGTGATAAAGAGTACGATTTCGTCAGCGCCGGTGCGATCCACATCGAGCCGATCGGCATCTACTCTAAAAAATACAAATCGCTGAAAGACCTGCCGGAAGGCGGCAAAATCATCATGCGTGATGCCGTCTCTGAAGAAGGCCGTATCCTCTCTATCTTCGAGAAAGAGGGTGTGATCAAACTGAAGCCGGGCATCGACAAAGTGACCGCGCGCATCAGCGATATCGTAGAGAACCCGAAAAAACTGCAATTCACCCCGAACGTTGAAGCCTCTCTGCTGCCGCAGATGTACAACAATGACGAAGGGGCTGCGGTGGTGATCAACGCCAACTACGCCATCGACGCCGGTCTGGATCCGGTTCACGACCCGATCGCGGTTGAGAGCGGTGAAAACAACCCGTACGCCAACATCATCACCGTGCACCGTGGCGATGAGAAGAAGAAGGACATCGTGGCGCTGGTCGATGTCCTGCACTCAAAAGAAATTCAGGACTGGATCCGCACCAAATACAAAGGCGCGGTGATCCCGGTTAACAACTAATCCCCTGATTCTGCTTTTAAAAAGCCCGGTGAGTTTCTCGCCGGGCTTCTTTTTTGTATAAGACTAATGAATGCTTTAAGCTGGCGTTTTCGGGCAATGGAGTGAAGATCATGGGCAATGTAACCAAAGACGAAGCGCTGTATCAGGAGATGTGTCGCGTGGTAGGCAAAGTCGTTCTTGAGATGCGCGATCTCGGGCAGGAGCCAAAGCATATTGTTATCGCCGGGGTCCTGCGCACCTCGCTGGCGAACCAGCGAGTAAAACGCAGTGAGTTAACCACCCAGGCGATGGAAACCGTGGTGAAAGCGCTGGCCGGTTAAACCGTCAGCGTTTTGCCAGCTGTTCAATCCCACTGCACAGCAGGTAATACACCACGCCTGTAAAGACAAAATAGCCGCCGGGTAAATCTGCACCCGGTTGTTCACCTGGCCTGCCACTGTCGTCAGTTCCGGCATGTTGACGATAAAGGCCAGCTGGATACGCTTCCATCATCACCCCTGGCCGCCAAATACCAAGTTTGTCTTTGCTCTATAAAAACACGCATGAACAGTCTGTTACGCTTCAATAAACGGATGGCGTGCTTTTGCAATTCGTGCAAATCCTCTGCCGGAATCGGCATTTCCCTGGGCAGGCGATTGCTGTTTTACTGCATTCAGGTTGAGCACAAGAGGAACACGGCAATGAACAGACTGATGAGTAGGTTACGGCGGTTTTTTGCAGCGCCACCGGAAGGCACAGAGAACAGCGCGCAACGTATTATTGAATCCATTTTGCCGGTTGCCAGCCTCTATGGCGTGGACATCGCCACCATCGACCCGGAGTGGTTCCATGAGCAAACGCAACGCTGAACACCGCCTGGTGCGGGAAACCTACTGGAACGAGGTGTGCGTTCTACCGCGCACATCTCGCCATTCTGGACGCTAACATCCAAAAAACACCGCAAGTTTTGTCCCCGGCCTGGCTTCCTGCTAAGGTCTCTGGCGTCTTCTCCCTGCGCCAGTTAAATGAATGAACAGCCAAAATTTTCAAAAACGTGGGATCCTGATCTGGCTTGTGCTCTGTCTTCTGAGCAGCGTGTTGCTGTATGCCGAACAGATCCGCCGTCAGTTCTGGGATCTGGACCGGGATTTTGCCCTGGCCTTTACTGAGGCTGGCGCGGTTCTCACCCAGAATGAGTCGGTGCTGCCGCTGTTGAATGGCGATGAAGATCTGGCGGCGCTGCGTAAAAAATTCCCGCAAATCCTCGACCTGCAAAAGACCCAGGGTCGCGCCCTCGACGCCGGGCGGGTGGAGCCGGTGGGTGACACGCAATACTGGCTCTACAACCCCTGGCGACAAATCCGTGTGCTGATCGATACCGGGTCGGTGATCAATGCCAGGCCGCATTTTACCCGTCTCGCGCTCGATCTGGGTGGCGACGCATCGCCACCCCCGACAGACGCCTTTTGGCACTGGCAGCGTCAATTTACGCAGCATACCCAACCCTTTATCCTGCGGGCCGACGCCCGACCGGCGTGGCTGGACATTGCCCTGCTGCCGTTTTTACTGCTCTGGCTGGGGTGGGGCGTGGTGATTGCAGCGGGCGGGGTGATCCTCTGGCAGCGTAAGCAACGGCAAAATGCCGATCAGCGCGCCAGGTATTATCAGCATGCCCGGCTCAATACTCTGGGGGAGATCACCGCAGGGATTGTGCATGAGATCAACCAGCCCCTGACGGCAGCCCAGACCTGGATCCAGGGGGCGCAGCGCCAGTTGCGGCAGGGTAATCCCGAGGCGGTGTCTCAGGCGCTCGCGTCGGCGTTGGTGCAAACCCGGCGGATAGATGAACTACTGACCCGCTTTCGCGAACACGTTACCCAGGAGACAGTCACCCTTGGCGACGTGGATCTGGTCAGTTGTTGGCAACAGGTCGGGAATTTGCTGGAGCACGAGCGCACCGCCAGACACATTCGCCTTACCCATGACTTTGCCGCGGATGCCCGCACGCTCTGTGCCGACCGGCTGTGGCTGGAGCAGGTGCTGCACAACCTTCTCAGCAACGCCATCCAGGCGCAGCAGGAACGTGCGGCGGGCTGGGTGCATATCCGCAGCTTGCGCAACGGCGATGTTATCCATATCAACATTACTGACGGCGGGCCGGGCTTTACCCCGGACGCCTTGCAGAACGCCTTTATGCCCTTTTACAGCGGGCGAGAGGGCGGTACTGGCCTGGGCATGACCTTAACGGAGTCTTTAGTCACCAGAATGAATGGCACGCTGGCGCTGGATAATGCCCCGGAAGGCGGCGCCAGGGTCCGGTTGCAGTTTGCTTATTACGGGAGTCAGGTAGATGGATAACGTCATCTGGTTAATTGATGATGATGCGTCGGTCAGGGAGTCGCTGGTTTTTCTGCTGTCGGGGATGAACTGGCGCGTCGAGCCATATGAAAGTATTGCGGCGTTTATGGCTACCCACGGCGCCGAACAAGCGCTGACCGGCTGCCTGTTGCTGGATATGCGGATGCCGGGCAAAGGCGGGCTGGCCTGGCTGGAGGAGGGGGCGTGGCCCTGGCCGCTGCTGCCGGTGATCCTGATGACCGGTCATGGCACGATCGATGCCTGTCGGCGGGCGTTTCATAATGGGGTGTTTGAGTTTTTCACCAAGCCGCTGGATGCCGACAAGCTAATCGAATCCATTACCGTCGCGCTGGCAGAGAGCCAGCTGCGGGTGGTGCGCTGGCAGGAGGCAAAACGGGTCAGGGCGCTCTTTGAACAGCTCACCGCCCGGGAACACGAGGTGCTGCTGGCCCTGATGGAGGGGAGCAGTAACAAGGAGGTCGCCGCCCGCCTGAATCTCTCGCCCCGCACGGTGGAAGCCCACCGGGCAGCGGTGTTCGTTAAGCTGGGAGTCTCAAGTCTGGTGCAGGCCATCCGGGAATACGACAAATTGCCATCCGTAGAACTACCAGGATGACTGCGTAATCGACCGAATAACATTTCATCGCGCGCTTCGGTACGCTGGCTCTGTTTCCACTTACCAGAGGATGTGCGATGAAAAAGTTAATGATGGCAGCAGCATGTGTAGCAGGGATGGTCAGCGTATCGGCGCATGCCCAGTCCGTTACGCAAAAGAGTCTCTCCCTGACCCAGGCGAACGCGTTAGCCAGCGCGGCCATTCAGGCCTGTACGGCCAAAAATTATCAGGTCAGCGTCACGGTGGTGGATCGTGCCGGGGTGGTGAAAGCGGTACAGCGCACGGACAATGCCGGTCCACACACCCTGAAAGCCAGCGAGATGAAAGCGTTCACCGCCCTCAGCACTAAAAATGCCTCGGGCAAAGTGATGGAATCTGCCCAGAGCAACGCGGGCGCGCAGAACCTGCGTGATATCCCGGGCCTCCTGCTGCTGGCGGGTGGTTTGCCGGTTAAGGAAGGGGAGGAGGTGATCGGGGCTATCGGAATTGGCGGTGCGCCGGGTGGGCATCTGGATGAAGCCTGCGCTCAGCAAGCAATCGACGGTATGAATAAGTCGTAATCAGTGCCCGGCGGCGCTGCGCTTGCGTGGGCCTGGAACTCAACGCCCCGGCAATCGTCCGGGGCGTTTTACATCAGATCTTGCAGGCGTCGCCGCAGTCGTCGTCCGCTACAATTGCCTGCGCTTTTTTATCAGCGTCTTCAAGGCGTTCTGCGTTACGTTCTTCTGCTTCATCCAGCCCGTCAAACACCAGATTGTTAAGATCAATTTCCATCATGTACCTGCTTTGTTCGGTTTTTGTTCCAGGTCGTATTATAGAGCAAAATACCGGGCTAAAGCACGCCAGCGCACATAAGGATAATCCTTGCCATACTCATGCAGTATTCGGCTAAGGAGACGTCATGATCACCATCTGCAAAACCTGCGGCACGTCGTACGACGTGGCCCGCGAACCGCAACAGTGCGCCATTTGCGAGGATGAACGCCAGTATGTGCCCGCGACGGGGCAGGAATGGGTGGATTTCACTACCCTGACTACCACCCACACGAATAAGTGGCAACAGCTCGAAGACGGTCTTCTGAGCATCAAAACCGTTCCCGCCTTTGCCATCAGCCAGCGGGCGATCCTGCTGCGAACCCCGCAGGGTAACGTGCTGTGGGACTGCATCGCCAACCTCGATCCTGCCACCCACGCGCTGGTGACGGCGCTGGGCGGGATCGACGCCATTGCCATCTCGCACCCGCACTACTACACCACCATGCAGGACTGGGCCGCAGCCTTTGATGCGCCGGTGTATTTGCATGGAAGCGATCGGCAGTGGGTGATGCGGGAGAGTCCCGCGCTGCGCTTCTGGGAGGGGGATTCTCTGGAGATTATGCCTGACGTCACCCTGTTCAGGCTGGGCGGGCATTTTGCCGGAGGCACGGTGCTGCACTGGAACCAGGACGGGGGCGTGCTGCTGGCGGGCGATATCCTGCAGGTGACCCCGGGAAAAGACGCGGTTTCCTTTATGTGGAGCTATCCGAATATGCTGCCGCTGCCGGCAAGCGCGGTGAGCGAGATCGCTGCGCACCTGGACAATGTGCGCTTCGAACGGCTCTACGGCGCCTTTGAAGGGCAGAACATTTCCGCCGATGCGCGGGAGATTGTCATGCGGTCCGTCCAGAAATATATTGCTTGTCTGAACTCGGACGCGGTGGGTAAACTCAAAAAACCGTGATCTCGATCATGCCTGTACAATCACAAAAAAATGAGACATTGCTATGCAACATATCATTGAAGGTTTTCTCAGCTTTCAAAAAGAAGTTTTTCCGCAACGTAAAGACCTCTTCCGTAGTCTGGCCTCCAGCCAGAATCCCAAAGCGCTTTTCATCTCCTGTTCTGACAGCCGTCTGGTGCCGGAATTAGTGACCCAGCAGGATCCAGGACAGCTCTTTGTCATTCGTAATGCTGGCAACATCGTGCCGCCTTTCGGGCCAGAGCCAGGCGGTGTTTCCGCCACCATCGAATACGCCGTCGTGGCGCTGGGCGTCACTGACATCGTGATCTGCGGCCACTCCAACTGCGGCGCGATGAAGGCGATTGCCGACAACGCTAACCTGGAACCGATGCCTGCCGTGTCGCACTGGCTGCGTTACTCCGATGCCGCCAAAGCGGTGGTAGAAAATAAAAACTGGGAAAATCCGACTGACAAAGTGAATGCCATGGTGCAGGAAAACGTCTTCGCCCAGCTAAGCAACATCAAAACTCACCCATCCGTAGCGGTCGGTCTGCGTAACAACGCCATCCGCCTGCACGGCTGGGTTTATGATATCGAAAGCGGTAGGATCCTCGCCCTGGATAAAGATTCGAAAACCTTCGTCTCTCTGTCCGATAACCCGGGCGTTTACTTCGAGTAAATCTCCACGTTCAGGGCGGGATGACCCGCCCTGACTCCGCTTAAGGCAAGGCCTCCAGTCTGAGACCCGCGCGACGCGCCGTTTCAGGCAACAGATCCACTGCCGTTACGTAACCGTCTGGATCAAGACAGCGATTGGCGGCTCTGGCCTGCTCAAGCACTTTCTCATCCCAGTAGATGCGCTTACGCTGATCGCCCTGGGTGGTCAGAATGCACTCCATGTCGCCGTTCAGCGCACGGTAACGCCGCCAGCTGTTCTCCGGCACCGAAATAACGGAACGTTCAGGGGCGATAATACTTACCTCTTCCCCTTCCACATTCCACGTCACCTCCAGGGTTCCCTTAAAGACCATGATCACCTGAACATCCGGGCACAGGTGACGACCGACCACGTGATCTGCCGTCAGGCGCAGCCACTCCACCGAGAAGCCGTGTGGGTTGACGATGGCGGGGGCCGCGTGTTTGTCCTGGCTGATGCCGAACCCAATCACCGGCGCGATCTCACCGCCGTGGCCCGGCAGGACCGAATCAAGTAACCCCGCCGCAGACCATTGACGATCCTCCCCGGTCACCGCCCGCTGGCGCATCTCTTCAACAGAGTAGTGACGCAGGGCGGCGATCTCGTCTGCCGGCAGCGGCGCGAGCAGAGCCGCCGGTTCAGGCAGGGTATCCCCCGCGTTCACGTCGATGAGCATATTCTCTTTGCTCAGGTACAGGCCGTACTCGCTGGCCGCGTCCAGAATCGACGGGTGCCAGATGATCCCCCCGGTGTGGTTACCGCCCAGCACCGTGTAGACCATGCCGCAGGTCTCTTCTTTACTGACGTTGGTAAAGCCGCGGAAGATCCAGGTCGGTATCGACAGAATGGCCGGGGCGCTGAACTCCGCTTCGTTTTCACCGTTCGCTCCCCAGCGAAAACGCCAGGTGCCCTCATGAATTAAAAACACTTCGGCGGTGAAGTGCAGGTGCAGGTTATTGGTTACCCCTTTCGGCATGGCTGCGGCACCGATGTTAAAACCGTGCGGCTCCGGGATGTTTACCATCTGGGCAGACGACTGGGTTACGCCCGGGCCAATAAAGGAGTAGTTCTGCTTCAGGTGCGAGCCGGGAAGTTTGCAATCGATAAACGCCAGATTGCAGGAGACCATATCTTCAGGGGCAACCAGACGGCTTCTGGCCTGTTCCGGGGTAATGTGACGTGCTTTCATGTTCTCTCCTGTTAATAGCCTGATGCGCCGGTAGTGGGGATAGCGTTGCCGCGCGCCTGGGCGACAGCCTCGCGCGAGGCGCGGCCAAGTTGCATGACATCGTTGGCAGGGGTGACAAACTGGAAACCTTCGCTGATACGTCGGGCGGCAGCTTCGCCGGAGGTACAAAAGATCCCGGCGATTTTTTGCCTCTGGCGACACTGGCTGACCACCCGCTCAACGGCGGCCAGCATCTCCGGGTGACGGGATTCGGCGCTGGCGCTGCCGGTCAACGTCAGGGAGAGATCGTTAGGGCCGATAAACACCCCATCCAGCCCCTCGGTGGCCAGGATCGCGTCAAGATTCGCCAGCCCTTCGCGGGTTTCGATCATCGCCAGCGTCAGAATTTCGTCATTGGCGTGCTGCGGGTAATCGGCCCCGCCGTACAGCAAGCCGCGTGCCGGACCAAAAGAGCGGTTGCCCAGCGGCGGGTAGCGGCAGGCGGCGACAAAGCGTCGGGCCTCTTCCGGGGTGGAGATCATCGGGCAGATAATGCCGTAGGCACCGGCATCCAGCATGCGCATGATCTGCGCCGGATCGTTATCGGCAACCCGCACCAGCGGCACCGCCGGAGTGGCGGAGAGCGCCTGCAACATGGACAGGGCGCTGGCGAAATCGATCATGCCGTGCTGGAGATCGACGGTCACGGCGTCATAGCCCTGATGGCCGAGGATCTCGGCGCTGTAGCTGGAGGGGATCGCCAGCCAGCCGTTGATAATGGCGGCGTTATTATGCTTCGCCCTGAGTTTATTCTTGCGCATCTGAACACTCCTGAATCCACTGGCGTAGCGGGGGCGCAACCTCTTCAGGCGCCTCCAGCAGCGTAAAGTGCCCGGCAGAGGTGAGGGTGACGCATCTCGCCTGCGGGGCGCTTTGGGCAACCAGCTGGTGGTGATGGGGCGTGCAAATAGGGTCATGCACGCCGTTAATAACGATGATGGGGCAAGCGAGTGAGGCCAGCGCCCCGCGATTGTCCCGCCGGGTCAGAGCGATCTCCGTTTGCGTGACGAAAGTATCGAGGCCACTTTCCTCTGCCATCCGGCAGATGAGATCGTGTAAGGCCTGATCATCCATACGTGACGGCGCGACGTACTTCGGCCACAGGCTGGCGGAGAGCCAGTGCGTCAGCCCCTGTTGCCGGGCGGCGTTCACCGCCTCACGCCGGGGTGCGGTATTTTCCGGTCGGTCGGCAAGGGGATTGACCGACAGCAGCGCCAGCCCGGCAATCCGCCCGGGGGCGTCGGCGGCCATCTGCAGCGCCACTATCGCCCCCAGTGAGAAACCGGCCAGCAGGAAACGCGGCGGCAGATTGGCGAGCAACCGCTGCGAAGCCTGCACAGCCGAGGTGTCTGTCGTTAGCTCAGGGCAGATCGCAGCAGACACATTGAGCTGGTCGAGAACCGGCTGCCAGAGCCGGGCGTTACAGAGCGTGCCGCCAATCAGCACCAGCGGCAGGGCGCGATGACTCTTTTCCATCTCATGCCTCACGTTGCGGTCCAGCCGCCGTCAACCATCAGCGCGCTGCCGGTGATCATCCCTGCGGCGTCGGAGGCCAGAAACACCACGGGTCCCATGATGTCTTCCAGTTTGCCCAGACGGCGCAGCGTGATGTTATCCAGCACGTAGCGGCGAAAATCGGGTTCGGCCAGCGACGGCGCAGAGAGTGCGGTCTCAATAAAGGTTGGACAGAGGGTATTGACCCGGATCCCGTCTTCACCCAGCTCCAGCGCCATGGCTTTGGTTAACCCTTCCAGCGCAAATTTCGATGCGCAGTAGACGCTGCGACGCGGGCCGCCGACGTGCCCCATCTGCGAGGAGAGATGAATGATCGACCCGGCAATCCGCTGGTCACGCATCCGCGCTGCTACCCGCTGGCTGATAAAGAATGTGGCCCGCACGTTGACCGCCATTACCGCGTCGAAGCTGGCCTCGCTGGCAATAAGGAACGGCTCGTGGCGCGCCAGCCCGGCGCTGTTCACCAGAATGTCGAAAACGGGCAGTTCAGCGAGCACTGCCCCGACCTGCGCGACATCGGTAATATCCAGCGCCACCGGGTGCAGTACCCGCCCGTGTTCTGCGGCGAGTGCGGCGGCGGCCTCCAGCGTCTGGCGATCCCGGGCGGCGATCCACACCTCCGCCCCGGCGTGGGCCAGCGCGATGGCGCAGGCGAACCCCAGTCCTCTGGAGCCGCCCGTCACCAGGGCGCGCTTGCCGTGCAGGCCAAAGGAAGGCATCTCAGGAAAGGTCATGGGTTACACCTTCTCTCTGACCGGGGCAGGGGTGGCGTAGGGCACCTCTGTCTGACCGTAGCGACGCACACGAACGTTGGCCTGCTCGGCGTGTCCGGCAAAGCCCTCCAGCAGTGATAACCGCGAGCAGTAGCTGCCGATCTCCGCAGTGGCCTCATCGCTGAGGACCTTCTGCCAGGTACAGGTTTTCATGAATTTGCCGACCCACAGGCCGCCGGTGTAACGCGCGGCTTTTTGCGTTGGCAGGGTATGGTTGGTGCCAATGACCTTGTCGCCGTAAGCGACATTGGTGCGCGGGCCGAGGAACAGTGCGCCAAAATTGGTGAGGTTTGCGAGGAACCAGTCGTCGCGGTCGGTCATCACCTGCACGTGTTCAGAGGCGATGCAATCGGCCTCGGCAAGCATTTCGTCGTAGCTGTCGCAGACGATGATCTCTCCGTAGTCGTGCCAGGCCTGGCGGGCAATATCGGCGGTAGGGAGTTTTTCCAGCAGGCGGTCGATCTCCCGCAGCGTCTCTTTGGCCAGTGCCATTGAGTTGGTCAGCAGAATGGCGGGGGTGGTAACGCCGTGTTCGGCCTGTCCCAGCAGGTCGGTGGCGCAGATTTCGGCGTCAACGGTGTCATCGGCAATCACCAGGGTTTCGGTTGGACCGGCGAAGAGATCAATGCCAACCCGGCCAAACAGCTGGCGTTTGGCCTCTGCCACAAAGGCGTTACCGGGGCCGACCAGCATATCCACCTGCGCCAGTGTATCGGTGCCCAGCGCCATCGCGCCAATCGCCTGAATGCCGCCGAGGGCGTAGATCTCCGTCGCCCCGGCCATTTTTTGCGCCGCCACGATCGCCGGAGCCGGCTCGCCACCGAACGGCGGGGCGCAGCTGACGATGCGGGAGCAGCCCGCGACGTTGGCAGTAATAATCGACATGTGCGCCGAGGCCAGCAGCGGATATTTCCCGCCCGGGACATAACAGCCCACGGCATTAATCGGGATGTTTTTATGGCCGAGGATCACCCCGGGGCGGGTTTCAATTTCCAGATCGCGCAGACAGTCTTTTTGCGCCCGGGCGAAATTAAAGACCTGCTCCTGGGCGAATTCAATATCGCGAATATCCTGACGACTTAATTTGCCGATGCAGGCATTAATTTCCGCCTCCGTCAGGCGATAATCTTGCCGGTCATAGCGATCAAATTTTACCGATAATTCGCGAATGGCTTTATTCCCGCGTTTTTCTATATCCGCCAGAATAAGTTCCACCGTCTCCCTTATTTGTCGCTGTGCATCCTGACGTTCCTGAATGGGTTTACTGGTTTTAAGTCTATAAGCCACACTATTTTCCTTCTGTATTTATGATGAGGGATACCCTCCCGGCGGGCCGGGATAATGTCATCGGAAATAAAATTTACTGGTCGCGCGCGGGCGCGAGGGAACTGTTAATTGATAATTCAGCCGTTGCGGGTGTTTTACGGGAATTAACCCAGCGCACGGAGAGCGGGGTCGCCAGCGCCGCGACGACAGACAGGGCGGCAATAAACAGATAACCGGACGACAGGTTAATGTGTTGCATCATCACCCCCATGATCACCGGCCCGGCAAACATGCCGCAGGAGTAGATGGTCTGGAACAGCCCCATCCGCGTGGACTGCTCATCGGAGGTGGTGTTGACCACGCTCAGGGACATAAAGGCCGCAAACGCCATTCCGAAGGAGAACCCGGCCAGAGCCTGTAACAGATAGATCAGATACAGATTGCTGGTGAAGGGGATGCCAAAGGTCGACACCACCTGCAGCACAATGCCCAGTACCGCCGTTTTCATCAGGCCCAGACGCTGATAGAACACGCTGCTGCACAGGGCAATCGCCAGGGCATAGAAGATCAGATGGATGTTGCTGAGCAGCGTTAAGATCCCGGCCCGCCCGCCCAGTTGCTCGGCGTAGATCGGCGTCAGCGTATCGCGGGTGGCAAAGGGCACCAGGATGACGAGGGTGGCCAAAATACCAATCAACCACACCGAACGGTCGGCCAGCTGCACGCGCGCACCGGCGATACAGGCTTTCAGCGTCGGGGCTTTAACCGGGTCATGCACGTCGCGAATGCGGGTGGTCAGGATCAGCGCCACCAGCGCCGAGACGCAGGAGACGAAAAAGGCGATGTTGTTATTAAAATAGTGAATTAACAGACCGCCGATGCAGTTGCCGAGGAACACCCCCAGCGGCCCGGCCAACGCCAGCAGCGCCACGGCGGCAGGCGCTTCTTTCTGGTCGAAGTAGCGAATAAACAGGATGTTGTAGAGTACCCAGGTAGCCGCGGTCACCCCGTCTGCCGCTTTCGCCAGATACAGGGTAAGGGCGTTCGGCTCCAGCCAGGCAAGGGGCCAGGCGATGATCGGCAGAACCAGCGCAAACTGGATGAAGATTTTTCGACTCTTCACCACATCGGAAACAATCCCCAGCGGGAAGCGGATCAGCAGCGTCGCCAGACCGCTGGCCCCCATGATGATCCCCATCACCTGCGGCTCCATCCCCTGATTGATCATCATCGGGGCCAGAAACGCGTCAATGCTATGAATACAGATAAAAAACAATATGCTGATGATAAAGAACAGCCGGGCTTCCGGTCGGCGTAACAGTGCTCGAAACATGGTTGTGAACCTCTTAAAAAGTAATGGGTTATAACCAGCCAAGTACAACCTTTACGGGCTCACTCCTTTTGGATACTGCCCAATCTGCCCGGTACCATGACGGTGTGAAAACTGCGCTGCATACGTATTCAAAAATTGAAGTTACGGAAAGGTTTCAATTTTGTAAAGGCTGTTTGTCACCATTGTGAAAAAAATAATTCTGTCTGTTGCATACGCATGCAAAGATGGTGTAAGTATAAAAAGTACCCGCTTCCTGAGGCACCGTTTTGCGGGGAACAGGGCGGCAGTTCGGTTTAACGTCTTGAATCTGTGCCAGAATGGGGAAGCGAAAGGGATAAGGAACACAGAGTAATGAAACGTAAGACTTTTACAGCGGTGACCTCACAACAGGTGGCGCAACTGGCGGGCGTATCACAGTCGGCAGTCTCCCGCACCTTCACGCCCGGGGCGAGCATTTCACCGGCCACCCGTGAGAAAGTGCTGAAGGCGGCGCGGGAGCTGGGTTACCGGCCAAACGCCATAGCGCGTTCGCTCAACACCGCCCGCTCGCGGATCATCGGCGTAGTGATCTCCTACTTTGATAACCAGTTTTACCCGCAGGTGCTGGAGGCGCTGGCGCAAAAGCTGGACACGCTGAATTATCACCTGCTGCTGTTTGTCGGCGATCGGGAAGGAAACGTTGACCGCATTTTCGACCAGATCATGCAGTACCGTGTGGATGGGATTGTGCTGGCCTCGGTGACGCTGTCGCTGGATCTGTCGGAGGAGTGTCTGGCTGCGGGCATCCCGGTGGTGCTGTTTAACCGCAGCGAAGAGAGCGGCATGGCCTCGAGCGTTAACAGCAATAACGAGGCGGCCGCCCGGCAGATTGCCGAATTTTTACTGGCTGCAGGTCACCAGCGGTTTGCTTACGTGGGCGGCGTGGCGGATTCGTCCGTCAACCTGGCCCGTCAGCGGGGGTATCTGGCCGCTCTGCAGGAGGAGGGGGTGGAGGACGTCCGGGTGGTTAATGGTAACTACGATGCGCAGCAGACCGCCCGCGCGGCATACGCGCTCTTTTCTGCCGCGCCCGCACCGGATGCGATCTTTGTCGCCAACGATCATATGGCCGTCATCGTGATGGACGTGGCGCGTTACGAGTTTGGCCTGCGCATCCCGGAGGATGTCTCCATCATTGGCTATGACGATATCGGCCCGTCCGGCTGGGCCTCATATGCCTTAACGTCGGCCTCACAACCGGTAGAGGCGATGGTTGCCGCCACGGTGGAGCTCCTGCTGAAGCAGATCGACAGCGGCACTATTGAACCCGAACAGGTTATCGTCCCGGGCCGGCTGGTGGTTCGCCACTCTGCGCGCCGCCCGCATAGGGGCACTATCGACGCAGAGGGTAATTACGTGTTCCAGACCCAGGAGGACAAATGAGCAGATTGCCAGGGTTCAGCCCCCAGTTCGACTCCATTCAACAGTTTATTCGCACCCTGACGCACGTGGTCTGGGAGCAGAAGGACATTGGTCAACTGGCTGACTTTTACGCCACGCCGGTGGTCTTTATCACCCCGGAGAAACAGCTCACCGATCTGCCGCAGTTTATGCGCCTGACGCTGGAGGCGATGCACAGCTTCCCCCAGCGCACCGTGCTAACGGAAGACATCCTGGCGACGCAAAACCCAGGCGATGAGCATTACGCCGCCCAGCGAACCATCGCCTGTATTCGCCATCAGGGAGAGGGCTTCTTTGGCCCGCCGACCGGGAAAACCGTCTGGGTGCGCACCTGGGCAGATCGTATTTGCGCCGAAGGGGCAGTGCGCCAGGAGTGGCTGCTGCAGGACCGGGCAGCAATAGTGGCGCAGCTGGGGCTTAACGTGCAGGAGTTTGCCCGCAACCTGGGTGTTATGCAGAATCAACTGGGGATTGCCCGCGAAAGCGCCGAAACGCTCGACGCCCGCTGGGCGGGTGGGCCGGAAGGTGATGATGTTGAGGGGCCTGTCGCCGGCGTGGTGGAGCGTTATCTGACCATGTGGGCGGGAGGCAACAGTGGTACCGTGCCGGGCCTGTACCATCCTGCCGCCACGCTGTATGCGCCTGGGCACAGCATCGGCACCGGAGAGCAGGAGATCGCCGCGCTGCTGTCAGGCTATCGGGCATCCTTTGCGGACAGCGAAGTGCAGCTGCACCATTTGATCGTGCGCCGGGATCCCAACGAGCCGGTGCGCATTTCGCTGCGCTGGTCGCTCCTGACCTGGCACGACGGCTACGGTAAATTTGGCGTGCCAACCCGTAAACCGGTCTCCATTACCGGTATCAGCCAGCTTGAATTACGCGATGGTTTAATTATTCGCGAATATCTGGGTATTGATGAATTAGCTATCTGGTCACAAATCGTTAATTAAGCGGAGGTAAGTCTCCGCACTCTTTCTTATCTGAACGTGTGTTAAATCCGCCGCAATATTTATTGCGGCTCACTTCTCCATCCATTTCGGGTGCGGGATCGTATTGTCTGAAAACAGAAGCAGGAGAACGCATGTCTTCAACCGAAGCAACAAATAAAGCTCCAGCCGTACCTGAGAAAAATAATAAACTTATCCGCGAAGAACCCGTATTACAGGTTGAGCGCCGGGACTTTATCGATTTAGTGCCGGAGAAACGCCAGCGCGTACAATCATTACGGGGGTTCGATGATTGTTATACCGATATTGTCGATTACATCGTGCGTTGCACCCATAAAATATGGGATGAACGCGACGTGGGGTTAATTTATACCCACTATACGCACAACTGCGTCTTATATAACGCGCTGGGCACGCTCTATACCCGCGAGCAGGTGGTGCAGGATACGCTTCAGCGCCTGGTGGCGTTCCCGGAACGCCGCGGCATGGCGACACAGGTTATCTGGAACGGCAACGACGTCGATGGCTTCTATACCTCGCACCTGGTGACCGGCAGCGGCCGCCATACGCAGTTCAGCCATTTAGGTAAACCGACCAACCGCACCTTCGTTACCCGCACCGTGGCCGACTGCATGATCCACGAAAACAAAATCTACCGGGAGTGGGTGGTGAGCGACAACATGTCGCTGATGAAGCAGCTGGGGCTGAACACCGACGAGATTGCCTTCAACATGGCGAAGGAGCAGTTTGACAAGGGCTTTCGCGTCACCGACATCGGCGAAAATGGCCGCATGCTGGGGCAGTATCCCCCGGAAATGGTCTGCGATGTCTCCATTGCCCATACCGATACCGAAGAGCAGTGCCTGCGCTGGCTGCACGAAATCTACAACCGCCGGATGCTGGGCAAGATCAAAGAGGTCTATGCGCCGAACGTCCAGTGGCACGGTCCGCTGATGAAAGAGCTGTACGGCACGGCTTCCGTGACGCACCAGACGCTGGCGCTGATCGGCATGATCCCTGACGGCGCCTGGCTGCCGCAGCATATCTGCTCCAACCCGTGCGATGAGGGCGGCACCAAAGTGGCGGTTCGCTGGATCATTGAGGGCCACCACCTGGGCTATGGCGAGCTGGGTAAACCGACCGGCGAACGCCTGTTCGTGATGGGCATGTCTCACTACCACATTATCAACGGCAAAATCGTCGATGAGTGGGTAATTTACGATCACCTGGCGCTGCTGGCGCAAATCAAACTGGGTCAAATGGAGGAAGCGTAATGTCTGTACAGTCAATTGTTGACCAGGTGAGCTGGATCAAACGTCCTCAGGGGCAGGATGCCCAGGCCGACCGGTCGTTAACCGACACGGTAAGCGCCATTATTGAACGTGTTAAAGCTGAGGGCGACGAGGCGCTGAAAGCTTTCTCACAGCAGTTTGATAAGGTGGTTCCGGCGCAGTTTGAAGTCACCGCCCACGAGATCGAAACGGCGCTCAGCGAGATGGATCCCCAGACCCGCCGGGACAGCGAATTTGCTATCCAGCAGGTGCGCCGCTTTGCCGAGGCCCAGCTCGCCACCATGCAGCCGCTGGAGGTTGAAACCCTGCCAGGCGTTCATCTCGGGCACCGCATTATTCCCGTCCAGACGGTGGGATGTTATGTACCAGGGGGCCGCTACCCGATCCTCTCCGCGCCGGTGATGTCGATTGTGCCTGCCACGGTCGCCGGTTGTGAACAGATTATCGCCTGTCTGCCGCCCGGGGCGCACCCGGCGATGATTGCGGTCTGCCATCTCGCAGGCGCACACCGGATCTTCAAAATTGGCGGCGCGCAGGCAATCGCTGCTATGGCCTGGGGAACCGAGAGCGTGCCGGTGGTGGATAAAATCGTCGGGCCGGGTAACGCCTTTGTCAACGAGGCCAAGCGCCAGGTCTTTGGCAAGGTGGGGATTGATGCCCTGGCCGGGCCGAGCGAGATCTTTACCATCGCCGACGACAGCGCCGATGCGCGCATTATCGCCGCCGATCTGCTGGCTCAGGCCGAGCATGATGTCCACACCCGCGTGGGGCTGGCGACCACCAGCCAGTCGATTGCCGAGGGCGTGCTTGCGGAAATCGAACGCCAGCTGACATCACTGCCTACCGCCGTCACCGCGGGCGAGGCCTGGCGTCGCCAGGGCGAAATTGTGGTCTGCGACAGCGAAGAGCAGCTGATTGCTTTTGCCGATTATATGGCGACCGAGCATCTGCAGGTGCATACCCGGGATCCACACGGCACGGCATCGAAAATCCGCAACTACGGATCGCTGTTTATCGGGCAGAATGCGAGCGTGGTGTTCTCAGACAAATGCTGCGGCACCAACCATACCCTGCCGACCATGGCGGCGGCGCGTTATACCGGTGGGTTGTGGGTGGGGGCTTACGTTAAAATCTGTACCCACCAGTGGATCGACGAGCAGGGTATTGCCGCGATTGCGGAACCGGCGATTCGCCAGAGCCGTACCGAGGGGATGCAGGGGCACCGTCGTGCCGCAGAGATCCGTCTGCGTCCGCACGATCTTGATGCCATCACCTCCGGGCTGCGGGACTAAATGCAACGGGAGGTCGGGCGCGGGCCTGGCCTCCGGCATGGCGGCGTTGAACAGGAAGAGAACCCTATGCAAAAAATGCGGCTGATACCACCTGAGGACTGCGTTGCGGAGATAACCCGGCGGCTGGCCATTATTGACGCGCACCCGCAGCTGAATGCCATTCTCGGGGTGAACCCGGCGGCCCTGGCTGAGGCGGCGGCGAGCCAGAAACTGCGGCGTCGCGGCCAGCTTACCGGGCCTCTGCACGGCGTGCCGGTGATCGTGAAAGATAACATTGCCTGCGCCGGATTGCCCCTGACGCTGGGTTGCGCCTCTCTGGCTCAACTGCGGGCGACCACCGATGCCCTGGTAGTGCGTCGCCTGCGGGAAGCCGGGGCGATTATTCTGGCCCGGGCGAATATGTCTGAGTTTGCCTTTGACGTCCGCTCCCGCAGCTCGCTGGGGGGCGACGTGCGCCACCCGCGGTTTCCGGCCATTACCGCAGGCGGCTCCAGCGGAGGCAGCGCTGCGGCGGTGGCGGCCGGGATGGCGGAAGGGGCGCTGGGCACAGATACGGGCGGATCGATCCGCATTCCCTGTAGCTATACCGGGCTGGTGGGGTTAAGGCCGCGGGTGCGCAGGGCGCAGATGCAGGGCATTGCGCCTCTCTCCCTGAGTAAAGATACGGTGGGGCCGATGGTACACAGCGTGCAGGATGCGGCCCTGCTGCATGCCATCATCCATGGACAGACGCCGGGTGCCGTTACACCGTTGTCGCTGAAAGGCGTGCGCTTGGGAGTGATTCGCGCTCTGGAGGGAGAGGATCCTGAACAACTGGCCGTCTGGTATGACGCCATCGCAACTCTGAGACGGCACGGCGCCACCGTCGTCGACGTTGCCCTGCCAATCCTGCCTGAAGTGGCCCGAGCCACATGCCTGAGCCTGTATGAGTTTCGCGTGGCGTTTGACGCCTGGTTACAGCAGCATCCGGGCGCACCCGCGGATCTGAACGCGATTATCGCCTCGGGGCAGTTTTTGCCGGAATTTATGCCGCTTCTGACGCAGATGATCGCCAGCGAAAGGTTAAAAACGCCCCAGTGGCTGGCCGGACGGCAGCTGCGGCGTCGGCTGCGCCAGACCCTGGGCCTGCTGGCGGAGCAGTGGCGACTCGACGGTTTTCTCTATCCGACGGTCGGCCGGGTTCCGGTAAGCCTTGAGAAAATGCCGCCCGGCTGCGCGCCTGAGCTGGCGGCCATCAGCGGATCCGCCGCTATCACGCTCCCCTGCGGCACAACACGAACCGGTTTTCCCGTGGGACTGGAAATTCTTTCCCCCGCCGGGGAGGAATCAGCGCTGCTGGCGTTGGCCGCCGCCTGCGAAACCGCGTTTACTCTGCCGTAAAGGGCAGCCGTCTGCGCACGCGCGAGGCGGGTTGCACCGCGGCTTTAGCCATCGCCTCACCGATTTCGGCGCACACCACCAGTCCCTGCACAAAGGGGCGATCGTGCATCAGGTACGGCAGGGCGCCGAAGGCAATTTTTCCGCGCAGGTAGTCAGGGGCGAGCAGAGTGTAATCGTCGCCCACCTCGGGGATATCTTCTCCGGCAGATTCCAGCTGGTGGCGCAGGACCGGGAATGGCAGGTCTTTCGTTTTGAGCGGTTGCTGCCCGCGCGCATCGATAAACACATCGAAGTACCAGGCTTTACCCTGGGCATGGATCACCGTCCGGTCCTCTTTTAAGGCCAGTTCATAATCGGGACCCAGGGTAAGAATGCTGATAATACCGGCTTCGCGCAGGGCCAGCAGTCGTCGGATCGACTGGGACGGGATTGCCGCATAGTTGTCGATGAAAATACGTGCCAGACCCGACTTAAAGCGCTCTCTGTCCTGTTCAGTCAGGTGGGGCACAATTTTCTCAACGGCCTCGTGCAACCGCAGGATCGTATAGCGCCACGGCACCGTGCGTTTGTCGCGCTTGTTGCGTTCCACTTCATCAAGATTTGAGACCGCCCAGCGGAACGGGCCGTGTTTTTCTCTGTCGGCAAACCAGGCCTCACGAATACTATCGGCCGTGAGGGAGTGCAATGCCACCGCCTCGCTCCACTGCGGGTCAGCGTTCTGCAATTCGGCCACGATAAGATCAAAGATGCGGTCGAGCAGACCCTCCGAACCCTGTGCGATAGCAGCGTCTATCGCCGTTTCCGTGGCGATGGTTAATGGCTCATAGGGGATTGGGCAGTAAAAGTCGGCTTCAGGCAGGATACCCGAGCGGGACATCAGCACGATTTTCAACGCCTCGCTGCCTTCATCCAGCTGGTAATGGATCTGTTCATTATCGGTCTCAATGAATTTGCCATGCTGGACGGCGACAGCCATTGCCGCGTCCAGGCCACTCAGCGAGGTGCCCATAATCCCCACGTTGCAGGCGCGAATGTCGGCCTCCATCAGCCCGGACCTGGGGCTGGGGAAGTAGGAACGCGACGTGGTGTCCTCATCAGGCCAGACGTGCCCGGTGGCGATAACGGCCAGATCGAACAGCTTCGGTGCGGCGTCATCGTCAGTCAAAATATTAACCCCGTCAGGGGTGGCTTCCACATCGGTAACCTGACAGGACTCGCGCACCTCAACGTCAAAGCCCGCTTTTTTCGCCTGCTCCACAAGAAGCAAAAACTGATCGCGAAAATACTCCCCCAGCAGAATGCGCGGCAGGAACTGGCGCACGTGCAGGGTCGATTTCTCCACGCCGTAGCGCGCCAGATGCGCATCGTCCTGGCTGCGCAGCCAGTCAATGTAAGTGGAAAAAATAGGCGGGATTTCAATGCTGGCAATATTGGCCAGCATCAGTCTTGAATTGTCTTCGTCGCTGTAGGGCATGCCGACGCCCGCTTTTTCAGTCTGCTCATAAACGGTGATGCAAAGCGGCGTCCGTTGGTTAAGTAGCGAGAAAAACGTATAAATGCCGGTCGGCCCTGCGCCGATAATTGCGATCCTTTTCATCAGTGCTTACCCTTTTTTGCCTGCCTGCAGCGTTGCCTCAGGCACACATATTATTAATCCATGAAAAATAAGTGTGGATGAAAACGCAAAATGAGCAAACCGGCAGCACAGGGATACCTCTAAATCATTAGTTTTGTGAATATGTATTTAAAGTAATATTCACGTATTCAATTGTTTTAGTTGAATAAAGCAAAAATAACGCATCTGGCGAGCAGCACTTTTTCTCTATTGATTCATATCAATTACCAAATTGGGGTTATAGGGAAGAATGCACCTCTTTTTTTGAGAGGGAACAACATGTCAGAACGCAAAGAAAAAAGGGACGCGCTTTTTCCCGAAATCACGCGCCGAGGACTGCTCAAGGCCAGTTCCGCTCTGGTGACGCTGCCCTTTGTGATGTCCGGCAAGTCTTTTGCCGCCAAATCCGAAGCCGCTACGACGGCAGAGGCCGCTGGCTCCACTGAGCGTGTTGTCCAGACCTGCAGCACCTTTGACTGCGGCGGTAAATGCGATATTCGCGCCCACGTCGCTGACGGTGTGGTCACGCAGATTACGACGCGCCCGGATAGCGCGCTCGATCCCGAGATGCCCGTCATGCGCGCCTGCGTGCGCGGCCGCAGTTACCGCAAATTTGTCTATCACCCGGATCGTCTGAAATATCCGATGAAGCGCGTGGGCAAGCGGGGAGAGGGGAAATTTGAGCGCATCTCCTGGGACGAAGCCACTACGCTTATCGCCAACAATCTGCAACGCATTACCGCCAAATATGGCCCAGAGTGCCGCTTTGTGCACAACAATACCGCGACCAGCGGGGGCACCTTCTCTGGCGATAAAATGATGCGTCGTCTGCTCAATCTCACCGGCGGTTATCTGGAGTATTACCACTCGGTGAGTATGGGCAACACGGCCGCCGCCACGCCTTATACCTATGGCACGGTCGCCAGCGGTAACTCGCTGGATACCCTGGCGGACACGAAGCTGGTGATCCTGTGGGGGCACAACCCGACGGAAACCATTTTCGGGCATACCAATCACTATTTTCAGCAGATGAAGCAGAACGGCACGCGCTTTATCGTCGTCGATCCGCGCTACTCCGATACCGTGGCATCGCTCGCCGATGAGTGGATCCCGCTGCTGCCCGCCACCGATAACGCGCTGATGGACGCGATGATGTACGTCATCGTCAGCGAAAATCTGCATGATAAAGCCTTTATCGATCGCTATACCCTGGGCTTTGACGAGACGTCTATGCCGGAAGGCGTGCCTGCCAACGAGTCGCTGGTGGCCTATCTGATGGGCAAAAAAGACGGTCAGGTTAAAACCCCTGAATGGGCTGAAAAGATTACCCGTGTCCCGGCACAAACCATTCGCCAGCTGGCGCGCGATTATGCCAACACCAAACCGGCAGCGTTAATTCAGGGCTGGGGGCCGCAGCGACATAACTGTGGTGAACGTACCGCCCGTGGCTCGACGCTGCTGGCAACCCTCACCGGTAATGTCGGGATCAAAGGCGGCTGGGCGGCAGGCTACGGCGGCTGCGGCAACCGTAAGTTCGCGGCAGGCCCGGAGATGCCAGATAACCCGGTCAAAGAGAGCATCTCGATCATGAACTGGGTGCAGGCCGCCGACGATGCCAACAAAGTGACGCCAGAGGCGGGGCTGAAAGGGGCAGATAAGCTCAAAAGCAATATCCGCATCCTCTTCTCGCTGGCAGGCAACTACCTGGCGAACCAGAACCCGGATCTGCATCAGGCGGTGAAGGTGCTGGAGGATGAGTCGAAAATCGAGTTTATCGTCGTCAGCGATCTCTACATGACGCCAAGCGCCCGCTATGCGGATCTGCTGCTGCCGGAAACCAGCTTTATGGAACGCTGGAACATCGGGGAAACCTGGGGGACGGCAAGCTATCTGATCCTGTCAGAAAAACTGATTGAGCCAGAGTTTGAACGCCGCTCTGACTATGACTGGCAGCGTGAAGTTGCCGCTAAACTGGGAATGGAGCCGCAGTTCAGCGAAGGCCGTACCGAGCAGCAGTGGATTGAACATATCTGGGAGCAGACCCGCCTCTCCATGCCGGATGAGCATCTGCCGACGTTCGCTGAGCTGCGGGAAAAACGTCAGCATCTCTTTAAGAGCAAGCCGCATGTGGCCTTTGAAGACAACATCCGCGATCCGCAGAATCATCCCTTCCCGACGCCGTCCGGGAAAATTGAGATCTTCTCGAAGCGTCTGTACGACATGAATAACCCGGAAATACCGGCGCTGTCGCACTATGTTCCGGCCCATGAAGGCCCGGAGGATGCACTGGCGAAGCAGTTCCCGCTCCAGCTGATCACCTGGAAAGGGAAAAATCGCGCCAACTCCACGCAGTATGCCAACCCCTGGCTGCAGGAAGTGCAGATCCAGAAGCTGTGGATCAACCCGGCGGATGCCCAACAGCGGGGGATCCGTCAGGGGGATACCGTGCGTATTCACAACCAGCGCGGCGTCTGCCAGGTCCCGGCGGAAGTCACCATGCGCATCATGCCTGGGGTGGTCGCCATGCAGGCCGGCGCCTGGTGGCAACCGGATGCCGAAGGCGTCGACCACGGCGGATGTGCCAACGTGCTGAGCTCTGCACGTATTACTCCGCTTGCGAAAGGCAATTCTCATCAAACCATGCTTGTGGAGGTCGCAAAGTATGAGTCAGCAGTATAAGGAATACCCACCGGTCAGTGATAAGCAGCTTGGCTTTTTCATTGACTCGTCACGCTGCTCCGGGTGTAAAGCCTGCCAGGTGGCCTGCAAAGATAAACATAACCTTGAGCCAGGACGCCGTTTTCGCCGCGTCTATGAGGTGAAAGGCGGGGGCTTTATCCCGACCGGGCAGGGCGGTTTTGCCAATAACGTGTACGCCTACACTCTGTCGATCTCCTGCAACCACTGCGCCGATCCGATTTGCACCAAAAACTGCCCGACCACGGCGATGCATAAGCGCCCGGGCGATGGCATTGTTCGCGTTGATACCAACAAATGCGTTGGCTGCGGGTACTGCGCCTGGTCCTGCCCTTACGATGCGCCGCAGATGAATGAAGAGACCGGACAGATGTCTAAATGCGATTTCTGCGTGGATTTGCAGGCCAAAGGTGAACAGCCCATCTGCGTCGCTACCTGTCCACTGGGGGCGATTAAGTTCGGGCCAATTGAGGAGCTGCGCGCGAAGTACGGCAATCTCTGCGACGTGCAGGGTCTGCCGGCGTCATCCATTACGCAGCCTAACCTGGTGATTAAGCCGCATCAGGGCGCAGAAAAAGAGGAAAAACCGCATGCATGAGTTACCGCTCCTGATCTTTACCCTGCTGGTGCAAGGCTCGGTTGGCATGACCGTCTTTCTGACCTTATCCGCCCGCGCGGCGTCGCGCATACCGGAGGTTAAACACCAGCTGTTGCCTGGCATGTTGCTAGCCTGCGTGGTCGGGGGGCTGGGGCTGATGATCTCCACCCTGCACCTTGGCTATCCGCTGAACGCGTTCAAGGCCCTGCGCCACGTCGCCAGCTCCTGGCTGAGCCGTGAAATTGTCTTTGCCAGCGTCTATCTGGCAGCATTGGGGCTATGTACGTTGATTATGATGGTCAAAAAACAGCTAATTCCGCTGTTGCTCCCCCTGGCCGCCGTGCTGGGGCTGATTGATGTCTGGTGCATGAGTGCAATCTATGCCCATACGTCGGTTATTACCTGGAGCCATTTCAATACCTGGCTGATGTTTTACGGTGCCGTTGGTGTGCTGGGCGCGGTGGCGGTGGCTTGGCTGCCGATACTGAAAGCGCGGTCCATGGCCCGGGATCGGCAGGCCGTGATGCGCTTCGCCGCGGTAGTGGTGGTGTCGATTGTGGCGATCCGTCTACTGGCGCAGCCGGACTATATGGCTTATCTGGCGAGCGCCAGCCTGAGCGGCATTGTCTCCTTACCGCATCAGCCGTTGGAGAGCTTCACCCAGTTAAGCGGTCTGCGGCTGTTTAGCTGGACCTTATCCGTACTCGGCGCGCTGCTGTTTGCCGTAGGCGCATGGCGTCAGGGCAAGTCCGGGATAGTCCTTGGCAGTCTGCTGCTGGTGGTGTCTGAAGTGTTGTTCCGCTTTATCTTCTTCAGCATTAACTGATGGCGCTATTTCGCCTGTCACAGCCCCCCGCGCCGCCTGGCGTGGGGGAACCCTGTTTACGCAACCGGCTTCCTCGCCACGACTGCCAGGCATGCGTGGCGGCATGTCCGGTGCAAGCCATTACTGCAACGGCCAGCACGCCGACCATTGACGAGGGGGAGTGCCTGCAATGTGGCCGCTGCCTGTTCGTCTGTCCGACGGATGCGCTGCAAAACATTCGCCCTGAAACCCGCCGCTTTACCGGAACAACCCTGGTGGCGCCATTTTCCACGCTGGAGCCGTCTGTTGATGAGTTACTGATGTGGCATCAGCAGCACGGGATCCGGGCGGTGGAAATGGAGATGGATAAGTTTCCCGGCTGGGTGCGTGCCGTTGCGGCATTGAATATCCAACTCCGGGAGTTAAATGCCCCCGTCTGGCAAATCCTCCCCCCGCAGCAAAAAGCGATCAACGCGGCGCGCCGACACTTTATCAAAGCCAATGAGGTGGACGTAGAGTCTGCCACTGCGCGTACCGGGCGACGGGCACGTCGTCAGGCTTTTTCCACACTTAGCGAGTATCGCCTGGCACTGGACAGGGCGTTGTGTACGGCCTGTGGTGCCTGCGCCAGGATCTGTGGGGAGAACGCGCTGAGCCTGAACGAAGGGGCGCTGACGTTTTCATCTTCATCCTGCACCGGCTGCAACAGCTGCGCCGTGGTATGCCCTGTGGACGCTATTCGTATCGCCCGGCAGTTGGGTGAAAACAGGGTGTTACGCTTTGAATGGATACAAAAATCCTGCCGTTGCTGTCAGCGTGAATTTTATACCTTTACCCCGGAAACGGATCGGTGTGCGGTATGTCAGCGGCATAAGTACGGTATGCGGGAAGCATAAAAAATCGATTAACAGGGACGTTTATAAGGAAGAGAAAGGTATTGCTGAGAACTTACTGAAATGGTGCGTCCGAGTGGACTCGAACCACCGACCCCCACCATGTCAAGGTGGTGCTCTAACCAACTGAGCTACGGACGCACTGTAGAGAATGGTGCGTTCAATTGGACTCGAACCAACGACCCCCACCATGTCAAGGTGGTGCTCTAACCAACTGAGCTATGAACGCATTGTTGTGTGTGACAACGGGGACGAATATTAGCTGCAGTGCGGGCATCAGGCAAGAGGAAAACTGCAAATTTCTTCACGATTTCACGCGATTGCTTCATTCCCGCGCAAAATGCGGAGAAAGTAGCCGCCCGCAGGCGGCTACTGCGCAATTAGCGTGCAGCGCGTTGCAAAATCACGCTCGATGGCTGGCGTTGCAGGAAACGCATGCGCAGCATCATCATGATCGCGGCTGAGGTTAAGCCGATAATAAAGCCCATCCAGAAGCCGGCAGGACCCATCCGATCCACCACCAGGTCGGTGAGGGCGAGAATATAACCGCTCGGCAGCCCCAGCACCCAGTAAGCGATAAAGGTGATAAAGAAGATCGAGCGAGTATCTTTATAGCCACGCAGTACCCCGCTGCCGATGACCTGGATGGAATCAGAGATCTGATACACCGCCGCCAGCAGCATCAGCTGGGAGGCGAGGAGCACCACTTCCGGGTTGTCGTTATAGAGCAGGGCGATCTGTTCGCGTAACGCGACCGTGAACAGCGCGGTGCAGACTGCCATGCACACCCCGACGCCAATTCCGGTGCGGGCCGCGGTTTGCGCATCCAGGGTCGACCCCTGACCAAGGCGATACCCCACGCGAATGGTTACGGAGGCTGCGAGCGACAGTGGCAGAACGAACATCAGCGAACTGAAGTTAAGGGCGATCTGGTGGCCAGCCACATCCACGATCCCCAGCGGAGAAACCAGCAGCGCAACCACCGCGAACAGCGTCACTTCGAAGAACAACGCCAGCGCGATAGGCAGGCCCAGTTGCACCAGACGTTTAACCACCGCCATGTCCGGCTTGCTGAAGCCAGCTTCATAGCGAATATCGCGCATTGACCGGGCACGTTTCACGTACGACAACATGCTCAGGAACATCACCCAGTAAACCGCCGCTGTCGCTACGCCGCAGCCAACACCGCCCAGCTCAGGCATGCCGAAATGACCATAAATAAAGACATAGTTCACCGGAATATTCACTAACAGCCCGATGAATCCCATTACCATGCCCGGTTTGGTCTTTGCCAGACCTTCGCACTGGTTACGCGCCACCTGGAAGAATAAATAACCTGGCGTCCCCCAGAGCAGGGCGCGCAAATAACCGACGGCTTTATCGGCCAGGGCCGGATCAATATTGCGCATGGCGTGAATAATATAGCCCGCGTTCCACAGGACGATCATGATCAGCACTGAGACAAAACCGGCCAGCCAGAAGCCCTGGCGGATCTGGTGGGCGATACGCTCCCGGCGCCCGGAGCCATTGAGCTGCGCAATAGTCGGGGTCAGGGCCAGCAGCAGGCCGTGACCGAATAAAATTGCCGGCAACCAGATAGAGGTGCCAATGGCTACCGCGGCCATATCGGTGGCGCTGTAGCCCCCCGCCATGACGGTATCGACGAATCCCATTGCGGTTTGGGCAATTTGCGCGAGTATTACCGGGATCGCCAGAGCTAATAACTGACGCGCTTCAATGAAGTACTTCTGCACGTAAACACCTTTGATATTGTTGTTATTTGAGATAAAAAAAGCCGCTGCGAAAAACAGCAAGAAGAAATGCGGGGAATTCCAGCTATTGTAGCGGGGATGCGCCAATTATCTAGTGAAAAAATCGCCAGAAAAGGTGGGGTACTGGCAACCTCTATTTTCAACTGTTATTGTGGTGCGATAAAACGGTGTCATCACCGAAGGAACAAACAGGAGTCGTAAGCATGTTTACTGGTATTGTGCAGGGCACCGCGAAACTGGTGTCCATTGATGAAAAACCCAATTTCCGAACCCATGTTGTGGCCCTGCCGGATGAGATGCTTGATGGGCTGGAGACGGGAGCATCGGTTGCACACAACGGTTGTTGCCTGACGGTCACCGAAATTAACGGAAACCTGATCAGTTTCGACTTAATGAAAGAAACGCTGCGCATCACCAATCTGGGCGAGCTGGCTGAGGGTGATATTGTTAACGTTGAGCGCGCGGCGAAATTCAGCGATGAAATCGGCGGTCATTTAATGTCGGGCCATATTATGACCACGGCAGAAATCGCCAAAATCCTGACCTCGGAAAATAACCGCCAGATCTGGTTTAAAGTTCAGGATCCGTCCTTAATGAAATACATCCTCTATAAAGGATTTATTGGCGTGGACGGTATCAGCCTGACGGTGGGTGAAGTAACACCAACCCGTTTCTGCGTACACCTGATCCCGGAGACGCTGCAGCGCACCACCCTTGGGAATAAAAAGCTGGGCCATCGGGTTAATATTGAAATCGATCCGCAAACCCAGGCGGTGGTCGATACCGTTGAACGCGTGCTGGCGGCCAAAGAGGCCGCAGCCATCCAACAGACGCTCAACGACGCGTAATAAAAAACACCCCGGCTTGCCGGGGTGTTTTATTTAGCGAGCCACCCGCAGGCCGTGCTCCACGCCGCGGCTGAATACCACCTGCCACAGATGAATATCGCGGGCGCGAAACGCCCCGGCACAAGCATTCAGATAATAGCTGAACATCCGTTTAAATCGTTCAGAATAGTTGTCTGCGATCTCCGGCCAGGCGGCGAGGAAACGTTCATGCCATGCCATCAACGTCGTATCGTAGTCAGCGCCAAAATTATGCCAGTCCTCCATCACAAAATGGGGTTCACTGGCATTTGCAATCTGGCGAACAGAAGGTAAACAGCCATTCGGAAAGATGTATTTATCGATCCACGGGTCAACGCGATGATCGGTTTTCTGTGAACCTATGGTGTGCAACAGAAACAGACCATCCGGCTTCAGGTTATGGTCCACGACTTCGAAATAGGTGCGGTAGTTCTTTGGTCCGACATGTTCGAACATCCCCACGGAGACGATACGATCAAACTGATCGCGCAGGTCGCGGTAATCCTGCAGCAGAATGGTGACATCCAGACCGGCACAGCGCGCCTGCGCCAGACGTTGCTGCTCCGCTGAAATGGTCACGCCCACCACGCTAACGCCGTAATGTTTAGCCATAAACTCAGCCAGACCACCCCAGCCGCAGCCGATATCCAGCACCCGCATGCCGGGTTTAAGCTGCAATTTTTCGCAGATAAGACGGAGTTTATCCTGCTGCGCCTGTTCAAGGGTGGTCGCCTCTTTCCAGTAACCGCAGGAGTATTGCATGGTGGGGTCGAGCATCCGGCTAAATAGGTCATTACCCAAATCGTAATGCTCTTTACCGACGATCCAGGCGCGCTTTTTACTTTGCAGGTTGAACAGGCGGGCAGTGGCGATCCGAAGCGTATCCTTCAGGTGGCTGGGCAGTTGCGTTTCCAGGCCAGCGCGTAAGACGTTATGGAAAAAAATATCCAGCCGCTCGCACTCCCACCAGCCATCCATGTAGCTCTCGCCAAGACCCAGCGAGCCTTGCTTCAGGACGCGTTTAAAAAAATCCGGGTGTTTAACCTGTAGATCGGAGGATGCCGGGCCGTTGATGGTGATACCTGCGCGGCTCAGCAATTCATTGACTATACGGAACCAGTCATCGTTCCGTATGCTGACTTCTTCTATACACGATGAACTCATAGCTTCTCCATCACCTGATGTAATCAGAATCCATAAACAGCGTAGATGCTCTTTATGGAGAGTGATAAATCTCACGGGAACCGTGAGGCTAATATCCGACGTAGAACAGAGGAAGGGAGGGGACCCTTGCCGAAAGGCCATCCATGGAAAAACGGGAGCACTCCGGCTCCCGTTAATACATAATATTTTAGTATTTATCAGAACGCTTCAGTCAGTATAGGACTGATATCGCACTGATTCAACAGGGTATCGTTAGCAAGCTAACGGCTTATTTTGTTATACCCGGGTCGATTCAGCTTGCAGACTATTATCCTGCTGATCAGCACGCACATACTGCATCCGATAGCCAAGCGCCGCCAGCACCACGGTTGCCACCATCACACTGGTGGTGGTCAGCAGCGGGGTGGCAATCAGCCACGACACCAGCAGACTCGCCAGGAAGCAGAGGCCGAGCTGTAACGTGTTTTGCAGGGCAGCGGCACTGCCCGTCGCCTGTGGGAAAGGACGCAGTGCCTGCGCCACCACAATCGGGTAAATCGCACCGTTCGCCACTGCCATCAGGCAGAAGGGGATCAGTAACTCTGCCAGGCTCGCGCCCGGAATAAACCCAACCGCCCAGGTGCCGATTACGCTAAGGGCAAACAGACCCAGCAGCCACGGCAGCATCTGATGCCCCTGCCATTTTTGCAGCGCGGCGCGACAGCCATAGCCACCAATCAGGAACGCAATAGTCTGCGGCACATAGCTCAGGCCAATCACCGCCGGGCTGTAGCCCATGTCGCTAAGAATAAACGGCGAGCCGGTCAGCCAGGCGAAGAAGCTCGCTGAGCAGGCGGCGTAAATCAGCACGTTCCCGCGGTAGGTGCGCGAACGTAACAGCGATAAAAAGGTTACGCGTTCTTTGGGTTGCTCATTTTTGACCGTCGCTGGCTTCAGGCTTAAGGCCGGGATCATCAGTACCAAAGTGATCACAAACAGCACGGCGAAAATTGCCTGCCAGCTAAAGTGGGAGAGGATCCAGCTACCGAGCAGCGGTGCCAGGGCCGGAGAAAGCCCGACCAGCGGCATGATGGTGGCGAAGATACGGTTGGTGCGCGACGCCGGGTAATAATCGGTGACCAGTGCCTGCCAGGTGACCGCCGCAGCGCAGACGCCTACCGCCTGGATAAAGCGCAGCACCAGCAGCCAGGTGGCATCACGAACCCACAGCATGCCGAGGCAGCCGAGGGCGAAAATGGCTAAGCCCGCCAGCAGCACCGGCTTACGTCCGAAGCGGTCGGACATCGGTCCCCACAACAACTGGGCAAAGGCAAACCCGGCCAGAAACAGGCTCAGGCTGGCGCTGATCGCAGCCGCAGGGGTTTGCAGATCCGCCTGCATAATCGAGAAGGCAGGCAGATACATATCGGTGGCAAGAAAGCCCAGCACGCTTAAGCCGCCAAGCCAGACTAAAAATCCTTTCCCGGGTTTCACTGTTTTATTTTCCTTATGGGCGCAGGTTGTCATTGCCGCAAAGTGTAGGGAGTGCAAACAGGCTTGTGAAACGCTAATATTTGGCGGTTGCGTTCAAAAATTTTGCAGGCAGAAAATGTGGTCAGAATATTCTCTTGAAGTGGTGGATGCGGTCTCGCGTAACGGCAGTTTCAGCGGTGCTGCGCAGGAGTTGCATCGCGTACCTTCAGCCATCAGCTATACCGTGCGTCAACTGGAGGAGTGGCTGGCAGTGCCGCTGTTTGAGCGTCGCCATCGCGATGTGGTTCTCACCCCGGCCGGGCTGTGGTTTCTGAAAGAGGGGCGGTCTGTTATCAAAAAAATGCAGATCACCCGCGAACAGTGTCAGCAGATCGCCAATGGCTGGCGGGGGCATATCTCTATTGCAGTGGACAACATTGTTCGTCCCGAGCGCACCCGCCAGATGATTGTCGATTTTTACCGCCACTTTTCTGACGTTGAGCTGCGGGTTTCTCAGGAGGTCTTCAACGGCGTCTGGGATGCGCTGGCAGACGGCAGGGTTGAGATGGCGATAGGTGCCACGCAGGCGATCCCGGTAGGTGGCCGCTATGCGTTCCGCGATATGGGAATGCTGAGCTGGTGCTGCGTGGTGGCCAGCCATCATCCTCTGGCTGCTCTGGACGGGCCGATCAGCGACGATATTCTGCGCAACTGGCCGTCGCTGGTACGAGAAGATACCTCCCGCTCACTGCCGAAACGGATCACCTGGCTGCTTGATAACCAGCGGCGAATTGTCGCGCCGGACTGGGAATCGTCCGCCACCTGCCTCTCGGCAGGATTGTGCGTGGGCATGGTGCCGGTTCATTTTGCGCGTCCGCAAATTGCCAGTGGGAAATGGGTAGAGCTGGCGCTTGAGAATCCCTTCCCGGATGCGGCGTGCTGTCTGACCTGGCAACAAAACGATATGTCACCGGCCCTGGAATGGCTGCTGGATTATCTGGGAGACAGTGAAACGATGAACAGGGAGTGGCTGCGGGAGCCAGAGGTGCTGGCTCCCGGAGAAGATTAACGGCGATAGTCGCGGAACGGACCATCCGCAACGGAACGGCGTTCAATCAGGCGCGGATGCACTTCAATTGACTGGGACTCTTCGCGCTTGTTGACGATACGGTCCAGCAGCATGTTGAAGGCGGTCTCCCCCAGCGAATCTTTTGGCTGGTGGATGGTGGTCAACGCCGGGGTAAAGAAGCGCGCGTTGCGCACGTTATCATACCCGATCAGCGAAACGTCCTGCGGGACGCGCAGGCCCATCTCATCGGCGGCACAGAGCGCACCCATGGCCATAATATCCCCGCCACAGAAGATGGCAGTAGGGCGCGGGCTTTGGGAGAGGATCTGCTGCATTGCGCGGTAGCCGGACTCCGGTTCAAAGTCGCCCTGCACGATCCAGCTCTCTGGCACGGTAATCAACGCTTCTTCCATGGCTTTCATAAAGCCCGCCAGACGGCCGGCACCGGTGTTGCGCTCCAGCGCGCCCGGGATCACGCCGATTTCGCGGTGACCGCGTTCGATGAGATAACGACCGGCCATGTAGCCGCCTTCAAAGGCGTTATCGATCACCGAGTCGGTGAAGTCGGCCTTCGCTTCGCCCCAGTCCATCACCACCATAGGAATATTGCGATACTCTTCCAGCATAGACAGCAGCGATTCCGGGTATTCGGAACACATCACCAGCAGACCATCGACGCGCTTTTGCGCCATCATCGACAGATAAGCCCGCTGTTTTTCGAGGCTGTTCCACGCGTTGCCGAGGATAAGGGTGTAGCCTTTCTGGAAGCAGTTCTTCTCTACCGCTTCAATAATTTCTGCGAAATAGGGCGCTTCGCTGCTGGTCGCCAGCAGGCCGATCGATTTAGTGTGATTGACCTTCAGACTGCGGGCCACGGCGCTGGGTGAGTAATGCAGCTCTTTAATGGCCGCCCAGACATTATTTCGGGTCTCTTCCGCGACAAAGCGGGTTTTGTTAATAACATGTGATACGGTTGTAGTGGAAACGTTTGCGCGTTTCGCCACGTCTTTAATTGTTGCCATCAGATGTCACTCCAGACCATATCTAAGCTCCTGAAAAACCGGTAGGTAAACGTTTGCCTTCACTCGCCCTAATTGCGCAATTTGAATTGCGGTACGCCGGGAAAACGACACAGGACGTCAGGAGGGGGTCAATGGCCGGTACGCTAATAAATTTAGCGTGGAATTTTGTCTTATCTTGGCCAAAAGGGGAAGAGCAAAAAACGATATCAATCTAAATCCAGCAAGATTTTTACCCTGAACTGTGTAAAAATGAGCAGGCTCACTCTTCATAGGGTGATTAAAAGGAGAAAAATTGATGAGTACCGATCTTAAGTTTTCGCTGATTACCACCATTATTGTTCTGAGTCTGATTGTCGCCAGCGGTCTGGTTGCGGCACTGCACTGATTGATGCGGGAGAGGCAGCTCTCCCTCGTTCCTTTACGCTGATTGTTACGCGCCCTGCAAAAATCTTTTGCTAAATTGTTAACTTCTCATTTTTTGTGATTGATGTCATGCTTTCGCCTTCATTGTTCTGTGTCGCCCGACGACACGGTGTCTGGAGTTGAAGTATGAGAATCAATTTTCCGCTGCTGGCCCTTGCCATCGGTGCCTTTGGCATTGGTACCACCGAATTTTCGCCGATGGGTCTGCTGCCGGTTATCGCCCGAGGGGTAGATGTTTCCATTCCCGCGGCAGGCATGCTCATCAGCGCCTATGCCATCGGGGTGATGGTGGGGGCACCGTTGATGACGCTGTTGCTGTCGCATCGGGGCCGCCGTAACGCCCTGATCTTCCTGATGGCGATCTTTACTGTCGGCAACGTGCTGTCGGCGCTCTCCCCGGACTACACCACCCTGATGCTGTCACGTATTCTGACCAGCCTGAACCATGGCGCATTCTTTGGCCTCGGATCGGTGGTGGCAGCCAGCGTGGTGCCAAAGCATAAGCAGGCCAGCGCCGTAGCCACCATGTTTATGGGGCTGACAATCGCCAATATTGGCGGCGTGCCTGCCGCAACCTGGATGGGTGAGGCGATTGGCTGGCGCATGTCCTTCCTGGCCACCGCGCTGCTGGGCGTGGTGTCGATGATGGCGTTGTTCTTCTCTCTGCCTTCTGGCGGTGCGGGTGAAAAGCCGGAAGTGCGCAAAGAGCTGGCGGTCCTGCTGCGTCCACAGGTGTTATCAGCCCTGCTGACCACCGTCCTGGGTGCCGGTGCGATGTTCACTCTTTATACTTATATTGCCCCGGTGCTGCATGACCTCAATCAGGCGACGCCGGCCTTTATCACCGCCATGCTGGTGCTGGTTGGCGTCGGCTTTTCCCTCGGCAACTATCTGGGCGGCAGGCTGGCGGATAAGTCCGTGACCGGCACCCTGAAAGGCTTTTTACTGCTGCTTATCGTGATCATGCTGGCGATTCCGTGGCTGGCGCGGAATGAGGTGGGCGCAGCCGTGGCGATGGTGATATGGGGTATGGCGACCTTTGCGGTGGTCCCCCCGCTGCAGATGCGCGTTATGCGCGTGGCCAGCGATGCGCCAGGGTTATCTTCTTCGGTGAATATCGGTGCCTTTAACCTGGGGAATGCGCTGGGGGCGGCGGCCGGAGGGGCGGTTATTTCTAGCGGGATGGGTTACAGCTTCGTTCCGGTAATGGGGGCGATCATTGCCGGTCTGGGGCTTATTCTGGTCTTGGCCTCCGGGCGAAAACAACCTGAACCGGTTTGCGCGACCGAGTAAAAAAATAACGCCGAAGGAGTTTCCTTCGGCGTTTTGTTTATGCCGCGAAGTTCTTCGCAACAAATTCCCAGTTTACCAGCGCCCAGAAGTGCTCCAGGTAATTTGGGCGCGCATTACGGTAATCGATGTAATACGCATGTTCCCAGACGTCAACGGTCATCAGCGGCGTGGCGCTGGTGGTTAATGGCGTCCCGGCGTTGGAGGTGGAAACGATAGCCAGCTTGCCGTCCGCTTCTTTGACCAGCCAGGTCCAGCCTGCGCCAAAGTTCTTCACCGCCGCATCAGTAAACTTCGCTTTAAAATCCGCAAAGCTGCCGAATGCAGCAGTAATGGCTGCCGCCAGCTCGCCCGTTGGCTCGCCGCCTGCATTGGGTGCCAGGCAGTTCCAGTAGAAGGTGTGGTTCCACACCTGAGCGGCGTTGTTAAACACGCCGCCTTCGGAGGTGCGTACGATCTCTTCCAGGGTTTTCCCTTCGAATGCGGTGCCGCCGATCAGGTTGTTCAGGTTGGTGACATAGGTCTGGTGGTGTTTGCCGTAGTGATATTCCAGGGTCTCCGCCGAAATATGCGGGGCCAGGGCGTCTTTTGCATACGGTAATGCAGGTAATTCAAACGACATTGCTACTCTCCTTATTATAGTGATCCATTTAATAGCCATACTAAATGAAGGGATAGGGTAGCAAATTGAAAGGCCATTCAAAAGAGGAACTTACCCCGCCAGCGTACCGGCGGGGCAGGGAATTAACGGAGGGTGTTGGCCTTCATTACGCGACGCGCGCCGACATAATGACGCTGCCAGTAGTCTTCGCTGAGGGAAGTAATCTGGATGTCCTGGCCGGTGCGTGGCGACTGAATAAATTTGCCATTGCCGACGTAGACGCCGACATGATCCGCCGTACCCCGACCCTGGGTGCGGAAGAACACCAGGTCACCGCTCTCCAGCTCACCGCGATCGACCGGTGAGGCGTCACGCAGGTGGTACATTTCGTTAGCGGTACGTGGAATGCGGAATTTAACCAGATCTTTATAGGCGTAATAAACCAGGCCGCTGCAGTCGAAGCCGGTACGCGGCGACGAGCCACCCCAGCGATAAGGTTTACCAATCTGGCCCATCAGTTTATTCATTGCCGTTTTCTGGGCTTTTTGCACCCGAACTTTATGCGCCTCGGCAAGGGTGGTCGTTTTACTGGTTTTCACGCAGTGCGTTTTGCGCCCTTTACGGGTGGTGCATTTTTCTGTCACAACGCGAGAGGCGGTTTGCGTGGTTCGGCTGGCACTGCGTGAGGAGGTTCGGCTTTTTTTGCTGGAATTTGTTGACTGCGTTTTAGCGAGGCTTTTTTTAGTGCTGCTCTTTTTACTGGTGCTCTCTTTTTTTGTGGTTTTGCTGGTACTGCTTTTTTTCTTGGGTTCGGTTGCTTTTGCCAGATGCGTTTTATGCGCGGCAGAAGGCCGCGCCTGCTCTGAGGCGTTAGCCATCGGTGTGCAGGTGAGAGACGTAAACAGCAAGGCACAGAGCGTGATCGAGAATGTATTTATTCGCGCCACTGGGCAATCCCCTGGTAATAGCAGGTTATAAATAAACCTGCGTATGATTTACAAAACTCGTCGATTCTAATCTATAAAAAGGCCCGACGTTAATAAACTTTTTGCATCTAAAACCACGTTTCGTTAGCTAGCGCAAAAATATCACTCTTTCACCTGGGCATTTTGTGTATTAGCTGAACAAAACCGCAGGTAATCGCGCGATAAGGTCGTTTCTGAATGCAACTTTAAGGGACGCGCGGTAAAATCATATAAGTGACAAAAATGTTATTTTCCGTTGTCGGTCTGAAACGCTACAATGTCAGACGATTGCCGTAACAGAAGTTTAAGGAAGCAAAACATGAGCACTACTATTGAAAAAATTCAGCAGCAGATTGCTGAAAACCCGATCCTGCTGTACATGAAAGGTTCTCCGAAACTGCCAAGCTGTGGTTTCTCCGCTCAGGCGGTCCAGGCGCTTTCTGCCTGTGGCGAGCGTTTTGCTTACGTTGATATTCTGCAGAACCCGGATATCCGCGCTGAGCTGCCAAAATACGCTAACTGGCCGACCTTCCCGCAGCTGTGGGTTGATGGCGAACTGGTAGGCGGCTGCGACATCCTGATTGAGATGTATCAACGCGGTGAACTGCAACAGCTGATCAAAGAGACGGCTGCGAAATACAAATCTGAAGAGCCAGGCGCCGAGTGATCCACCGGGCCAGGTAAATAAAAAGCGACCAGAAGGTCGCTTTTTTTATGCGTCGTTATCGGCTTCCGGCAGCGGCCAGCCACCGAGGCGTTTCCAGCGGTTTACGATTTCACAAAACAGTTCCGTTGTGCGCTCGGTATCGTAGAGGGCAGAGTGCGCCTGGGTACCGTCAAACTCAATGCCGGCAGTGATGCAGGCTTTCGACAGCACGGTTTGCCCCAGTGCCAGCCCGCTTAACGCGGCGGTATCGAAGGTCACAAACGGATGGAACGGGTTTCGCTTCAGTGAGGCGCGCTCCGCGGCGGCCATCATAAAGCTGTGATCGAAGGTTGCGTTGTGCGCCACCATAATCGCGCGGTTACAGTTCTGTTCTTTCATGCCCTTGCGCACCATTTTGAAAATGGCATGCAGCGCCTCATATTCACTGACCGCCCCGCGCAACGGGTTATGCGGGTCAATGCCGTTAAACGCCAGCGCCTCTGGCTGCAGGTTCGCCCCTTCAAAAGGTTCAACGTGAAAATGCAGCGTGGAGTCCGGCAACAAATCGCCCTGTTCATCCATTTTCAACGTGATGGCGGCAATTTCCAGTAGCGCATCGGTTTTGGCGTTAAATCCAGCGGTTTCGACATCAATGACTACAGGATAAAAACCACGAAAACGGTCGCACAGACCGGTAAGTTGAGCGTTATCGGACATCTGGATCTCTTACAAGGGGAAAAAAGCAGTGCGCATTATGGCAAATTTTGCAGTGAGATGCAGTAAAACAAAGGGCGCATGGCGCGCCCTCAAGGATCAGTTGCCCAGACCGCGGCCCGCGTCTTTGGCTTCGATCAGTTCGATTTTATAACCGTCTGGATCTTCGACAAAAGCGATCACCGTGGTGCCGCCTTTAACCGGACCCGCTTCGCGAGTCACGTTGCCGCCGTTGCTGCGGATACGCTCGCAAGCTTCTGCCGCGTTATCCACTTCCAGCGCGATATGACCGTAGGCGGTGCCCAGCTCGTACTGCTCAACACCCCAGTTATAGGTGAGTTCAATAACGGCTTCGTCGCTCTCCGGGCCATAACCGACAAACGCCAGGGAGTATTTGTACTCCGGGTTTTCGCTGGTACGCAGCAGGGTCATGCCCAGCACGTTAGTGTAGAACTCGATGGAACGTTGCAGATCGCCAACGCGCAGCATGGTGTGAAGTAGGCGCATATTATCCTCTTAGCTTTTTATCATCTTGAACAGAAACGATGTTTTAGTATAGCGGCGAAAGGTCGCCGCTATCAATGAAGGGATTATAAAGAAGGGTAGTCGGTATAACCTTCAGCGCCGCCGCCGTAGAAGCTCTCCGGGCGCTGCGGGTTCAGCTCGGCTTTGCGCTCCAGGCGCGCGACCAGGTCCGGGTTAGCGATATAGGCGCGGCCAAAGGCCACCGCATCAATCAGCCCTTTGTTGATCAGGTCTTCTGCTTTTTCTGGCGTATAAGCGCCTGCACCGATGATCACACCCGGGAACACGTCCCGCACTTTCTGGCGGAACGCGTCGGTGTAAGGCTCACCACCGGCCCAGTCAGGCTCGGACATGTGCAGGTACGCAATGCCGCGTTTAGCCAGCTCTTTAATCAGGTACAGTGCGTCGGCTTCTTCGTTCGGGCCGTTATCGACATTCTGGAAGGAACCGATTGGCGAGACGCGGATCCCGATGCGATCGGCGCTCCACTCTTTGGATACGGCATCAATCACTTCCAGCACCAGACGAGCGCGGTTCTCTACGCTGCCGCCGTACTGATCGGTACGCTGGTTAGAGGACGGAGACAGGAACTGGTGCAACAGATAGCCGTGGGCACCGTGCAGCTCAACCATGTCGAAACCGGCTTCACGGGCGTTGGCGACGGCCTGACGGAAATCGTTGACGATGCCCGGGATCTCGTCCAGCTCGAGCGCGCGCGGCGTGGTGGTATCGACGCGAATGGCATGACCGTTTTCATCGCGCAGGGAGGTACGGGTTCCTGCGTTGAGTGCAGAGGCTGAAACCGGTGCCTGGCCGTCAGGCTGGATGCTGCTGTGAGAGATGCGGCCAGTGTGCCACAGCTGCACCGCGATGCGACCGCCTTCGGCATGCACGCCGTCGGTGATTTTCTTCCACGCTGCGATCTGCTCCGGGCTGTGCAGGCCAGGTGCGCCAGCATAGCCTTTGGCCTGGGCGGAGATCTGGGTAGCTTCGGAGATGATCAGACCCGCGCTGACGCGCTGGCGATAGTATTCGCCCATCAGCGGCGTCGGGATATCGCCCGGCTCAATGCTGCGCAGTCGGGTAAGAGGCGCCATGAAGACACGGTTTGGTGCAACGATCGCGCCCACGTTAAGCGGGGTGAATAATTTATCGGCTGACATAGTGGCTCCTGAGTAGACCGGTCGTCTAGTAAATCGTGAAATAAAAACGCCTGTTATGCACCAGGCGTCGCAATGATATTTTTAACATGGTCCAGCGCGCTCTCCAGCGGCAGCGCGCTGCGGGACATTTTGGCCTGCAGGTTAGCGCCCAGCCACAGGGAGTAGAGCACCTGCGCCTGGGTCAGCGGCTCACCGACAAAGGCCAGTGATTTTTCATCACGGCCTTTCGCCAGTGCCTGTGCCAGCAGGGTGATCACACCCGTGGCCCCTTTATCCATCGCGGTGCGCATATCTTCAGAGAGATCGCACACTTCGGCAGAAAGTTTCACCGTCAGACAGCCGCTGATAATGCCCTGGGCACAAAACTGGGTCAGCGTCTGCTGGTAATAAGCCAGAACACGATCGCGGTAATTGCCGTTGCCGCTGGCAAAGTGCGTGGCCAGTCGCTGGTGATAGCCCGCATAGTGGCGCTCCAGCAGTGCCACGCCAAACGCCTCTTTGGAGCGGAAGTAGTGATAAAACGACCCCTTCGGCACGTCAGCGGTTTTCAGCAGTTCGCTCAGCCCCATTCCGGTAAACCCGCGGTGCATACAAAGTTGCTCGCCGGTGGCCAGAAGGTGTTCGCGTGTATCGTGTTCAGTATGCTTATTCATGTCATCAATGTAATAGACCAATCGGTCTAATGCAAGTCTTAGGTTCGACGGCAGTGGGTGAGCAGATCCATTTGCGGCTGATAGACCGCCGTCCGAATGTTCATCATTCCCAGCACCGTGGAGAAGAGATTATCCTGCGACACCGTCTCTTTTGCCGCCTGGTCGCGCAGACACTGCGCGTCAACGCCGAAGTTCTGTTGGTAGTCCTTTGAAAGCCAGAATATAAACGGAATATGTGTCTGCTGCTCAGGAGCCAGCATGTACGGCGTGCCGTGCAGGTACAGGCCGTTTTCCCCCAGCGATTCCCCGTGATCGGAGAGATACACCAGTGCCGTGTTGAGCGTCGATTGCCGCGCCTTCAGGGCATCAATAGTTTTACTCACCACGCTGTCGGTATACAGAATGGTATTGTCGTAGGTATTCATCAGCGCCTGATGCGTGCAGTCCTGGATCTCATTGGTGTCGCAGGTCGGAGTAAAGTGACGGTACTGGGCCGGGTAACGCTGATAGTAGGCCGGGCCGTGGCTGCCCATCAGGTGGATCACCAGCACCGTATCCTGTTTCACACCATCCAGCATGTCATCCAGGCGCCAGAGATTCACGTCATCAATACAAGAGTTGTCCTTACAGAACTGCTGAAGCTTCCACTGGGTCATGTCGGTGTGCGGAATGCGGTTGCAGGCGCCTTTACATCCACCGTCGTTATCCCGCCACAGCAGATTAACGCCAGCGTGGCCCAGCACATCCATCAATCCTTCCTGATGGTGCGCAAGATCGGCATCGTATTTTTTCCGGGGCATCCCGGAGAACATACATGGGACGGAGACGGCGGTTTCGGTTCCGCAGGAGGAGGCCTGCGGGAAGTTAATCACATTCTGTTTTTTAAGCTCGGGGTTGGTCTCGCGATCGTAGCCGTTCAGGGAGTAATTTTCCGCCCGGGAGGCTTCCCCGACAACCAGCACCAGTACGGTCTTTTTCTGCTGCGCCAGCAGTACCGGACCTTTTCGGGCATCTTCACCGAGACGGATCAAGGTCTGATCACCGGCGAACCAGCGCGCCTTGCTGTATTTGGCGATAGCGCTGACGTAGTTAGCCGGAGTCACCATTTTGACGATGCCTTTGTTATTGCGAAACAGCGAGGCATAGTCCTTATAAAAGACCGCCGCTACCAGAACAATCACCACTGCGCTGGCGAGAATTGCGGCGAGGCGTATTAACAGCGTATGCCACCATTTACCCGGCCGGATGCGGATCATCGCCAGCAGGCTGGCGGGCAGCAGTCCGGCGACAACCAGCCACACCACCAGTTGCGGGGTCACCAGCGCCGCCGCCTCCTGAGAGTTGGTCTCAAAGACGTTGACCATCATGTTCTGGTCAATCACCGCCCCGTAGGTAAACATAAACCAGGTCGCCGCCGCGCAGCCCAGGGTCAACAGCACCAGCAGCGGTTTGCGGATGAGGGGGATATTCAGGATGCTGAATACAATCACCCAGCCGCAGAAGAGCACCAGCGGCACCGAGAGGGCGAAGAGCACGTCATGCAGCCGGGCGGGGGAGATCACCTGCCAGCTGCGATGAATAAACAGGGCGTTTAACAGCGTAAATAAGAGCGCACAACCCAACGTAAACTTTATGTCGTTACACTGTAACTTTTTTATGGTCAGCATCATCGTTAAACCAGAATGTATTGATGAGGCGATTATAAGAAGCGAAGATTAGTGAAACCTTAATGCCACAAATCTATGATTGACGCCTTGCGTAACCCCGGCTTAAGGTCTTCACTTTAGGGTATTCAAGGGTTTCGGGAGGGTCGTGTGGCTGAACAACTGGAGTTCTTTCCTGTCCAGAGCCCATGCCGGGGGATTTGCCAGTCTGACGAGCGGGGTTTCTGTCGCGGCTGTATGCGCAGCCGGGAGGAGCGTTTTAACTGGCAAAGCTTCAGTGATGCCCAGAAGCAGGAGGTCCTGCGCCTGTGCCGTCAGCGCCTTTTGCGCAAATTGCGCGCAAACAAAGCCCCCGATACCGAAGAACCGCAGCAACCCTCACTGTTTTAGCCTCGTAAATGCGTATACTCCCCCCAGACTTTTTTTAAGGAAATTGCTATGGTTCAGCGTATTACCCTCGCGCCGCAAGGCCCGGAGTTTTCCCGTTTTGTGATGGGTTACTGGCGTCTGATGGACTGGAATATGTCCGCCCAACAGCTGGTCAGCTTTATTGAAGAACATCTTGATCTGGGGGTCACCACCGTCGACCACGCCGATATTTACGGCGGCTACCAGTGTGAAGCGGCCTTCGGGGAAGCGTTGAAGCGCTCACCCGCGCTGCGTCAGCGGATGGAGATCGTCACCAAATGCGGCATTGCCACCACTGCCAAAGCAGAACATGCGCTTGGCCACTATATTACCGACCGCGACCATATCATCAGCAGTGCGGAACAGTCCCTCACCAACCTGGCGACCGACTATCTTGACCTGCTGTTGATCCATCGCCCGGATCCGCTGATGGATGCCGACGACGTGGCTGAAGCCTTCCTCGCCCTGCATCAGAGCGGCAAGGTGCGTCATTTCGGCGTGTCGAACTTTACCCCGGCGCAGTTTGCCCTGCTGCAGTCGCGTCTGCCGTTCACCCTGGCGACCAATCAGGTCGAAATTTCACCGGTTCACCAGCCACTGCTGCTGGACGGCACCCTCGATCAGCTCCAGCAGCTGCGGATCCGTCCGATGGCCTGGTCCTGCCTCGGCGGCGGACGCCTGTTTAACGACGAAGCCTTCCAGCCGCTGCGCGATGAACTCGCCCAGGTGGCGCAGGAGTTGAACGCCGAAACCATCGAGCAGGTGGTATACGCCTGGATTTTACGTCTGCCATCGCAGCCGCTGCCAATTATCGGTTCCGGTAAAATCGAGCGCGTGCGTTCGGCGCTGGCGGCTGAACAGCTGGCAATGACGCGCCAGCAGTGGTTCCGCATCCGTAAAGCTGCGCTGGGCTACGACGTGCCGTAATGCCGTATTCGTCTGATTTCCCGGTGAAATCCTTGCCCCTGGTATAAACTTAAGGGGCAAAAAATAACCGAAGGAGGTCATATGAAGCGTTTTACTCTGGCAATGCTGACACTGGTGGTTTGCGCAGGTGCGCAGGCTGCCAGTGAAGAAGTAAAGATGAACCTCGTCACCCCGCAAGGGATAGGCCAGTCCATTGGGACGGTAAAAATTACCGAAACGGATAAAGGACTGGAGTTCTCCCCCGATCTCAACGCCCTTCCACCGGGCGAACACGGTTATCACGTCCACGCCAAAGGCTCCTGCGAACCGGCAATGAAAGAGGGTAAACCTTCCGCCGCTGAGGCTGCGGGCGGACACCTCGATCCACAGAATACCGGCAAACATGAAGGGCCAGAGGGCATGGGCCACCTGGGCGATCTGCCCGCGCTGGTCGTGAACAACGACGGGAAGGCCACCGATCCTGTGGTCGCGCCGCGCCTTAAAAAGCTTGATGAAGTTAAAGGTAAAGCGCTGATGATCCACGTTGGCGGCGACAACATGTCCGATCACCCTAAACCACTCGGCGGTGGCGGGGCGCGTTACGCCTGCGGCGTTATCTGATCGCTTAAGGTGCCCGGAGCGGGCGCCTGTTCCAGCTGGGATAGCGAGCAGTGCAGACGCCAGATCAGTGCTGCCAGCTCCTGCCCGGCCGGATGTGGATGCTGCCCCAGCACGTCGCAGATACGCTGTAGTTCATCGAGAGCAGAGGCCAGCGGCCGCTGCTGCACCCCGCGCTCGCTCATGATATCGCGCAGTAGCGACACGGCGACATCCCGCACCCGGGCCAGCGGGTCCGCGCGGGTCTCCCAGTCCCTTAGCTGCCACACCACATGACTGCAGTTGAGCAGCACCACCCCCCAGCGTAACAGCCAGCGGCGCGACAGGGCATCCTGACTGCTGTTGAGCTGACTCACATGGTGATACACCAGCGACTCATAACCATTTTCACTCAGCTGCGGCTTGCGGCTGAGCTGATCGACAAATCCCCGCCGCAGCTCCCGGATATGACGGCGGCTTTTCCGTGCATCCGATCCCGGGCGTAGCACCGCAAAGGCCAGCCACGTCAGTCCTACGCCAAGAATTTTTGCCAGATCGTCATTAAGGAAATCGGCAAAGTCATACACCGGCGGGTTTGTCACCGAAATAAACGAGCCCATAAACACGATGAGTTGCCCCCACAGGCCGGCCAGGGCAGGCATTTGCTGCTTCAGCAGTTGCATGGTGGTCAGCAGCGGGAACAGGAACAGCAGGAACAGCCACAGGTCGGAGATCTGCACCATCAGGCCAAATTTGACCACAAAGCTAAACAGCGAAAGCAGGATCAGGGTGCGTAACAGCAGGGCCAGCGAATTGAAGGGCGAAGCCGCCACCGAGTAAAGCACACTGCTGATCGCTGCCAGCGTCAGGGCTGCCCCTCCGGCATCCCACTGAGCGGCGATGGTCCAGGCGCCCACCAGGCTGAGAGCGCAAAAGGTGCGAAAGCCGCTCCACAATGCCTCCAGATTATCCGTATGCCGTGCCAAAGCAGGGCTGCGCGGGACGGCGAACACAGTGACCGGGGTGGCGTTTTCGACAGCGGCTATCCAGCGGCTGCTGCGCAGGTACAGGCGACAAAAATAGCGCAGCCGCTGCCAGACGGCGCGATGACGGTAGTCGCCGTCAGCACCCGGATTGAGCGGCGCGATGATGCGGGCCACGGTATAGAAATTTGTGTCGGGCCGTGCGAGGGCAGCGAGCAGTTGCTCGATGATCTCCCGGGTCTGCGCTGGCGGGTTGGGCCAGTTCAACAGCATGCGGCGCAGGCTGGAGATGGCGCTGGTCATCCGCAGCTGCTGGTGGAGCAGATAATTCAGCAGGGCATTCTGACGACGAAAGCGGTAGTGGCTCCAGAAAGCCTGAATGCGCAGCAGGTTCATGGTCAGGATCTGGGCGATGACTTTCTCATGCGCCAGGCGAATGGCGTCGTTGGTGTCGGGCTGCCACAACAGGCTGGCGTGTTCCAGCAGTCGGGCGTGCATTGCTTTCAGGGCGTTGATAAGGGCAGTGCCGTCGGAGGTGCTGGGCAGGATCATCATCATCACCCCACCGCTCAGGATGCCGATAATGACCTCGCACACCCGCGCCTGGGCAATATCCCACAGCTGAGTGATGTCCAGAATATTGATCACCGGGAAGGCGATGATTGCCGCGGTATATCCGGCCAGCTGGAAGGCGTAGGCGACGTTATTGCTGAAATGGGCGCAGGCCCAGGTACAGAACCCGAGCCAGGCCGCCATGCTCAACAGAAACAGCCACGGATCGTTTAGGGTGTGACCGGCAATGATCAGCGCCGCGGTGGCCCCCAGCAGGCTGCCCGCGACACGGCCCAGACTTTTACTGATCACCCCTCCGACGGTGGGGAAGCTAACCACCGCTGCCGAGGTCATTGCCCAGTAGGGTTCGTCCAGGTTGAGGCAGTAAGCGACGGTAAGCGCCAGACACATCGCAATCCCGTTGCGCAGGGCATAGCGCCACTGCGCTGGGGTTGCCCTGAGCCACGGAAGGTTGCGCAAATTCACCGGGCGCTTCCGATAGAGACGGTGCAGGTGGTGCCGGAGACCAGGGTCAGATCCGTCGGCAACGCGTCAAAGGCGATGCGTACCGGAATGCGCTGCGCCAGCCGCACCCAGGGGATATTAGGCTTAACGTCAGGCACCAGCCCTGAATCAGTTTCTACGCTTTGATCATAGATAGCGCGACCGATACTGGACACATGCCCCGGTAATCGCGTCGAGCCGCTGTAGAGGACGATTTGCGCCGGGGCACCCTCGCGGATGTGTCGCAATTTGGTCTCTTCAAAATAGCCCACCACGTAAAACGAATGGCTATCGACCAGGGCGAAGACCGGCTGACCAGTTGTAGCGTAATCACCAGACCGGGTGGAAAGGTTAGTGACCCAGCCATCAACCGGCGCTTTGACCACCGTCTGGGTGAGTTGCCACTGGGCCTGCTTGAGCGTGGCTTCGGCGACGGCAACGCTGGCCTGCATCGCTTTGACGTTGATGTTGGCGGTATCAAGTTCTTCGGCGGAGATATAATTCTTTGACAGATGGCGGCGGCGGTTGGCTTCGTTATTCGCCTTCGCGAGGTCGGACTGGGATTTCGCCAGCTGTGCTTCGGCATTGAGGATCGCGATGTGATAAGGCGTCTCATCAATATGAAACAGCACGTCGCCCGCGTGGACAAACTGGTTGTCTTTAATCTGCAAGTGAGTGATGGTGCCGGACACCTGCGGCGTGATGCTGACCTGCTCGGCGCGCACCTTGCCGTCACGGGTCCAGGGTGACTGCATATAATAATTCCATAACCACCAGCCCGCGATCAGGGCCAGGGCCAGAACAAGTAATGAAGAGAAATATTTTATGGTTTTCACAGTATCGTCACCATGCAATCAACAGAGCCAGACTCAGGCACACCGCCAGCACAAACAGCGAGAGATCCATTAACATCGGGTGCCAGATCTCACCGGAATAGATCCAGTCGCGCAGCATACGGTGGGTAACAAGCCAGATCAGAAAACCCAGCATTACCGCCTTAAAGAGGGGAGGAAAGTAAACCGAGGCGCCGACAATTAAATCCTGAAGCGGTAACCCCGTGGCGTTAAACGTGAAATTCACGAGCCGGTTCCTTAGCAAAAGGGGAAGTGACCATAATAGCAGTCGCATGACACCCGTGGGCGTCTCAACGCAGTGTAAAACAGACGGCCATCAACTTTTAGACCAGTATTGCATTTGTTTTGGCAATATAAATGCTGCACACTATTCTAAAATCAGTATAATAACTTAGCAAGCTAATTATAAGGAGATGAAATTGGAATCGCCACTAGGTTCTGATCTGGCAAGGTTAGTACGCATATGGCGTGCTCTGATTGACCATCGCCTGAAACCTCTGGAGTTGACACAGACGCATTGGGTCACGCTGCATAATATTCATCAGCTGCCGCCCGACCAGTCACAGATCCAACTGGCAAAAGCGATTGGCATCGAGCAGCCGTCTCTGGTACGTACGCTCGATCAACTGGAAGATAAGGGTCTGATCTCGCGTCAGACTTGCGCCAGCGATCGTCGTGCCAAGCGGATTAGGCTTACCGAGAAAGCCACGCCTATCATCACTGAGATGGAAGCCGTGATCAGCAAAACGCGTGGTGAGATCCTCTCCGGGATAAGCCCCGCAGAACTCGAGCTGCTCATCTCGCTGGTCGCCCGGCTGGAAAGTAATATTCACGAGCTGCAATCCCGTGACTAACCTTTAAAAAAGCCTTGCTGATGCAAGGCTTTTTCTTTACCGAAATACCACTACCCGGTTACGCCCGGTCTCTTTCGCCTCGTACATCGCCTTATCTGCGCATTCTACGCAGGTTTCCGCGCTGGTATTGGTCGACGTGGCGGTAAATACGCCCATACTGATGGTGATGGGTTCGGGAAGTTGTCCCCCGGAACTGGCGCTGTCAACGCTGCTCAATTTTAACCTTATCCGCTCTGCAATCTGAAGGGCGGCCTCGGAAGAGGTCTGGTTTAACAGTAAAACAAACTCTTCACCGCCTATACGCGCTGCGATGTCCTGAGGCCGTACTGAATCCATCAGTAGTCGGGAGACAAACTGCAACACCTTGTCGCCCTGAAGATGCCCGTAGTTGTCGTTGATACGCTTAAAACGATCGAGATCGCTCACGATAACCGAGACCGGCTCTCGCTCATTTGCGGTGCGCAGCGATTGGTTTAACGCGTCGTAAAAATAGCTTCGATTGTAGAGGCGGGTTAGGGGATCGCGTATCGAGTTCTGGTAAGACTGTTGATACTTCAGATGCGAAGCGCGATACAGATTAAAGACGTCATACAGCAGGATGAAAATAATCAGCACAGTGGCGACCGTTTCAAATAAACGGGCACGATACCAGGTGATATCTTCTGCCTGGTCGCCTAAAAAGAGCATAGCCAGGGTCACAATATAACAGACACAAATAAAATTCCCACCGACCCAAAACATATTGCGCACGCGGGTAATAATCATCAGCGTAGCTAATGTAACAACCCAGAATACAATTAAGGCGACGCTTATCGCCTTTTTCCACAGCAGCATGTAATGCCGGGTTTCATTATCGACCAAATCTAATGATAACAAAGGCGAACAGCTGGAATATATCCAGGCTAACATTACTATTACGACGGTAAAAAGAGAGACACCGAAAAGAAGCGAGAAATGAAACCTTCGCGACAGCGGTTTATTACGAATAGCGTACAGCAGCGCTGAAGTGATAAACAGAATTGACATTAACAAATGACGAAACGTAAAGAAGATCATCGCATCATTGTAATTCACAACGTTGTACTGGTGTAGATCCAGCCAGGCCGGGTAGCTGGACAGCGTCCCCGCCATCAGCATAGCGGAGCCGGTATAGGCGAAGGCGAACGCCATCAGATATAAGCGTTTTCTGTCGCACCAGTATTTCATCACCATGAAACAGGCAATAACCAGGTGAAAGACCAGTAAAAATATGGTCAGCATGGGGAATAAAAGCGGTGAGAATGATGAAACCTTTTCTTCAAGCCCAACAAAGAGAAAGTTTGCAATCCCAATGATAATAATGCATCCAAGAAAGAACTGAACATAACTGTTTTTTATATTTCGACTCATCGCAACCATAGGCATCGTTTTAAAGTAAAAAGCAGAGAGAGAGGATTTGCGAATGGTCTCATGAGCGCAGGGGGAAATACTTTGCGCAGGGACAAGTTAAGCGGATATTAAATATATTTGTGATGAATGTATTTTGTAAATATATTCACGGTAATGTTGTGGAGTGTAAAGGGACGTGGCCGAAAGGCCACGCCCACATTGTTCTTAACGCGGAGAAACGGTAACCTGGCTGCCATTGCTTGCCAGCACGACGCGTTGGCCTGCGGCAAAACGGGTGTTGCCCTGTTTCTGCACCACCATAATGGTGTTGCCGTCGTCTTTGCGGATTTCGAGCTCGACGCCCTGGGTTTTGTTCATTGATCCCTGAACGCCCTGACCGGCCACACCACCGGCAACAGCACCTGCTGCAGTCGCCAGAGAACGGCCTGTACCGCCACCCACGGTGTTACCGAGGAAGCCACCCAGCACCGCGCCGCCAAGCGCACCGATTACGTTATTATCATCTCCACCCTGAATCTGCACAGGGCGCGTGTTCACAATGGTGCCGTAGGTGACGTTTTGTACCTGCTTCGCCTCAGACGCACTGTAAACATCCCCGGAGAGGGAGTCGTTATTAACACAGCCAGCCAGAGTGAATCCAACCAGCGAAACGGCCAGTACACGTAAAATCATTTGAATCTCCTGTTCACCAAAAAACGCTCTGTGAGCATCCGTTATGGCTAAATTATATGGCATCTGGGGCCATAGTTCCTATCTTCGCCTAAACAATAGGAGAATAGTACTTGATTCTGACTTAACCAGATATAAACGGGCGTTGACTTCACCCCATATCCGGTAAGGATAATTCCTGGAATGACCCTAACCTGAAGGTATTGTTAAAAAGTATTATCCGGTCATGGAATTGGTGCCGGGTTTATGGTGGAGTGGGCCATCAACCCAGCGAAGTAAGGAAAACTCATGAAATCGGGTCGCTATATTGGCGTAATGTCAGGAACCAGTCTGGATGGTGTGGATGTCGTTCTCGCGGCAATCGATGAGAATATGGTGGCGCAGCAGGCAAGCCTTAGCTGGCCCATTCCCCAGGAAATTAAACAAGCGATCCTGAATATCTGTCAGGGCCAACAGCTAACGCTGTCGCAGCTGGGACAACTGGATACGCAACTGGGACGTCTGTTCGGCGATGCCGTGCTGGCCTTGATGAACCAGGAGGATTTGCGCCCTCAGGATGTGGTGGCGATAGGCTGTCACGGCCAGACGGTCTGGCATGAGCCGGTCGGAGAGGCGCCTCATACCTTGCAGATTGGCGATAATAACCAGATTGTAGCCAAAACCGGGGTGACGGTGGTGGGGGATTTCCGCCGCCGGGATATGGCGCTCGGCGGGCAGGGCGCGCCGCTGGTTCCGGCCTTCCACCATGCGCTGCTTGCGCACCCGACGGAGCGCCGCATGGTGCTCAACATAGGCGGTATCGCTAATCTTTCCTTATTAATCCCCGGGCAGCCGGTACGTGGATTCGACACAGGTCCGGGAAATATGCTGATGGACGCCTGGATCTGGCGCCAGGCGGGCAAACCTTACGATAAAGACGCCCAGTGGGCCTGCAGCGGCAAGGTCATCATCCCGCTGCTGCAAAGCATGCTGTGCGATCCCTATTTTGCCGCCCCGGCACCAAAAAGCACCGGCCGCGAGTATTTCAATTACGGTTGGCTGGAACGTCAGCTGGCGAATTTCCCGGGCCTGGCGCCGCAGGACGTTCAGGCCACGCTGGCAGAGCTTACTGCCGTTTCCGTATCGGAACAGGTGTTGCTGAGCGGCGGCTGCGATCGTCTGCTGGTGTGCGGTGGCGGCGGCCGTAACCCGTTGCTGATGGCGCGTTTGGCCGGTCTGCTGCCGGGTACAGAAGTGACAACCACCGATCGGGCCGGGATCAGCGGCGATGATATGGAAGCCCTGGCCTTTGCCTGGCTGGCGTGGCGGACGGTGGCGGGACTGCCTGGGAACCTCCCCTCCGTGACCGGCGCGCGTGAAGCCAGCGTGTTAGGTGCTGTTTTTCCAGCCAATCCGCGGCAAAATCAGAGTTAACCGAATTTCGCTGAAAACCACGATGGGTAGAATTACACGAAAAAACGGGAGGGCGTTTGCGCCCTCCGGGACCTGGAAAGTCTTCGGAACTCACCCATGAAAAAACTGCTTCTTGCTTTAACCCCCTTCCTCCTGGCGAGCTGTAGCGTCTACAACCAGTTTGTCGAGCGCATGCAAACCGACTCCCTGGCATACCAGTGCGATGAAAAACCGCTCACCGTGAAGCTCAACAATCCTCGTCAGGAAGTCAGTTTTGTCTATGACAACAAGCTGCTGACGTTGAAGCAGGGGATGTCTGCCTCCGGCACCCGTTACAGCGACGGGGTCTATGTCTTCTGGTCGAAAGGTGACAGCGCGACGGTATATAAGCGCGATCGTATCGTGCTGAACAATTGTCAGATCGAAAATCCGAAGCGTTGAGATTTTGCAGGGGGGGGCGCACAATAGCCTCACCCATTGTCAATGTCAGCTAACGCCATGTCAGATAACGACGAATTGCAAAACATCGCGCACCTGCGCCGCGAATACACCAAAGGCGGCCTGCGTCGCCAGGATCTCCCCGCTGAGCCGCTGGTGCTGTTTGAGCACTGGCTGAAACAGGCCTGTGAAGCCCGTCTGGCGGATCCCACCGCCATGGTAGTGGCGACCGTCGACGAACAGGGGCAACCCTACCAGCGCATCGTGTTGCTGAAACATTACGACGAGAAAGGGTTGGTGTTCTACACCAACCTCGGCAGCCGCAAAGCGCACCACCTCGAAAACAACCCGCGCATCAGCCTGCTCTTCCCCTGGCATATGCTGGAGCGTCAGGTCATGGTCACCGGTACCGTTGAGCGCCTCTCTACCCTGGAAGTGGTGAAGTACTTCCACAGCCGCCCGCGCGACAGCCAGATTGGTGCCTGGGTCTCTAAACAGTCGAGTCGCATCTCTGCGCGTGGCGTGCTTGAAAGTAAATTCCTCGAGCTGAAACAGAAGTTCCAGCAGGGCGAAGTGCCCCTGCCAAGTTTCTGGGGCGGGTTCCGCGTCAGCGTTCAGCAGATGGAGTTCTGGCAGGGCGGTGAACATCGCCTCCACGACCGGTTTTTATACCAGCGCGATAACAGCGCGTGGAAAATCGATCGTCTGGCACCTTAATCCCCGAAATTTGTTCTTTTAAGCGCTGGTACAACGGGTGTCAGCGCTTTATTCTATGTACCTTTCGCGTCTGGCGAAAAGTCGTGTACCGGCAGAGGTGCAGTCGTTTTATACATGGAGAATTTGATGGCAAGCAGTAACTTGATTAAACAATTGCAAGAGCGGGGGCTGGTAGCCCAGGTGACGGACGAGGAAGCGTTAGCAGAGCGACTGGCGCAAGGCCCGATCGCGCTCTATTGCGGCTTCGATCCTACCGCCGACAGCTTGCATTTGGGGCATCTTGTTCCATTGTTATGCCTGAAACGCTTCCAGCTGGCAGGCCATAAGCCTGTGGCGCTGGTGGGCGGCGCAACGGGTCTGATTGGCGACCCGAGCTTTAAAGCCGCTGAGCGTAAACTGAATACGGCAGACACCGTGCAGGAGTGGGTGGATAAGATCCGCAAACAGGTCGCCCCGTTCCTCGATTTCGACTGTGGTGAAAACTCAGCGATCGCCGCCAACAACTACGACTGGTTTGGCGGCATGAACGTGCTGACCTTCCTGCGTGATATCGGCAAGCACTTCTCCGTTAATCAGATGATCAACAAAGAAGCGGTGAAGCAGCGTCTGAACCGCGACGACCAGGGCATCTCGTTCACCGAGTTCTCTTATAACCTGCTGCAGGGTTATGACTTCGCCTGCCTGAACAACCTTTACGGTGTGGCGCTGCAGATTGGCGGCTCCGATCAGTGGGGTAACATCACCTCCGGTATCGACCTGACCCGTCGTCTGCACCAGAACCAGGTCTTCGGTCTGACCGTTCCGCTGATCACCAAAGCCGACGGCACCAAGTTCGGTAAAACCGAAGGCGGCGCGGTATGGCTCGATCCGAAGAAAACCAGCCCGTATAAGTTCTACCAGTTCTGGATCAACACCGCAGATGCTGACGTCTATCGCTTCCTGAAGTTCTTCACCTTTATGGATCTTGCAGAGATCAACGCTCTGGAAGAAGAAGACAAGAACAGCGGTAAAGCCCCGCGCGCCCAGTACGTGCTGGCGGAGCAGGTTACTAAGCTTGTTCACGGCGAAGAGGGCCTGGCGGCCGCGAAGCGTATTACCGCCAGCCTGTTTAACGGTACCCTGAGCGATCTGAGCGAAGCTGATTTCGAACAGCTGGCGCAGGATGGCGTGCCGATGGTTGAGATGGAGAAAGGGGCAGACCTGATGCAGGCTCTGGTTGACTCCGAGCTGCAGCCGTCCCGTGGTCAGGCGCGTAAAACTATCGCCTCAAATGCCATCACCATTAACGGCGAAAAGCAGTCCAACGAGGAGTATACCTTCGTGGACAGCGATCGCCTGTTTGGCCGCTACACCTTACTGCGTCGCGGCAAAAAGAATTACTGCCTGATTTGCTGGAAGTAATCATAAAAGCACAGGGGCGTGGGAAACCACGCCCCTTTATTTTTCAGGGTTGTGGTAAGAAAATGAAGAATATCCTCGCCATCCAGTCCCACGTCGTGTTTGGGCATGCTGGCAACAGCGCCGCTGAATTTCCGATGCGTCGTCTCGGGGCCAACGTCTGGCCGCTAAATACCGTTCAGTTTTCCAATCATACGCAATACGGCAAATGGACCGGTTGCGTGATGCCGCCTGCCCATCTGACCGAGATTGTTCAGGGCATTGCGGAGATCGACAAACTCAAAACCTGTGATGCTGTGCTGAGCGGCTATCTGGGGTCAGCCGAGCAGGGCGAGCATATTCTTGGTATTGTCCGTCAGGTGAAGGCAGCCAACCCGGCGGCGAAATACTTCTGCGATCCGGTGATGGGCCACCCTGAAAAGGGCTGCATCGTGGCGCCCGGCGTGGCCGAGTTTCATGTCCGTTATGCTTTACCCGCCAGCGATATCATCGCCCCTAATCTGATTGAACTGGAGATCCTCTGCGAACATCCGGTAAATAATGTGGAACAGGCAATTGCGGCATCACGCGAACTGATTGCCAAAGGCCCGGAGATCGTGCTGGTGAAACATCTCGCCCGCGCCGGGATAAGCCCGGACCGCTTTGAGATGCTGCTGGTGACGAAAGACGAAGCCTGGCACATTAGCCGTCCGCTGGTGGATTTTGGTAGCCGTCAACCGGTAGGCGTCGGGGATGTGACTAGCGGCCTGCTGCTGGTGAAACTGCTTCAAGGGGCGACGGTGCGTGATGCGCTTGAGCACGTCACAGCGGCAGTATACGAAATCATGATTGCCACAAAGAGTATGCAGGAGTATGAACTGCAGGTGGTGGCGGCCCAGGACCGGATTGCCATGCCGGAACACCTCTTTAGCGCGACCCAGCTTTAACCTCTATGCCCGGCGGCACTACGTTTGTCGGGCTATAAAGAGTGCCGGGTGAGCGATAGCGCCACCCGGCAACAAACACTCACTTACTTCAAACCTTCCGCTTCCAGCGCTTCCGCCACGGCAGGGCGCTCCGCCATACGCTGCATATAGGCGTCAATATGGCTTAACCCTTCCATATTCAGCTTCACGGCCCGCGCCCAGCGCAGAACGGTAAACAGATACGCATCGGCAATGGTAAAGCGTGGGCCGCAAATCCACTGATCGTCTTTTAACGACTCGTTCACGTATTGCAGCTTTTTCTCCAGCAGAGCACGAACGGTCGGCTTGTACTCTTCCGGGGTATCCGGGCGGAACAGCGGGGTGAAACCTTTGTGCAGTTCTGTGGCGATGTAGTTCATCCATTCGAGGGTTTTGTAGCGGGCAATGCTGCCGGTCGGGGCCAGCAGCTGGCGATCCGCGACGCCATCCGCCAGGTATTGCATGATGGCCACCCCTTCGGTCAGTAAGGTGCCGTCTTCAAGCAACAGTGCCGGGACCTGGCCTTTAGGATTCACCGCGAAAAAATCATCGCCGTTTTCCAGACGCTTTTTCATCAGATCAACACCGTTGAGCGTGAAATCTTTACCGCTCTCGCGCAGCGTAATATGGGAGGCAAGAGAGCATGCGCCTGGTTTATAGAACAGTTTCATCGGTCACTCCTGTTTACGTAGGTTTACTCTATGGTAGTGCGGCACCGACTAAAAAAAAAGCCGCTAACGCACAGTTAGCGGCTTCTGTTCAGTCGTTTCCCGATGACATTACACGGTCGCGGTTTTGCTCGCTTTTGCAGTAGTGTCGTCGTCCTGAGTCATACGATTCAGTTTCGGTGCGGTCAGCATCATCAGCACGGCGATAACTGCGGTAGCGACACCAATCTGCAGGAATACATCGCCATACACGTGCAGTGACAGCAGTGGATCGGTTACATCAGATGGCACGGCCATCAGGTTTGCAATCTTACCTGCGATAATCGCGGCACCGGCAGTGGTCAGGAACCAGCTACCCATGATGAAGCCCATCAGACGCTGTGGCACCAGCTGTGCAACCATCGCCAGACCCAGACCAGAGATCATCAGCTCACCGATAGACTGCAGGGCGTAGCTCAGGATCAGCCAGTTGACTGAGACGATACCGGCGTCGCTGGCGAATTTCGCACCCAGCGGCAGCACCAGGAAAGCACCAGAGCACAGCACCATACCAATCGCGAACTTGTGCGGCATTGGCAGGCGGTCGCCCATCTTGTTGTAGATAGCGGCCAGGATTGGGCTACCCACCATGATCCAGAACGGGTTCAGGGCCTGGAACTGCTCAGGTTCGAACGCGATGCCCAGGATAGAGTGCTCAACGTTACGGATAGCGAAGAAATTCAGCGACGTTGGCATCTGGCTGTACAGGACGAAGAATACAATCGCTTCAACCATCAGGATGAAGGCAACAATCATCTTACGACGCGCCGCACCCTGCATAGAGAAGGCTTCTTTCGCGAAGATACAGACGATACCCAGGGCAACCACACCCAGTACCGCACGGGCGATACCCTGGTTGTGCAGCAGCCAGGTGGCAACAGCGACCAGAATCACCACGCCGACGATGGTCGCCAGCAGTTTGCCCATCTGTACCGGTGCAAAGTCAGGTTTTGAACCGTAGTCTTTCACCCAGCTGCGGCAGAACAGGAAGTTAACCACGGTGATTAGCATGCCGACGAAGCTCAGGGCAAACGCCACGCTCCAGCCGAATTTCGCTGCCAGCCAAGGGGTCGCCAGCATAGAGAAGAAGGAACCAATGTTGATGGACATGTAGTACATGGTGAATGCACCGTCCAGACGTGGATCATCTTTCTTATAGCAGGTCGAAAGCAGGGAAGAAGGGTTAGCCTTGAACAGGCCGTTACCGACCGCAATGGTCGCCATACCCATGTAAACCACACCGGCATCATGACCAGACCAGGCTACCAGGCCATAACCGATCGCCAGAACGATGGCACCCAGCAGAATAACTCGTTTGGTTCCCAGTACTTTATCGCCGAGCCAACCGCCAATAGCGACCAGACCGTACACCAGAGCACTGAAAGAAGAGAACAGCGTGATGGAATCAGCTTCGGACATACCCAGTTGTTTAACCAGGTAAACAGCCATGATCCCTTGCAGACCGTAGTAACCAAAACGCTCCCACAGCTCAATAGAGAAAATGAGATAGAACGATTTCGGTTGTTTGAAAGCGTTAAGACTTACGCTTTCCTCAGCTGGTTTATTGTTTGCAGTAGACACATATACCTCTTTTTTTACATCCCATATTAACGGGGGTGTTCATAGCGTGATGACCGTAGTCCGTCCGCTTTATAGTTATAGTGGGAGGGGAAACGGCGGGTAATGTTCACTATCCTGACTCGTCTGGCAAGGTGTTTGCAATAATCTGTTACATATAACCCTGGCACTATAATGCGCCAGAAACCTAAATGTTATTTAGCGTTAAATTTTACCGTTGCGTATAAACTGGTTTTTTTCACTATTAATCAGCCCAAAAAATGCGCAGATGGCGATATGTTCTGCTGTAAAAGGCAATGTGCAGTGATATGGACTAAGTTCTGAAAAATATCCGGTCATATCTTCGGGTTATCAGAGGTGATTTCTTGATGCAATAAGGCTTTGTCGGCATTTCCAATACATAAAATTAACACAGTGTGAACAGAGTGATCCCCGTCACACTTATATAGAAAATTTCGCTGACAAAAAAACAATTAACCTGTTTGATTGTTATATCGCCACAGATTACGCGAGGGGCGGACTCGTGCTCAGGTTGAACAACTGCAAAAGGGGGGATCAGCAGGGAGGCATACTTTCTGTAAGGCATTGAAAAGGTAAAAACCGTCAAATGACGGTTTCAGTGGTCTGTTTTCTCTTTATATTCGCAGAGATCTTCGATTATACAGGAGCCGCAGCGCGGTTTGCGCGCAATGCAGGTATAGCGCCCGTGCAGGATCAGCCAGTGATGGCAATCGACCTTAAATTCCGCCGGAACCACTTTCAGCAGTTTCTCTTCCACCAGCTCGACATTCTTGCCGGGGGCAAAGTTGGTGCGGTTGCACACGCGAAAGATGTGAGTGTCCACGGCAATGGTTGGCCAGCCAAAGGCGGTATTCAGCACCACGTTAGCGGTTTTACGCCCGACGCCCGGCAGGGCCTCCAGCGCGGCGCGGTTTTCCGGCACCTCGCCGCCGTGCAGCTCCAGTAGCATGCGGCAGGTCTTAATCACGTTCTCGGCTTTGCTGTTAAACAGGCCGATGGTCTTGATGTACGACTTAACGCCTTCCACGCCCAGCTCCAGCATCGCCTGCGGCGTGTTGGCAACAGGATAAAGCTTTGCGGTGGCTTTATTGACGCTGACGTCGGTAGCCTGCGCAGAGAGCAGGACGGCAATCAGCAGTTCAAACGGCGAGGTAAAGTTCAGCTCGGTCGTCGGGTGCGGGTTGTTATCCCGCAGGCGTTGCAGAATGGTTAAACGTTTCTCTTTGTTCATGAAGCCTTCTCAGGGATCCCTTCCTCGATGCTGCGTGCGGCAGCGCGGCGCTTACGTTTCTCATCAATCAGGTATTTTACCGCCAGCATCATGCCGAGGCCGATAAACGCGCCCGGAGGCAGCATCGCCAGCAGGAACGGGGTATCGGTGTGGAACACCTCAATGCGCAGGGATTTCGCCCAGCCGCCCAGCAGCGCATCTGCGCCGTCGAACAGGGTGCCGTTGCCGAGAATTTCACGCATCGAACCCAGCACGAACATCGCCCCCGTTGCGCCCATGCCGATGGCAAAGCCATCCAGAGCAGAAATGAGCGGGTCATTTTTCACCGCAAAGGCTTCGGCGCGGCCTACCACGATGCAGTTGGTCACGATCAGCGGGATAAAAATCCCCAGTGACTGATAGAGGCCAAAGGCGTAGGCGTTGATCAGCATCTGCACGACGCTCACCACCGAGGCGATGATCATCACGTAAATCGGAATACGAATTTCTGACGGCGTCCAGCGACGCAGGGCAGAGATCGACAGGTTGGTCAGGGTCAGTACCAGGGTGGTCGCCAGACCCAGACCCAGGGCGTTGGTGGCGGTCGAGGTGACCGCCAGCAGGGGACACATCCCCAGCAGCTGAACAAGGGCGGAGTTGTTCTTCCACAGCCCCTGGACAATAACCTCTTTAACCTGACTCATGATCACTCCTCACAGGCGGGCAGATTGTTGAGTTGCGCAGGCAGCGTCTGGGCGTATATGCCCGCACGTTTAACGGCATTTACCACCGCGCGTGGGGTGATGGTCGCCCCGGTAAATTGATCGATCTCACCACCATCTTTCTTTACTGCAAATGCCGGATCGTCACTGCCATGAATGGTTTTGCCGGCAAAATGCAAAATCCAGTCGCTTAAGCGGGTTTCGATTTTATCCCCAAGCCCTGGCGTTTCGTGATGCTCAGTGACGCGCGTACCCAGCACGGTGCCGGAGAAGTCGGTGCCGACCAGCAGCTGGATGGCGCCGGAATAGCCATCCGGGGCTGTGGTTTCCATCACTGCGCCAACCGGGGCATCCCCTTTACGGGCAATAAAGATGCGGTGAGTGCCTTTGCCTAAGGGGGCTGCCTCGACAAGATAACAACTTTTTTGCAGGTTGTTATCGTAAAGCTCTGCCGGGATCACCTGATCGAACAGCGCCTTTTGCTGACGGGCCGCCTGTTCGTCGATGGTGGGTTTGGTTAGCCCGTTGACGAGAGCCGTCAGGCCGGTCAGCACAGCGGCAAACAGCGCCAGCGTCACGCCGTGTTTTTGCATTGTTTTTAACATGGCGAGTCCCTTAGCGATGGCCGTACACACGTGGTCGCGTGTAGTAATCAATTAACGGTACGGTGATGTTCGCCAGCAGAACCGCAAAGGCCACGCCGTCCGGGTAGCCGCCAAAGCTGCGGATCAACCACACCAGCAGACCGGCCAGAGCACCGAAAATCAGACGCCCACGGTTGGTGGTTGAGGCCGTCACCGGATCGGTAAGAATAAAGAATGCCCCCAGCATGGTCGCGCCGGAGAGCAGATGAAGTTGCGGTGACGCCAGCGATTCCGGCGAGAAGGCCCAACCCAGTCCGGAACAAATTGCCAGGGTGACCAGGAAGCTCACCGGGATATGCCAGCGGATCGCCTTTTGCCACAGCATAAACAGGCCACCGGCAAGGTATGCCAGGTTTACCCACTGCCAGCCAGCGCCTGCCAGCACGCCGCTGTAAATCGGGTACTGCATGACCTGCTCCACGCTGTGACCGGCGTGCAGAGAGGTTTTAAAGGTATCGAGCGGGGTCGCCTGGCTGATACCGTCCACGCCCATGCGCAAGCTGTTCATATCCGCGCCTGTGGCGGTATGGCCAGAGAAAATTATCTGCAGGGCATCCATAAAGCCAGGCACGGTGGCCGCGATCTCATGCGGCGGTAGCCAACTGGTCATCTGCACCGGGAAGGAAATCAGCAGCACCACATAACCAATCATTGCCGGGTTAAACGGGTTATGCCCAAGACCGCCATACAGCTGTTTGGCGATGATCACCGCAAACACGGTGCCGAGCACCACCATCCACCATGGGGCGAACGGCGGGATACTGATGGCCAGCAGCAGGCCGGTGAGCAGGGCGGAGTTATCGGCCAGGATCTTTCTTACCGCCATCTTACGCAGTTTGAGCACCAGGGCTTCCGCCGCCAGCGCGCTCGCACAGCCCAGGATTATCTGGAACAACGTCCCCCAGCCAAAAAACCAGAACTGAACGGCAATGCCCGGCAGCGCGGCCAGGCAAACCAGCATCATAATGCGCGATGTCTGGCGCTGGTTGTGGGTATAAGGGGAGCTTGCGATTCTGAAAACCATTTAATCCTCGTTAACTGCCTGCTGTGCGGCTTTCTTCGCCTGGACGCGCGCAATGGCGGCAGCAACTGCCGCTTTGCGTGGATCGTCATTGGCTGCCGGTTCTTCTTCCTGTTGTGCCGCTTTACGTGCTTTCGCACGGGCAATGGCGGCTTCGACCGCGGCTTTACGCGGATCGACCGGTGTCGGTTCTACCTGAATTTCGTCCTGCTGCGCGGCTTTACGGGCTTTGGCGCGGGCAATAGCAGCTTCGACCGCCGCTTTACGCGGATCGACCGGTGTCGGCTCTACCTCAATCTCGTCCGGCTGCGCCGCTTTACGGGCTTTGGCGCGGGCAATAGCTGCCTCTACGGCCGCTTTGCGCGGATCGACCGGTGCCGGTTCGGCCTCAACCTCGTCCGACTGCGCCGCTTTACGGGCTTTCGCACGGGCAATGGCGGCTTCAACGGCCGCTTTACGCGGATCGACCGGTGTCGGCTCTACCTCGATCTCGTCCGGCTGCGCGGTTTTACGGGCTTTCGCACGGGCAATGGCGGCTTCAACAGCCGCTTTACGCGGATCAACGGAGGTCGGCTCTACCTCAGTCTCGTTCGGCTGCGATGCCTTACGGGCTTTAGCGCGGGCAATAGCGGCTTCTACAGCCGCTTTACGCGGATCAACGGGTGTCGGTTCGGCCTCAATGTTGTCCGGCTGCGCCGCTTTACGGGCTTTGGCGCGGGCTATAGCGGCTTCTACAGCCGCTTTACGCGGATCGACCGGTGTCGGCTCTACCTCGATCTCGTCCGGCTGCGCCGCTTTACGGGCTTTCGCACGGGCAATGGCGGCTTCAACGGCCGCTTGACGCGGATCAACGGGTGCCGGTTCGGTCTCAACCTCGTCCGGTTGCGCCGCTTTACGGGCTTTGGCGCGGGCAATGGCAGCTTCAACGGCCGCTTTACGCGGATCAACGGGTGTCGGTTCGGCCTCAATGTTGTCCGGCTGCGCCGCTTTACGGGCTTTCGCACGGGCTATAGCGGCTTCTACAGCCGCTTTACGCGGATCAACGGAGGTCGGTTCTACCTCAGTCTCGTCCGGCTGCGATGCCTTACGGGCTTTAGCGCGGGCAATAGCAGCCTCGACGGCCGCTTTACGCGGATCCGCTTCTGGCTGTGCGGCGCCGGACTGGGCCTTCTCGGCCTGACGGGCACGAGCCTCTGCTTTACGCGCTTCGCGCGCGGCAATGGCTTCGCTATTGTCAGGGCGCTGACCCGATGGGATCACCACATCCTGAGAGGCGGTGGCTTTCTTCTCGCGAACACGAGCCAGGGCGGCATTAATGGCGTCCTGATCTTTCGCCGCAGGCAGAACCGCTGCTTTTTTATGACGTTCTTCGCGGGCGGCTTTTTCTCGCTCCAGACGCAGTTGGCGGGCTTCAAAGCGTGCTTTGGCCTCGGCAGCGCGTTTCTCTTCCTGGGCGATGGCGTAAATCTCGGCCTTTTCGACGCGGAAATATTGCACCAGCGGAATATTGCTCGGGCAAACCCAGGCGCAGGCACCGCATTCAATGCAGTCGGCCAGGTTATGGGCTTTTGCTTTGTCGTGGACCTGACCTTTGCTGTACCAGTACAGCTGCTGAGGCAGCAGATCCGCTGGACAGGCATCGGCGCAGGCGCTGCAGCGTATGCAACCTTTCTCTTCCTGCTCCTCGCCCATCTCGCTGACGGACGGGGCCAGCAAACAGTTGGTAATTTTCACCACCGGGACATCCAGCCACGGCAGGGTAAAGCCCATTAGCGGCCCGCCCATGATCACCATCTGCTCCGCGCTCGGGCAGAACCCGGCCTGGTCCAGCAGGTGACGAACTGGTGTGCCCAGACGCGCCCAGACGTTGCCAGGGCGGCTGACGGCTTCACCGGTGAGGGTAACGACGCGCTCAGTGAGCGGCTCGCCGTCAACGACCGCACGTTTCACTGCATAGGCGGTGCCGACGTTCTGCATGAGCACGCCGATGTCAGAGGAGCGACCGCCGTGTGGAACCTGCTTGCCGGTTAAAATTTGGGTCAGCTGCTTCGCGCCACCGGAGGGGTATTTCGTCGGGATCACCCGCAGGCTGATATCATGACTCCCCGCCAACACCGCACGTAGCATTGAGATCGCCTGCGGCTTGTTGTCTTCAATACCGATCAGCACTTCCTTCGGCTGTAAAACATGGGCGAGGATGCGAATACCTTCAACAATTTGCGCTGCACAGTCCTGCATCAGACGATCGTCGGCAGTGATGTAAGGTTCACATTCGGCGGCGTTAATAATCAGGGTCTGAATCTTGTCGCCGCCGCCCTGCAATTTGTTGCCGGTGGGGAAGCCTGCGCCGCCCAGTCCGGCGACGCCAGACTGGTGGATACGGGCGATCAGCTCTTCGCGGCTGCGGCTACGGTAGTCGCTCCAGCCGTCGCGTTCGATCCAGCGATCTTCACCATCAGCGTCAATCACCACACACAGCTCAGACAGGGCAGAAGGGTGGGCTACCGTGTGCGGAGCAATCGCCGTTACGGTACCGGACGTGGGGGCATGAACCGGCAGCATACGCCCGCGGCCAAAGGTCAGCGGCTGGCCGCGTAACACAGTGTCACCGACCTTCACGCACAGCTCACCCTCAGCACCGATATGCTGTTTAAGAGGGATAACAAAACGGTTAGCCAGCGGGATCTGGCGCAGCGGCGTACCGCTGGACTGGGTTTTCATTTCGGGAGGATGAATACCGCCGTCGAAATCCCAGATCTTCTCTTTTCTGAAGGCAGAAAATAACTTAAGCATGTTGTTCCACAGGAATAATGCGAACCGGAATGGTTTGAAGATCCCATTTCCAGCTGTCGGTCGTTGTCGCTACCGGGCGTAACTCAATGCACTGGGTCGGGCAGGGGGCAACGCAGAGGTTGCAGCCGGTACACAGATCCTCAATCACGGTATGCATGGCGCGCGTGGCGCCTACGATGGCATCTACCGGGCAGGCCTGAATGCATTTGGTACAGCCGATGCAGTTTGGTTCATCGATCACTGCCAGCATACGAACCGGCTCCTGCGCACTTTCGTCACCGTCAACCGGCTGCGGATCGACGTTCAGCAAGGTGGCAATCTTCAGCATCACCGCTTCGCCGCCAGGCGCACAGCGGTTAATTTTCTCTCCGCCGTTACCTACCGCCTCTGCGTACGGGCGACAGCCGGGATAGCCGCACTGCCCACACTGGCTTTGCGGCAGCAGCTCATCAATTTTCTCAACGATCGGATCGTCCTCAACCGCGAAGCGGCGCGAGGCGTAACCGAGAATGATGCCAAATAGCAGCCCCAGTACGCTGATGGCTGCGATGGCGATCCAGATTGCATTCATTACAACTTCACCAGACCACTAAAGCCCATAAAGGCCAGAGACATAAGACCGGCGGTAACCAGCGCGATGGCGTTACCGCGAAACGGTGCCGGGATATCGGCGGCGACCATGCGTTCGCGGATCGCCGCAAACAGGACCATCACCAGCGAGAAGCCGACCGCAGCCGAAAAGCCGTACAGCGCCGACTGCAGGAAATTGTGCCCAAGGTTAATGTTGAGCAGCGCCACGCCGAGCACCGCACAGTTAGTGGTGATCAGCGGCAGGAAGATGCCGAGCAAACGGTATAACGCCGGGCTTGTTTTGCGCACCACCATTTCGGTGAACTGCACCACCACCGCGATAACCAGAATAAAGGCCAGCGTGCGCAAATAGGTCAGGCCAAGGGGGAGCAGGATCCATGTGTCAATCCACCAGGCACAGATCGAGGCGAGGGTCATCACGAAAGTGGTTGCCAGCCCCATCCCCATTGCTGTTTCCAGCTTTTTGGACACGCCCATAAACGGGCACAGGCCAAGAAACTTCACAAGAACGAAGTTGTTTACCAGCACCGTGCCGACAAAAAGCAGTAAGTAATCGGTCATTTTTCAGCCTGAGATAAAAAAGCCCCCTATTATCGGACAAGCCGCGGCAGGCGACAACAGGTTAACTGTAAGGTTATTACGGGTTCACAAAGGTGTTCTTCACGCGTGCCGAACGCTTAAAGTAGGGCACAAACAGTGCAGTCACCAGCAGGGGGAAGAGTAACTGACGCACCGCCAGCGCATCGGAGACGGGCGAAAACGCGAAAGCTTTAATAGCCAGTAATACAGAAACCAGTAGCCAGATAATATAGTGTTTCGGCACAGCCCGACGGCGTTTAAAAAACGCAATGGTTAACCAAAGCGTGTAGTACCACATGGCAATCGCAAAGGCGAAAGAAATAAACCACATGACAATATTACTGGTATTTTGCGCGCCCAGCGTTTTTAACGCGTGCGGCGACGTTAACGCCGTAGAGTAAAGGACGAGTGCCAGCGAAGCGCTTAATAATGCCATTAGCAGCCAGGCAAGCGGAGCCAGTAACCAGCCGCCAATTTTTTCTCCAGCCGTTGTGGTCATGTTCTCTCCCGAAGTCAGCGTAACAGTGCAAACTGCAAATTTGCAGGGGCGAGAGTATATAACATTTCCCGGGAATGGCTACCCTCTTATAGCACGTAACGCCACACGGACTTAGGCACTTCGCCAATGTTGAACAAACGCCCGCCAGAGACCAGTTCAGCGCGGCGATGATCTGCGGCGCGGTACATGCTGATAATCTCCTGGTTATCGCTCAGACTGTAGTTCAGATGATCAAACAACTTTTCCAGACTTTCGAGAGAATTAATTTTGCGAAATTTTAATAAATAGTCCTGAACGGTCATATTAATAATTTTCCATATTAAGAAGGAGTGATACCAAAGAAGTAATTCGGTCGAATAGTAAACGGAACAAAAAAGGCGTAAACATTTGCCGAAGCGTAGCGGCAAAAATAAGAATTTTCTTTACATGGCAAAATCAGGCGTCGGTCGACGCCTGGCGATGAAGGTTAACGCTGTTCATGACGGCTGGCAATATGCAACTGACATCATATGTCACTATTTTTGAGCAGTGCATGCGGCTTGGCTTGATTGACACTATTGACCGGTTCCGGCGGCTGATAGTTGTCGATATGGCTGGCGATGCCCAGCAATATCACCGACACGCCCAACACAATCCATCCGGCTAACTCGATAATTCGATTAATGATTGTCGTCATGATTCGTTATTTTGTTTTATCCATAAATACAGTTTAAGAATTTTACAGCGCAGATTGCCGCCCGGCAAGCGCTTTGCAGTGTTGTTTTGCGATTGTAATCAGCTAGTTATAATTGTTAATCAGAAATTACTGATTGCATATATCGCCCCGAGGCGCAAAACCCAGTTTTAACCTATTGTGACCAGAGTAGAGATAGTGTGAAATATGTGTGTCAAAAGAAGAGAGGCGACGTCATGAACGACAAAATCCGTGTTGGATTAATAGGTTATGGTTATGCGAGTAAAACGTTTCATGCTCCGCTAATTGATGGCACGCCAGGGATGGAACTGGCGGCAATCTCCAGCAGCGATGCGAGTAAAGTGCATGCAGACTGGCCGACGGTGCCGGTAGTTTCCGAGCCGAAGCATCTGTTTAACGATCCCACTATTGATCTCATCGTCATCCCTACGCCCAATGACACTCACTTCCCACTGGCTAAAGCAGCCCTGGAAGCAGGGAAGCATGTGGTGGTGGACAAACCTTTTACCGTGACACTGTCACAGGCCCGGGAGCTGGACGCGCTGGCGAAAAGCCTCGGGAAATTGCTCTCCGTGTTTCATAACCGCCGTTGGGACAGCGATTTCCTGACCGTGAAAGCGTTGATCGCTGACGGGTCTCTCGGAGAAGTAGCCTTTTTTGAATCGCATTTTGATCGCTTCCGTCCGCAGGTACGCAACCGCTGGCGCGAGCAGGCGGGTCCGGGCAGCGGCATTTGGTACGATCTGGCCCCCCATCTGCTTGACCAGGCCGTTAACCTGTTCGGTCTACCGGTGAGTCTGAACGTCGATCTGGCCCAACTGCGCCCTGGCGCACAGGCCACGGACTACTTCCACGCTGTGCTGAGTTATCCGCAGCGTCGTGTGGTACTGCACGGCACCATGATGGCGGCGGCAGAATCGGCTCGCTATATCGTGCATGGCTCCCGCGGCAGCTACGTGAAGTTTGGCCTCGACCCGCAGGAAGATCGTCTGAAAAATGGCGAGCGTCTGCCGCAGGAAGACTGGGGGTACGACATGCGTGACGGCGTGTTGACCCGCGTTGAAGGCGAAGAGCGTGTAGAAGAGACCTGGCTGACGCTGCCGGGTAACTATCCGGCCTATTATGCTGGTATTCGCGATGCGCTGAACGGCGACGGTGAAAATCCTGTTCCGGCGAGCCAGGCGATTCAGATTATGGAGTTGATTGAGCTGGGGATTGAGTCTGCGAAACATCGCGCGACCTTGTGTCTCGCTTAAAAAAGTAAAGCCCGGCAGAGCCGGGCTTTTTCTTATCCGCGTGCGACCTTGTCGCGCAGCGCCTGCTTCTCCGCAGGGGTCAGGAAGGCCATCTCCAGCCCGTTGATCTGCGCCTGGCGGATCTGCTCCCGGCTCAGTCCAGCCAGCGAGGCGGCAACCGTATACTCGTGAATAATATCCACGCCCTGAACCGCCGGATCGTCGGTATTCAGCGAGGCCATCACCCCATGTTCCAGGAAGGTTTTCAGTGGATGCTGCGCCAGCGTCGCCACGGTGCTGGTCTGAATGTTGGAGGTCAGACAGGATTCAATCCCGATACGCTGCTCTGCCAGGAAGTCCATCAGGGCCGGGTCTTCAACCGCCTTCACCCCATGACCGATACGCTCGGCACCTAACTCGCGAATGGCCTGCCAGATGCTCTCCGGGCCTGCCGCTTCACCGGCATGCACGGTGATGTGCCAGCCAGCATCGCGGGCGCGGTTAAAGTGAGAGAGGAACAGGCTGCCCGGGAAGCCCAGCTCGTCACCCGCCAGATCCACAGCGGTGATATGGTCGCGGTGCGCCAGCAGCGCCTCAAGCTCCTGCAGGCAGGCGTCTTCCCCGAAGGTGCGGCTCATGATGCCAATCAGACGGGCCTCGACGTTGAAGGTCTTGCAGCCCTCACGCACGCCAGCAATCACCGCTTCAACCACGCCTGCCACCGGCAGTTTATGGGTCATCGCCATGTAGCCCGGCGAGAAGCGCAGTTCGACATAGTGCAAACCGTTGCGCGCGGCATCTTCGATATTTTCAAAAGCGACGCGACGACAGGCGTCCAGCGAGGCCAGAACTTTTACCCCCCAGTCGAGCTTGCTCAGGAAACTGACCAGATCCGGCTCGTTTTCCGTAACCTGCACATGTGGGATCAACGTCTCAAGGGTTTGTGCGGGCAGGGTTAAATTATACTGACGGCCCAGGTCAAGGATGGTCTGGGCGCGGATGTTACCATCAAGGTGGCGATGAACGTCAGTTAACGGGAGGGTGGTATCAATCATGGTCGCACTCTTTATTAGTAGAAGTGCGGGCTATTATAAAAACAAAAAGAGAGAAAAAGCTATTTGCGCAAGGGATTATTCCGTTGCGCAAACGAATTATTGCAAAGTACGGATCCCGGCAATCAGGCGCTCGACACCCTGCTCAAGCTTACTGCGTTGGCAGCCAGCGTTAAGACGGACAAAGCCTTTGCCTTCATCCCCGTAGGTATAACCCGGCATGATTGCCACTTTTTGCTGCTCGATCAGCACCTTCTGCAGTGCCTTGTCATCGATCCCGAGCGGGCGAAGATCGATCCATGCCAGATAGGTCGCCTGCGGCGGCTGCCAGTTTAACGTCGGGAAAGCGGCATTCAGCGTGTCGGCCACGTACTGCAAATTCGCCTCCAGATAAGCGCGCAGCGCATCCAGCCATGCTTCGCCCTGCTGATACGCCGCAATATGCGCCACCAGCGCCAGCACCGACGGCGAGGACAGCCCATCACGGCCTTTCAGCGCCTGCAGATAGGCCATGCGACTGGCCTCATCGCCAATCAGGCCGTATGCGCCGGTAAGGGCGGGAATGTTGAAGCTCTTGGAGCCAGAGGTTAGCAGCGCCCATTTACCCTGAGCGACTTCGCACCAGGGGGTATGCCGATGCTCGCCCCACACCATATCCATGTGGATTTCATCACTGATCACCGCCACGCCATGTCGCGCGCAGAGGTCAGCCATAGTGGTTAACTCGTCGCGTGTCCAGACCTTGCCGGTCGGATTATGCGGGCTACAGAGCAACAGGATTTTGTTTTGCGGCTGGGCCAGCACCGCTTCCAGTTCGGCCATATCGCACTGCCAGCCCGCCACCGAGTGTTGCAGGCCGACAGAGACAACCTGTCGGTTATTACCCGCAATGGCGTTATAAAACGCGTCGTAAGCGGGGGTATGGATCACCACGCCGTCACCGGCGTCCGACCACTGGCGAATCAACTCTGACACCATATAGATCACCGAGGGGCCATAGACGATGGCACGGGTGTCGATGGTGCTGTGAAAACGCTGGTGGAACCAGTGGGCCACAGCGGCCAGGAATTCGTCGTTTTTCCAGCGGCTGTAGCCAAATACCCCGTGGCCGATGCGCGTTTGCAGGGCGTCGATGATGCAAGGGGCGGTGGCAAAATCCATATCCGAGATGGTAAAAGGCAGCAGATCGGCGGCACCAAAACGGTCGGCAATATAGTCCCACTGGGTGCACCATGTACCGTGACGATCCACGACGGTAGCAAAATCAAACATGTCGTTGGTCCTTAAAATAAAACCCCCTCATGGCGAGGGGGTGAGGCATCAGGCTTCTACTGTTCGCATCAGGGTCGCCAGTTCGTCTTTGACTGATTGCACCTGCGGGCCGATAACCACCTGCAAATTATGCTGGTTTAACTGTACCACGCCGATAGCGCGGTTAGCCTTCAGGGCGTTGGTATCTACTTTAGACATATCTGCCACCGACAGACGCAGGCGGGTGATGCAGTTATCCAGCGAGGTAATGTTATCCGCACCGCCCAGCGCCGCCAGAATGGCAGGGGTGTTATAGCCGGATTTGCCAATCGTACCCGCAACCGCCTGTTCAACGCTGGTGGCCGCATCGGTATCACGACCCGGCGTTTTCAGGTTAAAGCGGGTGATGGCGAAGCGGAAGATACCGTAGTACACCGCGAACCAGATCGCTGCCACTACGGGCACCAGATACCATTTGGTCGACAGGCCATGCAGGATGCCGAACACCACAAAGTCGATCACGTTGCCGTCGGTATTGCCGATAGTCACACCCAGCACCGCCATCACGGTAAAGCCCAGACCGGTCAGCACAGCGTGGATGAGGTACAGCACCGGGGCAACGAACAGGAACAGGAATTCAATCGGTTCGGTGGTTCCGCCCACCACGCAGGCGATCACACCGGAGATCAGCAGGCCTTTAATTTTGTGACGGTTTTCTGGGCGAGCACAGTGGTACATCGCCAGGGCTGCGCCCGGCAGGCCACCGAGGAAGGCTGGCATTTTACCCTGGGACAGGAAGCGAGTGGCGCTCTCTGAGAAACCGTGGGTGGTCGGGCAGCTCAGCTGCGCCTGGAAGATGGTCAGCGCGCCGCTCACATCGTGACCGCACACCTCCATCGTACCGCCCGCTTCCGTGAAACGGATCAGGGCGACAAGAATATGCTGAAGTCCAAACGGCAGCAGCAGACGTTCACCGGTACCGAAGATCATCGGTCCAAAATCACCGGCACCGTTAATGATGCGGCCAATGCCGGTAATGCCCATGGCAAAGACAGGCCAAATCAGCGGGATCACAAGGCCAAACAGACCCATCACCACAAGGGTGATAATGGGTACAAAACGGGTGCCACCAAAGAATGCCAGCGCGTCCGGCAGGCGGATATTGTGAAAACGCTCGTGCAGCATCCAGATGATCACACCCGCGATCACTGCGCCGAGAATCCCGGTATCAATAGACTGAATACCAATCACGCTCTGTATGTTGTTGGCCTTGAGTACTGCCGCATCGGTGGTCGGCAGGATGCCTTTGGCAGTGAGCCAAAAGTTGACCGCCAGGTTCATCACCGCATAGCCAACGAAACCGGCAAATGCCGCTACACCTTTGTTTTCCCGCGCCAGTCCCAGCGGGATAGCGATACAGAACATCACCGGCAGGAAGCTAAAGGCAAAGGAGCCGACCTTGCTCATCCAGATGAATCATGATTGAAGTGATATTGATATGTTAAATCAGATACTTAAGGTTATGCGGTTTTTCTATGGGGCATCAGTGGGGCATTTTGAGTAAATGATGCGTTCAAAATGCCCACCTGGTCATGGTTATTCTCGGTCATCCATTTACCGTAAACCGTGAATAGCATTTGCGCTGACGAATGGCCCATCTGGTGCGCAACGAAATTTGGGTTCGCTCCGGCGACCAGTGCCCAGCACGCATATGTGTTTCTGGTTTCATAAGACCGTCTTTGCCGGACGCCTGCACGACGCAGGGCAGTGCGCCATGCTGAATTAATGGATCCGGGAACGTAGCACATCGTCTTCTTACCGTTCATTGAAGTAATGGACGGGGAGAATATAAAGGTGCATTCATCGGTTCTCTTTTTTTTGTATTCCCTTAGGCTGACGCTTACCTTGTGGGATGCCATCATTCTCGTCAGTGGCATTTGCGCTTTGATGGCATCAATTGCTGGCTGGGTCAGCTGTATGGTTCGAATCCCGGCGTTGGTTTTTGGCAGGGTAAAGTTACCCTTCAGGGAATAGTTCCGTGACACCGTAACAGTCCAGTTAACAGTATCTACATCCTCCCAGGCTAACGCGCTTAGTTCGCCATGCCTGACGCCTGTATTTACCGCAAAGATAACCATATTCTGAAACTGTAGCGTTGGGCAGGCCGCAACCACTCGCTGATACTCGCCAGAAGTAAGAGGATCTGGAACAGGCCTTTCTTTTGCGAGCGGGGTGATACCTGCCATCAGATCGGTTTTCAGGTAGCCACTTTTGAAAGCAAAGCCCAGCATCCCGCCAAGACATGCCATATAGCTATTGACTGTAGGAACGCTTCTTCCTTTTTTTGGTGGATGATTTAGGCCATGCCTTGTCTTCTGCCAGCCGTTCAGTAGCTCCTTCCTGGCACTAAGGATATCTTCAGTGTTCAGGCTGCCGATGTACCTGTGCTCACCAATTGTTTCGATAGTGGTTGTGAGGTGGCAATCGTAACGCCTCAACGTCCCGAGACTAAGCTCCATCTCCTTCAGCCCAAGCCATTTCGATTTCAGTTCAAGTAGTGAGATTTGCTTTCTGACGGTACTGAATTTCTCTGAGTTCGATGAATCCGGGAATTGTGAGGCATAATTGAATGTGCCTGTCTTTATCGCAAAGCAGACCGAAGCCCGAAGCTCACCTGCCATTTTCCTGTTTTTCGGCGTGTCAGGAACGCCGAGATTTTCCCTGACACGCTTCCCCTGATATATGAACCATATGCGTAACGATTCTCCATGAACCTCTACGCCTGTTGGGTATGCTGCCATAATCATTCCTCGTTTGATGTGCCAAAGGACATTTAAGCAGATATTCTCCGGCGTTTCGCTGGGCTTTGGTGCTCGATCCAGTGGTTTATCTCATCGCGGTTATACATTATTGGGCTGTTTTGCTTGGGTGCCATATCAGGGGAAACATGACGATAATGCTTTCCCTCCATCCAGGTTGACCGGCGGGCATGCTGAATCATGTGCTTTGTCATGCCGGTTGTCGCAGTTAAAAGTTCCTCTGTGACCCATTTATTCGGTACCAGCTGAATAATGTCGCTCATGGTTTTCTCCAGGCAAAAGAATCCCGGCGCGATGGCCGGGGAAAGGGGGATAACGTGGCAGTGCATTCGCACCCAATAGCCAGCTCATAACTGGCTATCAGTTGCGTCATTCGAATCTGATTGTTCGGCGAGGCTCGTCATCACCCCTCAGCTTTTGAATCAGTTTGTATGCATCTGGCGCGCGCCATCTTTCACCAACGCATTCACGGTTCATTACCTCCACCAGTGCGTCCCACTGCTCAATGATCCCCTTGAAGGTTGGCACTCGTTTGGCGATGGCCGGGAAGTGATCGCGAATCTCCGGGATGGCTTCCAGCAACTTCATGCAGCGCAACATATCGGATGGGTCGTGCGGCGCGCCGAAATGGCTCCCGTAAAATGGCTTATCCAAACCCAAAGCAATGGACGCCATCGTTGCACTACTCACACCGACATTGCCTGTCGCCTGCCATTGCAAAACCTTCATTGCCAAATCTGACATAATCTCTCCTCATGCCGCACGCATAGCGCGCAGGTGCTTAATGTGCTCGCTCGTCTCCATTTCGGCGCGAATCAGCTCCGCCTCCCGGTGGTCGAGTGGCTCGAAATCGTTAATAAATCGGTCGATTGACGCTGTGTTGATCCGCCCCTGTCGCCAGTAGCGGACCACTTCTGATGTGGTGGAATGAATAATTACAAGCCAGTTATGCTGGTCAGCGAATATCTGGCCGCGCTGGATTAGCTTGAACATTGGCTGACTCCTGCATCATCAGGAAGACGGTCATGGCGGCGCGAAGGGGGTTTTGGTTTGAAGCATAAATTGGCGGCTCCTCATCTGAGTACCATCCAACGCAGTTACTGGTTGCCATTGGCGATGATGGATTGTCGAGAACTAAAGAGATATTGTTCTCAACGATAATCGGCCATGCGTCAGCCGGGTTGTTGCAGGGGTCAAACTTCGCATAGACCTCTTCGCGCTCGACATGCTCCCCGAACTCAACGGTGTTGATCTGGTGTAGCAGCTCAATTGCAGATCCATCCCCGCCGCGATAGGCTTGATTGCCATCAGAAATCGCATCTATTACCAAGCCATTTATTTCTTGGTCACTCAGCTTGCTGTAATCCATCACCATCCCCTCACTTTTCTACGAGCTTCAAAGTCTTCCTCACGCTTACTCTTTGCCGCTTGGTAGGCACTAGATGCTTCTTCCTCTGTATCAAAGTCCCCAAGATAGGTGGCCTTACCATCAGTCGTGATAGATGCCACCCAGCGACCTGATGGCCTGCGAAACACTCCAATGTATTTAGATGCACTTCCTTTGCACTTTCTTCGATTGGATTGCTGTTCGGAAGAGGTCGACCATCGGCAATTTTCTGGGGAATATCCAAGGGAGTTATTTATGCGATCAAGCGTTGCGCCTTCAGGGCGGACTCCCATGTCGGCATAGAAGTCAGAGAAATTATGCCAGCGTTCACAAACTGTAATTCCTCTGCCACCGTAATCATGGTATCTATCATTTTTGGTGTTTTCGCAGCGCTGCAGCATAGAATCCCAACAGTTGTACTCTCTGGAACCGTGCTTGCCATGCGTAGTATTTGCCTTTAACACAGCCTCCCGCTGCAAGCATCCACAAGACTGAACCCCTTCATTCTTTACTCTACTTAAGCGAATATCCTTCTTTGTTCCGCACTCACATTCGAATCGACCGCGCCTGTGAACCTTGTTGCTGGGTAGTTCCTCAATAAATGTGAGCCTGCCAAATTTATCACCCGGAGAAAAATCAGCACTCATACAGCCCTCCGCACGTGTTTGGATTTCTTTTCAGCATCCTCTGCACAATAGAAACACAGCTCGACTCCTGGTATCGCCTTCCTTCTCTCATCTGGAATGCTTGTTCCGCACTCAGCACAGTGCGTTGCCGATACCGCATCACGGTTAATCCGGTGAGCACTCAACGCAGCTTCACGCTGCAACTCTTCGACGGCTGATGCGTCGTCTGCGAAATCTGCCATGGTCAGTGCTCCTTAAACTGGCCGTTGATGCGGCCGATCGTGTAGACGAACAATAAAAAAGGGACGCCAAGTCCCTTTATCTTCTCGAAGTGCTTAGCCAGTAGTGGCCTGCTGACAGCGTCGAATTTCGGCTTTGGCTTCTTCGCCAGTGCAGCCTTCAACTCGTCGTTGCAGCGCTTTGCAGTCGAAAGCAGCACATTTTCCTGCTCTACGGTCATTCGCTTCATGCCGCCTCCCGCCGGGCGAGAAGTTTCGCACCGAAAGTCATTAATACGTCGCGCTCAACTGTCGTGAACTCGCAATGCGTCCGCGGGAATGGACGCCAGATGATGAGCATCGACCCTTTATTGTTCCCTGACGTCGGTTTACCGGTGACCGGGTTGATGAATGCCAGCCGCCCGGCGGTGATGAAGCGCACCTCGCTTGCTGTCTCGATAGCCTCACGAAACCATCCAACGGACGTATCAGCCGGTACCAGCATGACCGTGCCGATCTGGTTCTTGCTCTCCGCTGCGGCTTTCTTCACGAATGGCGTGATGTCGCTATAAGGTGGGTTGAGCCAGGCATAGCCGGGAATGGTGAGATAATCGGCCCACGGCGTTTCCAGCGTGTTCTGCTCGGCTGTGATGAATTTGCGGCACAGCGTGTTGTGAGGTGCTGCAGCGGCGTCCAGTTGAAAGCAGAATTCAGCATCCAGTGCAGCGAACAGTGCAGGTGGGGTGCGCCATAAATCACGTTGATCTGCTGGCGTATTACTTCCGGTGTAATCGGTCATGCCGCCTCCCGCTTATTATTGAGTTCTTCGGCCAGTCGCTGGGCCTTTAACGGATTCTGAATAACCATGCCGCCCGGCAGCATCCACCCGCGACGTAAATTCGAATAGACGAGCGTCACCGATCCCACGCTGATGTTGTCGTGTGCATTTTTCATATATCACCGGGTTTACTTGATGATGAGAGAGGGTTTGCCAATCTTGATGCGCGCGCCGGGGATATCGATTCCGGCGTCGAGTTTATGCTTGATGGCTAACTTATCCGCCTTGATGGTGGTTTCGTACTCGACATATTCAGCGGGCAGGGCGGCGGCGTCGGTAATCTCAACTGACTTGGATGGGGCCCTGACGGTTACCTGGTGTATGCCGGCTTTTATGGAAGTCTTGCCAGCAGTATCGAGAGAACGGGCAACATACTCCTTCATGCTAACCACTCGGTTCTCTGCAGCCTTTGCACGTTCAGCCAGTTTGCGGGACTCTTCTTTTAGCGTCTCCGCATAGGCCTGCTCGTTTTTGCAGGCCGCCAGGATCTGCTCCACTTTCGCTTCAAGCTCCCACTCGATGCCGTCCAGTGTGTCAGCAATCATCTCCGGGTCCATATCGGAGTCAGTCAGCTTGGCGAAGTCATTGGCTATTTTGTAGAGGGCGGTCATTATGCCACCTCCTCAAACTTCATTTTGCACTCGCTGTAAATGGCCTGAACGTTCTGCTGCAACTTCATTCCAGCCGTCATTTTGTAGGCCGCCTGGAAGTGCAATTTCAGATCGTGCATGGTTTCAGCGCGCTCCATCTCATCGCACAGCGCCGATACCTTGTCGTGAAGCTCCTGCTTTCTTTGCTCTTCTGACAGGATTACCTCACTATCAGGCGTGTGGGGCATCACCGGCTCCTGGTGGATCCCCTCATCTTCATTGATGACGTGAATAGCGTTATCCAGACGCTCAGCGCGGGGCCAGTATTTGCTGGCGCGTTTAACGATGGTCTTACGCGCCATCTCCTCCCAGAAGTTCTTCCATGGTCCGTTCTTGGCCTTACTGGTAGCTTCTGTCGCCTTGATCTCTGCCAGGCTCATTTCTTCCGTCAGGTAATCACCATCAGGAGTTTTCACCGTGCAGTAGCCGCCAACCACCGCGCCGCGGTCACCGAAGGCGTTATATTTGTGAGTTGGCGCAGTATCGAGGCCGTTCGACTCGTAGGTGTCGTTTGAGTAGACCAGCTTGCACTGGCCCCACTTAATGGACCCGGTAGCCTGGGCGAGGTGGAGCAGGCCCATATAACTGATATCAAGACACACCATGCCGTCGCGCGGCACCAGGTACGCCAGCTTGCTCGCCGGGTTCAGCGTGATGCCGATGGCGGCCACGTTGATGATCGCGTTCTGCGCGCTGGCCGGGTTGCTGATTGCCGTTGTAGCCAGCCTGTCGTTTCGCTGAAAAGCCTGAATTGCGAACTGGCTTTCTTTCGCCCACGTTACGGACTGATCTGTGACCGCCCCGGCAAAGAGCGGCTCCTGCTGTTTAACGAACTCAACGATGCTGAAGCTCATTATTTACTCCTGATAATCTGGTTTCAGAACGGGCAGCCGGTGCGGTGCTCCCAATCGTGCTCTGCCTGGGTATAGGCCACTGCCGAAACGAAGTCGTTGTATGCCTCGGCAGCTTTATCGCTGCGAAGTCCTTCGTATGGGCTGGAGTCGATCGGCACGGAGAAGTGGAAGAGGCCAGATGGCTCTTTTGGCATCATTTCGATGATTTCCTTCGCCCGGTCATCGATCCACTTCTCTTTCTCGTCGGTTAACTGCTGCTCGACCCAGCGACGATCCTCTATGTGGTCGTATGCGCGATATGCGGCCATGGGTTACTCCTTAAATATGGCGGGGGTTTAGTGCTGAATTGGTTGGCCGGTGCCGTCGAGCAGAACGTCGATCACACGATCGTTAACACGGATGATTTCTGCGTCGGTGTGCAGATACACCCATTTGCGTTCGTGGATGACAGCTGACACGCGGTAGGTGCGGCCTTCATGCAGCGCCATCATGCCAGGCTCGATACACTGGCGAATGATAGGGGTGGTGCCATAGTGAGTGCCGATCATGACTTCCCCTCCACCTGTTCAAGCAGCCCGGCCAGCGCCATCTGCTGACGGTTCATGGTGAGTGACTCGCGCGGCTTATCGACCGATGATAGCTTCCACTCGTTATCGCTTAACTTCGATGCGGTGTACTGCTTGCCGTTGTGGGTGACTGTCATGAGGCCTCCCGGTCTGATTTCTTCACATCGAGCAAGCCAATGTCATACGCCTGCTTGGCTTCTTTGTGATTAACCAACTGGCCGTTGACCGTGTTGGCGACATCGCTAACCGGGCTGCCTGGCTGGAACCAGCCAGTTTCTTTTTCCCGTGCAGTCAGCTCGCGCTTATCGAGGCTACTAATTTCAGATGCCCCACACTGAGGGCAGTAGTAAGGACCACACTGAACCATGCCGATCCCTACGTCGCAGTGGTCTGCTTCGCAACTGTCGAATCCGCAATAAGGGCAAATGGCAAGGTCGGGATGGTATACGTCCCGATGATTGGTGCTGTATTGATGCTTTCCGATTCCGGTACTCATAATCATCTCCGCGCTTAAGCCGCGCCGCTGAACGTTAAAAAACCCCTGCGCATATAGCGTATTTATTCCCGGTGGCGGTGGATGGCCGCCGTCTCATAACTGAGTCGCCTACTTGAAGCCACTGAGGTATGAAAAAAGCCGCTGGTTAGGCGGCTTTGCGATGGTTGGTGCCGGGATGTTTAGCCACGCCCGGCGCGTGGTTTCCTGCTATTCCCCAACAGCAAGAATTCGGTTAATCTTTATTCTCCCCAACAGAAGGAAGGACATTTTCATGCAGGAAAATCAAACTCTCAAAGTTGCGTGTCCTGATTGCGGTAGCGAACTCCTCAAGCGGCCCGATGATTTTGATTTTGAGAATAATTTCGTCGATGTCACTTGCGCTGATTGTGGTCGCGAAATCAGTAAAAGCGATGTTATCGATCAAGCTACGGACACGGTTAAAAGCCAGATCAATGACATGCTCAGGAACTCCTTGAAAGGAACTGGTTGGAAGTTCAAGTAATTTCAGCAGATCTCTTACCTGATTAAACATCTCACTGGCGTCGACTTTAAGCAGTAGCGGCGCCCCATTTTCCTGCTTCATACCCTCACCCCTTTGTTTATTCACCGCAGGCCACTCGGAAATGACCTCTGGTGGATGCCACTACCCGGAGTGGCCACGCTCATGCCCTTGAGGTGCTGTCGCCCTATGGCCGCCCATAACCAGTTCAGGATTGGCTGTCCCGATGCTTCCCCGGCGCTACTTTTTGAATTAACCCTAACCAGATGCGAAGCTGGCTCACGACGAGAGACTCGGGCGCAGGTTATGCCCCTGCGATTGCCGCCTTTCGGCTGCTGCGGTCAATCCGCTTTACTGCTTCATCGGAATTTCTCCTATTGGTTGGATCAGCTCCAACTCACTGCCAGTGTTGCCCATTCTCACGCCGTTCTCGCTCTCGCGCGGGGATAACCTCACACCGGCCGGATCGCACCCGGTGCTACGCCACGTTTTCGTGTAGGGGTCTAAACAGGTCATTGACGCTGTAAAACTCTGCATATTGTTAAAGAGCATCGAATCGGTAGTGGTGCGCCGTTCTTCTTGGGGTAGATATTGTACCAATAGTTCATGTAAGTAAAGTACCAAAAGTACATATTTGGGGTGTAAGCAGTTCATTTTCAGTCATATTATTGATTCAAAAGGAAATTTAGTTTTTACGACATTGTTTTGATGCGCTAATGTGTGTGCTTGGTTGAAAAATGTACTTAAACTACATGATATGCTTCACAAGATATCGGTGGAGGTGGGTATGCAGATAGACGAAGAGCGTTTGGACATGATTGTTCGGGCAATAGGCGCGGCAGTCGTGCAGATTATTGCTGACGGCAATGAGCTCAGCCGGAGTGCCCTGATAGATCAGCTGGAACGTAACCGGCGTGAAACCGGTAATGTGATAGGGAAGGGCGTGAACAGGGATGCGGCGGAGCTGGTGCGGAAGGGGCAATAAAAAAGCCCGCACGGGCGGGCAGGTAGTGTTGCGATAGTTATTATTATCAGCTTCAGGCTGGATAGTTATCGGCAGAATGGCGGATAGCTTTATGGGTGGGCAATAAAAAACCCGGCGCGGTGGCCGGGTTATTCTCATGGGGCAGATATTGACGAGGCATTACCTTGTTCAATCACGCCAGCTCTAACTTTATAGCTGCCTAAAATCTTCACGGTCTTATTGTCTTTCATTGCATCAAAAAGCAAGGCTATTTCGTCTTTATCGTCGATAAAGGAAGTGTCAACAGAGACAGGAAATGTGGACTCCCCTGTAGGCTCGCGGCAGCTAATTGTAATTTTATCGGCTGAACGTTTAATTCCATCGATTACTAACTCAAGGTTGTGTTCTTCGGTTTTTGCTTTTTCGATAGGATTCTTGATTAGCTCGTGGATTTCTTTGTTAGACAGTTCAACGGTGCTTGCGCCTGATATGACAATTTTGTCAGCATCAGATGCGCCTTTTAATATCCCTGTATACGCTTTTGCGGTATGCTCCTGAATCCCTTCGGCGCGCTCTACGGCATCCACGCCTGCTTTAGCTCTAATCGCCTCAAGCATTCCGTCCCTCAGGATAGTCATGCGCTCGTTTTCTGATTTAATCTTGACTTCTTCAAGCTTGGTTTCTTCTTGCTTCACTTCTACTTCGGCTTTTTTCTCTAAGTATGACGTGCCAACCCACGCACCGCCTATAACGGTGACAGCAAACAAGAGACATAATGTTTTTTGGCCAGGGCTCATGCCGTGCGTTACCTTCTCAAATGCTTTACCGAATGCTTCAAAAAGATCAGTTAATGCAGCAAGTATATCAGTACAGCCTTCATCAATGGTAAAGATGATCTCTGCTTCTTCTTTATCTTTACCGGTTAACCTTTGAAGGTTGTCAGTTTTATATTTTATTAGTGTGAAAACTTTATAAATTTCAGTTTGGAATTCGCATAAACCCTGAGCGAGAGCAGAGGGAAGCGTTCCGTTGTAGCGAGATGGGTCACCATAAATCTTAAAATTCACACTGTTGAAGAGGTCGAACTTGATCCTTTCGATAGGTATCTCTTCGCCACCATCTAATCTTGCGAACAAAGATTCAATGTCATCCAGACTTGAAACCTCAATAACCTCTTTCATGTCAACCATTTAGCATGACCTTGCAAATTAAAGTAGTGATTGAAAAAATTGGATACCTACCAACTATGCCGACTAGAACACCTTGCCGATCACGCGAATCGCTTATAAGCCTGCGACTGACAAAGCAGCACTTTGCCCATGATGTGCAGGCGATCTTCTTCAGCCTCGTCGATATACCACGCGTTATAGTTTGGGTTGTCAGAGAGCACCGCAAGGCGGTCTTTTTCCATCTGTAGGCGTTTAATGTGTAGTGTTCTGCCGAAGACAAAAACATATACCCCGTCGCCATGGAATCTGTTAACAGAGACATCAACAAAAATCTGATCGCCAGGCTCAATGGTGCCTTCCATGCTGTCTCCAGTCACGGTGATCATCTTTACGTTCTCAGCTGGGCGCCCGCCAAAAATAGACTTGGCATGTTCCGACGCATATTCAATGAGATGCACGGTTTCCACCACCTCTGAATCGGTATAAACCCCAGGACCTGCGCTTGCCTGTACATCCAGAACGGCCACTCGATAACCTTTCCTAACTGGCGCGGCTGTAGGTGCCCGCGCGAAATCATCATCATCTCCATCACCGAGCAACCAACCTGGCACTACATCAAGCATAGTCGCCAGTTCAGCCAGCTTTCCTCTTCTCGGGATTGACTCGGCGTTGAACCATTTACTAACTGCTTTGGCTGTGACTTTTTGCGCCGAGGCTATAGCAGCCTGACGTCCGTGTTTTTCCATGCCCGCTCTGTCACAGGCCAGTGCTAGCCGGTGGGCAAAGATTTGTCGCACTTTTTCTTCTTGAACCATAGGTTCAATCATAATACCGCTTGCGTGAACTATCAGTTCCGTCATAATATGTACTTACGGTTCATTAATAAGGTTGTTTTATGCAAATCACAACGCTCGGAGATGTCATCAGGACGGTTCGTGTATCCGTCGTAGCCAAAGCATGCGATCGCACCCCAAGGGCGATTTACAAATGGATTGCTCGTGGCGCTTTACCGCGTACCGACTTTACCGACGAGACAGACTACGCAGGGAAGATTGCTGCGGCCTCTGGCGGTAAGTACTCCGCTGAAGAGATCCGGAACATCAGCAAGCCGCAGTAAGTATGCACCATCGTTCTTTAACAATCTGGAACCCATTTTTACCGGCTGAGTAATCAGCCACGAATATTCACTTAACTAAAGGGAGTACAGATGCAAACACTTACTTATCAAAATCATATCGGATTTTCTCCGGGCGTGATGATAAATCGCGCTCAACAAAAACAGGAAGATAACCATGATGCGATCCGCAACGCGATCCGCTCATGGGCAGCTTCTCAGGGTCAGGACGTAGTGACGATGCTGATCGTCAATGAGTACCGGGAGCAGGGCGGGGTGGATATCACTTTCCCGAAGGATGTAAGCCGTCAGCGCCAGAAGCTGTTCCGCTTCCTCGATAACCGGTTCGACTCCGAGCAGTACCGCGAGAACGTTCGCCAGCTGACACCGGCAATCATGGCCGTTCTGCCGATTGAGTACCGCACAAAGCTGGTTGGCGCTGACTGCAAGCTGGTCAGGCTGGCAGAAGCCGAGAAGGAAGTATCGGAAGCGAAGCAGGCCGTCATGCTGGACGCACCAGAGCATCAGAAGCTGAAAGAGGTAAGCGAGGGTATAGCAGCACTGTTCAGGCTCATGCCGGACCAGATAGGCCCGCTGATGACGATGGTCACTTCAATGCTTGGAGTTATGTGATGGGTACTACCAAAAAAGCGAAAGCCCTTGAAGCGGTCACTTCAAAGGCCTTCCAAACACTGTGTTACGTCGGGTAACGGGAGCAAGTATGTCAAATATAGCCAGAGTATTCAACTTCCCTGCTCATGAGCCGGGAGCCTTCAGGAGCAACAGAATGGAGAACAAAAAGTTCGGTCATTTCTCTCTGTTCAGAAGCCTTCTGCAAACTGATTGGGCAAAAGACACTGCGAAAATGGCCCTCTGGGTTCGCCTTCTTGGTGAAGCCTCCTATCGCTTGAGAACTGTCGAATTCGCAGGGAAGCAATGGGAGCTATCCACCGGTCAGCTCGTCACTACCGCGGCGATTCTTGCACGAAAACTTCGCGATCAGGATGGCAAGGAAAAGAGTCCACAGGCAGTAACAAGGATGCTCAATTTCTTCATGCGAGAAGGGATGATCAGCACCGAGGGGAACAGGTTCGGCACCGTGATAACCATCACAAATTACACCGAATATCAGGTGATTTTACCCGATGAACCTTCCGATGAACCATCCGACAAAGGCAAGCCCAGTAATGGCGCGGCTTTGAGGCTGGTAGGCGATGAACCATCCGAAGAACTACCCGATGAACAGAACAAGAAGGTATTAAACAAGAATATAAATAATAAAACCCTTACGTCCGAGAATTCTGACGAATCCTCTGACAAGCCCGCGAAGAAATCACCTGTTCTGAAACCTGATGCTGCGATCCAGAGCGGCGGTAAGTGGGGAACCTCTGAAGACCTCCGCTGCGCCGAGTGGCTGTTCAGTGAAGTCCAGCGCATCGCCCCATCTGCAAAGCAACCTGCCTGGGCGGGATGGGCTAACGATATTCGCCTGATGCGCGAGAGAGATGGCCGGACGCACAAAGAAATCGCTCAGCTGTTCAAGTGGGCCTGCAACGACAGCTTCTGGCAGGGCAACGTGTTATGCCCGTCAACGCTGCGTGACAAGTGGACTCAGCTGGATATCAAGCGCAACAAGCAGTCGGCGGCACCGGCCTCTGGTAAGCCAAAAATCGACATGAACAACACTGACTGGATACACGGGGTGGACCTATGAAAAGCCTTGCCGAGCAGATGCACAATTTCGATCGGGAGCAGATGCGCCGCGTAGCGCACAACCTGCCAGAGCAGTACGAAGACAAAGCGCCGGTTGAGCGGGTGGCTCAGGTCATCAATGGCGTGTTTACCCAGCTAACGGCCACATTCCCGGCGGCTGTCGCAAATCGCAGCCAGGAAGACATGAACGAACTGCGCCGCCAGTGGGTGATGGCATTCCGTGAGAACGGTATCAGCACGATGGAGCAGGTTGCCGCCGGGATGCGCGTTGCCCGCCGACAGGAGAAGCCTTTCCTGCCATCGCCAGGACAGTTCATCGCCTGGTGCAAATCGGAGATGGCAAGCGTCGCCGGACTCCCAACTGCTGACGAGCTGGTGAGCCAGGTCTATCAGTACTGCCGTGATCGGGGCCTGTACCCTGATGCTGAGTCATACCCGTGGGTGTCGAATGCTCAGTACTGGATGATCACCGGGCTGTACCAGAACATGCGAGCAAACGACCTGAGCGATGCCGAGCTGCGCCGCAGGGCTGCCGGTGAGCTGTCGCTCATGGCAAACCGGATAAACGCCGGGGAGGTGATTCCAGCGCCAACCAAGACACTCCCGATCTTGGGTGGGAAACCCCTGGGCAGATCGCAAAGCCTGGCCAGGCTGGCAGAGATTCGCGAAAAGCACGGGCTGAGGGGGCCGAAATCATGAGCATGACAATCCGAGAGCAGTTACTCGCGGCGATGCGCAACAACCCTGGAATCAATACCGTCATGCTGGCCTCAATGCTGGGCATGACCACCAAGAAGATATCCGGGCCGCTGAGCACACTGCTGGCTGATGACCTGATAGCTTTCGAGGGCAAACACGGTCAGCGCCTGTACAGCCTTACCAGTTACGGCATGCGCTACGCACCAGACACCATCCCCGAAATTACCCGCGGTAAATCTGCGTTAGTCCCGCGTACCGACAGCAATGTGATCTGCCAGGAGTGCCGCCAGAGCGAGGCCATGAAGCGCGTTCTGATGGTCTGGGGAAGGGCTCCAGCATGAACGCAGCCAACCCTCTTAACAACCTATTCAATCAGTACCTGGCAGCGGTCAGGGGCGGGAGAGCAGAAGTATGAGCGATAGATTCTACATGATGTGTACGCGGGAGACCGTGGGCAGTAATGCGTCATTCCACTGCCATAATGGCAATGGGTACAGCTCAAACCTCGATCGCGCTCACGTATACACCCTTGAAGAAGCCCAAAGAAGCTGGGAATTGGGTAGAGAGATTGATCAGCCAGTTTGCGCTGACAGCGTTGATGCCATGGCTGTCTGGCATGTCGATTGTCAGTACATCCCTACGGAAAGTGTTATTGAATCCGGCTGTGACGCCTACGTAGCCTACAAAAAGGGAAGTTGGAACGGTAACGATGTGTACTGGCTTCAGCATGGCGGGCTTCCAACTGACGATTTCAGCAAGGCTTTCGTTTTTGTATGCGCTAACACCGCGGAGCCTGGGATTGTATGGGTGCCTTTTCACAAAGCAGATGCAGTGAAGCGTCGCACATTCAGCATCAACGAATTCAATCGGCGCACCATGGTGCAGGCGGCAGGGCTGGTCATGCCTGATTGGCTGAAGAAGCAAAACCGAAAGAAAAAATCACGTAGCGGAAAGGTTCGCTGGAATTGCCCTTGCTGCGGAAAAATCAGCTGGCAGTTAAACCCATACGATTTTGATGGTTGTCGTGACATTGACTGTGAAGGATGGAGATCCCAATGAGCAACATCAACAAACAGGCGCTGCGTGAAGCGGCGGAGAAGGCGACGCCGGGTAATTGGTGGATTGATAGTCATGGGCAGGCCATGGTGTCGTTTATCGACAATGACGTGCTGGAGGTCTTTGCCACCGATAACAAGCGGGCTGCTGTTCGACATGAGGATACCGGCAATCTCTCCCGGTGGCGAAACGATAACGACGCCACATTCATCGCAACGGCAAACCCCGCCACCGTGCTGGCTCTGCTGGATGAGCTGGAAGCCGCACAGAGCTACGCAAAAGAACGCGACGAAGAGAATCAAGACCTGATGCTTACAGTTGGTCGGTTGCGGGTTGAGCGTGAAACGAGTGAGGCTGAGATGGACAATGCTCTCTGCGAGCTTCTGCCCGGAGTCCAATACATGGACCCGCCAGATGGTGGCAACGTTACGCCACTTGAGCAGGTGCGCCGGATGGTGGCTGATTATCGTGAGCGCATCGCTGAGTTGGAGGTGAGCCACAGCAACCTGCGCGAGGCAATGGCTGGCATTCATAACACAATCACAGATGGCGGGGCTTATACGCCCTTGGCGGCAATTATGAACGCCGCAAAGCTCGCCTATGACGAATCAGCTGCCGCCGCTGGAATCATCACTAAGGTGGGGGAGTAGGGGTATGCAATGTGCAAATTGTGGCGGGGCCGTCATCTGGATGGGGCCATGGTCGAGCCTGACTCACACCGAATGTCAGGACTGCGGCGCCGTAAATAACCAGATCGTTGATGAGCAAGAAGAAGATGAGAGCGAGGACTAATCCATGACGCTTAGCAAAGAAAAACTGGCGCATTACGCAATGCATACGGATGGCTCTGTGAAGGCGATGGCCCGAGAACTAATAGAGCGCCGGGGGCGTGATAAGCAGGAGCCAGACGGATGGCAATTCCTTGGCGTAAATGGGTTGTGGGTTAACGTTACAGAAAATGGCATGAGGCAAGCGCTGAAAGAGGGCTCCGAAGTAAGGGCACTCTACGCAGCACCACAGTTACCGCAGCCAGCGGTGCCGGAATATCTGGAGAACTTACGCTCTCTGGTGGCAGACAAGAGAGCCTTGCCGCGTCGTAAGGAGTGGGTTAGCGGTCAGCAATACAGTTATGTGCTTCTAGAAAACGTAGAGGGGTTGGTGGAGGAAGCCTGCCGCGCCACCATGCTTCAGGGTGCCGAACCTGTGCAGGGGTGGATTCCGTGCAGTGAGCGGATGCCGACAGAGAACGACATCGTGCTTGTGGTTGACGATGGGTATTTCGTTTGTGAGGCGCAATATCGAGAAGGTGACTTTTTCTCAGCAGTGCGTGGGAAAGGCGAGTTCTTTGAGACAACCTGCCGGGATGTAGAGCTATGGATGCCATTGCCAGCAGCACCGCAGCAGGAGGCCGACAATGAGTAGTCTGAACGTTATTTCGGCCAGAGCCAGACTGATTTCATGGAAAAGACAGTTTGGCCCGTTTGTCAGATGCCCTGAGTGCTTTCACGGGATCGCTAAATGTGGTCTATGCAAAGGGTCTGGCAAGGTCATTCAGGAAGATATCGACGCATGGAATAACCCGGTAACAAAATTCATGCGGCGGACATAGAAATCAGGGCCTCTCCGGAGGCCTTTTTCTCGCGTTGATAATTCAATATCAGTGAGCGATAATAACAACGCACCGACCTGAACACCCGGTGTCCCCTGCGCATATAATGGGGACGTTATATGCGACCACAATCTGAACATCTTCACCTGTCACCGATGCAGAAATGCACCGGCGATTTTCTGCATTCTGCGGTTTCCTGTGGGGAGGCCGTATGAAACAGCAATTCCTCCTCCGTAACACCAACATCCGCGCCAATGCCATCAACGCGATTAACCAGCTGCAGCTCGACGAGAAGCGCCCGGTCGTCATCGAGATAAAAGAGATGACCCGCTCCATCGACCAGAACGCGAAGCTTTGGTGCTGCCTGAGTGACATCAGTAACCAGGTTGAATGGCATGGCCGCAAGCTCTCCTCTGAGAACTGGAAGCATATTTTCACCGCCGCACTGGTGAAGCAGGAAGTCGTGCCGAACCTGGCCGGTGATGGCTTCGTGGTGCTGGGTCAGTCAACGAGCAAGATGACCGTCGGCCAGATGCGTGACCTCATCGAGCTGATACATGCCTTTGGTGCTGAGCGTAACGTCCGCTGGGGCGATGAATCACGCCTGGCTATGGAATGGGCTTCCCGCTTCGGAGGTTCCCGTGGCTAGCCCTCTCGCTCGCATCATCACCAACGAAATCTACCGGGTCCGCACGCGCACTAAGCGTAAGCCGGAACTCAAGCCATCCGAAATCCCAACCCTCAAGGGCTACACCGCCCGTCTCGTCGATCAGAAATGGCTGCGCCTGGCAGCAAGGAGAGGTCATGCGTAAGCCAGCCCGCCGTAAGTGCAAAGTATGCGGAGAGAAGTTTACCCCTCAGTACGAAAACATCCGTTGGTGCTGCCCGGCTCACGGCGCTATCTACGCGCTGGAGCTGAGAGCAAAGCAGAAGGTGAAAGAGGCAGCCAAGCGCATCAGGGAGAAGCGTCAGGCTGAGAAAGAAAGCCGGGATCGGCAGGCCAAGAGACGCCTTGAAGTTAAGCCGCTAAGTTACTTCCGCGACCAGGCACAGCAAGCCTTCAATGAATTTATCCGGTACCGGGATCGGCATCATCCATGCATCAGTTGTGGCCGCCACCACGACGGCCAATATCATGCCGGGCACTTCCGCACTACCGGCGCAAACCCAGAACTGCGCTTCAACGAGGACAACTGTCATCGCCAGTGTGCCCCCTGTAATAACCACCTGTCAGGAAACCTGATCGCCTATCGACCGGCGCTAATCGCCAAAATCGGGCAGGCCCGCTTTGATTCCCTGATGGGCCCGCACGAATTACCAAAATGGAAACGCGACGACTACATCCGTATTCGCGATGAGTACCGCGCAAAACTCAAAGAACTGAAACAGCAGGAGATCGCAGCATGAATAAAATTCATTACCCATGTGAAACGGCAGCGATCTTCCAGGACGTGCTATTCATCATGCGAGTTAACCATTACTCAGAGCTTCTGTGCGCCGCTGACAGGGCCGCAGAGTTCTATCTCAACTACTTCCCTTACGCGACTCTCGAAAACATCCGTGACGGAATCCTGTATAGCTTCGGTGGCCTGTATCTGAATGACTACGAGCTGATCAGGGAGGCAGCATGAGCGCCCACAATACCCTCGCATTACTCAACTGGTACCGCTCAAAGCATGTTGCCGCGGTAAAGACTCCTGCAGGCATTGTCTTTATGGGTATGCGGAACATCACAGCCGATCAGCGCAGAACGTTGCTGGCAATCCCGCAATCAGACCTCGAAGCAGCATTAAGGCGGCAACAATGACCCGCGATCAGATAGCCAGATACCAGGCCGAAAGCGTCATGCGCGCCAGGATGCCGCCAGTAGCAAAGCACAGCCAGACCAAACAACCTCAGAAGGAAGCAGCATGAGAAAGCTCACACCAATTTACTCCATGGTCAACTTTGTCGATGACGCTCACTTCCGCCGTGTCTGGAAGCATCCCAAAAAGACCATAACCCCAAAGCAACGGGCATGGGTGCAGTACATGCTGACTGTGTGGGGCCGGATTAACCGCGGTGATGATTCTCCTGCCGGTGCCATTAACGTCATTGGTCGTTTGATGATCCGCAGCCAATGGAGTCCTGATATGGGTGGGCACATCGAGAGGATGGTCAACTGGCTTTATAGCGATGAAGGAGGAGCGCTGAGAGGTGAGGCGCTTTATAAAAAAGCTCGCGAACTGGTCATCCCTCAGTCATCAGCCAGCAACATCATCGCTCTCGCCAAAGAATCAGATGATGCCGCGTTCGTAGAAAAAGTGATGGTTAAGCTGTTTCACCGGGAAAGCCCAGTCCGCGATTATGCAATTAAACGTTATTGTGAGCGCAACTGCACTCAACATATCGCTCAGGCAATGAGCAGAGTAACCGGCGTGGATGTGCAGCAGTGCCGACGCCGGGTCGTGTGGTGTGAAAAGGTTTTCGAATCAGAACTCTTTTATGCATTACAGCGCGAGATGGAGAAAGAAAACGAACTTCAGGCCGCTTAATTAGAAAATATTTATCTGAAAGTGTTGATTTGGCGAAATGAAAGTGCATAATTCAGTATATGCTCGGACGTCAAAGGCGAAAGAGCGGGGTGGTGAGATAAAAGAGGCGGCTCTTACCATCGATTCCGTCTAGTTGGTCTAGCCACGTGATTGCGTGACGACTCCAACCATCGCAGGCTGAGAGGTTTGCTGACACTACGGAAAGACGTGTAGGCTAGCTGAGATAAGCCGTTATGAGGACTTGGGATGCGTCAAGTCGGAGGCTCAGCCATAGAACCGCATGTAAACACAAAGCCACTGGTTAACTCCGGTGGCTTTTTTATTGCCCAAATATCCTACCCAGGACCATAAGAGCGAAAGCTCAATGTATCTCCCATCTTCCCGGGTACCGCCGGGTTTTTTATTCAGGCCGCAGACAATCACCCTCAGATGCCACGTAGCCCTCGTGTCTGACGGCCTTCTCTACACATGGACCACCTATGTCTGAACCTCTAACCATTGCTGGCGGTGTAACGTCCGCAACAATCGGAGTGACGTTCGCATCTCTGTTCCCCGAGGCAACGCCCGGCGTAATGCTGTGCGCGCTGGCTGGCGCAGCAATGTACGTTCTGACATCCGATCCACACCAACTGTGGAAGCAATTCCTGTTCGCCGTCATCAGCTTTGTCGGCGGGGTGTTCTTCTCGGTGCCTATGGCGAAGATACTGGCCGGGGTGATTAATACCGCCCTTGGCCTGTTACAGCCTCCGGTGAGTATCGAGGTATCCCCGAATATTGGCGCGCTGGTTTCCGCTTCCATCTCTGTCGCAGTCCTGTTGCGCATCCTCGCCAAATCAAAACGGGGGAAAATGCCGGGACTGGAGGAGGAAGGTAAATGACATGGCAAGCCATCGTTCTTGATGTAAACGCCATTATCTGCGCGCTTATCGCTATCAGGCTGATGTTCTTCAGTAAGAGCGGAAAGCGACACCGTCCTGCTGTGGCATGGATGGCGTACATGATGATCCTCGCCGCCGGTTTTACGGCATTCCGCATCCTCTACGGCAAATACCTGCAGGTTGACCCGGGCGAGCTGATGCTGAACATCGCTATCTGCATCGCCGTGTGGCGCTCTCGCGGCAATCTCGCCAAAGTATTCCAAAAGGCCGGGCAATGACCAAAGACGACATCTTCAACGCCATCCTCGGCAAAGAGGGCGGCTACGTGAATCACCCGGATGACAAAGGCGGTCCGACGAACTGGGGCATCACCCAGGCGACGGCTCGTGCTCATGGTTATACCGGTGACATGCGCAACCTGACCCGCGAGCAGGCTCTGGAAATCCTCGAGGCCGATTACTGGTATGGCCCACGATTCGACCTTGTCGCAGCTGTATCCCCGGCTATCGCCGCCGAACTCTGCGATACCGGCGTGAACATGGGGCCATCGGTACAGGTTAAATGGCTCCAGCGTTGGCTGAACGTATTCAACAACCAGCAGCAGTTCTATCCAGACCTTATCGCCGACGGTCAGATTGGCCCGCGCAGCATCAGCGCGCTGAAGTCTTTCCTGGCGAAACGCGGTAGTGAGGGGGAAACCGTATTGCTCCGCGCCATTAACTGCAGCCAGGGTCAGCGATATCTCGAACTGGCAGAGCAGCGCCCGGCTAACGAGTCGTTTATCTATGGCTGGATCCGGGAGCGCGTGAGCCTATGACCAAACTGAAAGCTATCCTGGCCGGGATCGGGCTCGCCATCATGCTGGTACTGGCCGCATTTGGTCTTGGCGGTATGCGTGGCCGGGAAAAGGCCGAAGCAGAGGCAGAAAAGAAACGCACCGACGAGAACGCCGCTGCCACCAAAGCAGCTGCAGAGCGTCGCGTCGAAGTTACCAGGGAGGCCAGTAATGTTCAGCAGACGGTTAGCCATATGCCTGATGACGATGTTGATCGTGAGCTGCGTGACTCGTGGAAGCGTCCCGGTGGTCATTGATACTGCCTGTGATTGGGTAAAGCCAATCTACCTTACTGATCATGACATTGATGTGCTGGATAAGCAGACGAAGAAAGACATCCTGGCGCATAACAAAGCGTGGCAGGTCAATTGCAAGAAAAAGATTCTTAATTGAACATTTATTTGACAATCGCAATGATTAAGCCCGACTATAATCTTAAAAAATAGTCGGGCACTGAAAGGTTACTTTATGTCAACAATTAATCCACCAGGTAGCATTGGGTTCAATGATGCTAGCCTCTTGAATTCCTTCAATCAGTCCGAGGGCGGAAGCTCTTTCCGGATTGAGAATAGTGGACGTTCTGATCAATTCTCGCCAATCAGTCAGTTCACTGGAGGTAGCAGTTTCTTCATTGAAAAGAGAAACGAGGCGATCGAGGTCGTGGTCTAAACTGGACACCCACTCGCGCATGCGCTCATGGTCAACGCTTTGCATTCCTCCAAAATTCCACTGAAATGGATGTAATAAGAATCGAGCCCCATGGTTTGCAAAGCGGCGGGTGCCTGACAAGAATATCGCGTTAGCAATCGAATCGATATTGCTGATGTTGAAGCAATGCACCGGAATACCAAGTGTTTTTATAAAATTATAAGCTGTGAACCCAGACGTTACATCTCCACCAGAGCTGGAAATGTGTAAATTAATTTGGGTGGCACCTTGTGAAATGGCGGACAGCATGTGGCTTTGAAGGATGCTAACCGTACTTGGATTGACAGGGCATAAAAAATGGACGGTATGAATCATAGGATTTTCCAGAGGTTATCCCGGATTGGGCAAAACTGATATTGGTGCGAAAACTCCTAATTCAACATGAAATATTTTCAAGAAGCAAAAACCGCCCGAAGGCGGTTTTTTATTGCCATCACCATGGGTAGACCCATCGTAATGGCTGTAGCGGATAAATCGTAGTTAAGCCCTATAGGGGATAAGCGGAGTTAATCATGGCATCGAAAAAGCTCACGGCAGAGCAGCAGCTTCTTTTCGATGCGCTGACTCCGCTACAGCAGAAATTCTCTCTCGCCATCATCAAAGGCAAGAACCAGACAGACGCGTACAAAGCAGCGAAGGGGAAAGCCAAAGGCGATAACCTCCGCAAGGCCGCACATGCGATTGCGACAAATTGCGACGTCGTAGCATTCCTAAAGTCGGTTCAGGGTGAAGTGGTCGACGAGGCCATCATGAGCCGCGAGGAGGCCTTGAAGCGCTTAACTTCGCTCGGTCGTACCTCCCTCTTCGATCTGGCTGAGTTCCGTAATTACGTAGCTTCTGAAGACGAAGATGGCGAGCCGGTAATGCAGGCAACCTGGAGCTTCAAAGACTCAGCTTTAGTGACGCCGGAAGCTATGGCCGCAATCGCTGAGCTTACCGCCGGGCCGCAGGGCCTGAAGATTAAACTCCACGATCCGAAAGCTGCAATCAAGCAACTGGCAGAACTTGAGGGGTGGGAAGCACCGAAGAAAACCGAAATGTCAGGTCCTGGTGGTGGTCCACTTCAAACGGTCACTATGAGCAAGGCTGAATACAAGGCTGCACGGCAGGAGATGATGGAGGATGACGACTGCTGAGCAAAAGACATTTGCCCGCCGGGTAGAGTGTGAAGAGGACGGCCTTTATTACGCGCGTTACTTCTTCAAGCAGCGCACCGGCGGCAAGATGATTGTAGCGCCTCACCACAAGGTGATTCAGCAGACGCTGGATCGCGTTATCGATGGTGAGATTACCCGCCTGATCATCAACGTTCCGCCAGGCTACACGAAGACGGAACTGGCAACCATTAACATGATGGGGCGCGGTCTGGCGCTGAACTGCCGGGCCCGGTTCATGCACCTGTCCTATTCGCACAACCTGGCGCTGCTGAACTCCTCCACTGCGCGCGGCATGATTAAGTCGCAGGCCTATCAGTCGATGTGGCCGATGTCGCTACGCGATGACGCTGACAGTAAGGCGATGTGGTGGACCGAACACGGCGGCGGCGTTTATGCGTCGTCAGCTGCCGGGCAGGTTACCGGCTTTCGTGCTGGACACATGGAGCCAGGCTGGCAGGGCGCGCTGATTATCGATGACCCGGTTAAGCCGGATGATGCTTACTCGGAGATCGTCCGCGACGGCGTAAACAACCGCTTTAACGAGACAATCAAATCACGACTGGCGATCGAGACGACGCCGATGATTGTCATCATGCAGCGCATTCACTACCACGACCTGAGCGGTTACCTGCTGCGGGGCGGAAGCGGTGAGAAGTGGCACCACCTGAATCTGCCGGTGATTATCGACAACAATCAGCCATACGCTGCGCAGTACCCTGAAAACACCCACGCTATACCGATTGACCATGGCTTACCTGACGGCTGGCTATGGCCGTTTAAGCACAACGATTCGCACCGTGTATCTCTGTTCTCTCACCGGCGCACTGCCGAAGCGCAGTACATGCAGAAGCCCCGCAGGTTCAATGCTGAGGGTGCTCTCTGGACGGAGGTGATGATCAGCGCGGCGCATGAGCTGCATATTCATCACGACAAGGTGCGTGCTGTTGTCGCGATAGACCCGCAAGCAACCAATAGCGATGAAAGCGATGAGACGGGGATTATTGCGGCCAGTTCGTATGGGTCAGGTGACAAAAAACAGTTCTCTGTTGATGGCGATTACAGCGGCAAATATTCACCTGCAGGATGGGCCAAGAAAGCCATATCGGCTTATGAGCAACACGAAGCTGACGCGATAGTCATTGAGACGAACCAGGGCGGAGACATGGCGGAGGAGACACTCCGAAACGCCGGTTTCAAAGGTCGCATCATTCGTGTCCATGCCAGCAAAGGGAAGTATGCCCGCGCGGAGCCGATATCGGCGCTCTACGAGCAGGGGCGAGTGGCAAATCACGGCAATCTCTACGTGTTGGAGAACCAGTTGATGGAATACATCCCCGCCACCGCGAAGAAATCACCTGACCGCCTCGATGCGATGGTTTACGCACTGACTGAACTGAATGGATCGCAACCTGTGGGGATGATGATTCCGAAACGCCTTCGCTAACCAAACGGACAAACCATGACTGACAAATTAACTCTCGCCGTCAACCATGCGTTGAACGATGCGCGGATGGCGCGCGCCCGTATGGGGCTGATGGCTCCGGCGATGGGGCTGGACAATAAGCGCCATTCCGCATGGTGCGAGTACGGATTCCCTGAGCAGATCACCTACGACAATCTCTACTCACTGTACCGGCGCGGCGGAATAGCTCACGGGGCTGTAGAAAAGCTGGTTGGCAAATGCTGGCAGACTAACCCGGAAATCATCGAGGGTGACGACGCCGACGAGAGCGAAAACGAAACCGCCTGGGAGAAGAAGTCTAAACAGGTCTTCACCTCCAGACTGTGGCGCTCGTTTGCGGATGCAGACCGCCGTCGCCTGGTTGGCCGTTATGCTGGCATCCTGCTGCACATTCGTGATGATAAAGACTGGAATCTGCCAGTTACCAAGGGCCGAGGGCTGCAAAAGGTTTCTGTAGCCTGGGCTGGTTCGCTGACTGTGGGTGAGTGGGATACCGGTCTTAACTCCAAGACGTACGGCCAGCCGAAGATGTGGCAATACACCGAGCGTCTGCCTAACGGTTCAAGCCGCCGCGTCAATATCCACCCAGATCGCGTGTTTATCCTTGGTGATTACTCAGATGATGCCATTGGCTTCCTTGAGCCAGCTTATAACGCCTTTGTGAGTCTGGAGAAGGTGGAGGGCGGGTCTGGCGAGTCATTCCTGAAGAACGCCGCGCGGCAGCTTAATGTCAACTTTGAGAAGGAAATCGACTTCAATAATCTCGCTTCGCTTTATGGCGTGAGCATTGACGAGCTGCAGGATAAGTTTAACGAAGTTGCCGGGGAGATGAACCGTGGTAACGATGTTCTGATGACGACCCAGGGGGCCACAGTCACACCGCTGGTCACTGCTGTGGCTGATCCGTCGGCGACCTATAACGTTAACCTCCAGACCGCCGCAGCTGGTGTGGACATCCCTACGCGGATTCTGGTTGGCAATCAGCAGGCCGAACGGTCCAGTACCGAAGACCAGAAGTACATGAATTCCCGCTGTCAGTCACGCCGGGTAGACCTCGCTTTCGAGATAGAGGACTTCTGCGACAAGCTTATTGATCTCCAGATCATCGACCCGATAAGCCAAAAGGCTGTTATCTGGGATGACCTGAACGAACAGACCGGTGCAGAAAAGCTGATCAACGCCAAAACCATGGGCGAGATTAACCAGAGCATGCAGGGCAGCGGAGAAAATCCGGCATTCAGTCGCGCAGAGATCCGTACTGCCGCCGGCTACGAAAACAATGACAAAAAGCCGTTAGGAGAAGAGGATGGCGACGAAGAAGAAGACGAAGCCGCCAATTCTACCGAGTAATTACGAAGATCCAACGGGAGCCGATGCACTCGAACGCCGGGCTATGAAAGACTTCGCCAGGCGGATGAATAAGATTGGCAAAGCGTACAAATCAGCACTCGATAAAATACCTTCCTCCCTCGCAGTAAACGCCAGATACGAATACCAGTTAAACCCAACGTTGCTCACCATCATCCTGAACGATGCCAGTTACCTGGTTGATCAGGTGCTGATGGAGGGCAACGAGTACGACCTGTGGTTTTACGAGTACATCGATCTGGCATCAGAGAAAGGTACCGGTCAGTCGTTTTACAACCTCAGCCAGCAATCACCGGTTTATGCCGCCGGACGCGAATCTCTCGCCTCAATCCTCGCAAGTGACCCATATCAGCAACGAATGGCGCTGGTTCACGCTCGCCTATTTGAGGAGATGAAAGGGCTCAGTGCTGAGTTGAAGCGCGATATGGCGAGGGTGCTGACGGACGGAGTCGGGCGTGGGCTTAACCCGCTGGAAATATCCAGGAACCTAACCGAGCAGACCGGCATTGAGAAGCGCCGGGCAAACCGGATAGCTCGCACTGAAGTGACTACGGCGCTACGCCGGGCGAAGTGGGATGAAGACCAGGAGGCCAACGACCTTTACGGGCTGAAAACGCTACTGGTTCATATCTCCGCACTGTCGCCGACTACCCGCCATACACACGCTGTGCGCCATGCTCATCTCTACACCAACGAAGAGGTGAGGGACTGGTACAGCAAGGATGGTAACTCCATCAACTGCAAATGCAGTCAGCAGTCGGTGCTGGTCGACGACAAAGGAAAGCCGGAGTACCCAGACACCATCACCAAACTCAAACAGGAATACAAAACGATGCAGGCGCGCGGTTACGCCTGGGCGGAGAAATAGCTATGCCTATGCAGGTAAACATCACCACGAAGGTGAACAGCCAGTCTATCCGGCGTGAAACGCATAATGGCCGTGAGCATCTGGTGCTTCCGAGCTACACGCTGCCAGCAAACGTAGTAATGAACGGCGGTCTGTACACGGCGGAGGAAATCGACGCCCACTATCAGGGTCTGGAGGGCACTCTGGCTCCACTTGGTCATCCGCAGGTTAACGGTGAATTCGTTTCTGCGTTCTCGCCGGAGGGGTTGAACGTCGGCTACGTAGGCGCCTGGAATCGCAATGTTAAGAAGTCCGGCAATCGTATCTACGTCGAGAAGTGGGTGGATGTTGCCCGGGCGGAGGAATCGGAGGGAGGACGCGAGCTGCTTGAGCGTGTTGCAGCTATCGAGCGTGGTGATGACGTACCGCCGATTCATACCAGTGTCGCGGCATTCCTCGACCAGCTTGAGCCTAACGAGCAGCAGCGAGCCACCGGTGCTGGATGGGTGGCGAAGATCCACAGTATGGACCATGACGCCATTCTGCTGCATGAGGTGGGCGCAGCGACGCCGGAGCAGGGAGTAGGCCTTATGGTCAACGCAGACCTGGCGCAGCCGCTGAGGGCCAATTCAGGCGCTTTGGTGGGGGAATCCTACAGAGAGCGTGAGCAGCGCCTCGACCGGGCAGCCAAAGCTAAGTTTGCGTCCGGGCCAGATGAATACGCCTGGGTGGCTGACTTCACTGACTCTCAGGCTGTGATCATCCGTAACGGCGGAAACGCAGAGGTGTTTGGTTACAATTCGGAAGGAGGTGCGATCACCTTCGACGATACCGGCACGGCAGTGGCGCGGCAGGAGTCATGGGTGGCTGTCGTCGCCAACAAATTCAAATCACTTTTCACACCGCAGGAACAGCCTGCACCAAACCACAAAACGGAGGGCGACATGCCTTTAACCAAAGAAGAACTGGAACAAATCGGCAGCATGATCGGCCAGGCTGTTGCGACCAATACTGAAGCGGCTATTAAGCCTCTCGCGGAAAAGGTTGATGCGCTACAGGCAAACCATCAGCAACTGGCAGACACCCTCACGGCGAATTCCCGCGCTGAAGAGAAAGCAAAGCGTGAAGCTGTAGCCGCCAAGCATGGCGATATCGTTGCTAATGCACTGTCAGGCGATGCACTGGACGAGATGTTCAAGACGCTGGGCGAAGCTGCACCGCTGGGCACCAACAATGCGCATCAGCAGAAAGAAACCGGTGCACCTAACCCTGCCGAATACTTCAAATAAGGAGCCAGAATAATGGCACGTTATCGTCGCGTTAATATCGACGGTCAGTCTCTGTACAAGACCGAAACCCGCGTTACTGCCGCATCCTTGCTGCCCGGTACCGCTGCAGTCATCAATGACGACAATGAGTTTGCGCAGGCAACTGCGCTGGCTGGTCGTATCTACATCATCGATGTTGCCTATCATCAGGGTCTAAAAATCACTGAAGCAGTGCCAGCCGGCGACTCCGCAGTGGGTAACTACGTAGAAGAGGGCCGCGAGCTGGCGCTGCTGTGCGTGGCGGGGACTTACGCCAAAGACGATCCAATCAAGCTGGGTAGTAATGGGCAATTTACCAAAGCTACTGCAGACACCGATTCGGTGATTGGCTATAGCCAGGACGATGCGACCATCGCAGCCAGCACTACCGATTTCATCCGCGTGCGTATGCGCGTCGGTACCGTAGCCGCTGCAGATGCTGGCGCTTAATCAGGAGAATAATAATGTATTTTACCGCTGAATCACTGGCTACTAACCGCCGACTGCAAGGGCACTGGAGTGAGCTGTGGGCCAACCGTGACATTTATAACGCCCAGCATGACATGATGGTCAACGCGTACCGCACGCGCATGACGCATGAAATGCTGGCGGCGAATGCCATCGGTGGCTTTACACGTGAATTCTGGGCCGAAATTGACCGCCAGATTATCCAGATGCGCGATCAGGAAATTGGCATGGAAATCGTCAATGACCTGATGGGTGTGCAGACCGTGCTGCCGATTGGAAAAACAGCAAAGCTGTATAACGTCTCCGGCGATATCGCGGATGATGTCTCTATCAGCATTGATGGTCAGTCGCCGTATTCCTTCGACCACACCGAATTCGGTTCAGATGGCGATCCGATCCCGGTATTCACTGCTGGTTACGGAGTCAACTGGCGCCATGCTGCCGGGCTGAGCACTGTCGGCATCGATCTGGCCCTGGAATCTCAGTCGGCCAAGATGCGTAAATTCCACAAGAAGCGCGTCGACTTTTACCTGAACGGCGATGCCAGCATCGTGGTTGATGGTCTGCCAGCGCAAGGTATGAAAAACCACCGCAACACTCAGAAAATCAACCTGGGTAGTGGCGCTGGCGGCGCCAACATCAATCTCACCACTGCTACACCGGCTGAGCTACTGGCGTTCTTTGGCCCTACAGGTCCATTTGGCCTCACTGCCCGCCGTAACAAGGTTACAGCTTACGACAAGCTGTGGGTGAGCCCTGAAGTCTGGGCCAACATGGCTAAGCCGTATCTGGTGGATATCAACACCGGCACAAATGCGCTGCTTAGCGGAACCGTTCTGGATGCGATCAGCAAGTTTATTCCTGCTAAGTCTATCCAGATGACCTATGCACTGGAAGGGAACGAGTTCCTGGCGTACGAGCGCCGACAGGATGTGATTTCTCCTCTGGTAGGTATGGCTGTGGGCGTTGTACCGCTCCCGCGCCTGATGCCGCAGAGCAACTACAACTTCCAGATCATGTCCGCAGAAGGTTTGCAGATTAAGAAGGACGGCGAAGGCCTGTCCGGTGTGGTCTACGGCGCTAACCTGGCTTAAGGAGAAATCATGGCTGAAAAATACGAAGTGGTTAAGCCGTGGCACGGCGTTGCGCTTGGTGACGTTGTTGAGCTGGGCAAAGTTCATCCGTCGCTGAAACCGCATGTGCGCAAGCTGTCCGATAAAGCTGCTGCGGAACTGGTACCTGCAACCCCGGGTGCTGGCACTGACAACAAAGCGCGCAAAGAGGCAGTCATTGCCCGACTCGATGCGCTGGGAATTGAGCATAAAGGTAACCTCGGTCTGGAGAAACTGACCGAATTGCTACCGGAAGGTGAACTCGAAAAGCTTTTCCCTGCTGAATAACAGCCGCCTCTAAGGCGGTTTTTTTATGCCCTCTCCGGAGGGCTGTCAGAGGCTCGCATGATCACCACAGAACAGGCCAAGGAATATCTGAAGTCAGTCGGTATCACGCTGCCTGATTTCATCTTAGAGGCACTCGTAGAGCAGGCCAACAGCATTCAGGAATGCCTTGATGTGCATTACTCACCTGCTACCGCGCTGCTGATTCAGTCCTACCTGCTGGGCATGATGGCGCTGGGGCAGGGTGACAAGTACGTATCCAGTCATACCGCGCCAAGCGGGGCATCAGAATCTTTCCGCTATCAATCCTTTGCTGACCGCTGGAAGGGTTCGTTAAACCTTCTGCGTGGTCTTGATAAGTACGGCTGTGCTACTGCCCTCATTCCTGCCGACCCTACAGCAGCGCCTGCGTTCGCTGGCATCTGGATCGGGAAGGGCGGCTGTTTTTGCCAAAAATAACGACGATTAATACTGTTTGAATAAACAGTTGGTGGTAAAATAAACAAGCCGAATCATGCGCTAACATGGATTCGGCTCTAACCACATCGTCGTTATGGAGGTAACGAGCATGGCTAGCCATATTCTATCTGAATATTTTTCATATGACCCGACCTCACCGTCATTTCTTAGATGGAAAATAAATGTTGGTCGAAGAATAAAAGCAGGCGATCCAGTAGGGTCCATAAGTTCCTATGGTTATTACCGAACGAAGCTTAACGGCAAAGAAATAGCCGCTCATCGCATTGTTTGGCAACTCCACAATGGAGAAATACCCGAGGGCTTGCAGATTGATCACATTGACGGGGTTAGGGTCAATAATGATATTAGCAATCTACGAGTTGCCAGCGTCTCAGAAAATCTTCAAAACCAAAAACGCAGCGCTAAAAATACCACCGGCGTTAAGGGGCTGACTTGGAACAAGGCGGACGCAGCATGGCGAGGCAGTGTTCAGGTTAAAGGTGTACGCAATCATTTTTCATCTAAATCGCGTCACGAAGTCGAAGAGTGGCTGAGAAATACGAGATCATCCCTTCACGGCGAATTTGCTAGGAACGTGTAAGGCTAATTAAACCCGCTACGGCGGGTTTTTTATTGGAGTAAGTGATGACGTACAAATCAGTTAAGCACGGCCTACCGCGTTCATTCACCCGCGTCTGGGTGATGACCGACACCGGGCGGGAGACTACCGGCTACGTGAAATCGGATGGTGAATGGTTCATCAACTGCCCGCGGATTCGGGCGACCGGCGCGAAAGTGCTGCGCTGGAAGGAGGACTGATGTCAGCAACGGCTAATTGGTCCTACACCGCTAAAGCCACCATCTGGCGCAAAGGTGCGGGCGGCAGGGATGAAAACGGCGATCCCATAAACGGCTATGCTGCGCCAGTAGTCATCATGGTTGATTATGAGGGCGGCCTCTCAAAGCGCATCGGCAACCTGGGCGCTGAAATCGTCGTGAAGAACACTGTCTGGACCGAGTACGAGCTGGCCGACGCCGGTGATTACCTGCTGATTGGTGAATCTACCGAAGCCGATCCGGTTGCAGCTGGCGCTGACGAGGTGCGGCAGGTTATCCGCTATGCCGACACGTTCGAGCGTGTGGCGGACGATTTCGCTATCCTGACGGGGGTGTAGCCATGGGAATCAAAGTGCGTGGCGTCCAGAGCACCGTCCGCAACATGAATCGTATTCTTAACGACATCCAGGGGCGGAAGGTAATCAGGGCGCTGCAGTCGGCAATGCTGATTGGCGGTGCGCGGGCGGCACTGTACACCCCGATCGACACGTCAGCTCTTCTGAACAGTCAATTCAGGGAAATCATCACTAACGGCGCCGTTGTGACCGGGCGAGTGGGCTATTCAACTAATTACGCAGTATTTGTCCACGACCCTGCAAACCCTCAGAGATTCCGGCGCTCCACGGCCAAGAAAGAATTCCTTACTCTTGGCTTTGAAGAGGAGCGCAGCGCCATCGATGCTGTTGTTGCTAAGGAGCTTTCGTTATGACGCCAATGATATATGAACGGGTGCGTAACCTCTTCGTTGGAGCAGGGCTGACAGCAGGATTTACGGTGCAGCAGTTGATGTATGAAGACCCGGGGAAGTTGGCAGAAGCGGTGATGGTTTTCCGTCCAAATGGAGGGGCCAATATCCGCAATGATCTCGGATCTGAGTATCACGTTATCGTGGATGTCATTGGCGCAAAAGATAAGCGAAAAGCTGCTGTGGATGCTGTGCAGCGTATTGTTGACTACGTCCAGGCTAACCCCATCACCGATAGCTGTGTCGGCCATATCGAAAATATGGGGGGCATCCCGCCACCGGTATTAACCGAAGAGGGCAGGATAGTTTTCCGGCTTCAATTCGCTTGCCTCTACGGGGAGTAAGCGCAATCAAATGGCTGCCGTTAGGCGGCCTTTTTCATTTCAAAGAGGTAAGTAACTATGCAAGGCTGCTCTACTGACAACAGTAAGCTATTTGGTCGTGCAGTTGTGTTAGAGGTGGCCTTGGGCTGCCCTGATGCCGTGCCACCTGAAAGCGAGCGCCAGGCTCTAATGGCTGGCACTTCAAAGGGTTTCGACTTCAGCCCAAACACTGTTACCAGCGATGCTGATGACACGAAGGGATACGTTGAAAATATCGTAACTAACTCGGATTTCACCATCAGCTTTGAAGGTGAGGTGCGTAAACGCGACAAGTTGGATCAATTTGGCGTCGGCAAGTTCATCAAATACTACAACGATGAAGTTAAAGCAGGTCGCCAGCCAACCATTTGGGTGTTTATGGATTATGGCCCGGTGCAATTTCAGGGGTACATGGTTATTACCGCACTAAGCTCTGATGGCGGCAGTAATGACATCGTTACGCTCTCAACCGAATTCAAAGTGTCTGATTCTGACACTATTGACGTGCAGGAAACTCCTGACGAAGTACCTGTGACAGGCGTTGTGCTGACGCCAGCCACCACATCAGTTGTTGTTGGCGCGACGCGGCAGCTTTCTGCGGCCGTATCACCTGCTGACGCGACCGATAAAACCGGTGTATGGGCATCTTCTGACACATCGAAGTTCACCATTAGCACCAGCGGCTTGATCACAGGCGTCGCGGCAGGTACTGGTAACGCAACCTTCACCACTACGGACGGCGGGAAGGTAGGAACTACCGCGGTAACCGTTACCGCTTCGTAATTGCCATTTCAGGGGCTTCCACCTGGTGGCCCCGAAAATGATTGTTACCGGATTTAGCTATGATCCCCATGAAAGAGATTGGCGAATGCCTTATCACCGTCGGTGAGAAAGAATACTTCTTCCGCCCATCGTTCATTAATATGACGCGCATCGGCGAACCGAAAGAGATCGTGCAGGCGTTCTACGAACTGCATCACGACGAGATTTCAAATGTGTTGCAATCAGCATTTGAAGCGTATGGACTGATTCCTGAGTGGCTGATTCAGCATATTAAATCGACCAGTTACGGGAGGAAGGCAATTATGGCGTCCATGACGGTACTGGCGGCGTGTTGCGACCATGATGTGACGCACTTAATCGGAGAGATTCGACCAGCAAAAGCATCAGGAAAGACCTTTAAAATTCGCCGTGGCTCGATGGATGAATTCGACATGCTGGTTATTGCGCAGTCGCTGATAACGCACGGTATCATCGGAAAAGCGAAAGTCCGCAAGCTTCAGCGACATGAGGCTGGCGATCGGACGAATGAATTCAATGCTTTTGAGTATGTAAGCGCAGCGCGTAATCATTTCGGCATGAGCCGGGTAGAAGCCGAGCAGCTATCGATGACGGAGTTTCAGACTTTGATTGCCGCGAAATATCCAGATCAGAAAGGGTTCACGAAAGACGAGTACGACGCAGTTGCTGATGAATATCTGGCGAAGAAGGCGCGACGCTTGGCTAAGGAGAAGTAGCCCACTCAGGTGGGCTTATCTCACTAATCTTTTTTGCTCTCAGTTATAATCAACTTCGTAGCGCCTTCGAGGGTTTTAGATAGCTCTTCCTGACTCATGCCAGAAGCCTTGAACTTGTAGCCATCCTTCTCGACATAAACGGTTTTATGCTGATGTCTCTTGGTGAATGCCCATATCGCTCCGGCTACCGCACACCAGAATGGTTTGGACTCGACAAGGGCAATGACAATCTCTTTCAGATCAGCACTGTTGACTACAAGCCCGTATCCGTCCTGGCGAAAACCACTACTTTTTTTAGTTGAGGTGTAACTAATGTCATTTTCGACAAGAGCGGCGCAGAAAGCTGCAGAAATATCAGACGGAAAGGATACTTTTAAAGGTGGTCTGTCCATAGATTTAACCTATACAAAATTATCGACGCGGTTGCGTGGGGTTTATATTTTCACTGAGGCAGCAATGTCGGCGCTGCTCAGCGGCCGGGTAAAACTATCTTTCTACAACCTTCCTGATGAAGACTGGAAGTCAGACATGGACAAAGTGAAGCGGTGATTGCAGCCCGTCCTTGCGATGTTGCTGTTAAGGGTGATCAGGTGGACTTTTAAGGGTTATCAATCAGGGACTTCCACCAAGAAGCCAGTATTATCTAATGACTTTTTCGGTACGATGAATCCAAGCTCGCTGAGGCGTTCGAACGTCCGGTTAAAGACGTAATAGAAATCATCTTCGCTAAGTTCTTCAAGCTCTAGATCCCCAAGTGAAATGCAGAATCCTTTATGGCCCATCCTGGCCTTTTTATTAATTTCGGCAAACGTTCGCCTGAATATTATGTTGGAGAGTTCCTCCTTGGCACCGGCTGCGATGTTGATCACATCCTGAGCTGAAAGAATCACATCTTCCGGCAGATCGGCAAGATAGGTTCTCTCTAGCCTTTGCACTATCTCCGCGTTCATAGAGCGGTTATTTTCCTTAGCGGAAGTCTCTATTTTTTCTTTTAATTCAAAGGGCAATCTAATTCTTAGCTGCGGATCTTCTCTGCTCATTTTATTACCGTGCCGACAAAAATTCACAATATGTAAATTATGCCCCACGGTGGGGTTGACAGCAATGACGCACGGTGTGACACTTACATCAAGCCTCACGGTGGGGCATTTAATGGAGATTTTAATGGAAAAGGCAAAAGACATGTACCAACGCAAGGTTCGCTTCCCTGAAGACGTACGTAAGGCTATCGAGAAGAACGGTGGCGATGAGTGTCGTCAGTTTAATACAGAGCTTATTTACCAGCTGAGAAAGGTGTACGGATTGGCAGGTGAGAAAAGTGCTCAAGCATAAAAACGTTGAAGCCCCGGCTGCGCTAACAGTCAGGGCTTCGGTATCGAACAAATCCAGCGACGGAAGTATCGACATGAATATTGTACATAACAACGAATTAACTTTCCAGAATATCAACTTTGCTTACATGGAGGTTGCAGGGCAGATTTGGCTGACCGCTGCCCAGGTAGGCGAGGCTCTCGGCTACTCTGATGATAAAGCCATTCATCGCCTTTATCGTAAGCATGCTGATGAATTTACAGCAAATATGACAGGGGTGGTTAAAGTGACCACCCCCGGTGGAGTGCAGGATTCTCGCGTTTTTTCTCTGCGCGGAGCCCACCTGATGGGTATGTTTTCTCGAACCCCAGTTGCCAAAGAGTTCCGACGCTGGGTGCTGGATGTTCTGGATCGTGAAGTTGCGAATGGCAGTGTCAGCCCGGCATTCAATTTCGAGATGCATGCACACAATGCAAAGGTGGCACTCGATTATGCAGAGTTCATTTATCAGCATTGGTGTGAAGAGATCAGGCCTTCACTGAGCCTCGTAGGATCTCCGTTGGCGAACAGCTTGAATGAGCGCATTAAAGTACTTGCCTCTATTACCTACGGTTTGAATTCCGGGTTAGCGAAGGCAGCAAAAGAGAAGGGGATGATCCACTGATGGGCGCATGGGATGGCGCAAAAGAAAAACCGCCAGGTAGGACTGGCGGTTCACTGAGGTCTAACAACGTGTAGGAACGTCTATGACTAAGATGAATTTAGCAGTTAACGGTTCTGTTGTCACCGAAAAAACTATTGACAGCCAGTATCTTCTGGAGATGGTCAATGCCGCTCGTAAGCAGTGTGGGGAACCAGCTGTCCGTAATAACAAGTTCATTGAAAAGGTGATTGATGAACTTGAGGGCGAGACCTACACAAAAAGTGTAGGTCGTAAGAATGGTCAGGATATTGAAGTCATTACGATGTCCATTAAGCAGGCTCTTCGCGTGGCCGCGCGCGAATCTAAAGCTGTTCGCCGCTCATTGGTCGATAAGCTCGAAGATATGCAGGCGATCCCGGCAATGCCGAAAAGCCAGTCTGGCATCACTGAATATCGCCTGGCAAAAGCGGATCAGTTGAAAGCTCAGGCATTGGAAAAGAACATCGCCAGCGCCCGTGAGATTATGTCTCTGCTGCCGCGCCTTGATCCAATGGCGCATCAGGTTCTTGCAGCATCTTTGATTAATCCACTCATCGGCTATGATGCGATTCCGTTGCCGGTATTGGAGGAGCATTACCATACCGCTGGCGAAGTTGGCGAGATGCTTGGTGTGTCTGCCCAAAAGATCGGACGCACTGCCAATGCCAATAACCTCAAGACTGAACAGCATGGTAAGTTTTTCTTGGACAAGTCGGCCCATTCCAGCAAGCAGGTTGAAGCGTTCCGCTACAATGCTGAGGGTGTGAAAGCGCTGCGCCACCTGATCCATGGTGCTGACGTGGCCTAACCCATTGTATTGAAGGCAGAGTGCAAATTTGCACTCTGGTAATCAAACCCGCTCCGGCGGGTTTCTTGCTTCCCATTGCATCAGATTCCATTTAGGATTTATCCCACTGTTACTGATGGGGATAGGGATATGGCTTTTGTTTTTGAAGAAAATGTGGAAGAGCTTTTCATATTAGATGCCGATGGTAAAGGCATGCCGAAGGTGAATAGAGCCAAGGTCAGAGAGATGGCAGAAAGATCTCATAATTACATAAAATTAGTAGAGGCGTCTGGTGGAAATAAGCACTCAGCTGAACTGGACGTTAATGATGCGGTTGTAGAAATGCTGACCAAAATTATGCTTTCTGAACTAAAGGATAATGCCACCACCTTTAATTCAACTTTTACAGAAGAAAAATTGGCTATCACTTTTCATGAGTCAGACAAGGCCGATGCGGAGCAATATAAAAAAATTGAGCAGGAACACCAGGCGGCGCGAGATACTGCCATGAGCTACAACGCTATATCTTGGTTAGTAGCCATTGCCGGCGTCCTATTGTTCGCAGGGTTCTTATTCTCATAGCAGTTATTACACCATCACAAGCCTCGCTCCGGCGGGGTTTTTTTATGCCCGGAGATAAATAATGGCTGGCACTGTTAGCGCAGGAACAATCGTTTACGAAGTGGATATGGATACGGCTCGCCTACTCCAAGGACGACGCGATGTTGATGCTGCACTGAATGGATTGAATGGCAGCATGGACCGCCTTGAGGCCAGCGTTAACCGAACAGAGCGTTCTCTGGAATCCATCGAAGGAACGATGTCCAGTCTGACCGGTGTAGCGAAGGCGTTATTTGCTGCGCTGTCTATACAGCAGGTCGGAGCGTACGCGCAGGCATGGCAGGATCTGAGTAATAAACTGTCTAACGCCGTCAGGGATTCGGTACCGCCCTTTGAAACACTCGCCGATGTTACGGAGCGTGTTTTTAATATTTCGCAGCAAACCCGATCCGGACTGGATGCTACAGCCACTCTTTACGCGCGCCTTGAGCGCTCCACCAGAAGCTATGGCGTGAGCGTAGAAGATCTCACCCGGTTGACGACGATTATTAACCAAGGGTTTATTGTTTCAGGGGCATCTGCAGAAGAGGCCAGCAACGCGATTGTTCAGTTAGCTCAGGGAATGGCGTCCGGGGCACTGCGCGGCGATGAATTTAACTCTGTCAACGAACAGGGGAACCGCCTGATGATCGCGCTTGCCGATTCAATGGGGGTAGGAATAAGCGCCCTGAGGGATATGGCTGCCGAAGGCAAGTTGACCACTGATGTGATTGTTAACGGTCTTTTAGCGCAGGGCGATAAAATTGGACAGGAATTCGCAAAAACCACGGCGACGATCAGCCAGTCGCTTGAGATTGCCAATAACAACATCACGAAATTCTTCGGTGAAAACGCTACGGTCAAAACCGGAGTTAAGGTTTTCAGCGATACCGTTATTTCATTGAGTGAAAATCTCGACATTCTGAGCACAGCTTTAACCATCGTTGCCGGGGTTATGGGGGGGCGCTATGTAGGCGCGCTGACGATGGCTACCTCAGCAAAAATTGCCGATATCGTAGCCTCACGACAGCAGGTAGTTGCAGACAATCAAACTGCACAGGCCGCACTGGTGGCAGCAAATTCAGTTATGAGAAAGGCGCTTGCTGATAAAGAGGCGGCGCTGTCTTCACTGGCCCTGGCGCAGGCTGAGTATAACGTTGCGAAAGGCAGCGCAGCGGAGATGTTAGCGATGGATGCGCTGGTCGCGGCGAAAACTCGGGCAACGGCAGTGGCAATTGAATATAAACTTGCCGAAGATGCACAGGCGGCAGCCTCATTACGTGCAGCGGCAGCTTCTCGTGCCGCTGCTATAAGCATTGGAAATCTTGTTCGCGGAGGTTTGGCGCTAATCGGCGGTCCAGTAGGGTTTGCAGTGCTAGCAGCCAGCGCTATTTTTTTATTCTGTCAAGCAGCCCAGCAGGCAAAAGAAGAAGCGATCGCCTTTGCTGATGGCCTGGACAAACTTAACTCAGCAATGAATGCGATGGGCAATACTGCGTTACGAGGCTCTATTTCTGACGCGAATGTTGCAATTAAAGGCATGGATGGCGCGGTTGCCGATCTGACCAGTGAAATAGCAAAACTCACAAAAGAGCGGGATGATTACATCCAGAGAGGTAAGCAGTTTGGGACGACGGCAGAGCAGGGAAATGGTCTGTTAATTAAAGCTGCTGAATTAACCGATCGTATCAATCAAAAAACGCGGGACCGCAGTGAAATCCAGGACAAGCTGAACAGAACCACTCAGACCCGAGACGATATGCAGGTCACCCTCAATAACAACATGCTCACCTCCATGGGTGTTCACGACAGTCTGGTTGAAAAGGGAACGACTCTTGAGCGGGTTCAGGGCGCTGTGGCGAAGGCTTTTGGTGACACAGCTGATGAGATTAATCGTGCAAATCAGGCAGGGAAAAGCTTTGATCCGAAGTCCCTTCAAATCTCTCCACCAACTAAGGAAGGTGAAAAGGCCATCCTGAACTTGGAAGAGCAGAACAAGCTTCTGAAAATCCAAGATGAGCGCCTGCGTGCAGTCACAAAGGCTGGAATGATGATGGCCAAATTAACGGACAACAAAAATCAGATTGAATCAGCTAAGCGCTTGGCAGGTGAAAACTATGACCTGGAGCAGTCAGAAGAGGCCAGAAAAAAAGCACAGCAAGAGAGTGAGCGGCAAGGTAAAAAATCCGCCTCTTCTGCTGAGTCTGTTGCCCAAAAACTGGCAAGCCTGAAACAGCAGGCAGAACTGGCCGCCGGCTCTACGCAACAACTGAGCCGAGAACAGGCCATCCTTACTGCCCAGCAATCCCTGGGTGCAGCAGCGACTCAAAAAGACCTCGAACTTGCTGGTCAGTATGCCGCTGCAAAATGGGACACCGCCAACGCGCTTAAAGCACAGGCCGCCGCCGAGAAGCTCCTGCCGGAAGCGCGCGAAAATGCCAGTTATAAGCAGGATGTTCAGGATCTGAATACTGCCCTGACCGCGAAGAAAATCAGTCAGGAGCAATACAACGAAACCGCAGAACGACTGGAGGCGACGCACCAGACCAACCTCGCCAAAATCCGCGCTCAGCAGGCAGTTACGCCCCAACAGGAAGCGGCTGGCACTGTTGACCCGGTGCAGCAACTGGCGAACGAGAACGCGCGCAAACTGGCGCTGATCCAGCAGTACGAGCAGCAGGGCGTGTTAACCCATCAGAATGCGCTGGCGCTACGAGCTGCAGCTGATACTGAATACGAGCAGGCGCGCATCGCCGCCCAGTGGGAAATCTACCGTAATCAGAGCACTGGCAATGAACTGCTGGCTACCTCGCTGGAAGGCCTGCAGAGCGGGGCAACCAACGCACTCACCGGACTTATTGACGGCACCCAGAGCCTGCAGGAAGCAATGGCTAACGTCGGCTCCACCATCATCAACAGCGTGATCAGCAGTCTCGTAGAGATGGGGATGCAGTGGGTTAAAAACCAGGTGATGGGCCAGGCAGCGGCGGCAGCTTCTCTGGCTTCCACCATGGCCCAGGCAACAGCTGCCGCATCAGCCTGGGCGCCTGCAGCAATGAGTGCGTCGATCGCCACGTACGGCAGCGCCGCTGCTGTTGGTCAATCGGCTTACGCAGCCTCTCTACTGTCAGCCAAGGGGTTAGCTGTCGCCGGTGCCCGCGAACACGGCGGGCCGGTATCGGCCAGCTCCATGTATCGCGTGGGAGAGGGCGGTAAGCCTGAGATTTTCAAAGCTAGCAATGGTAGCCAGTACATGATCCCCGGCGATAACGGTCGCGTCATCAGTAACCGGGATATGGGCGGTGGTGGCGGGGCGTTCCATTTCAGTCCGGTTATCCATCTAAACGGTGATTACTCTGCACAGCAACAAGCCATGCTCGAGGCCGCAGTTAAGCGCGGGGCACAGCAGGGATACGCCATGGCCGTCAGCGATGTCGCCAGCGGTAAGGGCAAATTGTCCAACGCTCTCGCTACCAACTTCAACACCAGTCAACGAATCACATAAGGAGCTCCCATGGGGATCAGCAGCACCATTGATTTCCCGCATCAGTACCTGCCAATGCCTCAACGCTCTGGGCATGGATTCACCCCGGTAAGCCCGCTCCAGCGCACCACCATGACATCTGGCCGTACGCGCCAGCGTCGCAAATACACCTCGGTTCCGACTGAGGCGTCTGTTTCGTGGGTGTTTAATGATGCCCAGGCGCAGCTATTTGAGGTGTGGTTCAGGGACGTGATAACGGACGGCGCAGCGTGGTTCAACATGCGCATGCGCACGCCAATGGGTGTTGGTGACTACGTCTGTCGGTTTAAGGATATCTACGACGGGCCGGTGCTGTTCGGGTTGGGGTTCTGGAAATTCACGGCAGCGCTGGAGCTTTGGGAGCGTCCAATCCTGCCACCTGACTGGGGTAACTTCCCTGAGTTCATTGTCGGGCAGAGCATCATCGATTACGCGCTCAATAAGGAGTGGCCGGAAGCATGACCAGTCCAACACTCAACAGGCTGTATGCCAGCGGCGGCAGTGAGATCCTCTTCAACACGCTGCAGATTACCGTCGGCGGCCAGACTTACTGGCTGGTTGAGAACTTCGAGGATATCACCGCCGTTACTGAGGCGGGGGCGACAGTGACGTTCCAGGCGGCGGCCATGGCTGTCGCGCTACCTGCCAGAAACAGTGACGGCACGCAGGATCTACAGTTCGCCATCAGCAACATTGACGGCATCGTTTCAACTGCAATACGCAACGCCCTGGCTGACCTGAACAACGGCACGCTAATAATGCGGCAGTACATTTCGACCGATTTGAGCTCACCTTCTGCTCCGCCCCTGGTATTCCAGATTAAAGACGGGTACTGGAAAGCGACAGAGGTTCAGATTAAAGCCGGTTTCCTGAACATCCTCAAAACAGCCTGGCCGCGCTATCGCTACACGCTTCCTGTCTTCCCGGGCCTCCGTTACCTTCAGTAGGAAATCACCATGTTCAATCCAGATAAATACCGTTCTGTCGAGTGGCAGAAGGGCGGGCGCGCTTACCCCGCGCTGGACTGCTTTGGCATCGTCAACGAAATCAGGCGCGATCTGGGTCTGGCTCCGTGGCCTGATTTCGCCGGAGTCACGAAGGATGATAACGGCCTCGACCGGGAGGCGCGCGGGCTGATGGCTGGCCTGACTCGATGTGAACCGGTCCCGGGAGCGGGTATCGCCTGTTATTCCGGTTCAGTGGTGACACACGTTGCCATCGTGGTCGAGATTGACGGCCAGCTGCGCGCCGCAGAGTGCAATCCGCGCACCAACGTAACCTTCCTTCCGCTGGCGCGGTTTGCGCGCCGTTTTGTCCGCGTGGAGTATTACCAGTGACGATCCGAATCTATCCGTCCCGCCTGCCGGGCGAACCGCTGGAAACGCATCAACATGAAACGATGACCCTCAGCGCCTGGTTTGCGCGGAACGTGAAGGACTGGACACCGGATCAGCAGCATCCGGTCGCGGTTGAAATCGAAGGCGTTCCCGTCCCGGCGTCAGATTGGCCACTGTGCGTTATCAAGCGGGAAACCGACGTCAGGATGTATCCGGTGCCATACGGTACCGGTGCGGAAATCGCGCTGTGGGTTGCCGTCAGCGTAGCCGTCGCCTCTGCGGCGTACAGTATCTACATGATGAGCACAATGTCTCAGGCTGGCGGCGGCGGTGCCCAGGCAGCCAGCGGCGACCAGATTGATCTCAACCCGGCCAAAGCCAACGCGGCGAAACTGGGTGACCCTATCCGGGAAATCTTCGGCAAATATCGTGTCTGGCCTGATTACGTTGTGCAGCCGGTGAGCCGGTTCGTCAACGAGACCAGCATGGAAACCAGCATGTTCCTGTGCGTGGGTGTCGGCGACATGGTGATTAACCAGTCTGATATTAAGATAGGCAATACGCCGATCTCCGCGTTCGGTACCGACGTGCGCTACACCCTCTATCCGCCTGGCGCTACGGTATCCGGCGACACGCGCACTGAAAACTGGTTCAACTCACCAGAGGTCGGTAATACCGGTTCCGGTACCGCCGGGCTGGACCTGGGCTCAAGCGGTCCGGAGACTGTCAGTATTATCGCGGATGCGCTGGTCGTGTCCGGAAACTCCATCACGCTGGTTGACGTATCGTCGTCTGGTGATGAGGAGATCCCGCCGTCCTGGACTGTCGGAACGGTTATAACCGTGCTGGCCCCAAACTCTTATACGGTGGTGTCCTCCGGCGGTTACAGCGTGATTTATGGCGGGGTACAGGAGCTGGCACCAGTGGTCGGAATGCCGGTGTCCCTCAACTATAACGGCAACGACTACGACCTGGTGATCGCCAGCTATGCGCCGGGCGTTCCGGCGGTTCCGGGGGTAGGCGGTAGTGCCGCCAGCATCACCGCTAACGCCGCGCCGACGACCTACGATTTCAGCAGCACCCCTGTAACGTTCAGCATCAGCTGGAAGGGTACGACTTACCCGGTATCGCTGGTGACAAACTACGTCACCATGTCGGGCCTGATTTCCTCGATCACCTCGCAGCTCTCAGGCTCTGGCCTGGTCGCGCGCGATAACAGTGGGCGGCTTGAAATCGGCGAGGCCAGCAGCCCTTTTGCTGGCGGGTCCATTACGAACAGCCCGTTGCCCGTTGCTGTATTCGGTGATGCTCCGGTCAATACGGCGGGCGTGAAATCTACGGGCGGCACGGCGGAGGTAAGGGCGCACATTACCCTGGCCTACAACAGTGCCACCGGTACACCATTCACCGGACTGCCGGAGGGCATTCAGCGCTTTTCTCTGGGGCTGGCCGGGAATCAGTTCCGAATCACCGATGTGGACAGCCAGACGGTAACCGTGGAGCGGCTTACGGTCACCACCGGACCGGGTGGTGAGACTATTACCACACCTGACCCATCGTGGCCTGGCTTCACTGAGCGCACACTGCTGGATGCCACCGTGACGGGTGTCAGCGACGATTACGAATGGGTTGGCCCATTCCTGGCATGCCCCGATGGTGAAACCCTGGACGCATTCGAGGTGAACATCAACTTCCAGAGCGGCCTGGTGCGTTACACCGACCAGGGGAATAAGCGTTCCATGCCGGTGCGCCTGGTGATCCAGTATCGCAAGGTTGGCACCACTGCCTGGCAGCAGCAGTCTCCGTTCTATTCACGCAGCACCGAAAACCAGATCGGGTTTACGCATCGCTACAGCGTATCGCCTGGCCAGTACGAGATCCGGATGCGCCGCACCGAACCGGTTAAGGGTGGCAGCACACGTGACCAGGTATTCTGGCAGGCGCTGCGCTCACGGCTGAGCAAACGCCCAACTAAGTACGATGGCGTCACCACCATGGCGCTGACCGTGCGCACAGGGAACCGCCTGGCGGCCATGTCCGATCGCCGGATTAGCGTCACGCCAACCCGGATTTACAGCGGTGGCAGAACGGCGCGGAGCATCAGCGGGGCGCTTTACCACGTCCTGGAGTCGCTGGGGTTCACGGCCAGTCAGATAGATACGGCGGCAATTGATGCGCTGGAGCAAACCTACTGGACGCCCCGCGGGGAGAAGTTCGACTGGGCGAGCGGTGAGAGCAAGTCCGCACTTGAGGTGCTGCAGAAAATCACCAACGCCGGGATGGGGTACTTCCTGTTGTCTGATGGCCTGGCCTCCGCCGGCAGGGAAGGTATTAAACCCTGGGTCGGGATGATCACCCCGCAGGAAACCACCGAGGAACTGCAGACCGCGTTTAAGGCCCCGTCACAGGACGATTATGACGGCGTGGACGTGACCTATATCAACGGCACCACCTGGGCAGAAGAAACCGTGCAGTGTCGCCTGCCTGGCAATCCTACGCCGCTGAAAATCGAGAGCTACACGCTGGATGGTGTTCTGGACGAGGACCGTGCCTACCGCATCGGCATGCGCCGGCTGCTGGGCTACCAACTGCAGCGCCTGCAGCACACCACATCAACGGAAATGGATGCGCTCTGCTATGAGTTCATGGATCGCATTGTGCTGGCCGACGACATCCCCGGCAGCCAGACGCTGAGTTGCCTGATTACCGATATGAAGTATGACAGCAGCAAAATCACCTTGACGCTCAGTGAGGCCCCGGACTGGTCGTTTGAAAACCCACGCGTGATTATCCGTCACCAGGATGGTCGGGCGTCCGGAATGATAACGCCGACGATCGTGGATGACTTCACTATCTCGGTGCCGTACAGCGCCGCGCTGGAGCCGGAATTGTGGGCGATGAACGACCCGTACATTGAACCGCCGCGCCTGCTTTTCTGCTCGTCTGTCCGTGTGCCGTATGACGCGCTGGTCGGGGAGATATCTCCGGGTAACGACGGCATCAGCCAGGTCACTGCAATCCAGTACCACCCAGGCAAGTACGCCTACGATGACGCCACTTACCCCGGTGACGCCGCTTAATACCAAATCAAAATTATCTGACCCGCTTCGGCGGGTTTTTTTATGCCCGGAGCGAGCATGACCACATACGCCACTAATAATCCGATTGGGTCAATGGATCCGAAGGACCTGTTTGATAACGCCCAGAACCTGGACTTTGCGGTAAACGATATTACCAAAGCATTCTGGAAGGACCGCTTCGGCAGAAATCGACCAACAATGTTTGGCATGGAGCAGGCGTTCTCTGCCCAACTGCTTAGCCAGAAACAGCGCTTTGACAATTTTATCCAGAGTTCCGGGTATAAGGTTGTCGGGGATTATACTGCTGGCCCGCTGACTATTACCGAATACAACCAGCTGATCCGCTATCAGAATGAGTTTTACAAGTTAACTGCTGCCACAGCACTGCCATTTACCACAACTGGTAATGACGCAACCTCATGGGCTAACGACTCTGCGCATTTTGTCAGTGTTGGAGATGCGGCGCTCCGGCAGCAGTTAGCCGCCCCCGGCGGTGCCAGCCTGATTGGTCCGGGGGTAATGAGCCGCGGATTGAATAAATTCTCAGTTATGCAGGGGCGGCCAGGGGAGTATCTCGAAGCCGATCTGACATACGGTCTGGGGTTAACGCTCTCAGAGCCACTAACTGGTTTGGTTGATAAATCGAATGGGGCAAAACTCAATCTCATTCTGATCGAGGACGACCGCCTGAATGCTGTGGATGATTCATTCGCCGGGACAAAAGTTGATGGTCTTCAGGTTTTACATAAATTTGGTGGCCCAGGATGCAAAGGTGGCCGCCATGCCGCGCAATTTGTCAGCTCTCAAACAAATGCAACTGAAAGCACCAATACAGACCGAAATTATGTGGGCGTGGTGGGTTGGGCCACGTCGTTTAGCGGAGATGGTGGGGCTGGATCTGGCGATGACAGAGGGGCTTTTTTCGGTGGGAACTTCATCACCACACTGCCAGCTGGAGCAATGAATACCCTCAACGCCTCCGGCGCAGAGTTTAATGTCAGTGTCGCATCAGGCGCATCGACCAGAATACGAACCGGCCTACAGGTCGGTGGTAGTGGTTCGCAGCAGGGTACGGTAATAGACGCGGGCTTATCTGTAGGCAACAAGACGGGGGCTGTGCCGTGGAGAAACGGACTTCGCATAGGGAACCACAATGGCGGCGAGGCTCTTGGTTCAGGATCAAAGGCTATCGTTGCTGTAGCCTCTGGCACTATACAGGCGGGGATCGATTTGCCGCCTACATCGCTATATGTGCTGAAGTCAGGGAATGCCACGCTCTATGACTACGGTGCGGCTTTTGAAACAACGAACGCGCACCTCGACTTAGGTGCGGCAGCATCCCCCTCTACAACCTATATCGATTTTCATACAAGCGGCCTGAACGCCACGTATGACTCGCGCATCATTGCAACAGCAGGAACGGCAACAACGGGCGCCGGAACGTGGCAGATTATGACCGCTGTACTGGGACTGAATGCAACCACCGAAATAACTATGGGCGCCACTATTCGCCCAAGCGCAGATAACGTTTACGACTATGGCAGGCCGGATCGGCGAGGGCGAACCGCCTATTTCGGGACCGGAACCATTAACACCTCAGATGAGCGCCATAAGCCAGTTCAGGAAGAAATTCCTGATGCAGTTCTCGACGCCTGGCAGGATGTGAGTTGGAACACCCGCTTCAAGTTTGACGACTCTTTGCTGAGCAAGGGAGAGGATGGTGCGCGCTGGCACTTCGGGCTTATTGCGCAGCGTGTGCAGGCGGTATTTGCGGCGCATGGTATCGATGGATTTTCTCTTGGGCTGCTTTGTTATGACGAGTGGGAAGACCAGTACATCAAAGTGCGCACAAACGAAGGCGAGACAGTTACTAAAACTCGCACCATTCAGCAAACCGTTGAAATTAAGAAAACCAGAACGGTCAAAAAGCCGGTGATGATTAAAGCCAGTCGTGAGGTTCTTGTGGATGCGATTGGCGAAGGTGGAGTGGCTATTAAGAAGGTGGTCACTGAAGAATATGAAACTCCGCAACTCACTCAGGTATTCATTTTCAATGAAGACGGATCGCCGCGGCTGGATGACAAAGGAAATGAGCTATTCATCCTTGAAGCGGTCACAGAAGAAGTTGAGGAGCAATATACAGAGTGTGAGTATGAGGACGTTGAAGAGGAATACACAGAGCTCGCAGATCCTGAATATGCAGAGGTTCTTGATGTGGCTGCCGGAAATCGTTACGGCATTCGTTACGAGGAAGCGCTATCTCTGGAAGCGGCTCTCCAGCGCCGTAACTATGCGAGATTACTGACGCAGCACGAAAAGCTGACTGCCCGCATAGAAGCTCTGGAAGGTGTCAGCCATGAGTGACCTTTCTCCGCTGGCTCATGCAGCTGTCGCTGTTGCCGTGCAATGTGTCATCGGCCTGTTATCAGGAGCGTGGGGTGCTGGCGGTGCGATAGGCTGCATGTTGTTTATCGCTCGTGAGCACACCCAGGCCGAGTATCGCTGGATCGCTCAGTTCGGAGGTGGCAAGCGGGTCAACATGCCGTGGTGGGGAGGTTTCGACAGGCGAGCATGGAACATACCCAGCCTTCTCGACTGGCTGGTTCCGGTGCTGGCCTGCAGTGCCGTATATTTTGTCTCCACCATCTGACTTCTGTCGTCGGCATTGATAGGTGTCGCCGCATTGATCTGCAACCCCTTTAAAACTACTGTATATAAAAACAGTAAAAAGGAGTGCAGATCATGCCCCGCAGAAACGACATTAACGCGGCTTTTACCGCGGCCATACAGCAAAACCCCAAGGGCTACCGATGCTTGCGCACAGAAGACTTTATCCGCGAGCTGGCAAAGGTCCACTGGCATTTCAGCCGAGCCGATGCCAACGAGTGGATAAAGTACTATCAGCCAGATTTCACGGATAAGACAACCGACGGAACCGACAATCACTACTGGATCCTGCGCAACATGGGGAGGGTTCACTGATGGGTTTTCCTTCACCGGCGGGCGACTACGTAGAGCAGCGGTTAACTCCGGAACGTATCTGCGGTATAGGCATGGACAGCCGCATCCTGGAGACTTCGAGTGGGTTCGCTGTCATCGAGCCGTGCACCAGGCTGGTACAGAATCAGGTTCTGCTGATTTTGTCTGGCGGCCGGACTCAGTTTGCCCGGGTGATGGGCAGGGCGCTGATTTGTGATGATGGTGAAGCGATAGAGGGGGAGGCTGCGGAAGAGGTTGAGGTGTTGGGGCGGGTGACGTACTTCATCAACAGTGCGATGGAAGACGACAGGGTGGTGTGAGTGGGGCAATGGGGCATGGATGGGGCATAAAGTTACCGCGAAACGACGTTAGTTCATTGCACATGACAAATCGTATCGCGGCAACATAGCAGGAGTTACCGCACTTCAATCCAACATCAATCCACTTCGTTAAAAGACTTAATAGTCTCCAGATGAAGACAGCCTGCAGCACAGGATTGCCAAGGAACGGGATCAGCGTAATCACATCGTGACTGCTTAGCGAGCTGCCGATCCCCAGCATGATCCCGCAGAACGAGAGGAGCGCCACGGGCAGCATAAAGGTTTTACCCAGTTGCTGGAAAAACTCCCACAGCGATATTTTTTGTGCTGCTTTCGCCGTCATAAAACGACTCCTGTGTTGTTAAAATCAGTTTATCTGCTTCAATGCTGCGAGAAGATAAAACGTTTTATCAAATTTTAGTGCGCGCTAAATCACATTCTTAGTCTTTAACTGGTAGTATAAAGATAACGTATTGATAAAACGTTTTACCGATCTCATTGTCAGGGAGTCACGCCATCACATGGCTGTAGCGAAAAAGATCACCATCAATGACGTCGCGCAGGCGGCGGGCGTGTCCGTCAGCACGGTGTCACTGGTGCTGAGCGGAAAAGGGCGGATCTCCTCCGCGACGGGCCAGCGCGTTAACGATGCGGTTGAGCAATTAGGATTTGTTCGTAACCGGCAGGCTTCGGCGCTGCGCGGTGGACAAAGCGGGGTGATTGGCCTGATTGTCCGCGATCTGACCTCGCCGTTTTATGCCGAACTGACGGCAGGGCTGACGGAGGCGCTGGAATCGCAAGGCCGGATGGTCTTTTTACTCCACGGTGGCCGGGAAGCGGATCAATTGCTCCAGCGCCTCGACATGCTGCTGACCCAGGGGGTCGATGGGGTTATCGTTGCCGGGGCATCCGGGTTAAGCAACGAACTGTGCGAACGGGCAGCCCAGAAGGGTGTTCCGCTGGTGTTTGCTTCTCGCGCCAGCTATCTGGATGAGGCCGATACCCTGCGCCCGGACAACATGCAGGCAGCACAAATGCTGACCGAACATCTTATTCGCCGCGGCCATCAGCGGATTGCCTGGCTGGGCGGAAAAAGCTCGTCGCTGACCCGCGCCGAACGGGTGGGCGGCTACTGTTCAACGCTGATTAAATACGGCCTGCCGTTCCACAGTGAGTGGGTGGTGGAGTGCGAGTCCAGCCAGAAGCAGGCGGCAGAGGCGATCGGGACGTTGCTCCGCGCCAGCCCCACCATCAGCGCCGTGATCTGCTACAACGACGTCATCGCCATGGGCGCCTGGTTTGGCCTGATACGGGCCGGACGCCAGAGCGGGGAAGGCGGGGTTGAAACCTTCTTTGGTCATCAGGTGGCGCTCGGTGCCTTTGCGGATGTGTCAGAAAACGCGCTGGACGATCTGCCTATCGTCTGGGCAACCACCCCTGCACGGGAGATGGGCCACACGCTGGCGGACAGGATTATGCAGCGGATTGAAAAATCTGATGTGCAAGCCGGGCATCAGATTGTCTCCGCCCGGTTAGTCCCCGTGAAGTAGTTTCACGGTTAAAGGAAGAGCGATAAGGCATTCTGGCTGGCGGCAATAAAAAACCCCTCGAAGAGGGGTTTTTTTATCATTACTGCTGCGGAACCGCAGGCTGTGCCGGTGCCGGAGCCGGAGCCGGAGCCGCTGGCGCGGCAGGCTCGTCCGGTACCGCCAGGTTCAGCGCCGGAACGCCAAACATGCCGACAAACTCTTCCAGCGTCATCTTCTGACCGTTCAGCGTAACCTGCCCGTTGCTGTACTGCAGGCTGGTGCTGATGACGTTATCTTCCACGGTAGTGATGCGGAACATCTGGCCCATTGCCGCCAGGCCTTTCACCTGCTGGCCAGCCAGCTTACCAGCGTCATCTTCGTTATAGCCTTCCAGCTTCGCAATCTGGGTCATGAACTCGGTCGCCATGTCCATCGGGATAGTCAGCTTGCTCTCCAGCGATTTCACACTGCGATCTACTTCCTGGGCTAGGGTTTGCGCCTCATCCGTGGCGGTGGCAGGATCTTTCAAGAACAGCGACAGGTTGAAGTTGGTCTCGCCTTTGCTGTTTTTCCAGCTCAGCGGAGCCAGCGTCACCACCGGCTCGCCTTTAAGCAGGACGGGCAGGTTGCTGAAGAAGACTTCTGCCGCTTTTTGCTGATACAGGGCCGGATTTTCCATCAGCGCTTTATCTGCCAGCAGCGCCTGGCTCTGGGCGCGATATTGCTGGCTGAATTGATGCCACGCCTGGCCGTCAATATTGCCGATTTTCAGCGTCAGCTTGCCGGTACCCAGATCCTGATTCTGCACTTGCAGGCTCTTCAGGCTGTAATCCAGCTGGCTATTAACGCTCTTGCCATCTTTCGACAGCTCGGCTTTACCGCTCAGATCGGTTCCCTCAAGCACGGCCATCTCTTTGCCTTCAATGGCGATAGCCAGCTTATCGAGCGTGAGTTTTTGATCGCCGATCCGCTCATCAAAGTCGGTCAGACGGCTATTGCCCTCGGTTTTGAGGTTGTTGAAGGTGAGCTGCACTTTCTGGCCGTACTCATTGACGGCATTTACCAGACCGCTTGCTGCGTCACCTTTCAGCGAGACGTTTTTGCCATCACGATCGGCATCCAGCTGGAAATTGCCGCCGCTGAAGGCCACTTTTTCATCGCCATTTTCGTAATTCAGTGCTTTCAGCGCCAGATCGGTACTCGTATCACCGGCATAGCTGATGCGGGTATTGGCCTCGAACGGAGACTCATTCTTCGCCAGATCGAACAGCGGTTTTGACGCTTCGTTGTTCACCAGCGTCGATTTTACCGAGGCCATGGAAGGGATAAGGTTGAAGGATTTCAGTTGGGCGAGCGGGAAGGGACCATGATCCACCACTTCGTTCAGCACCAGGCTTTGTCCTGGCTGCAGCCATGGATTTTGCGTGCCAGCGACCGGTTTAAGCACCAGTTGCAGATGGCTTTTGAACAGGCCGCGCTGGTAATCCTGGTAACTGACCTCCAGCCCGGCTTCTGGCGCGGTGCGCTTAAGCTCGCTGTTCGCCTGTGCGACCATTTCTGCCAGATGGCTCTCCAGCTGTTTCCCGGTATACCAGGCCGCACCCGTCCAGACCACACCTAATGCAACAATAACGCCTGCGGCTATAACCGATTTCTTCATCGTGATTATCCCTAAAATGAAACCGAGCGGTTAAAACCGCCCGGTGAGGTCATAAGATTACCAATAGCTTAGCAACAAATGTTAAAAAATTCAGTAGGTCACTATAGCTTGTTGTAAACACGGGCCAGACGACCGACGCCGCTGACGCTGACCGGCGAGTCACTGGCGGCAATAAATGCCGACTCGCCCGGCTTCAGCACCAGCCGCTCGTCACCCTTGTTCACAACGGCTTCGCCCTCAACGCAGAAGAGGATCGCCGCGCTCTGCTGAGCCAGCGCGCTTTCTGCACTGCTCAGTTCGTGAAGCGAAAACGCAAAGTCTTCAACCGGGATCGGGAAGTCCAGTTCTGCACCGTTTTTAACCGGCTGGGTGAGCAATTCTGCCGCCGGTTTAGCGACAAATTTAACATTCGCCACCAGTTCAGGAATATCGATGTATTTTGGCGTCAGGCCCGCGCGAAGCACGTTATCGGAGTTGGCCATCACCTCCAGCGCCACGCCTTTAAGGTAGGCGTGCGGTGTTTCGGCGAACAGGAACATCGCTTCACCCGGTTCGAGTTTGACCACGTTTAACAGCAGCGGCGAGAACAGCCCGCTGTCGTCGGGGTAGAACTCTGAAATCACGCGGATAGTCTGCCACGGCTCACCCTGTTGGCTGTTCAGAGCGGCTTTCAGCACCGCCAGCGCGCGGGATTTTTCTTCGCCCTGCATATTGAGCAGGCTGGCGAAGAGGTGACTCAGGCGCTCTGCATCGGGTTTTTCGAGGAAGTGGGCAATGGCACTGTGCGCCCCGGCCACCGGCTGAAGCAGGGAGACAATTTCAGAGAATTCGCGGAAAGCATTCATCGCCAGGAACGGCGTTAAAGCGAACACCAGCTCCGGTTTGTGGTTCGGATCTTTATAGTTACGCTCGGCGGCATCCAGCGGAATACCGGCGGCGTTCTCTTTGGCAAAACCTGCTTCTGAGGCCTGCTTGTTCGGGTGAACCTGAATGGAGAGCGGTTGATCCGCGCACAGCACCTTAAAGAGAAACGGCAGTTCGCCAAAACGGTCTGCGACCTGCGTACCCAGCAGCGTGCTTTTATCCGCGTCGATGACCTCACGCAGGGAGCGAACCCCGTGGGCACCCTCAATTTTTGAGCTGCTCTTTGGGTGCGCCCCCATCCACAGCTCTGCCATCGGCAGGTTGTCGGGGTTGGCGATACCGTAGAGATCCGTTAACGCAGTTTTACTTCCCCAGGCGTAGTTCTGCACTGAGTTAATGAGTTTTTGCATTATCAAGCCCTGTTTCAAATGTGGAATTAACTGCCCGTATTAAAGCAATAAACCGGGCGGAAGTAACCTGCGCACGGAAAAAGTCGTACTAGTCTCAGTTTTTGTTAAAAAATTGTGTAGGATAAGCCAACTCGCTTTTAAGCAAGGCAAACGGAACATCTGCCTGAACCATAATCAGCAATGTCGTAAGTGAGAGAACAATGTCGAATAAACCCTTCTATTATCAGGATCCTTTCCCGCTGGCCAAGGATCAGACCGAATATTACCTGTTAACCCGCGATTACGTTTCTGTCTCTGAGTTTGAAGGTCAGGAGATCCTCAAAGTGGACCCGCAGGCGCTGACCTTACTGGCGCAACAGGCCTTCCACGATGCCTCCTTCATGCTGCGCCCGGCGCACCAGCAGCAGGTGGCCGATATCCTCAGCGACCCGCAGGCCAGTGAAAACGACAAATACGTGGCGCTGCAGTTCCTGCGTAACTCCGATATCGCGGCGAAAGGCATTCTGCCGACCTGCCAGGACACCGGTACCGCCATCATCACCGGTAAAAAAGGCCAGCGCGTCTGGACCGGCGGCGGTGACGAAGCGGCCCTGGCGCACGGCGTTTACAACACCTATATCGAAGATAACCTGCGCTATTCGCAAAACGCCGCGCTGGATATGTACAAAGAGGTGAATACCGGCACCAACCTGCCGGCGCAGATCGACCTCTACAGCGTCGATGGCGACGAATACAAATTCCTCTGCATCGCTAAAGGCGGCGGCTCAGCCAACAAAACTTATCTCTACCAGGAGACCAAAGCGCTGCTCTCCCCGGGCAAGCTGAAGAACTACCTGGTCGAGAAGATGCGTACGCTTGGCACCGCGGCCTGCCCGCCGTACCACATCGCCTTTGTCATCGGCGGTACCTCGGCAGAAAGCACCCTGAAAACCGTCAAACTGGCCTCCACCAAATATTATGACGGCCTGCCAACCGAAGGTAACGAGCACGGTCAGGCGTTCCGCGATGTGCAGCTGGAGCAGGAGTTGCTGGTGGAAGCCCAGAACCTCGGATTGGGCGCACAGTTTGGCGGCAAATATTTTGCTCACGATATCCGCGTGATCCGCCTGCCGCGTCACGGCGCGTCCTGCCCGGTGGGTATGGGCGTCTCCTGCTCCGCTGACCGTAACATCAAGGCCAAAATCAACCGCGACGGTATCTGGATCGAAAAACTGGAAAACAACCCAGGGAAATACATTCCGGAAGAGCTGCGTAAAGCGGGCGAGGGCGAGGCGGTGCGCGTTGACCTGAACCGTCCGATGAGCGAGATCCTGGCCCAGCTTTCGCAGTACCCGGTCTCCACCCGTCTGTCGCTGAACGGCACCATCATCGTGGGCCGTGATATCGCCCACGCGAAGCTGCAGGAGCGTCTGGATAACGGCGAAGGACTGCCGCAGTACATCAAGGATCACCCGATCTATTACGCGGGTCCGGCGAAAACCCCGGATGGCTATGCTTCCGGTTCCCTGGGGCCAACCACGGCAGGGCGTATGGATTCTTACGTAGATCAGCTCCAGGCCAACGGCGGTAGCATGATCATGCTGGCGAAGGGCAACCGCAGCCAGCAGGTGACCGACGCCTGCCACAAGCACGGTGGTTTCTACCTTGGCAGTATCGGCGGCCCGGCCGCGGTGCTGGCGCAGGGCAGCATCAAGAGCCTCGAGTGCGTGGAATACCCGGAACTGGGGATGGAAGCCATCTGGAAAATTGAAGTGGAAGACTTCCCGGCGTTTATCCTCGTGGATGACAAAGGCAACGACTTCTTCAAACAGATCCAGTCTTCACAGTGTTCGGCCTGTGTGAAGTGATCTAAAACGCCTTATCCGGCCTGCCAGTACGGTAGGCCGGATAAGCGCAGTGCCGCCGGACAACAAAAAGAGCGCACAAAGCGCCATACCGTTTCCCCGATCTCATCAATACTTATTTCTTTGAGCTGTGAGCAATCCACTTCAGTGTTATCAAGGAGAAAGTAATGACCTCACGCAGTGAGAAAGATTCGATGGGCGCCATCGACGTCCCGCAGGACAAACTCTGGGGCGCACAAACCCAGCGTTCGCTGGAACATTTCCGTATTTCCACTGAAAAAATGCCGGTCTCGCTGATCCAGGCCCTGGCGCTGACTAAACGTGCGGCAGCCAAAGTAAACCAGGATTTAGGCCTGCTGGCGGCAGAAAAAGCCACCGCCATTATCAATGCCGCCGATGAAGTGCTGGCGGGCAAACATCCCGACGAGTTCCCCCTCGCTATCTGGCAGACCGGCTCCGGCACCCAAAGCAATATGAACATGAACGAGGTGCTGGCAAACCGTGGCAGCGAGCTGCTCGGCGGCGTGCGCGGCATGGAGCGCAAAATCCACCCCAACGATGACGTTAACAAAAGCCAGAGTTCCAACGACGTCTTCCCGACGGCGATGCATGTGGCGGCGCTGATTGCCCTGCGGGAGCAGCTGATTCCACAGCTGAACGTGCTCAAGCAGACACTCGATGATAAAGCGCAGGCGTTCGCCGATATCGTCAAAATTGGCCGAACCCATCTGCAGGATGCCACGCCGCTGACTCTCGGCCAGGAGATCTCCGGCTGGGTGGCGATGCTCGAGCACAATCTGCGCCATATCGACCACAGCCTGCCGCACCTGGCGGAGCTGGCACTGGGGGGCACCGCGGTGGGCACCGGGCTAAACACCCATCCTGAATACGCGGTACGCGTGGCTGAGGAGCTGGCGACCATCACCGGGCAGCCGTTTGTCACCGCGCCGAACAAGTTTGAAGCGCTGGCCACCTGCGATGCGCTGGTGCATGCCCACGGGGCGCTGAAAGGGCTGGCGGCATCGCTGATGAAAATCGCCAACGACGTGCGCTGGCTGGCCTCCGGGCCGCGCTGCGGCATTGGTGAGATCAGTATTCCTGAGAACGAGCCGGGCAGCTCCATCATGCCGGGCAAGGTGAACCCAACCCAGTGTGAAGCCATGACCATGCTCTGCTGCCAGGTGATGGGCAACGATGTGGCGGTCAACATGGGCGGGGCGTCCGGCAACTTTGAACTGAACGTCTACCGTCCGATGGTGATCCATAACTTCCTGCAGTCGGTGCGTCTGCTGGCCGATGGCATGGAGAGCTTTAACGAACACTGCGCGGTAGGTATTGAGCCTAATCGCGAGCGCATCAGCCAGCTGCTCAATGAGTCGCTCATGCTGGTGACGGCGCTCAATACCCATATTGGCTACGACAAGGCGGCTGAGATCGCAAAAAAAGCCCATAAAGAGGGGCTGACGCTCAAAGCCGCCGCGCTGGCGCTGGGCTATCTCACCGAGGCCGAGTTCGACAGCTGGGTTCGCCCGGAAGAGATGGTCGGTAGCCTGAAATAGCTACTCCGCAACATACAGGTGCAGCCGCGGAATGATTAAGCGTAGCGGCTGCGCCTGGGGCTTATAACGATGCTGTACGTTGTCAGCATCGTAATTCAGCAACTCGCCGATATCCGGGATCACCGCGCCCTGGTCAACGTCGTACAACGCAATCAACGGCGTCGGGCAGGCGTACTGCACCTGCTTTTGCTGTCCGGCATACCAGACGCGGGCGATAGGCTGCACCTTTACCGGCCTTTTGATCTTCAGCCGCGCCTGCACAGGCAGCGCATGGATGGCGGTATATTCTGCCTCCAGCCGCTCCACCCACTGATCTCTGGACCAGGGCGCCACGGCGCGCGGAGACTTCAGGCTTTTTTCCAGCATCTCCAGCACCTCATCGCGGGTGAAATTCTTGATGATGTGCTTATTGGCCCAGCCGAAGCGCAGCGTGGCGGGGTGATTGATCACCGTTAACGTGCGATAGGCGTTGAGCGTGATCAACCCCGGCAACTGGTGATGCACCCACTCAAAGCGTGCGGCGGGCGCCAGGCCAGACTCCTCGGTGACGATTTTTTCAAAGTCCGCTTTTAAGGCGTTAATGCTCGCGATCTGTTCCGTAAGCTGCATCCGGTGGGCGGCGTCGCTCTGCAGGCAGATCACCCCCGGCAGGCGCACGGCGGCCTTGCTGCTGCGGGTTTCCGACTGCTGCTGAATAAACAGGTGGCGGTAGTGTTGCAGCGCCATGGTCAGGGCTTCCTGGCCGATGTGCTGCTTTACCGCGATGGCGTTAAGCGGATCGTGTTCAGCCCCTTTGGCAACGTCCGGCAGGGAGAAGACGCGGCCCGCCAGCAAGCGGCAGGATTGCAGGTATTGGGTAAGTTGCGCCAGCTCGTGTTCCATCTGGCGAAAGGTTGAGTTTAAGCGTTCGAGCAGATCGTAAGTCGCCATAGCACACCACATTAGTTACAACATACTCATTATATAGCACAGCACGCCCGGTCAGGCCAGCGTGCGGTTTGGTTCAGTCAGGGATGGGAAGGGCGATATGATGCCAGACAGGCCAGTTGAAGCAGAACCTGGCGCCGCCGAGATCGCTCGCTTCGCAGCTGACATCGCCGCCCAGCGCCTGAGCGATCGAGTGGACGATAGCCAGCCCCAGGCCGCAGCCGCCGGTGGCGCGGTCACGGCTCGGGTCGAGTCGGACAAAGGGTTCAAACACCCGCTGACGCGCCTCTGGTGCAATGCCCGGGCCGTCATCCTCCACCGACAGCGTGGCGCGGCTCCCGCTCAGGTGCAGTGAAATTCGCAGGGTGTTATCGCTGTAGCGCAGGGCGTTATTGACCAGATTATCCAGCACCCGCTCCATCAAACGCATATCCAGCGCGCCGTAATCGCCGCCCATGCTGTCAATCAGCAGCGTGCGATGGGGGTTAACGCTCTGCACGTCTTCAACATAGCTGCGCAACCAGGCGGGCAGATCCGGGGTGGTGAGTTTAAGTTCGTTCTGCGGACGATCGAGCCGGGCATAGGTCAGCAGCTCCTCAATCAGCGCCTCAAGTTGGCCGATATCGCGATTCAGCGCCTGTGATTCCGCCGCGGTCAGGTTCTCACTCATCTCCAGCCGGTAACGCAACCGCACCAGCGGGGTACGCAGCTCATGGGCGATACCGTCGATCAGCTGCTTTTTGCTGGCGATCAGCGCATTGATGTTGTCGGCCATCTGGTTAAAGGCCACCCCCAGACGCTCAAAGCTGGAGGCGCTGTCGAAATGGATCCGTTCGGTCAGGTGGCCGTCGCCAAAGCGCTGGGCAGCGGCCTCAAGGCGGAGCATGTCCTGCCAGTGGGGACGCATCCAGATAAAGACCGGGAATGCCAGCGAAATGGCGATAAAGGCCAGCAGGACGAGATCCAGCAGGCGCATCTGGTGCAGGAAATAGAGGTAGGGCACCGGGCCAACCGCCAGCACATAGTGGCTGCGCGGGATACGCTGGATAAAGGTGTATTGATCGTCCAGCGCCACGATGTCACCCCCACGAAGGCGCTGCATGGTCGGGGCATCCAGGTCGTACTTTTTCAACGGTTCGATGCGCAGTTTGAAGGACAAATTCAGATCCAGCTCCTTAATGGTGCGCGCCCAGTCGTGAGGAGGGATCTCACGCAGTTCGCTACGCATCAGATAGAGCGAGCTTTTCATCAGGTCATCCAGCGATTGCCTGCCCGCGCGCTCGGCGGTGAATTTGTAGACCAGCCCGACCAACATGGCCATCACCAGGAAGCAGACAAACAGCAGGAGGTAAAACTGCACGAACAGCTTTTTCATTACGTATCACCCAAATACCACGCGTTAATGATGCGGCCCGACCAGACGGTACACACTCTCTGGCGGGACATGGCACACTTTACGCAATGGGCTGCCTCATGGCATAGCGAATATTTAACGTCTCGCCTTGCTTTATCACGTTTGCTTTCACATGCCAGGCATTTTCGATCAGCGCAGGGGTCAGCACGGCATCCGGTGGTCCACTGGCAATCACTGACCCGGATTTCAGCAGCACCAGCCGCTGGCAGTAGTTGGCGGCGAGATTGAGATCATGCAACGCCACCACCACCGTAACCGGCAGTTTGGTGATTAACGTCATTAATTCCAGTTGGTACTCAATATCCAGGTGGTTGGTGGGTTCATCAAGGATCAGTAGCCCCGGCCGTTGGGCGAGGGCGCGGGCGATTTGAGCGCGTTGCCGTTCCCCGCCGGAAAGTTGTCGCCAGAGGCGGTGTCGCAGGCTGGAAAGTTTCATCAGACGGATGGCATCCTCCACGGCGATGTCGTCGGTACTGTTCCAGCTAAAAAGCCCCCTGCGGTGCGGCGTGCGGCCCAGACGGACGATTTGCTCCACGCAAAGATCGCCGTCGACGTCGGCATGCTGGGGAACAAAGGCCAGTTTTTTTGCCCGCTCCCGCAGGGGGATCGCGTTGAGCGGAGTTCCATCAAGGCGGATATGATGCGCCTGGTGCGGGAACAACCCCGCCAGGCAGCGCAGCAGTGTTGATTTACCGGAACCATTCGGCCCCAGCAGGCCAATAACTTCCCCGGTAGCCAGCTCCAGATTGATGTCGTGCAGCACTTTTCGCGACTGCAGGGTCAGCTGCAATCCTTTCAAGGAAAGGGTCATTATTTTTTCTCCCGGCTGCGATACAGCAGAACCACAAATGCAGGCGCACCCACCAGTGCGGTGACCACGCCTATGGGAAGAACCTGATGAGTAATCAGGGTACGAGAAACCACATCGGCGAGGATCATAAAGTGACTGCCGATCAGAAAGGTCAGGGGAATGGCGCGGCGATGCCCGGGGCCACATAACAGGCGTGTAATGTGCGGGATCACCAGCCCAACAAACCCCACCGCACCGATGATACTGACCATCACCGCCGTCACCAGCGCACAGGTGAGCAGCAGCATGATACGTACCAGGGTTACCGGCACGCCCAGCGTGGTCGAGACTTCATCCCCAAAGGTGAAGGTATCAAGCGAACGTGAAAATGCGAAAACCACCATCAACCCGGCCATTACCACCGCCAGGGCCAGGATGGCATCCGGCCAGCGAACGCCGCTCAAACTTCCCAGCAGCCAGAACATCACGCTGCGCGACTGCTCCGCATTCGCGGATGTGCTGACAATATACGCCGTCATGGCGTTAAACAGTTGCGTCCCGGCGATGCCCGCTAACAATATGCGCGGCGGACTGTCGGTCATCCCGTGCGTGATCAGCATGATAAGCCCAAACGCGCAGCATGCGCCCACAAAGGCACCGCCGCTGATGCCCAGCGTGCTGCCGCCCACCCCCAGCAGCATGACGCAGACCGCGCCAAGTGAAGCGCCGGAAGAGATCCCCAGAAGATAGGGCTCAGCCAGCGGATTACGCAGAATGGACTGCATCACCAGGCCGCAAAGCGCCAGTCCCCCTCCGCTGCAGGCCGCCATCAGCGCCCGGCTCATGCGGTATTCCCAGATAATCCCTTCCTCAACCTGTGGGAGGGGCCAGGCACCCAGCCCAAGGCCGTTAAGGATCGCTTTTCCTGCCGTCGTATACGACACCGGCATATCACCGACGGTTGCGGCGAAAACCAGCGTTAACGGCAGGGTCAGCAATCCGAGGACCATCAGGCTTCGCGGTCTCCAGCGTGGCATTCTGAAGGGAACACGCAAAGTCAGTAGGCTCATTGTTCAGTCTGCCAGGTCGCAAGCTGGTCACTTATCATCTCAACGGCATCGACATTACGTAATGAGGGGTTCAGTGACATCGCAGGCACGACAATGATGTGGCCTTTTTTAACAGCAGGCATATTTCGGGTGACGGGGTCGTCGTGCAAAAAGGCTTTTTTAACCGCCACATCATCAGCGGGGTAAAGTCGCCGGGACATCTCTGCAATCACAATAATGTCAGGCTGCGCCTGAGCAATGTGTTCCCAGGTCACGGCCGGCCATTCATCATGGGAATCAATAATATTTTTCAGTCCCAGCGTGTTGCTGATCCAGCCCGGTGCGCCATAATCGCCCGCCACCCAGGGATCGCCTTTCAGACGGCTACTGGAGAACCAGAACATCACTTTCAAAGGGCGCGAGTGCTGCGACGCCGCGCGCGCCTGAGCCTTCTGAATACGTCGGGTCAGCGCCTCGTTGAGCTGCTCCCCCTGCGGCTGAACATCGAAGATGGCTGCCAGCGCATCGATTTCACGTTTGATTTCCTCAATGGTGAAAGGGGTGCTGCGCGCCCCGTCGCCATTTGAACTGTCGGTTACGCTTTTGCCGATGCAATCGGCGGGAGAGATCCAGGTCGGAATGCCAAGCGTTGCAAACTGCTCGCGGGTGCCGGTTTCTCCCTGCGGCCCGATATGCCAGTGATATTGCGCCAGCACCAGATCGGGATTCTGGGCGGTGACAGCCTCAAAGGAAGGGGCGTTATCGGCCAGTTTTTTTAATCCTTTACCGCGTTCCGCTACCGCATCCGGTAGTGGACCAAACCAGACCGACGTGGCACTGATTTTCTTCTCCAGTCCCAGCGCCAGCAGTAATTCCGTCTCGTGTTGCCCAACAGTCACCACCCGTTGCGGCGCGCGGGTAAATGTCTCTTTAATCCCACAGTTTTCTACCGTCAGCGGATAAACCTGTGCGGCAAAAACCGAATTTGCGAGGGTCGCAAGAACAAACGCCAGCACCAACTTTTTGATTAACACAATCCCATCCTCATAATTGTTATGTTATAACATAATACATATTATGCAGGCAGGCGCAAAAGTTTAATCAACAGGGGGGATTTCAACAGCAGGAAGCAGCCCGCATTGCCGGGAAAAGTATTCTGGCGATGCGGGCTGAGGGGTTCAGATATCCCAGGCGTGTGGCGCGAAGAGATAGCCTTTATTACGCACGGTTTTGATGCGGAAAGGTTCGGTGGCGTTATCCAGCAGTTTTTTGCGCAGGCGGGAGATTGCGACATCCACGCTGCGGTCCATCCCATCGTAGCTGACGCCGCGCAGGTTTTTCAGCAACGCATCCCGGTCCATAATCTGTCCGGCATGGGTCGCCAGCTCCCACAGCAGATCAAAATCTGCCGTGGAAAGCGCCACCTGCTCACCGGACAGCAGCACCTGACGATTCACCGGATCGATGGATAACGTGCCAAAACGCAGGGCTTTATGGGGCGTTAACTGCGGGGAGGAGGCATCGCTGAAGGCCGTGACGTGCTGGCGCAGATGCAGGCGCAGGCGCGCGAGCAGCACCGCCGGTGGGGTGGTTTTCAGGATGTAGTCGTTGGCACCCATTTCTAACGACAAGATGTGGTTCATGTCGCTGTCGAGGGAGGTCAGTAATACAATGGGGCCTTGCCAGCGGGCGCGCAGATCCCGGCACAGGGTCATCCCATCTTTGCCGGGTAACATGATATCCAGCAGCACTAGATCGGGTTTTTCCCGCGCCACTACCTCTTCAGCATGGTCGCCGCGCGGTTCGACGATGACGTCCATATCATGTTTACCCAGATAAGCGGCAATCAGCTGGCCGACTTCAGGTTCATCCTCAACGTATACGATCTTATTCATAACCAGTCTGAGTCTGCGAAAAAAACCAACATACACCGCAAAACCTTAACCTTGCATTAATCATTCGCAAAAAGTTGCCGTTCCGTTATGCTGCCCGACATTGTTATTTAGTTGTTAAGGGAAAAGGGATGGGGTTGTTTATTAAAGCGGCGATAGGCGCACTGGTGGTTTTAATCATTGGGATACTGGCAAAAACGAAGAATTATTACATCGCCGGGTTGCTGCCGTTGTTCCCGACCTTTGCCCTGATCGCCCATTATATCGTGGCTTCAGAGCGCGGCATCGAGGCGCTGCGCACCACCATCATTTTTGGCATGTGGGCGATTATTCCGTACTTCCTCTATCTGCTTTCGCTGTGGTACTTCATCGGCATGATGCGTCTGCCCCTGGCGCTGGGCGGGGCGGTGGTTTGCTGGTGCTTCAGCGCCTGGGTATTAATCTTCTGCTGGAGCCGTTTTCACTAACGTAACGGCCGCCCGCCGTCAACGCCAAACGACCGGCCAGTGACGTAACAGCTGGTCAGGATGTAGTCGATTAAGTCGATCACCTCTTTTTCACCAGGCGCGATCTTCATGAGCGATTTATTCAGCGCCTGCTGACGATAGTCGGCATCATCATGCTCATTAAACATGATCAGCGACGGGGCGATGGCGTTGACTTTCACTTCCGGCGCCAGCTTGCGGGCAAACGAGCGGGTCATGTTATCCAGCGCGGCTTTGCTGGCGGCATAGGCAATGTGCTTATCGCTGCCACGCTCCACCACGTAATCGGTGAAATGGATAATGTCGCTGGAAGCATGGCCGTGCCCGCGCAGCAGGTCCTGCAGAGCATGGTTCAGCAGGTAGGGGGCGTGAACGTGTATTTGCAGCATGCAGGAGAGGGTTTCGCTGAGCGAGGTATCCGGCGACTCTGGCATCCACGCGCTGGCGTTGTGAATGATAGCGCGTAAGCCAGGGGTTTCGGCTTTCACGCGCTCGGCAAAGGCCAGAATCCCGTCGTCGGTGGCAAAATCGGCCTGAATGCAGGTCGCGCCCGCCTCGCACAGGGTGGCGATAGCGGGATATTTCGTCCGGTAGCTTACAATCACCGGCTGGTGAAGATTCAGAAAGTGGTGCGCAAGCGAGAGGCCGATGCGACGGCCTCCGCCAGTAATCAGGATCGGGAGCGGCTTCGCGTGTCCCATCGTATTCTCCTTATCCAGTCGACGATGGGAAAAGTCGCTTATCCCATCAGCATCCACGTTGCCGGTAATGCGGCAACCAGTATCATTCCAATCAACACCATTTCACGGCGTTTAAGCGCGTGTTGCAGCTGGTGGGTACGACGGGCGTAAATAAACACCAGCAGCCCAGGCGCATAAAGTACCACGGAAAGCAGCAGATGCATCGGACCAGACGCATACAACAGCCATAAGCCATAAATGCAGGCTCCCATCCCCACAACGGTGTGCATCGGGCGGGTAGCTATTTTTAACAAATATGCACCCACCAGGAAATAGGGTACCAGAATCATTTCAGAGGCGATGGTTAACAGCGTGTTATAGTCCGAACCTGTGAGCCAGATCAGCACCAGACAAATCTGCACGCTGACGTTGGTCAACCACAGCGAGGCGGAAGGCGCACTGTTTTTGTTCTGACGGGCAAACAGACGGGGAAACGCTTGATGCGTTGCGGCCAGGAACGGCACCTCTGCCGCCATGATGGTCCAGCTCAGATAAGCTCCGCACACCGACACGATCAGCCCGGCGGCAATCACCACTTCGCCCCAGGAACCCATCATTTTGACCATCAGGCCCGCCATCGACGGGTTACGCATCTCCGCCAGCTCAGGACGGGCGACCACACCCAGTGAGAGCAACGTGACCAGCAGATAAACCCCCAACGCGGCCAGCACCGCCAGCAGGGTGGCGCGACCAACATCCTGCTTATTACGTGCCCGGGCCGAGACCACAACCGCGCCTTCCACCCCGATGAACACCCACAGGGTGATAAGCATGGTGTTTTTCACCTGCTCCCAGACCGGGACGCCCAGCGCCACGCCGGAGAAATCCATGCTAAACACATCGAGACGAAACGCGATAATCGCCAGCACGACAAACAGCCCAAGCGGCACCAGCTTCGCCAGGGTGGCGACCAGGTTGATGCTCGCCGCAGTCTGCACGCCGCGCAGCACCAGGAAATGGACGAACCACAGCAGCACCGAGGAGCCAACGATCGATTGCCAGGTATTACCATCGCCAAACAGGCGCAGTTCAGGCGTGTCGGTAAAGAAACTCAGCGCAGAAAAGACGATCACCAGATAAGAGACGTTGGCGATCACCGCGCACAACCAGTATCCCCATGCGGAACAGAAACCCACCAGCTCACCAAAGCCTTCACGGGCGTAGGTGAAAATGCCGCCGTCGAGGTCGGGACGGATGCGCGTCAGCAGCAGCATGGCGAAGGCCAGTAGCAGGATCCCGGCACCGGTGATCCCCCAGCCGATAAGCAATGCTGATGGGCTGGCTACGGCAGCCATATTCTGCGGCAGACTGAATACACCTGCGCCGAGCATGGAGCTTAAAACAAGCGCAGTTAAAGCGCTCAGGCCAAGTTTCTTTTCCATTGGCTTCCTTTTTAAAAAGGGTCAGATCCAGAATAATTATTTCGTCGAAGCGCATAAAAATGGTGGATCACACTAAGGCGCGGAATTCTACGGAGTGTCAGGGAGGCATGCAATCAGGAAGGGTGGAATTCTGCGTAAAAAGCAAAAAAAAGGCGGCATTACGCCGCCTCTGGGGATAGGTTTACTTATTTGTACAGGTCGGCGCTGATGGTCATGTTATTACCGCGTTCCTGCCACTGGCGGGTGATGTGGTAGTACTTCGCCCCTTTCTTCGCCGCACGCTTCGCCACCTGGTAGGAGACTTCGGTCATGCTGGCGTAGTTGCCGGTGAATTTGATGCTGTCGAAAGGCACCATCTGCGCGGCAGTGGCATTGTTCAGCTCTTCAATTTTGGTCCCGTCGTTCAGCGTTACGCTGTAACGGCCACCTTTGGTGGTCTGGGTTTCAAAGAAACGACCCACGCCGGCAGCGGAAGCGCCAGGTGTAGCGCTGGTTGCCACGCCAGGGATTTCGACTTTCTTCGCTTCTTCGCCGCCTTTGGCGATGGCCGCGCGGCCAGCCTCAGAGTTTGCCGGGATGGCATCCGGGCTTTGCAGAACACGTTTTTTGGCGTCTTTTTTGTAGATATATGCAGTGATGCGCTGGTTGCCGCCCTGGTTAGCATCAATCTGGCGAACGATGTAGAAGGAGTCTGCGTCTTTCGCTTTTGCGGCTTTGGCGATAGCGTCGTTCACTTCTGGCTGGCTGCGGTAGAAGCCCTGAATGGTGACGGTATCATAGGGTTCAAGCAGAACGGCCTGTTCTTTCGGCAACTCCATCACGCCGTTGATCACGCGGTTTTTTGGCTCATCTGCTTTTGGGGCGTTGTCTTTATACAGCGCCACAATCACGCGCTGGTTACCGCTGTCGCCGACATCGGAGTTATCCACGACGTAAAATGCGGCGGCGCCCTCTTTATCGGCGCGTTTAGAGGCGGCAGCCACTGCATCGCCAATTGCGTTAAAACGACCTACGATCATAACGCGATCGTAAGGTTTCGTTGCAGCCGCTTGCTCCGGCGTTAACTCTGTCGCGGCATTGGCAGACAGGGCGGTCGCAGCAAGGAGTGCGGACGCCAGGAGAGAGTTCTTAAGCTTCATAAAAATAATCCTTCGCCTTACGCAAACCAGATACTGGTGTTGTTGTTAATTTGAAAACGTTGACGATTATTGCATTTAACACCCATCGCTGTCTGCGCGATTTTTTACGACCGGTGCGGAGTAAGTCATCAAAATAGATAACCTTTACTGATATGTTGAAAAAACACCCGTTTGACCAGTAAAACTAATAAAGCATATGACTTTCACAAGTTAATTTAATGTTAATAAGTTGTTTCTGGGTGGGGCTATATCGTGTTTTTGTCGCTTCGCCTGTGCTAAACATCGGCCCTGGCGGGGAAATAGCGGCAGATATGCCTGTCTGAGACGGCGATCGCTTATTTTTGACAGTTAAAGTCATAAATAGTGTTTTCTTGCTGTGGATCACAGGCGGTATTTTCAGTAGGTTATAGAAAGTTTGTTACTGTTTTATTTTCTGCGGGTAAGCGTAAGTGGCAGGTTAAGTCATGCCGCGGTTATCGTCTGCCCGTTATGAACGTTCGACAAACCATCATCAAAAACCGATGGAAGGGATTACTATGCGTATTGGGGTACCAAGAGAACGGTTTGCCAATGAAACCCGCGTAGCGGCGACACCAAAAACGGTGGAGCAGCTGCTCAAACTGGGTTTTACCGTCGCGGTTGAAAGCGGCGCAGGCAAACTGGCAAGTTTCGATGACGAGGCCTTCAATCAGGCTGGCGCGGAAATTGTAGACGGCGAGAACGTCTGGCATTCGGACATTATTCTGAAGGTAAATGCACCGGAAGAGGGTGAAATCGCGCTGCTCAATCCGGGCACGACGCTGGTGAGCTTTGTCTGGCCCGCACAAAACCCGGAGCTGATGGAGACACTGGCGGCGCGTGGCGTCACCGTAATGGCGATGGACTCCGTACCGCGTATCTCGCGTGCGCAGTCGCTGGATGCCCTGAGTTCGATGGCGAATATCGCGGGCTACCGTGCCATTGTCGAAGCCGCGCATGAGTTTGGTCGCTTCTTTACCGGGCAGATCACCGCAGCGGGTAAAGTTCCTCCGGCGAAGGTGATGGTGATTGGGGCAGGCGTCGCCGGTCTGGCTGCCATTGGCGCAGCAAACAGCCTGGGCGCTATCGTCCGTGCCTTTGATACCCGTCCTGAAGTTAAAGAACAGGTGCAGAGTATGGGCGCCGAGTTCCTTGAGTTGGACTTCAAAGAAGAGGCTGGCAGCGGCGACGGTTACGCCAAAGTGATGTCCGAAGCCTTTATCAAAGCGGAGATGGCGCTCTTCGCCGCTCAGGCGAAAGAAGTGGACATTATTGTCACCACCGCGTTGATCCCGGGTAAACCGGCGCCGAAGCTGATCACCCGTGAAATGGTCGATTCCATGAAGGCCGGGAGCGTGATTGTCGATCTGGCGTCGCAAAACGGCGGCAACTGCGAATACACCGTTCCGGGCGTGGTGACCACCACCGCTAACGGCGTTAAAGTGATCGGCTATACCGATCTGCCGGGCCGTCTGCCGACCCAGTCCTCTCAGCTGTACGGTACCAACCTGGTCAACCTGCTGAAGCTGCTGTGCAAAGAAAAAGACGGCAATATCACCGTTGATTTTGACGACGTTGTTGTGCGCGGTGTGACCGTGGTGCGCGAAGGGGAAATCACCTGGCCTGCGCCACCGATTCAGGTCTCTGCCCAGCCGCAGGCGGCAGCCAAGGCTGCACCGGCACCAAAAGAGCCTGAAAAACCGGCCTCGCCGTGGCGCAAGTTTGCCTTTATGGCGCTGGCGATCGTGCTGTTTGGCTGGCTGGCAGACGTAGCACCGAAAGAGTTCCTCGGACACTTCACCGTCTTCGCGCTCTCCTGCGTAGTGGGTTACTACGTGGTCTGGAATGTCTCCCATGCGCTGCATACGCCGTTGATGTCGGTCACCAACGCCATCTCCGGGATCATCGTGGTCGGCGCGTTATTGCAGATTGGTCACGGCGGCTGGATCAGTTTCTTCAGCTTTATCGCGGTACTGATCGCCAGTATCAATATTTTCGGTGGCTTCACCGTGACTCAGCGCATGCTGAAAATGTTTCGTAAGGGATAAGGGGTAACCTATGTCTGGAGGATTAGTTACAGCTGCATACATTGTTGCCGCGATCCTGTTTATTTTCAGCCTGGCGGGGCTTTCAAAACATGAAACGTCGCAGCAGGGTAACAACTTTGGTATTGCCGGGATGGCGATCGCGCTGATTGCCACGATTTTCGGGCCGGATACCGGCAACGTAGCGTGGATCCTGGTGGCGATGATCATCGGTGGCGCGATTGGTATCCGTCTTGCCAAACGTGTAGAGATGACTGAAATGCCGGAACTGGTAGCGATCCTGCACAGTTTCGTGGGTCTGGCGGCAGTGCTGGTAGGCTTTAACAGCTACCTGTATCACGAGCCGGGGATGGCGCCGATTCTGGTGAACATCCACCTGACCGAAGTGTTCCTCGGGATCTTCATCGGTGCGGTGACCTTTACCGGTTCTATCGTGGCGTTCGGCAAGCTGCGCGGCAAGATCTCCTCAAAACCGCTGATGCTGCCAAACCGTCACAAGATGAACCTGGCGGCGCTGGTTGTATCATTCTTACTGCTGGTGGTCTTCGTGCGCACCGACAGCGTGGGCATGCAGGTGCTGGCGCTGCTGGTGATGACGATCATCGCCCTGGCCTTCGGCTGGCACCTGGTGGCCTCCATCGGTGGCGCAGATATGCCGGTGGTGGTCTCGATGCTGAACTCCTACTCTGGTTGGGCGGCAGCAGCGGCAGGCTTTATGCTGAGCAACGACCTGCTGATCGTGACCGGTGCGCTGGTGGGGTCGAGCGGTGCCATCCTCTCGTACATCATGTGTAAGGCGATGAACCGCTCGTTCATCAGCGTGATTGCCGGTGGCTTTGGCTCAGACGGGCAAACGTCCGACGGTGACGAAGAGGTGGGTGAACATCGCGAGATCACCGCCGAAGATACCGCTGAGATGCTGAAAAACTCCCATACGGTGATCATCACCCCGGGCTATGGCATGGCGGTCGCGCAGGCTCAGTATCCGGTTGCGGAAATCACCGAGCGCCTGCGTGCCCGTGGCATTAAGGTGCGCTTTGGTATTCACCCGGTTGCCGGGCGTCTGCCGGGCCACATGAACGTGCTGCTGGCGGAAGCGAAAGTCCCTTATGACATCGTGCTGGAGATGGATGAGATCAACGACGACTTCTCCGATACCGATACCGTGCTGGTAATTGGCGCTAACGATACCGTTAACCCGGCCGCGCAGGACGATCCGAAAAGCCCAATCGCCGGTATGCCAGTACTGGAAGTGTGGAAGGCGCAGAACGTTATCGTCTTCAAACGCTCCATGAACACCGGTTACGCTGGAGTGCAGAACCCGCTGTTCTTCAAAGAGAACACCCACATGCTGTTTGGCGATGCCAAAGCCAGCGTGGATGCGATCCTGAAAGCGCTGTAATACGGCGTTACGCACGATAAAAAAACCGCCCACCTGGGCGGTTTTCTCATTTATGCAGGCTGCTCGCGCTCACTGTCTATACTTTCTTTTTTTGCGTAAAGGGAGGAGGGAGAATGCAGTACTTGTCACGTTTCGACTTTTTGACGTTAATGATGACCCCCAGATTCTGGATTGGCTTTGCCACCGTGACGGTGGTAACCCTGCTAATCTACTGGCTACTGAAACGCCTCATCACCTTTGTCCATAAGGGCATCACCAACTGGGGTGACAAACATCCCGCCACCCACAAGATGCATTTTGTCCTCACGGAGATGCTGAACAGAACCAGCCGGATCCTGCTGTTTGTGGTCGCTTTTCTGTTCAGTCTGCGCTTTGTCGAACTGCCGGACCGGCTCTACGGTGCGCTGAGCCATGCCTGGTTCCTGGTACTGGCGATTCAGGTGGCGCTGTGGATGGATCAGGGGGTGGTCTCCTGGCTACGGCACGTCATGCTTACGCCGGGAAGCCATAAGAATCCCGTTACCCTGGTGATCACCGGGCTGATCCTGCGGGCGATTGTCTGGTCTGTGATGCTGCTGTCGATTCTCGCCAACGCTGGCGTCAACATCACCGCGCTGGTGGCAAGCCTGGGGGTTGGGGGGATTGCCATCGCGTTGGCGGTACAGACCATTCTCAGCGACGTTTTCGCCTCACTCTCGATTGGTTTCGACAAGCCCTTTGAAATCGGGGATTTTGTGGTGTTTAACGACGTGGCCGGGACGGTGGAGCATATCGGCCTCAAGACGACACGTATTCGCAGCCTGAGCGGGGAACAGATTGTCTGTGGTAATGCGATCCTGCTCCAGCAAACGCTGCATAACTACAAGCGAATGCAGACCCGTCGTATCGTCTTTACCTTCGGCGTGGCCAGCGATACGCCGCCTGAAAAGTTAAGGGTCATTGGCGACAACGTGAAAAAGATCATCACGGATATTGGTGAAACGCGCTTCGACCGCGCCCATTTGCTGGGTTTTGATAAGGACAGGCTCACCTTTGAAGTGGTACATATCGTCAACACGGCGGATTACAACAAGTACATGGATATCCAGCAGGAGATAAACATCCGTATTCTGGAAAGCCTGAATGATGAGGGAGTAAAACTGGCCTTGCCAAGCATGGTTCTTCATGCGCCCTGGATGAAAGAGGGCGAGGGCGCGCAACAGTCACCTCAGCCCGTTACCGAGAGCTAAAAAAAAGCCCGCCGTTACGGCGGGCTTTTTTATCGTTAATCGTCTTCGTCGTCATCCAGCTCAACCGGGGTTTGATACTGATCCGGCTTAATGACCAGCAGGTCACAGCGCAGGTGGTCGATGACCTGTTCTGCCGTGTTGCCGAGGAACGCAGCAGAGAGGCCGGTCCGGCCGATGGTGCCCAGCACCACAATCCCCGCCTGCAAATGCTCTGATAAATCGGGGATCACCTCTTCAGGCAGCCCTTTCTCGACATGGGTTAACTTCTCATCAATACCGAATTTTTGCCGCAGCGCTTTCATCGCCAGCAGATGCTGACCGCGAATGGCGTCGTTATATACGCTCGGATCAAACTCCGGCAGTTCGATAGCAATGTTGATGGGAGTAATCGGGTAGGCACCGACAAGGTGGACTTCGGTATGGTTGACCTGCTCGGCAAGATGGAGCGTCTCTTTCACCAGCTTTTCGTTCAGGGCGTTGTGGTAGTTCTCTTCGCTGGCGAGATTCACCGCCACTACCGCTTTACCGCCTTCCGGCCACGGCTGGTCTTTTACCATCCAGACCGGACACGGACATTTACGCAGCAGGTGCCAGTCGGTCGGGGTGAAGATCACCGCTTCCAGCTTGTCGTGCTGGTGGGCCATCTTCAGCAACAGGTCGTGTTGGCCACTCACCACTTCCTGGATGATGGCTTCGAACGGACGGTTATGCCACACCACTTTGATCTCAATGGGGACACCGGCTTCAAGATAGAATTTTGCCTGTTCGCGGATCCAGGCGGTACGCTGGCTGATCACTCCCTGACGCATAGCGGTGCGTTCGTCAGGCGACAGAAGGGTGGTCATTTCGTAAGAGAAGTCATATATCGGCAGAAACGCTTTAATTCTGCCACCAATCCGTTGATGTAAATAGACAGCTCGTCTTAACGCCGGTTGATCGTCCTGATTAGGATCGATGGCCACCAGCATGTTTTGATACTTTGCCATACAGGTCTCCTTACTACTGTCACCACAGACTGTAATTAAAAGAGTAACCTATATATTTGAAATGAAACAGGGGGGAAGTTTTGCCAGATCAATAAATGCGTAAAATTATCGATCTGGCAGAGAAAGCAGAGAACGTTATGCCACGTTACGGGAGTGGCCTGCCAGTACCGCCAGCGCTTCACCGTTTTCGATGGTGATATATTTGCCTTTTACCGCCAGCATACCGCTTTTCTGGAAACGACCCAGCAGACGGCTGATGGTTTCCACGGTCAGACCCAGATAGTTACCGATGTCGCCACGGGTCATGGTCAGACGGAACTCACGCGGTGAAAAACCACGCTCGGCGAAACGGCGGGACAGGTTATAGATAAAGGCCGCCAGACGCTCTTCAGCATTCTTTTTGGACAGCAGCAGGATCATATCCTGGTCGCCTTTGATCTCACCGCTCATCAGACGCATCATCTGCTGACGCAGGTTAGGCATTTTGCCTGACAGATCGTCCAGGGTTTCGAACGGGATTTCGCAAACCATTGAGGTTTCCAGCGCCTGAGCAAAGCTCGGGTGGTTACCGGTGCCGATCGCATCAAAGCCCACCAGATCGCCCGCCAGGTGGAAGCCGGTAATCTGCTCGTCACCCTGTTCGGTGATGGTATAGCTCTTGATAGTGCCAGAGCGGATAGCGTACAACGATTTCAGTTCGTCTCCCGCTTTAAACAGCGTCTGCCCTTTCTGAATCGGCTTTTTACGCTCGATAATATTATCAAGCTGATCAAGCTCGTGCTCATTCAGGGTAAACGGAATACAGAGCTGGCTGATGCTGCAGTCCTGACAATGGATAGCACAACCGCCAGACTGAATGCGTCGAATAATTCGCTTTTCCGGGATCATAGGTTTGCTCAAGCCTTAATTGATATTGGTCAATTTTAACATCTTTTTGGACCCTGCGTAAGCCTGGTAAACCATCAATCAGGACAAGAAACGTGAAAGCGCCAGCATCTTCTTGAAATTCCACAAATTAGCTGCGGTTTTTATCACTAACTAAAGGAAAATTAAGCACTAAAAGCCTGGAACTACAGCAATAAATACCCTTCGTGACGCAGTAACCACTCCTTGCGCTGAACCCCGCCCGCGTACCCCGTCAGGGTGCCATTACGGCCAATTACGCGGTGGCAGGGCACCACAATACTGACCGGATTTGAGCCATTTGCCGCACCCACGGCGCGCGCTGCGCCTGGGCGACCCAGCTGAGCCGCCAGCTGGCCGTAATGCATCACCTGGCCGCAGGGAATGGAACGCAACGCTGCCCACACTTCACGCTGAAAAGGCGTGCCGGCCGTGGCGGTGGGCAGAGTATCAATAATGCTGAGATCGCCCTCGAACCAGGCGGTCAGCTTATCGCTAAGCCCACCCGGATTACTGGCGCTGATTCGCTCGTAGCCCTGCGCCCGGTAATGGATATTGAGCAGCTCCACCATCCGGTTGCTGTGCTCCTCCCACTCAACGGCGCGCAGGCTAAATTGCTCATCGGCAATCACCCACAGCGGCCCCAGCGGGGTGGCTATTTTATCTTCGAGTAATCTCAGCATAGGCTCTTCCTTAGTTCAGTCGCGGGTAGACTCCCGGCCCAATAGGCAGGCCGACAAGATACCATGCCACCAGCATGAGCAACCATACTCCTAAAAAGATAAGCGGATACGGCAGCACCAGCGAATAGTAGGTACCCAGTTTTGCCTCGGGCTTATAGCGCTGGAGGAAGCCTAAGAACAGCGGTACGAACGGCGACACCGGAGCCAGCGGGATCACCGACGAATCCGCGACGCGGAACAGGATCTGCGCAAACGCCGGGTGGAAACCCAGCAGCATGAACATGGGCACAAAGATAGGCGCCAGAATCGACCAGATGGCTGACCCGCTGGCGATAAACATGCACAGCAGCGAGGAGAGCAGCGCCAGACCGACGAAAGCGGGTACGCCGCTTAGCCCGGCGGTTTCCAGCAGATCCGTCAGGCCCACCGCCATAAATTTACCCATGTTGCTCCAGTTAAACATGGCGACAAACTGCGCCAGCGGGAACACCATCACGATAAACCCGGCCATCTCTTTCATCGGTTCGATCATCAGCTGGGGTAGATCCCCCTGACGGCGCACTTTCCCGGTGGCAATGCCGTAGGCCAGCGATACAACGAAGAAGAAGAGAATGATCAGCGGCACGATGCCTTTTATAAACGGCGAGGGCAGTACGGTGTGCTTCACCGGATCGCGCAGGATGCCGTTATCCGGCACCACCATCAGGGCAATGACGGCGATAAAAAGCAACGACACGACCCCGGCCACGCGCAACCCACGGCGCTGCTCCGGCGATAAGGCATCCAGCTTCTCGTCGCTGCTGCCCTGCCACTTGCCCAGACGCGGCTCAACGATCCTGTCGGTGATCAGCCCCCCGACAATCGTCAGCACAATCACTGAGCTGGCCATAAAGTACCAGTTGTCGATCACGCTGACGTGCATCGCAGCATCGAGGGTTTTGGCCGCTTCGGTGCTAATCCCGGAGAGCAGCACGTCGGTGGTAACAATCAGCAGGTTGGCGGTAAAACCACAGCCAACCCCGGCGATAGCTGCCAGCAGCCCTGCTACCGGATGACGTCCAACGGCGAGGAAGATCAGCGCCCCCATCGGCGGCATGATCACCAGGGCGGCATCAGAAGAGATATGGCTGAAAAAGGCGATAAACAGCACCATATAGCTGGCGTAACGCGCGCTGACGTGGGATGCCATTTTCACCATCAGGGCAGGCAGCAGGCCGGAACGTTCGGCCAGACCGGCACCCAGGACCAGGGCCAGGATCGCCCCCAGCGGGGCAAAGCCGCTGAAGTTTTTGATCACATTCGGTAAAAACCAGTGCAGACCTTCGATGCTGAGCAGGTTTTTGACCACGACCATGCTGCCATCGGCCGGATTACGTGCGCTGACGTTAAATGCCGACAATATAGCGGTGGCCGCGGCCAGGATCACAATCAAATAGACGAACAGCAGGAAAGGGTGCGGCACTTTATTGCCGATCCTTTCAACCCAACCATAGAGCTTGCCGGATGGGGAATGCGAAGGTATGGATGACATACTCATGGGCGTTCCTCGGGAGTGTTGTTGTGTTATGTTTTATTATTTTAAAGGTGACGGTGTCACGTTTTCTGGGATCGGGCAGACGTACGGTTTTTCATTTATCTGTTGAGTAAACTCCTTGCGGCAGGCGGTCAGCAGGGCCGGGTCCTGCAGCAGCGCCAGCGCAGTTGCACCCATCACCTTGCCAGCCAGCAGCATCCCTTTATGGGCGATGGAGGTGCGTCCTTGCGCCACCAGCTGCCAGGTATGCAGTGGCGTACCCACGGTAAAGCAGGGGCTGAAACACTGGGCGACCGGCATTTTCCAGCTAACGTCACCCACGTCGGTAGAGCCTGCCAGTACGTTGTCGGTGATGGCATACGGCGCCACCTCATCCACCAGCAGAGTATGCTGATGCCGACGGGCAAACTGCTTGCCGGCGTCACCCCCGGAGGCAGCGATATTTTTCAGGCTATTTTGCAGATCGTTGTCGGTCAGCGTGGCGCGGATCTCCGCCGCAAACGCACGCTCCTCATCGCTCCACGCCGGGGTCCCGTAATGCTGAAGGGCGCTATACATGGCGGCCTCCAGGGTGCGGTTCGGCAGGTAGCTGGAACAGGCTTTTTCAAAGCGATGTTCGACGGTGGTTTCCGTCATCAGCGCTGCGCCCTGGGCAATCTTTTCGATGCGCTCGTAGATCTGCCGGGCATCGGCCATTTCCGGGGCGCGGATCAGATACAGCACTTCTGCCTGAGCCTGCACGACGTTCGGAGAGATGCCGCCGGTATCGGTGATGGCGTAGTGAACGCGGGCTTTTTCAATAATATGTTCATTCAGGAAGTTAGTGCCGGTGGTCATCAGGGTAACCGCGTCCAGCGCGCTGCGTCCCAGATGCGGGGAGTTGGCGGCATGGGCTGCGGTGCCGTGAAAACGCCACGCCGCCTGGATATTGGCTAAGGTGCTGACGTTAAACATCCCGGCGAAGGCTTCGGGGTGCCAGGTGACGGCGGCGTCCACGTCGTCGAACAGCCCTTCGCGGACCATAAAGGTTTTACCCGAGCCGCCCTCTTCACCGGGGCAGCCATAAAAGCGCACCGTGCCGCCGCCGCCGTGCTGCTCCAGCCAGCTCTTCACCGCCACGGCACCCGCCAGGGCTGCGGTGCCGAGCAGGTTATGACCGCAGCCGTGGCCGTTGGCATCCGGAGTATCGGTTTGCGTGGTGGCGCAATGTGCCTGCTGGCTTAAGCCTGCCAGAGCGTCGTACTCCCCCAGAAGCGCAATCACCGGTTTCCCTTCGCCGTAGCTGGCAATAAAGGCGTTCGGCACACCACCGGCCTCGCGGGTCAGGGTAAAACCGGCCTCTTCCAGCGCGCCGGCCAGGCGTTCCGCGGACCAGAACTCTTCAAAGCGCGTCTCCGGGTGATCCCAGATCTCATCGGCAATGGCGGTGAAGTGCCCACATCGGGTCTCGATGGCATCTTCAACAAAACGGTAAATGCGCTGCATTACACACCTCGCGTCCAGGGGAAGTTAAGCGCGGTACGCGCCAGGGTTTCGATAGCGATCAGCATCACCGTCTCGTCGAAATCGAATTTTTCGTTGTGGTGTCCGGCGCTGAGGGTGGTGCCAAACACCATATAGGAGGCGAGGCCGCCGTTCTGCTGGACCCGGGCCATCATCAGGGTGGCATCCTCCGAACCGGCAGGGGCTTTCACCTTGTCGATGGCTTTCTCTACGCCCGCTACCTGTGCCGCTTGCTCCCGCAGATAGTTCACCCACGCCGGTGACGGGACGCTGGAGGTCGCCGCGCCCATCAGACGCAGCTCGGTGCTGACGCCGTGCATCGCCGCCGCGCCATCGATCACCGCTTTCGCCCGTTCAAATACGTACTGGTTAATGGCTTCGCTCTCACCGCGGGTCTCTACCTTCAGCAGTGCGCTGGCGGGAACAACGTTACGGCCGCTGCCTGCCTGCATCACGCCGACATTCACCCGCGACGCCCCTTCGCTGTGCGGGGCGATGCTGTGCAGGCCAATGGTGGCCTGAGCGGCGGCCAGCAGAGCGTTACGCCCCTCTTCGGGTTTGCCGCCCGCGTGTGCCGCCACGCCGGTGAAGCGCACGTCAAATTTGGTGGTGGCCATAAAGTTATCGCTGCCGCAGATCACGGTACCCGCAGGCACACCGGTGCCGATGTGGATAGCAGTGAAGTAGTCCACACCGTCGAGCGCGCCCGCGGCAACCATCGCCCTGGCACCGCGCGTGCCCTCTTCAGCAGGCTGGAAGATAAGTTTGATCGTGCCGTTTAGCTCTGCGCGGTGCTGCATCAGCAGGTGCGCCAGCCCGAGGCCAATGGTGGTGTGGCCGTCGTGAGCGCAGGCATGCATCATGCCGCTGTTGCAGGAGGCAAAGCCTTCCCGGGCAGGGAGATGGTCATCCTGAGAGGATTCATCCAGATCGAGCGCGTCCATATCGACCCGAAACGCAAGGGTCGGCCCCGGACGGCCGGTATTCAGCGTAGCGACAATCCCGGTAAACCCGCCCTCAAAGGCGCTGAGCCATTTTTCCGGCGCGCCTTGCTGTCGGGCGCGGGCAAAGGCCTGAGCCAGGGTCGCCTCGTCGGGCAGACCCATCCGGCTATCAGCATCGACCACATCGCGGCCCATCGCCAGGTCGTAGCCCAACTGTTCCAGTATCTCTGCAACTTTTGCCGCAGTGCGGAACTCCACCCAACCTGATTCCGCATAGTGATGGAAATCGCGTCGCCAGGCGGTGAGTTGCGGGAAGAGGGTTTGCAGTTCCTGCGCCAGTGTATGCATATCGTTTCCTGTCATCATTAGAATATGTGAACTCCTTCACACTGTGATAGTTTTTACTTATCACTAACCGATTTTTCACAGATTTAACCGTTCGTGGCTTACCCTGGCACAATCAATTCCATTACAGTAGATGACAGTTTCTTTACTCTGATAAACAACGGTTATCGGTGCAGACATGACATTCCAGGTAAAAATTCATCAACTGCGGGCCTTTGTGGAGGTCGCCCAACAGGGGAGCATTCGTGGGGCGGGTCGGGTGTTAAACCTGTCGCAACCGGCGTTAACCAAATCCATTAAAGAGCTGGAAGAGGGCATCGCGGCGCAGCTGTTTATTCGCCGCAGCAAAGGGGTGACCTTAACCGAGTGCGGGGAGAGTTTTTATCAGCATGCCCGGCTGATCCTTGAAGAGTTACGCAGCGCGCAGGACGATATTCGCCAGCGTCAGGGGCAGCTGGCCGGGCAGATTAATATCGGCATGGGGGCCAGCATTGCCCGCCTGTTAATGCCGGCGGTCATTTCCCGTTTCCACCAACAGCACCCGCAGGTCAAGGTGCGTATTATGGAAGGGCAATTAGTTTCGATGATTAATGAATTACGCCAGGGGGAACTTGATTTTACGATCAATACCTATTATCAGGGGCCATATGATCATGAATTCACGTTCGAAAAATTGTTTGAGAAGCCTTTTGCGATATTTTGTCGGGCAGGCCATCCGGCAATAGAGGCTGATTCTATTAATGAATTGTTGAAATACAGTTGGACAATGCCTACGCCGCGCGGCAGTTATTATAAGCAGCTGGAAGAGATGTTTTCCCACCGGGATCAGATTCCCCGTATTGGTGTGGTATGTGAAACATTTTCGTCCTGTATTAGCCTGGTTGCGCAGAGCGATTTTCTCAGTATTCTGCCGCAGGAGCTGGGCTGCGACCCGTTGCTGGCTAACAGGCTGGTAATGTTGGCGGTGAAAGAGCCATTACCGAAAGCGACCTATTACCTTATACAAAGAAGGGATTCTCGTCAGGCGCCGCTGACCACTTCATTAATCACACAATTCAGACGTCACGCCCGGCAGGTTATTTATTAGACAGTACAAGGATAAAAAAATGGAGCCGGTCGACATCCAACAGACTCCACAGTACACACAGCATTGCTCCACATGCATCTCTGCTTATTATTTCCGTGCTGCAGATAACTTCATATATAACATCTTTTCGGCATAAATAAAGGAACTAACGTAACAGGATTAAAAAAATTTAATGTAAGTCATAATGTTAACGTAAAATAAAATTTAATTTTAGAGCGAATGAATTATCAATTAAATTAACTGAATTGATTATACTTTTTTAAATAATCAACGGGAGTTGCAACGCCGCATTGAGCCACATGACAGGGGCAGGTATAGTACTCTGTCAGTCAAGCAGGAGGATGTCATGAACCCAGAAGATAAATCGCTTTTTCTCGACGCGATGGAGGATGTTCAGCCGCTCAGACGCTGTGCCGACGTCCACTGGCAGCCCGCCTCAACCCCGCGCACCCGCCAGCCTGTGGACACCAGCCAGCTGGATAACTTTCTCACCACCGGCTTTCTGGATGTGATACCCCTGGCACAGCCGCTGGCATTCCAGCGGGAAGGGGTGCAACTCGGGGTGATTGATAAGCTGCGCTTAGGTAAATATCCCCGCCAGGCGAGCCTGACCTTATTGCGTCAGCCCGTTGAGCAGTGCCGCCAGCAGCTGTATACCTTTATCCGCCAGGCGGAGCGCGACGGCTTACGTAATCTGATCATCATTCACGGCAAGGGACGCGACGATAAGTCCCATGCCAATATTGTGCGCAGCTATCTGGCGCGCTGGCTGACGGAGTTCGAGGCAGTGCAGGCCTTTTGTGTGGCCCAGCCGCACCACGGCGGCAGCGGTGCCTGTTATGTCGCGCTGCGCAAATCCAGCGAAGCGAAGCTCGAAACCCGTGAGCGACTGGCTAAACGCAGCCGCTAAATCATGGATAACACCGCCTTATGCTACCGCCAGTTTGGTGAGCCTGAATCTGTATTGCAGCAGGAGACTGCGGCTAAAGCACCGCTGCAGCCGGAAATGCTCCGGGTGCAAATGCTGCTGTCGCCGGTCAACGCTTCGGATCTGATCCCCATCACCGGGGCCTACCGGCATCGCATTACCTTGCCCGCCATCGCCGGATATGAAGGCGTGGGACGGGTGATTGCCGCCCCGGACGATGCCGCCTCTTTGCTGGGTCAGCGGGTATTGCCCCTGCGCGGCGAAGGTACCTGGCAGCAAATAGTCGATTGCCCTGCGGGGCTGGCGATCCCGGTCCCCGATACCATTGAGACTCCCCTGGCGGCGCGGGCGTTCATCAACCCGCTGGCGGCCTGGCTGATGCTCAACCTGTATCCTGTGCAGGGTAAACGGGTGCTCCTGACGGCGGCCGGATCGGACTGTGCCATTCTGCTGGGGCAGTGGGCGCAGCGGCGAGGGGCCACGGAGGTGTATGGCATCCACCGTTCAGCGGTCCATGCAGACCGGCTGCGGGCGATGGGGATCGTCCCGATTGCGCAACAGGAGAGCGATACCGTGCGCGCCGTCGCTGCGGCCAGCGATATCGTCTTTGATGCCACGGGTGGAGAACTGGCGCTGACTCTCCTCAGCGCGATGCGTAGCAGCGGGCAGTTTATCTGCTACGGTCTGCTTTCAGGCCAGCCCTTCGCGTTACAACGTCACTTTCCGCCGATGCACTGGTTCCATATCCGCAACACTTTCGATAGCTTTAGCCCGCAGGCATGGCAGGCGGCGTTTACCGAAATCTGGCCCCTGTTGGCAGAGAGCCAGTACAGCGACGCCCGGCTACTGCCGTTTAACAACTGGCCGTCGGCACTGACCGACTACCGACAGGCGGGGCGAACCCTTAAGCCGCTGCTGGATTTTACCGGGCTTAACCCTTAGCTTGCCTTGCTCATATCACTGAGTAGCAGCGCAATGGTTTTGCCGCCGTGAGTCTGCTCCAGCGCAATTTTCACGATAATGGTCAGGGGCACCGACAGCAGCATCCCCACCGGCCCCAACAGCCAGCCCCAGAAGATCAGCGACAAAAACACCACCAGCGTAGAGAGGCCCAGTCCACGTCCCATCAAGCGAGGCTCCAGAATGTTGCCAAAGATCAGGTTGATGATCAGATACCCCGCCAGCAGTACCAGGGCCGGGTAAAAGCCGCTGAATACCAGCACCTGCGCGATTGGGGGGATAGCGGCCAGCACCGATCCGATGTTAGGGATATAGTTCAGGGCAAAGGCCAGCAGCGCCCAGACAAAGGCGAACCGAACCTCCAGTGCCGCCAGCATCCCCCAGACCACCAGCCCGGTCACCAGACTGATGGCGGTCTTCAGCACCAGATAGTGCGAAACGCTGTCGAGGGCGCGCTGGATCGCCGCCATCCCCTCCACCGGGCGGGACATCAGTGGCTGGAGCTTTGCTGGCAGTTGCGGCACCTCCAGCAGCATAAATACCACGGTCAGCAGCAGTAAAAAGATGGCGGTCATGGCGCTGGAGAGCTGCGCCAGCAGGGCTGTCACCAGCGTCATGGCCGCATTGGGGTCGATATACTTCAGCAGCTCCTCCATCGACACTTCTATCCCAGCCCGCTGTAGCCAGGGTTCAAGATGCAGCAAAGGCACGGCAAGCGAAGAACGGTAATGTGGCAGGGTGCGCGCCAGCTCATTCAGTGAAGTGCCCAGATAGGCCACCAGCAATGCCATAGCGACCACGATAAGCAGGATCGGCAGGGTGATCGCCAGCACCCGAGGGAGACGCAGGCGCACCAGTCGCCGCACCAGCGGATGCAGCACCACGGCAATAAACAGCGCCAGAATAAAAGGCACAATAATATCCGCCGCAACGCGGATCCCCGTCAGCACAATCACCAGCATGCCGAGCATGATGACTATTTTTAATCCGTTGAGGGTAATAATGGGTTTGGCCATAATGGCTCCTGATCCTGTCCTTTTTATTTATTCTACCGATGCGGCGCGATGAAAAAATTAACCAAACACAAACAGTGAGGGTAAAGAAATGAAAAGGCTTTGAGTAAATTCCTGGCTTATGGTAAAAATCAGCTGTGTTTAACTACCGGAGACAATTTTCATCTGCACTGACGAGAAGCAACACCGCAGATAATTGTAATTTTATGGACAATCTGTTCAGGACGCATTTTTCAAACCTCTCTGCATTACTCTCCTCTTTTTGCCTGCCGTCTGGCGAGCAACACTGGCGCAACGCGCTGTAGACCCTCTCTCTGCCTGAGCTGGCGCTTTGCGTCCGGCCAAAAATTCATTCGTTTTTACCCGGCTGCCCTCCATGGCGAGCCGCGAAGGATTATATTCTCAAGCAGGAGAAAAACATGTTTTACTGGATCCTCTTAGCCCTGGCTATCGTTGCTGAAATAACCGGCACGCTGTCGATGAAATGGGCCAGCCTCAGCGGTGGTCACACCGGCTATATTTTAATGCTGTCGATGATTACCCTGTCCTATATTTTCTTGTCTTTTGCGGTTAAAAAAATCGCATTGGGCGTGGCGTATGCATTATGGGAAGGGGTAGGTATTTTCTTAATTACCCTTTTTAGCGTTTTATTGTTTGATGAGTCGCTCTCGCTGATGAAACTGGCCGGTCTGACGACGCTGGTGGCGGGCATAATATTTATTAAATCCGGCACCCGAAAACCGGTAAAACAGCGTAAGGAGGCGAACCATGCAACAGTTTGAGTGGGTTCATGGTGCCTGGCTGGCGCTGGCGATCGTACTGGAAATTGCCGCTAACGTTTTGCTGAAGTTCTCCGACGGTTTTCGCCGCAAAGTGTACGGCCTGCTGTCGATTGCAGCGGTTCTCGGCGCGTTCAGCGCCCTGTCGCAGGCGGTTAAAGGTATAGATCTGTCGGTGGCCTATGCGCTGTGGGGCGGGTTTGGCATCGCGGCAACCCTGGCGGCGGGGTGGATCCTGTTTGGTCAACGGCTGAATAGAAAAGGGTGGATTGGCCTGCTTCTGCTTCTCGCCGGGATGATCATGATAAAACTGGCCTGATAATCTTGCTGCCTGTCATTACAGGCAGCGAAATCCAACTCGTGTATTACGCTTAGACTGAGGGCTTTGAAAAGGACGAAGAATGAATGCATACCCCTTTAAGCTGGCGTAAGATCCCTTCTGCAAAAAACCTTTTTGTCATGATTTTTATGGCAGGGCTGGGCTTAATCTTCTCGATAATGACCCTGCTTTACCTCTCCCTGAACCTCATCAGCAGTAAAGCCAATGAAATCGACGAACAGCGCACGGCTCTCTCCGTACAGGGCGCCGTGCAGACCTCGATTAACCGGGTCTGGTCGCTGGTGATTGATAATGCCGTCTGGGATGACGCGGTGCGCGAAGCGTATCGCCCGGCGCTGGATGTGGACTGGCTCTACAACACCTGGGGAGCAGGCTATAAGGTGAATAACCTCTACGACGGCACCTTTGTACTCGACGAACGTTTCCGGGTGCTGTGGGGATCGTTCAGAAGCCAGCCCTTTACGGAAAAGAACCTCGATTTTTTTGGCGAAGGCCTGACGTCGCTGATCCAGATGCACGCCAACGCCCTGAAAACGGATAAAAACATCTACACCGGCGTCACCCGCACCCGCGCGGGGATTGCCTTTGTGGGCATCGGCCTGATCCGGCCCACGGTTGGTAGCCTTCAGGTGGCGGATAATACCCGCCGCTTTTTGGTGATCACTCGCCACCTCAATCCACAAATTTTGCGCGAACTGGGGGATACTTTTCAGATCGACGATCTGAGTCTCACTTCAGAGCAGGTCAACGACATGAGCGTCCCGCTAAAAAGCGCTTCAGGCGAGGTGCTGGGGTATCTCTCCTGGAAGCCACGACTGCCGGGGGCCGCTGCGGCGAAAGCCGCCTCGCTGGACATCACCCGCATTGTACTGTTCATCCTGGCGCTGATTTTGCTGTTCATTCTTTTCAGCTGCGTGGGGCTGTATAAACTGGCGCGTGGGGAAAATCTTGCGCGAACGGTGGCCCGCACCGACTGGCTGAGTCATTTACCTAACCGCCGGGCGCTGATTGAAGAGCTGGAGCGGGTGAGCCTGCGCGGGGATACCGATCGTAAAAGCGTTGTCTTTATCGACCTCGACGGCTTTAAAGACGTGAATGATATCTACGGGCATGAGGTGGGCGATGAGCTGATCGTCATCATTGCTGGCGCGTTACGCGACAACGTACCGAAGGACGGCATGCTGGCCCGCATGGGCGGCGATGAGTTTGCGATGACCATTGGCGGTGACAACGCCGAAGCGCTGGCCTCGGCGTTTGCGGGCTTTGTTCTCGATTATCTGCATAATGCCATCCGCATCGGGGAGCGCACCATCCATATTGGTGCCAGCATCGGCATTGCCAGCGGCAGCCTTGTTGAGTGCACCAGTTCAGAGCTGTTCCGTCGCGCCGATATCGCCATGTACCACTCCAAAACCACCGGCAAAGGGCGGGTGACGCACTACGATACGGAGCTGAACAGCGCCCGTGAGCGGCAGGTGGCGATTGAGAGCCAGATCCGCAGCGGCCTTGAGCGCGAGGAGTTTGACGTCTGGTATCAACCGATCATCGATGCGCGTAGCCAGAAAATGGTCAGCGTGGAGGCGCTGGTTCGCTGGCCGCGTCGCCCGGAGGGGCCGCTGCCGCCAGATGCGTTTATCAATATCGCAGAAACCAGCGGCCTGATTTACGGCCTGGGGCAGTTCGTATTGCGCCGGGCCTGTCAGGATCTGGAGCCTTTCGCGGATTTAAAATTGTCGGTCAATATCTCACCCGCGCAGTTTCGCGACCCGGAATTCGAGGCCAAAGTCGAAGGGGCGCTGGCAATCAGCCATTTCCCGGCCACGCGCCTGCAGCTGGAGGTCACGGAAACCTACGTTCTGGAAAATCCCGAGCGCGCCCGTTCAGCCATCAGCAACCTTAAAGCCCAGGGGATCGCCGTGGCGCTGGATGATTTTGGCACCGGCTACTCAAGCATCGGCTATCTACGCCGCTTTAACTTCGACACCCTCAAAATCGACAAATCCCTGGCCGGGCTGGTGGATCATGACGAACAGGCTTCGGCCCTGGTCAGCGGCACCGTGCGCATTGCCAGCGCCCTCGGGATGACCGTGGTGGCCGAAGGGGTGGAGAACGAGAAGCAGATGAAAATGCTGCGGCTGGCGGGCTGCGATCAGTTGCAGGGCTTCTGGTACAGCCAGCCGATGCCGATAAAAGAGATTATGGCGTTACGCCAGAAGCGGCAGTGTTAGATCACTGCCGGGCCAGCTCTTCCAGCTTGTCACGAAAGCCGGTAATGGACAGGGCGCGGTTATCGGCCCGCCAGCGATCTTTCGCAGCCGGAGCCGAGCTTTGTACCCCGATAACCTGCCAGCCATCGGCGGTTTTTAACATCAGCGGCGAGCCGCTGTCGCCGGGCAGGGTATCGCACTGATGCGACAGCACGCCAGTTTGCGCCCAGCCGGTAACAATGCAGTCCTGATGGGTATAGAGCACGTCGAGATGATCTTCCGGGTAGCCCGCCTGGTTCACCTTACGGTCAGCCGCTTTCAGCGCGGCGGTAAGGGCATCTTTGTCACCGGTAAACAGCGACAGCGGCGTGATCCCCGATGGCGGATTGCGCAGCACCACCAGACCAAAATCCCACGAGGCAGCAGATGGCGGTACGATCCAGCCGTCGCCATCGGCTTTCAGCCGACGTCCCAGAGATGCGGGGACGCGTCCTTCAATGCCGTGGATCTCATAGCGCCAGCTGCCTTTTAACGAAACAAAGCGCAGGGCAACGGCGGTATCGGGTTTACCATTCGGGGGCACCAACAGGCAGTGGCCGGCGGTAAGCGCCAGCTGGGGGGTAATGAGGGTCGCGGTACACAGATTCCCGCTGGCGGTTTCCAGCTGGCCAATGGCATCCCACGGAGAGTGGGTAGGATCGGTGACACGCGTACGGTCGTCATGACCAAAAAACAGCGTTTGTACCTCTTTTTTGAGGTTCGCAGCGTCGTTGCTGCCTTCGTCCGCATGACTCAGCCCAGAAAAGAGAAAAAACGTTCCCAGTACAACCACAACAGATTTACGCATATCACACTCTGAAGGGGGATAATTATGATTATTAAATATGAACCCTGCTTATTAACTATAGACGGGACCGCGCGAAAGTGGGAGTAAAATCAGCGTGCTACACTCAGGAAATATAAAACATACTCGCAATAAGAGCGCATAAAATAAGCGTGGTAAGAATCAACTCAAACCGATAGCGCTGAAACATAACGCCCTCCGCACAGAAAAACGGCGCTGGAACCATGCCGGTTCAGCGCCGGGACCAACGTGCCCGTCAGGGCACGTTAAGGTAAGCAGGCTTACGCAGCGGGTTGCGCTGCAGGGGTCGCAGCCTAGTGTTTAACGGCTTTTTTGTGGTGTTTTTTGGCTGCCTGAGCTTTCTGGGCAACCGGTGCCGCTTCCGCTTTTTTCACTTCTTTTTTATGAACCTTTTTGGCTGCCTGCGCTTTCTGGGCAACCGGCGCTGCTTCTTCTTTTTTCACTGCTTTTTTATGGTGCTTTTTCGCAGCCTGCGCTTTCTGCACGGCCGCTTTTTTGTGTTTTTTGTGGTGCACAGTCTTCGCAGCCGGTGCTGCGGTAGTGGTAGTCGCGGTGGCTGCCGGTGCAGCGGTGTTGGCGACGGTGTCAGCAGCGAATGCAGCAGAAGAGAGACCCATTGCAGCGGCAACAACCAGAGCTAATACTTTATTCATCATCCTACCCTCGAATTGGTTTTTTCATTTAACCCCACTGCGGGGCCGTTGAAAGAACTATATCCCTGAAATTACGGGGCTTCCGTGAGTGATTGGTGACGACGTGTAACGGATTGTACAGCGCCGGGTACGATACCCGGCGCGGAGGGTTACAGATAACGCGAAGTAAGATGATCGCGGAAGTAACGGCTGTTGAGATCTTCTCCGGTGGCCTGCTCAATCAACTGGGCGGTGGTGAAACGGCTGCCGTGTTGCCAGATGTTCTGGCGCAGCCAGTCGAACAGGGCGCTGAAATCCCCGACGGCGATGGCGGCATCCAGCCCAGGCAGGGCTTTTTTAGCAGCCGCGAACAGCTGGGCGGCATACATCGCCCCAAGGGTGTAGGACGGGAAGTAACCGAAGCCGCCGTCTGTCCAGTGGATGTCCTGCATACAGCCGTTGCGGTAGTTATCTTTGGTGGATAAGCCCAGCCACGCCTGCATCTTTTCGTCCCACAGCGCGGGAATGTCGTCGACTTCAATGTCACCGTTGATCAGCGCCCGCTCAATCTCGTAGCGCAGCACCACGTGCGCCGGATAGCTGACTTCGTCCGCATCCACACGGATATAGCCGGGCTTGACGCGCTGGTTCCAGGCGACAAAGTTCTCCGGCGAGAAGGCCGCCTGGCTGCCGAAGCGCTCATGCACCGCGGGGAGCAGATGGTTGAGAAACGCCGTGCTACGCCCAAGTTGCATCTCAAAGAACAGGCTTTGTGACTCATGGATAGCGGTAGAGCGGGCCAGGGCGATGGGCTGTCCGAGCCAGTTGCGCGGCAGGTTCTGCTCATAGCGGGCGTGGCCGGTTTCATGGATCACCCCAAACAGGGCGCTAAGCAGCTCGTCTTCGTCGTAACGGGTGGTAATGCGCACGTCTTCCGGCACGCCGCCACAGAACGGGTGAGCGCTGACGTCCAGCCGACCGGCGTTAAAGTCAAACCCGAGGGTCTTCATCGCTTCCAGTCCCAGCTCGCGCTGAATTGCCGTCGGGAATGGCCCCTGTGGCGGCACAAATGACTGCTGCGCCTGCTTCTCGACAACCTGATTCAGCAGGCCCGGCAGCCAGGATTTGAGATCGCCAAACAGGTCGTCCAGCCGGGCGCTGGTCATGTCCGGCTCGAAAATATCCAGCAGCGCATCGTAAGGGGTGCAGCCTTTGGCGTCGGCACGCAGGCGGGCCTCTTCCCGGCTCAGCTTCACCACCTCTTTCAGGTTGGCAGCAAAGCCCTGCCAGTCATTCGCCGGACGCTGGGTGCGCCAGGCATGCTCGCATTTACTGCCCGCCAGGGATTTGGCTTCCACCAGCGACTCCGGCAGCAGCGCGGCCTGCTGGTAGTGGCGGGTCATCTCCCGCAGGTTGGCCTGTTCGACGTCATTCAGATCTTCGCTTTCGGCATTACGCAGCCAGTCGGCCACCTTTGTATCGGTCAGGATTTGGTGTTGCAGGACGCTCAACTCTGCCAGCGCTTCGCCTCGCGCGGCACTGCCGCCTGCGGGCATCATGGTAAACATGTCCCAACTGGCGATGGCGGAGAGGTGAGAGAAGCGGGAGAGACGCTGGAAGGTACGGGTGAGTTGCTGATAATTATTCTTTTCCATTAAGACCTCGTGTCTGCATCAACTGATGGTTAAAAGTACCATCCAGTGAAGCGAAACACGAGGCCACGCAACATTAATGTAACCGTTTATGCAGGTTAACACCCACCAGCAGCGCCCCGCACAGCATCAACGCGATAAATCCTCCCACGCCGTTCCAGCCGTACTGATGCCAGAAGACGCCACCCAGCGTCCCGGCGATACTGGACCCCAGGTAGTAGCTGAACAGATATAACGATGATGCCTGGCCTTTGGCGCGGCGCGCGCGCGGGCCGATCCAGCTGCTGGCGACCGAATGGGCGGCAAAAAAGCCCGCAGAGAAGAGCAGCATCCCGGCAAAAATCACCCCCAGGTTAGCGAACAGGGTCATCAGCACGCCTGCCAGCATGATGCCCGTCGAGGCCAGCATCACCGGGCCACGGCCAAAGCGGGTGGTCATCGCCCCGGCTTTTGGCGAACTCCATGTACCGGTGAGATAAGCCACCGACAGCAGGCCAACCAGCGCCTGGCTTAAATGCCAGGGCGAAAGCATTAGCCGGTAGCCGATGTAGTTAAACAGGGTAACAAACGACCCCATCAACAGAAAACCGGTCAGGAACAGCAGGGGCAGGCCGCGATCGCGCCAGTGCAGGCGGAAGTTAATCAGCAGCGTTTTTGGCCGTAAAGCGGTAGGGCGAAAGTGGCGCGATTCCGGCAGAATTTTCCAGAACATCAGTGCTGAGGCCAGCGCAAAACAGCCGATCGCGGCCAGCGCAATCCGCCAGTTGAAAAAGTCGGTGAAGACCCCGCTCAGGAGTCGTCCGCTCATCCCGCCAATGGAGTTACCGCTGATATAAAGCCCCATTGAGAAGGCGACAAAGCTGGGGTGGATCTCCTCGCTGAGGTAGGTCATACCCACCGCCGCCACGCCGCTGAGAGAAAGGCCGATCAGCGCGCGCATGATCAAAATTCCGTGCCAGCTGGTCATCATCGTGGACAGCAACGTACAGACCGAGGCCAGCAGCAGAGCGGTGACCATCACCGGTTTACGCCCGATGGCGTCTGACAGCGGGCCGGTAAAGAGTAGACCAATCGCCAGCATCCCGGTGGAAATCGAGAGCGAAATACTGCTGCTGGCAGGCGTCACCCCAAACTCCTGGGACAACACCGGCAGGATCGGCTGCACGCAGTAGAGCAGGGCGAAAGTCGCCAGTCCGGCGGAGAAGAGCGCCAGGGTGACGCGCATAAACTGCGGGGTACCGCGTTTGATGAACTGGACCGGCCGCGGTTGGGTGGGTAAGAGATCGATATCATCTGTCGGGGCGATATCAGCCGTTGTTGTACGACTCACGTAAGTTCCTTGCTTCAACATCCCCGTGATTTCTGGTGACGGGTATGACCACAAGGATCAGGGTAGGAAAATGTAAATATTCTGTCTAATATATTAATAATCTCAAATGATACGTTAAAAATATGAATATTGAACTGCGTCATCTGCGCTACTTTGTGGCCGTTGCTGAGGAGCTGCATTTTGGTCGCGCGGCGGCGCGGCTGAATATCTCCCAGCCGCCGCTGAGTCAGCAAATTCAGGCGCTGGAGCAGCAGGTGGGGGCGCGTCTGCTGGCGCGGACCAACCGCAGCGTGGGGCTGACGGCGGCAGGACGTCAATTTCTGGCCGACAGCCGTCAGATCCTGGGCCTGGTGGACGAGGCGGCAGCCCGGGCGGAACGGCTGCACCACGGCGAAACCGGAGAGCTACGTCTTGGCTTCACCTCCTCTGCACCTTTTATCCGCGCCATCTCGCATACGCTCTCGACGTTTCGCCGCCTCTCACCGGATGTCCATATCCAGACCCGGGAGATCAACACCCGGGAGCAGATCGTGCCGCTGAGCGAAGGCTCTCTCGATCTTGGTCTGATGCGTAATACCCAACTGCCGGATACCCTGGCGTGGCAGCAGGTGCTGCGGGAGCCGCTGCTGGCGATGATTCATCGGGATCACCCCCTGGCGGCAAAGGCTGTGGTTTCTCTTACGGAGCTGGCCCAGGAGCCGTTTGTCTTTTTTGATCCGCGGGTAGGTACCGGTCTGTATGACGACATTCTGGGATTACTGCGTCGCTACGGGGTCACGCCGGTCATCACTCAGGAGGTGGGCGAGGCGATGACTATTATCGGGCTGGTGGCGGCGGGGCTGGGCGTGTCGATTCTGCCGGCCTCGTTTAAGCGACTCCAGCTGAACGAGATGCGTTGGGTGGCGATAGCCGAACCGGACGCGGTGTCAGAGATGTGGCTGGTGTGGTCGAAGCATCATGAGCTTAGCGCCGCGGCACAACGTTTCAAAAAACTGCTGATCGACGCCTCATCAGGCGGCTGAGCCGCAAAAAAAGCGGGTAAAAATGTGCTGTAAATCACAAGGCTAAGTAAAAATTTGACGATTACTGTAGAAGTGCTTCACCATAGCCCACAGTTTATTTCGAAGCTCGAAAATAAGGGAGTACGTGGTGGTTGCTGATAGTCAGCCTGGGCATATCGATCAGATTAAGCAGACCAATGCGGGTGCGGTATATCGCCTGATTGATCAGCTTGGGCCGGTCTCGCGCATCGATCTTTCCCGCCTTGCGCAACTGGCACCTGCCAGTATCACCAAGATCGTACGAGAAATGCTCGAAGCGCATCTGGTGCAGGAGACGGAAATTCAGGAGCCGGGCAGCCGCGGCCGTCCGGCGGTGGGGCTGGTGGTGGAAACCGAAGCCTGGCACTACCTCTCGTTGCGCATTAGCCGGGGTGAAATCTACCTTGCATTGCGCGATCTCAGCAGCAAGCTGGTGGTGGAAGAGCAACTGCCGCTGGAGCTGAAAGCCGAGCAGCCGCTTGAGGTGCGGATCACTGCGCTTATCGATCGGTTCTTTATTCATCACCAGCAGAAGCTGGAGCGTCTCACCGCCATCGCGATCACCATGCCGGGTATCATTGATACCGAAAATGGTATCGTGCACCGGATGCCGTTCTACGATGACGTGAAAGAGATGCCGCTGGGCGAGGTGCTGAAGAACCATACCGGCGTGCCGGTCTATATTCAGCATGACATTAGCGCCTGGACGATGGCCGAGGCGCTGTTCGGCGCGTCGCGTGGTGCGCGGGATGTGATTCAGGTGGTCATCGACCACAACGTCGGCGCCGGAGTGATAACCGATGGTCGTCTGTTGCACGCCGGAAGCAGCAGCCTGGTGGAGATTGGCCACACCCAGGTCGATCCCTACGGCAAACGCTGTTACTGCGGTAACCACGGCTGTCTGGAGACCATTGCCAGCGTGGACAGTGTGCTGGAGCTGGCCCAGCTGCGGCTCGGCCAGTCGATGAGTTCAACTCTGCACGGTCAACCCCTGACGGTGGAGTCGCTTTGCGCGGCCGCCCAGCAGGGCGACCTGCTGGCGAAAGACATCATTACCGGCGTTGGCACGAACGTCGGGCGCATCATTGCCATCATGGTTAACCTCTTCAATCCGCAAAAAATCCTGATCGGTTCGCCACTGAGCCAGGCGGCAGGGGTCCTCTTCCCGGCGATCGCCGACTCAATTCGCCAGCAGTCCCTGCCAGCCTACAGTAAACATATCGTGGTGGAGAGCACCCAGTTTACCAATCAGGGGACGATGGCCGGTGCGGCGCTGGTGAAAGATGCGATGTATAACGGCTCCCTGCTGATCCGCCTGCTGCAGGGTTAACAATCCTTAAAGTCTTACTAAAAATTGCGCTATCTCAAACTGAGCGGATAGCGCATGCCTTAGACTTCCTCCACTGAATTATTTCCTTGATTTATATTTCCAAAGCATAACGGTGGAGTTAGTGATGCTTAAGCGTTTCTTTGTAACGGGTACTGATACTTCTGTCGGCAAGACGGTGGTGTCCCGCGCCTTGCTGCAAGCCTTGATGGCAAGCGGAAAGCGCGTCGCAGGGTACAAACCGGTAGCAAAAGGGAGTAAAGAGACGCCAGAGGGATTGCGCAATAAAGATGCGCTGGTTTTACAAAGCGTCTCCTCTCTCGAACTGCCTTACCATGCGGTAAACCCCATTGCCCTCAGTGAAGATGAGAGCAGCGTGGCGCACAGCGGGCTGGTGAATTACACCCTGTTATCGAACGGGCTGGCCAGCCTGAGCGATCAGGTCGACCACGTGGTGGTCGAAGGAACTGGCGGCTGGCGCAGCCTGATGAATGATTTGCGTCCGTTATCAGAGTGGGTGGTGCAGGAGCAACTGCCGGTACTGATGGTGGTAGGCATTCAGGAAGGCTGTATCAACCACGCCCTGCTGACGGCACAGGCTATCGCCAATGACGGCCTGCCGCTGGTGGGCTGGGTGGCAAACCGTATCAATCCGGGCCTGGCCCACTATGCTGAAATTATTGAGGTGCTGAGTAAAAAGCTGCCGGGTCCGCTGGTGGGCGAGCTGCCCTATCTGCCGCGCGCAGAGCAGCGCGATCTAGCGCACTACATCGACCTCTCGACTCTCGGCAGTGTGCTGTCCGTAGATCGAGTCGTGGCGTAACGTTCGCGACAGCACCGACGCCACCACGCAGGCAATCAGCAAGCCGGGCAGCAGCAGATACTGCCCGGTCATTTCACAGACCATCAGCGCCGACATGATCGGCGCGTGCGTCGTGGCGGCAAGCAGTGTCGCCATTCCCGCCAGCCCCAGCAAAATTGCGGTTTCAGAACCGGGCAACCAAAGCATAAAGATCTGAGCAAACAGCATCCCGGTTGCCATACCGACAAACAACGTTGGCGTAAATACCCCGCCTGGCGCCCCCGAACCACTGCTGGCCAGTACCGCCAGCAGCTTACAGATAAATACCCCCGCAATTACTGACAGCAGCGGCGGCGCGAGCAGAAACGCCTGCACCACGCTGTAGCCATTGCCCCACACTTTAGGCGTTAGCAGTGACAACAGCCCGACGATCAGCCCGCCCAATGCCAGCTGCCACGGCGGGGAAAGCCGCAGGCGCAGGAACAGGGCGTGAGTGAAGGTCATCAGCCACATCAGCGCCGGGCCGCAGACCCCCGCCAGCAAACCCATGCCGACCATCAGGGAATAATCCACCCCGGTCAGCGTTTCGCTGAGATGCACCTCATACAGCGTGCTGGCACCGGGGCTGAGCAGGCGGGTAGTGAGGAGCGCAACCACCGCGGCAATCACCACCGGCCCAAGCGACGCCAGCATCAGGGTGCCGAACAAGATCTCGGCAATGAACAGGCTGCCGGCTAAGGGCGCATGGTACGCACTCGCCATCCCGGCGGCGGCACCACAGGCAATCCACAGCTTCCACTCGGATTTCGGCGTAAAGCGTTGGGCAAAAAACGAGGCGGCGAGAGCGGCCATCAGGATCATCGCCCCTTCACGGCCAATGGCGCTGCCGCTGGCGACCACCAGTAACGATGCCAGGGATTTCACCAGACTGGCACCATAGTCAAACTGTCCGTCGCCCGTTTCCAGGGCCTCCATATAGTCGGTGGGAGCATGAGGGCGCTGCGCGTTGATCCGCTGCCAGCCCCAGAGCAACAGTCCGGCCGCCAGCCCGCCAAGGGCGGGAGTCAGGGCACGTCGCCAGGGTGAGAGGCTGCTGGCGGCATTCACCAGGCTGCCGCTTTCATTACTCAGGAGCAGCCACTCCAGCCAATACATGGCGTGACGAAACAGCGCCACGGCCAGCGCTGCCAGCACGCCGGTAACGGTGGCAATCAGCAGTCGGCGAAACATTGCGCGGATGTCCGGGTAAGCATGGAGTCGATGCATGGGGTACACGTAAACAGGAAAGATACAATATTGTGGGGGGAAATCGTGGGGTTAGCAACGTAAAGAGCCGGGCAGTGCCCGGCTTACAGCATTAACTCTCGCTATGAATATTCAGCGCCCGGCGGGTGCGGCCGGAACTGAGATATTCCGCAATATAGTCCTGCGAAATCTCGCCGTTGTAGCGTCCGTCTTCATCGACAATTGGCATCCAGCTGGTGTTGCTCTCGTACAGACGGGATAGCACCACGCGCAGGTTGTCTTCGGCCTTGCCGGTCATACGGAACGGGTGGATCAGATCGGCGCAGGTGCCGCTGGCATGGCGCGCCTCGCGACGTTTCACAAAGCCCAGCGGCTTACCATTTTCGTCCACCACGGTGACCGCGCGAATGTCGTTATCATCCATCGTGGCGAAGGCCTCCGGCAGCGGGGTGGCCGGGCGAACGGTGATCGTCGGCTGTTGGTCAGTCACATCGCCCGCCGAGACCAGCAGCAGACGCTTAAGGGTGCGGTCCTGGCCGACGAACGAACCGACAAACTCATCCGCCGGTTTCGCCAGCAGTTCGTCCGGGCTGGCGCACTGGACGATTTTCCCCTGGCGGAAGACGGCGATGCGGTCGCCGAGCTTCAGCGCCTCGTCGATATCATGGCTCACCAGCATCACGGTCTTTTTCAGCTTGCGCTGCATCTCGAGGAACTGGTTCTGGATCACCTCGCGGTTAATCGGGTCGACTGCACCGAAAGGCTCATCCATCAGCAGTACCGGAGGATCCGCCGCCAGGGCGCGGATCACGCCGATACGCTGCTGCTGACCGCCGGACATTTCACGTGGGTAGCGATTGAGGAACTTATGCGGGTCCATCGCCACCATATCCATCAGCTCTTCAGCGCGGGTTTTACAGCGCGCTTTGTCCCAGCCCAGCATCCGCGGCACCACGGTAATGTTCTCTTCGATGGTCATGTTCGGGAACAGACCAATCTGCTGGATCACGTAACCGATGTTACGACGCAGGGTGACGGTATCCATGTCGCTGGTGTCCTGACCGTTGATCAGGATCTTCCCGCTGCTCGGAGTAATCAGACGGTTAATCATCTTCAGGGTAGTCGTCTTGCCGCAGCCGGACGGTCCAAGCAGAACGCACATTTCCCCTTCGGGTACGTTCAGGTTAACGTTGTCTACGGCCTTAAATGTCTGGCCCTGCTTCTGTGAAAATTGTTTGGTGAGGTTTTCCAGTTTTATCATTATCGAATCCCCTTTGGAGTCAGTACGATCTGCAGACGGTGCAGTAACCAGTCGAGCACAATCGCTAAAAGACAAATCATCAGCGCACCGGCAATCAACATACGAATATCACTTCCGCCGATGCCGTTAAGCAGCAGCAAACCCAGCCCGCCCGCGCCGATAACGGCGGCGATCGCCATCACGCCGATGTTCATCACCACGGCGGTACGGATCCCGCCGAAAATCACCGGCAGCGCCATGGGAATCTCTACCCAGCGCAGACGTTGCCAGAAGGTCATGCCGATGCCACGTCCCGCCTCACGCAGGCCGGGCGGCAGGCTGTCGAGGGCTGTGTGGGTGTTACGCACAATCGGCAGCAGCGAGTAGAGAAATACCGCGGTAATCGCGGGGAGGGCACCAATACCCTGACCGATCAGCGAAAAGAGCGGGATCATCAGACCAAACAGCGCAATGGATGGGATGGTCAGTACGATGGTGGCAATGCCCAGCACCGGGGTCGCCAGCCATTTGTGGCGTACAATCAGAATGCCCAGCGGCACGCCGATAATGATGGCCAGGCCAACAGCCAGCGCCACCAGCCACAGATGTTGCAGCGTCAGGGTGCAGAGATAACCCCAGTTATCAATCATGTAGTGAATCGTATCCATAGCGCCTCCTTACAGCAGCTGCTTGCTACGCAGGAAATCACGGGCGACCTGCTGCGGTGACTGATGATCGATATCCACCTTTTTATTCAGCTCGGTGATAACGTCGTTATTGAGCTGGGCAGAGAGGGTGTTTAGCGCCTCCTCCAGACCCGGATTGGCCTCCAGGGTGTCCTTACGCACCACCGGGGTCACCGCATAGCTCGGGAAAAAGCCTTTATCATCTTCCAGTACCTTCAGGTCAAAACCCTTCACGCGCCCGTCGGTGGTATAAATCAGCCCGGCGTCGACAAAGCCATCGCGCACCGCGTTATAGACCAGACCGGGGTCCATCTGGCGGATCTGCGGGCGATCAAGCTCCAGGTTGTAGGCGGCCTGCAGCGGCTTCATGCCGTCGCTGCGCCCGGAAAATTCGAGGTCCAGACCGAGCAGCCAGTTATTATCCGGGTCGGTTTTACGCACCTGTTCAACCTTTGCCACCAGTTCCGACATGGTGTTGATATGTTCTGCTTCGGCGCGCTTACGCTGCATAGCGAAGGCGTAGGTATTGTTCATGTCAGCAGGCTGGAGCCACACCAGGCCGTGTTTCGCATCCAGGCGTTTCACCGTCTCGTAAGACTCCTGCGGTGACATGCGTTTGTTGATGTGGTTAAAGATGATCAGCGAAGTACCGGTGTACTCCCAGGTCATATCGATCTGCTTGTTGATCATGGCATTGCGGGAGATGACCGTCGCAATGTTGGTCTGGGGCTGTACCTGAAACCCTTTCTTTTGCAGGTACTGCACGGTCATTGCCGAAAGAATATGCTGTTCGGTAAAGCTCTTGGTCGCCAGAATCAGCGGCGCGGCGAGCGCCTGGCTGGAGAAGAGCGCGGCGGCGCACAGCGCCGTCAGGCCAGTAAACAGTCTCATAAAAGCTCCTTATTATAATTATCGTGCGAGATGCGGGCTCATCAGACGACCCAGCGCCGCCAGCAACGTATCCAGAATCAGGGCGAACAGGGCGGTGGCCGCGGCACCCAAAATCAGCGTTGGGAAGTCATTCAGGTAAATACCCGGGAAGATCAGCTCACCGTAGCTGCTGGCACCAATCAGGAAGGCCAGCGGCGCAGTCCCGACGTTAATGGCGGTAGCGATGCGGATCCCGGAGAGCATTACCGGCCAGGCGTTAGGAATTTCCACCTGCCACAGCCGTTGCCATTTGGTCATGCCGATACCGTTTGCTGCTTCCAGTAACGAGCCAGGCACCGAGCACAGCCCGGCGTAGGTGTTACGCACAATCGGCAGCAGCGAGGCAAGGAACAGGGCAATAATGGCAGGGGTATCGCCAATACCAATCACCACCATCGCCAGCGCCAGAACGGCCAGTGGCGGCAGGGTATTCCCCACGTTAAAGATCTGCATGACGTATTCGGCGATACCGCGCGCGGCCGGACGGCTCAGCAAGATACCGCTGGGAATACCGACCAGCAGTGCGAAGAACATCGACGAGAAGACTAAAATCAGATGCTGTTGCCCGAGATAGACCAGGTCAACCTGACGCGCTTTGATGGCCTCCAGCCCAATTCCCCAGACGAGGAGGGCGACGACCACGATAATCGCGCCGACAAAAAGCAGCGAACGTTTGAATAGTGGATGCATTGCGGTGTGTCTCCCTGTGCGCATGCGTTATAGCAACCATCGGTTGCCTGTTGTTATGCCATGAATCGGCAGGGGTCATTCAGCTATAGCAAGCGAACGGGAAGGGTTCCAGCGAAGCGGCGAAATTTGTAACCCTATGAAAGTGAGGGAAACATGGGGTTATGCCTTATGGGATAAGGGTTGATAGGTGGCGGGCAGAATTGTCTTAAAGATAATTTCATTAAGTGACACCGTCACTTAATGAAAGGATGCGGTTTATGATTTGCTAAGCGCAGCGCGAACCTTGCGCACACGCAGTGAGGTACTGACAATGGAAAAGGCGGCCACGAGCACCAGTATGACTCCCAGCGCTAGCATCGCATTAAAGCCAAACCACCTGAACAGTATCAGCCCCGCAATACCCCCGGTGATAAACGAGAAAAGGGTGGTGAGATGGGTTATCAGCTGATTTTTTTGTCCTGCGGTATCTTTGGAGTAGTCCCGGCGGAGCATCGCCACTACCACGGAGGCCAGCGAAATGCCTGCGTCGGTTAACGTACCGGTAATATGAGTCGATCTTACCCGGCCACCGGAAAGTTGAGTGGAGGTTGAATTATGGATCCCCATCAGGCCGCAGAGAAAAACAATAATTTCACGGTTGGTGGTGAAGGTATGAAAAAACATTTCATACAGGGACACACCCGCCAGTAATAACCCTTCAATAAACAAAACCTGACAAAAAATGAGCCGGACATTATGAACAATGCCCCATAAAACAATAATCCGCGCAACGATTGCCCCCGTGACAAAGGCTAAAATAATCGTGGCAAAGAAAATAATATCATTCAGATCCGTTGAGGAAACCTCACTGGAAAATTGTGAGGTGTTGCCGGTCATATGGGAAGGGAAAAAGCCGAATGCCCCCAGCGCAATGGCATTCAGCAATCCTGCGGAAGTGGCGAGCCACAGGGCAAGCCGACGATCCTCCTGATGCGTTCGTTCTTTCTTGAGTTTAATCAGCAAAGAATACCTCCGGTTTGAGCTTTGCCTGAATAATCAGGCTAGCAAAGCGTTTTAACGGGTTGTCCAGGATAGTGCTTAATTATTACGGCACCAGAGGCGGAGGGAGATTTAGTAATTAATTAAAATAACCTTGTTAAAAAAGGGATAATTTAAACCCGGACGCGAAACGTCTCCCGACTGCTGTGTCGCAATCGCGAGACGACGCGCGATGCTCACAGCATTCCATTATTCCCGTGGCGTAAAAATGCCGGACGCTGGTTTAAGCGTGCAAACCAGGCCTCAATAGCAGGGAACGACGGGCGGTCAAAGGGCGTCATTTTCCAGCGGTTCACCGACAGCCCCAGCACCACGTCGGCCAGGGTAAAGGTCTCGCCCGCCACCCATGCCCCGGTGCGTTGCAGCTGCTGATTAAGGATCGCGATATGGTGGTTCCACTCCTTAATCCCCGCCGCAATGCGTTCAGGATCGTTAAAGTCCGGGTTTTTACGCCCCAGCGCCGGGAAGACATAGCGCCAGGCATTGTTAAATTCGCTTGCCTGCCAGTCCATCCAGCGCTCGACGTTAGCACACTCCTGCGGATCGCCGGGGAGCAGATCGTCACGCCCGGCTTTGCGCACCAGATAGCGGCAGATCGCGTTGGATTCCCACAGAACAAAATCGCCATCGATCAGCACCGGCACCATGGCGTTCGGGTTCAGTGCGCGAAAGGCATCGGTTTCCGTCGAGGCAAAGCCGCTGCCGTAATCTTCCTGGAGATAGTCCAGACCGATTTCTTCGCAGGTCCAGAGCACTTTACGCACGTTGATGGAGGTGGTTTTGCCGAGGATTTTTAGCATGGTGCAGGTGTCCTTTGTGGTTTGTGTTAATCACAATACATCAGGTATGCAGGGAGTTTAGGGCAAATATTGGTGGGGGAAGGGGGCGACCAGCAAGATATCCCGATCACCGGTTTCTTTGAGATGTCGAGGGTTGCGGACAATGTGATAAAAGCGCGGGGTATCTTTGAACATCCGCGCACAACGCTCAGGTCGGCAGGCTGATGGCTGTTCCACGACGTTTTCTGTGGGACGGGCAAGCGAAACGCACCCGTCGTGGCTGGAAGGCTCTCTCCCTAAACGAAGAATTCATCTTCTTAGTCGAGAGGAATAAGCCCTTCTGTACAGTCGCACTCCTCACCGAATACGTATGCCGGAATGCCTAAACCGCCGGACAAGGCCCAGACCTGTTTAACCCAGCCAATGGCTGCCTCAACAATAATATCGTTGACCGAAAATGAAACCTCTTCAGGGTCGAAGATGGGCACGTCTGGCTGGAGTTTACCGTCGATAAATTTTACGTCGAAAAGCTCTCGGTAAGGCGCTATAGCGCTGTTTAACACGTATAAATCTGGACCCCGGAGATGGATCATGACTGAAAACATCCCGTCCTCATCCTGGACGGGATGGATACCCACCTCAACGGCCTGCGTTTTTATGGGAAGAATGCCCTTAATGCCGCGGATCTTTTCGACCGCCGCCTGCGTGTGGAAGTGAAGAATATCGTGCAGCGCACTCCTGTATTGTGTTTCTGTCATATCCCGATTCTCTTTAATTCTGGGGCTTAAACTATAGCGCCTGTCCTCTGCTTCTGGCACACAGCGGATTTTAAGCCTCGTCCAGTAAGCCGTTATGGACTTCCACATAAAAAAACGCCGCAAGCAGTTTTCTGCTTACGGCGTTCAGGATCGGTGATGATGTGTTCTGGCTATCAGGCCGCTTTTACCGCTCTGATTTTTTTACTGCCAGCCGCATCTGACTCGGTGTTATCTGTTGCAGGGGTGGCATTGCGATCGGGCACCTTACTGGTACGCAGAATATGTTGCACAGCCTCTTTCTGCTCGGCGAGATACAGCCCAAGATCTTCAGCCTGCGTTTCATCCATCTGCTTACCGCTTTGCAACAGCCAGTCGGTGAACGCTTCTGCCAGGTCGAGCAGTTTGTCGTGAGCGTCAGCCTCTTTCTTACTGGCAAATGTCATTTTCTCTTCACCTTTTCTTACGACAACAAATTTTGTTTCAACAGCCATTATGCGCCCTCCGTACTGTAATTATATACAGTATACCAGTTCCTGATGGGTGTTGCAGCCAAAATGTGCTGCCGCGCGTTGCGGCACATCCGCTAGATGTCGAGAGCAGCAAGAATAGAGGCTTCCAGTTTTTCCGGGGTGGTGAGCGGTGCAAAACGCTTGATGGGTTTGCCGTCGCGTCCGATCAGGAACTTAGTGAAATTCCACTTGATCCGCTTACCCAGCACGCCGGGTAATTCGTCTTGCAGGTAACGAAACACCGGGTGCGCCGTGGGGCCGTTGACGTCCACTTTCTCGAATATCGGAAAGCTCACCCCGTAGTTGATCTGACAGGTCTGCGTGATGTCGTCGGCATTGCCGGGTTCTTGCTTACCGAACTGGTTGCAGGGAAAACCCAACACCACCAGCCCCTGGTCGGCGTACTTTTTATAAAGCTTTTCCAGGCCGGCGTATTGCGGTGTAAAACCACAGTGGCTGGCGGTATTCACCACCAGAACCAGCTTACCTGCATAGTCGGCCATCGGGATAAGCTGGCCGCGCAGGCTGGTGGCAGAAAGTTGATGAAAGGTCGTCATAGCGGAAACCTCAAAGATGAACCCTTTTTTCAGGCGTTGTGGAGTATAGACGCTGGGGGCAAGATGCGGTTTCCGTCTCAGGGCGTGAGAGGCTTACTCAGCTACCAGCCACATATCAGCTTCGTCAAACATCTCCTCCAGCATGCAATTGAGTTTTTCCCGATCGCTTTTACTGGCATCGCTGTTCAGACCGTTCGCCTGCATCGGCTTAACCTTCACCTCGGCGTCCGGAAAGATGCGGTGCACGCGTCTGGTTAATTCATCCAGGATGATTTCCCTGGCGCCCGCAAGCCCCGCAACATTTCGTTTGTCGTAAACCAGTTCCACGAACATGACAGATCTCCAAAAATACTGTTTTAATGTACAGCATTCTTACCGGAGCAGTGATATCTGTCAACTACCGCCCGTCTTGCAGGCGGTAGTTGTTACTATCAGAACAGGACCGAGTAGTTCAGGCCAAAGGTACGACCGCGGCCTTTATAGGTATAAAGGTTCTCCGCCCCATAGGTTGGGCTGTACAGACCCGGTGCGCGCTGTCCCCATGCCGTGGTGTAGTCTTTATCCAGGACGTTTTCAACGCTAAAGCTCAGCTTGCCCACCGGCAGAAGGTAGCTACCTAACAGATCCACAGTGTTATAGCCTTCAATGCGTTTACCCGCTTCATCAGACAAATCAAAGGTCTGCGTACTTTGCACACGCAGCGTCCAGTCGCCTGGCGCCCAGGTCACCCATGCGCTCATTTTGGACGGGCTGGCGCTGTCTACCGTCAGCTTTTCCCATTTCCCATCGACGCGGGTTTCCGATTTGATCACGTTAAAGTTTGTGCCGGTGCTCCACTCGCTGTCAGTGAAGAAGTAATCCACCTGGCCTTCAACACCGTAGATGCGACGCTCATCATCTTCCACGTTGATGGTCATGTCACTTTTGTTGATGTTGATGGTTTTGTCAGAGAGCGAATAGTATCCGGCAATCTGGGTGCGCAGGTTATCCCCGGTAAAGCGCCAGCCCAGCTCGTAGGCATCCACCTTAATACCGTCGAGTTTCGAGTCGTTAACGTTAACGCTGTTGACCAGGCGGTAATGGCCATTCACCAGCTGATAGGTGCCGGAGCCGTAGTATTTCGCCAGATCCGGGATCTCAAAGCCCTGCGAGAAGTTAAACCAGAGCTGCTGGCGTTCTGTCAGATGACCCAAAATACCGGCGTTAAAGAGCAGGTTGCTGTAGTCGGTTTTCCCGCCCGGTACAGCGTCTGCCGAGGTGGCTCGGCCCGTGGCAATCCCCTGTTGTTGGGCGTAGCCAATAAAATCGTCGACCTTGTTTTCGGTGTACTGATAACGCACGCCGCCGCTCAGGGTGATGGCGGAGAAGTCATAGCTCGATTGCAGGAACGGGGCGAGGTTAGTGATGCTGTAGCCCGGATAGCGACCGACGTTATAGGCGTTATCCAGCTTCATGCCGCCGCTGGCCGCCGCTTTGTTAAGGTCGAAGAACTGCTGATTGGCATCGAAGGTTTCGTGCTCGGCATCCACACCCCATGTCAGCGTTAACGCATCCAGAGGTTTACTGTTGAGGGTGAGTTTGCCGCCATAAAAATCGGTTTTTTGCTGGGATGCGCCAATGCTGGTGACCCGGCCACCTGAAAGCGTAGGGAAGGGGTAGTACGTCAGGTTCTCATCGCGATAGTAAATTTGTGCGAGCAGATCCTGACCCCAGAAATCGGTGTTGGAATATTGCAGGTTAATAAGATGGCGTTCGGTGCCAGGGATACGGTCGGAGTCGAGATTATTTTTATTGTACGCATTGCCGGAACCGGTCACGGCCGAGAAGTTTTCGCCAAGATACAGGCCGTGCTTACCGTCGGATTCACTCTTGTAATACTGCGTGGTGAGCTGCAACTGCTGATGATCGTCGATATTCAGGGTGCCGGTGCCCATCACGTCCAGACGGTCTGAATACTGCAAACCGGTCTGGGTGTTATCAATGTTGACCTCGTTACCCTTGCCGTCATACCAGCCGCCAAAGCGCTGATACGCCACTGACAGCCGCCCCGAGGCGTTGTCGTTGCCGCCGCTGACTGCCGCCGCAATGTTTTCGTCATTATCGTTATGGCTGTTGAAGCCCGACTTCACGCCGGTCTGGAACTCGACTTCCGTTTCCGGCTGGCCCTTTTTCGTGACGATATTGATTAAGCCGCCGGTACTGCCGCCGCCGTAGAGAGAGGTCGCGCCGGAGATCACTTCAATGCGGGAGATATTAAACGGATCGATAGAGTCAAGCTGGCGGCTGTCGCTGCGCGAGGAGTTTAACCGCACGCCATCAACCATCACCATCATGGAACGGCCGCGCATATTCATACCGTAATTGGTACGCCCCTGGCTGCTGACATCCATACCGGGGATCAACTGCGCCAGTACCTCTTTAAGTTCTTTCCCGCCCTGAACCTGCTGCTCAATGTCAGCCTGTTCAATGACCCAGGTGGTCTGTGCCATGTCGGTAATGCTGTGATTTGTACGACTGGCGGAGACCACCAGCGACTCTTCTTTTTGTCCTTCAGCCGAGGCGTTAGCGGCTAACATCATTAATAAACAAGGGTTTAAAGCCCAATAGCGACGCGCTTTCATTGTTGTGATCATCCTGATTATTCAAGGTGTCAGAGGCGTTGATGCCCCGTACCGCACGTGAATCACCCTTTAAAGGTGATAGTGATTATCGGAATAATATGAATTCTCATTTCGATGTAAACAGTTAGTGTTAAAAAATGTTTCTATAAAGACGTGATTTTAATGGGGTTTTTGTAGGCGAGGGGCGAGGCTGAGAAGATGCAGGCCGCTATTTCGCAGGCCGTGACGCTTGCAGTTCGGCTTTAGTGCCAGCCATAAGCGAAACGCGGACATACGGGAATGAAAAGCGTTGATTTAACCGAATAGCCATCACTACCCGGCCGTCAGGAATGAATTAAAGCCCAAAAATAGCTTCAATTTCGATTGAGAGGTCTGGTGAGAAAAGGCGGCTGACTTCCACGAGCGAACTGGCAGGTAAGTGATGACCATAATTTCGGTACAGCACTTCACGAAGCGCAGCGATCTCTTCAAAAGAGGTAATGAAAATGGTCACTTTGATCAGGGCTGAGAAATCCGCGCCTTCTACGCTGACAATTTTCCTGAGTTGACTGAATATTTCTTCAGCCTGCTCAACAATGCCTTTATGTTGAGCAGGTGTGCCAAATGCGGTCAATCCGGAAACATAGAGGGTGCTGCCATGTTTTACAGAATGAACATAAGGTGCCTTTACTTCACCTAACTCAGGATAATTCTTCCGTATTATATTGTTCATAACGAAGGCCTTTCTGGAAGTGAGCAAACAACAACCTTACCATTCCCCTGTTAATGCTCAACGATTTTTAATAATGACGCTCGCCATGTCCGCTTACTCCACAGTCCGTTGCCTGTTTCGCTATAAGCGAGGAGCGACCGATCGGCATGCGTTCTTCCTGAAGAACAATAATCCACTTAGTGGCGTCAGCACGTCGCCGTTCGTCCAGAAGCCATACTGCCGGAGGATTATCGCTGAGGTTTGGCCCGGCAAATAATTGCGGCCGCATTCTTCAATCCGCTATTCCCGTCAATCCTGCTGTCTCAGGCCGTTCATCTATACTGACTGTTGCAGTGACATACCGTGCTCATATGAAAAAGCGTAAATAACGTGACCGTGTAAGTGCGTTAATCAGAAAGAGTGTTCCTGGCTTCTACCGCAATAAAGCTTAAAGAATAAAAACTTTTATCTATCCGGGAGATAATGAATGAAATTAACCCAATTTGTTTATTCCGCCTTAATTGGCGTTGTTGCCAGCTGCCGTTCCATGACGCCGATGGCGGCCATCGCCGCAGCACGTATTGCCGGGCGCAACACATCGGGCCATCTTTTTCTGCTCGACCGTCCGTTATTTAAATTCGGCGCGTTAGCGATGGGGGTAGGTGAACTCTTTGGCGACAAGATGAAGTCAGCGCCAGACCGCACCGTGTTTTTGGGCTTGTCAGCCCGCGTAGCAAGTGCAGGAATTGCGGGCGCCGCGTTGGCACCCAGCGGAAAAGAAAAAGCCGGAGCAGCGATCGCTGTCTCTGCCGCCGTGCCACTGGCCTATGCCACCCTGGCGGCACGCAAAAAAGCCATCGAAGGTATAGGGCAGACCAAAAGTGGCCTGGTTGAAGATACGCTCATCGTTGCTCTTGGAGCCGCGGTGGTCTACTTCGCTACGCGCTCAAATCGTCATTAAAGGCACGCCTGCCTCTCAGGATGATTCCGACAGGGCATCATGTAAGAGCCAGTGGCCGCGTCTGGCACAAAGCGGACATTCAATCTCACAGCCTGTGGGGCCTCCTCCGGCTTCCCGATATAGCCAGGTCGTCAGCCCCATCCGCTAACCAGCATGGCCGGCAAGCGTCACGGCTGACTCCGCCCAGACATCGGGAATGATCTTTATCGCCTCGCTGACGGCGAAATCTATCGTCATGCCGGGCTTCCACAGCATCACGATCATCTGGCTCAGCGCCAGATTGCCCACCTCCACGTCAATCGCTTTAACGTCACGCCAGCTGGCGGCGGCAAAATGCTTCGGCAGAAAGGCCCATCCCTGGCCGCTCTCCAGCATATGGCGCAGCAGCGCCCGGTCATTGGTGTAGAAGGTACGATCGGCGATGCGTCCTTGCTTCGCCGCCACGCCGTCGGGCGCCGGATGCATCACCAGTTGCGGCTGCGAGGCGAGTTCGAATAGCGATACCGGCTGCTCGTCCGCGAAGAGCGATGCGGCGGCGTAAAAATCGAGTTCGACCACCCCCACCGAGCGCCACGCCATCTCGCTGCCCAGACTGCGGTTACGCGCCTGGCAGAGCGCCAGCTGCACCGCGCCGCAGGCGAGCGCCGCTTCCGCCTCTTCGCGCGCCGCGCTCCAGGCGCTGACGCGGATGTTGCTCTCCGCCAGCGTCTCAATCAGACGGCAGAGAAAAGGGCGTGGCACAAAGGGATCGTAGACCAGGCTGATTTCGTCGGAGATATCATGACGGACGTGGCGCGCCGCCGCGTCGAACGCCTGCGCCTGGCGCATCAGCAGCGCCGCCTGTCGCTTCAGCCGCTGACCCTCTGGCGTCAGCGCCAGCGTGCGGCCTTGTCGCGAAAAGAGCGCGTAGCCCAGCGCCGCCTCCAGAAACTCAATTAGCTCGCTGACTGTAGCGCGATCCTTGCCAAGCTGTTTCGCCGCTTGCGAAACGGTGCCGAGCGCGGCGACGGTAGAGAACGCCTCTATTTGCGCAAAGGAAAAACTGAGACAGGCCATATCTGCTCCCTGATGCAACTGGTTGGGGGGATTTCCCCACATATGCTGATTTTTGCACAGCGCAGGCCAAATCTATACTACGGCTCGTCGATTTTAAGGCTTGCTAAGAAGGAAACAGAGTGATGAAAAGTAAAAAAAACCTGCTACTGGCAGCATCGCTGACGACGGCTGCGCTGCTGTCGTATGCAGCATCAGCCGCTGAGCCTGAGTCCTGCGGCGGCGTACCGCTGAGCGTCTGTCCGACGCCGTTCGATCGCGACCTGCCCGATCCCAAAACCATGCTCAACTGGGATCAACAGGATCGCGTGGTGGGCTTTCGCAACGACTACCGCAACTATCCCGCCGATGTTTTTCATCACGGTACCGCCCAGCCGCTGCCGCTGGCGAAGCATCAGCTCGGTGAGGTTAGCTACCGCTTCAACGGCCACCGCTACAGCATGGCGGACTACCTGCAGCGTCAGAACGTGGCGGGGATGTTGGTCCTGAAAAACGGCCAGATCGCCTACAAATATCTGGCGCACGGCAACAACGACAGCACGCTCTGGACCTCGCGCTCGGTGGGTAAATCAGTGGTGTCGACGCTGGTCGGCGTGGCGCTGAAACAGGGGAAAATCCACTCGCTGGATGACAAGGTCACCGATTACGAGCCGGAGCTGAAAGGCACCGCCTGGCAGGACGTGACGCTGCGACAGCTGCTTACCCACACCTCCGGAGTGGCGTGGAATGAAGATTACACAAGACCCGACTCTGATTTTGCCCAGCTGACCCAGTGCGAGGCGCGTGCTGGCACCTATGATTGCGTGCGCGGGCTGATTACGGGCCTGAAGAAGGCGCATCCGGCGGGCCAGCACTGGTCCTACTCGTCGGGCGGCGCCTGGCTGCTGGGTGACGTGCTGGAGCGCGCCACCGGCATGTCGCTCGCCGCGTATCTGCAGCAGAGCATCTGGCAGCCTTACGGCATGGCGAGTGACGGTGTCTGGCACGCCTATCAGCCCGGCAAACATGACGTCGGCGCACATGGCTTCAACGCCACGCTGGAGGACTGGGGTCGCTTCGGCGAGTTTGTACGGCATGAGGGCCGTCTGCCGGACGGCGATAAAGCGCTGCCGGACGGCTGGCTGAAGCTCGCCTCTGGCTGGACGCAGGCAAGGGGCTCGGTTTCCGTCGCGCATCCGCAGGGCATTTACGGCTTCCAGTGGTGGAACAACGAGGTGCCGGCGAACGCGAAAAACGTCGAGCCTACGCCGCAGCAGTCGCTGAAGGGGTCGCTCTGGGCGCTGGGCATCTATGGCCAGATTATTATGGTTAACCCCGCCGAGCAGCTGGTGATTGTGCAGTGGTCGACCTGGCCGCAGGCGGAACCCTCGTTTAGCGCCCAGCCGCTGGAGGCGTCGCTGATGTATAGCGCAATCGCGCAGCAGCTGCGCGACTAAGAAAATCGGGATGAGGGCTGTCAGCTGGCGGAGCCGTAAGGATAGTGCAGCGTTTATTCAGCAGCGATTCAACGGAGGCGCGATTGCCCTTGTCCCAGCCGCGCCGCGTGGTCAGCAGGGTATGTCCCTTCTCGGCCGAGAAAGTAGCGCTGTACCAGCGCCACGTCAGTTGATGTGAGTCGCAACCTTTCACCATTGCTTATGTTCCTGAACGAAGCTGGCGACAGACTCTAGTCTTCCTCACTAAATTGTCTGTCCGTACTCGCTGTGATGGCTCCCAACTTCATACTCGTCCGCTTTGAGCGAAAAGCGGACGTTTTACAGAATGGCTTCTGGCACATGTCATTAAAGGCGTCGAGGCGTAACGAGTCCGTTTCCGGGCGCACTATGACGCACAAGAACACCTGCGAGCCTGAAACGGCAAAACCGCCTTTCGGCGGCTTTTATTATTTATTTTCAGTCATTTCGTTAAGTCGACGAACCTGATCTGCCGAGAGCGACAAATGGGCTGCTGCAAGGTTCTCGCGCAGGTGCGCCACCGAGGAAGTGCCCGCTATAACCAGAATATTGGGCGATCGCTGAAGCAGCCAGGCAAGTGCTATCTGCTTTGGTGTCGCACTGGCTTCTTCTGCAATCTCGTTAAGCAGCGAGGACTGTAACGGCGTAAAGCCCCCAAGCGGGAAAAAGGGTACGTAGGCCACCCCTTCATCTGCAAGCGCGTCGATAAACGCGTCATCGCTGCGACTGACGAGATTGTACTGATTCTGTACACAAACAATGTCAGCGATAGCTTTAGCCTCGGTAAACTGCTTGTGAGCCACATTGCTCAGCCCGATATGGCGGATTAATCCTCTCTGCTGTAAGCGGACAAGCGCCTCAAGTGAGTCAGCGAAAGGCGCATCCTGTGGGCCGTTGGCATTCCCCAGTCTCAGGTTGACGATATCAAGCGCACTGAGTCCCAGCGTATTAAGATTCTCATACACTGCGCGTTCAAGCTCTTCTGGACGTCGGGCAATTTGCCAGGAGGCATCGGCTCCCCGCACAAAACCTACTTTGGTGACCAGGGTCAGGCTGTCTGGATAGGGTGACAGTGCCTCGCGTATCAGCTGATTCGCAACGTCTGGGCCATAAAACTGGGCTGTATCGATATGATTTACCCCTCTCTCTACCGCCTCTCTGAGCACGGCAATTGCCGCCTCTTTATCGCGCGGTGGCCCCCATACGTGCGGCCCGGGCAATTGCATGGTGCCATAACCCATCCTACTGAGGCTAAGACGGGTTCCGGTGGGTGTGAAAATATCGTCAGCGAGGTGAGTTTTCATAGGATTATCCTGATCATGGAGGGGGTGGGTGGCGAATAAATTTTATGGCTTGTGAAGGCCAGCCTGACCGGGATAAAATTGCACCCGGTGCAATTCAATATATTGCACTGAGTGCATTATTTCAATAAAGACGGGAAGGTATCGTGTCAGAATCGTCATCACCGCATGAAGGCCTGCGTGAGAGGAAGCGCCGGGAAATGTACCAGCACCTGACTGAAACAGGACTGAAACTATTTTCCGAAAAAGGGTTTGAGGCGACCACCCTTGATGATATCGCCAGTCACGCGGGTATCGCGCGGCGCACATTCTTTAACTATTTTAGCTCTAAAGAAGAGATCATCCTTGCCTGGCAGAATGGTCTGCCTGACGCCCTGTATGCCGAAATTCTCAGACGAGGTAAAACGGTAACGCCGTTCGTGCTAGTCAGCGAAGCCCTGATGACGATGACAATCAATATGTCTCCTGACGTGGCGATACTGATAGCGAGAATCACTCAGTCGACTGAACAGTTGCGTCTGGGAAACCAGATGAAGTTTCTCAAAATGGAGGAGGCCGCCCATGCTGCTCTCTGCGTACTCTGGCCAGAAACGGAGAGAGTGCAGGCGCTTAAGATCGCGGCTATGACAGGTGTGGGTGCTATGCGGATCGCAGTTGATACCTGGTTAAGCGAAGCGTGTAGTAAACCGCTCAGCCAGTATCTCGAAAGTAACATTCGCTCTTTGCAGTCTACAGTGACGACCTCCTGACTTTGTTCCTGGTATCACACGGGGTGCTGAATCGAAACGACCAGCATCCCCATTACCCACCAAATTTTGCCTGAAGCGTCCCTGCGTTTAAATCAGTTTGGGTATCTCTTCTCCTGTTAATTCTCGCCCTGACACGTAAACGCTGGAAATAAGGGTTCGCTCACATTGTTTTGAGGATGTAAGTCAAAATCAAAAGCCGCAATTAACGTTGCTTTGCGCTCTTTGAGTCAATTGATCGGTTCTGCGTTATTCAGTTGATGAGATATTTCAACCCTGTAGTCAACCCTAAATAGGGTGGTAGTGCACGCTGTCTTGATAGCGTAGTCTGCCTGCATTTGAAGACTTATTAACAAGAAGCGTTGCATGGAAATTATTTTAATGCGTCATGGAAGGCCTGCTTTTACTGGCTCTTCGAAAGTAACGAGCTATGAAATGGCCGATTGGATCGCAGGATATGATCTCTCTGATACGGGCAACGATATTCCGTCAGAGTCCAGTTTAGCCATAGCGTCCAGCGCGCATCGGATTATTAGCAGCAATCTTCCCAGAGCACTTTCTTCTTTGAACGCATTAGGCCGTGAGCCTGAATGCGTAGATGAGGTATTCAGGGAAGCGGGATTGCCGATATTTCACATGCCCATTTTAAGATTATCTCCAACCCTCTGGGCTGCTTTTTTCCGTGTCATGTGGCTATTGGGCATATCCCGTAATGCGGAGCCTCTGGAAGTAGCGAAACACCGTGCCTTTCAGGCGGCGAGAATCCTTGTGGCGTATGCAAAAGAATCAAACGGCCCGGTGTTACTGATGGGGCATGGAGTGATGAACAGACTGATTGCAAAAGAACTCATATCGTTGGGCTGGAAAAAGTGCCAGCGACAGGGTAAGGGCTACTGGAACGCGGGTATCTACAGCTTACGGTAAAGTTGCTCCCGGAGCCGCGATGGTCTACTTCGCAACGCGCTCAAATCGCCATTAAAGGCATGTCTGTTGACCAGCAGCGCGAACCTGATGGTAATACATTAGCGTTTTTGTATGGACAACACGTTGGGCTTGAAGCAATCCGAAGATGAGAGATCTTATAAATCACTGAATAACTTAATGCCGGAAGAGTACCAGCTGATGGCTAAAAATCCGGGAGTTTCACAAAATACATGGAACTAAAAGGGAGGTACTTAAAGTCCACCTACCGATGTATGCGATTTGATTTTGGCCCCCATGTTGATGCCTTGGCCTACCTGGAATCTGCAAGATATATCCCTCTTCATAATTTAAACCATGAAGTGAATAACCTTTTTAGGGGGCGCACTGATCATGTAAACAGGAATATTCCTAATGCACAAAATATATCCTTGATGGGTTTGTTGGTAATTAAAATTTTAAAAACACAATAACCGCGGTCTGCTGGTGCGTTTATTAATAACTGATGAGAAATTATTGCATTCAGTTGCAAAGCAAATTTTGTGAATGTAAATTATAGCCATAATTCATCGCAATAATCAGAGGGAAAATGAAAACTCGCCTGCAATACCCCTTATATTTAGTAGCTTTATCTTCTGCGCTTATTTCTGTATCAGCAAATGCAATTCCTCCTGTTCGTGCCGTAGATGTCAAATCATTTGACGTTGGTGGTGTTAAAATGGGAATGAGCATTGAAGAAGCGCAAGCTGCAATGCAGAAAAACTTTGGTATAAAGCCTGCTCAAATAAGAGCATCAAAGTCGATGGAAAGTCAGACGCCAAGTATCGTTACAGGAAGTCAGCAGATCATTCATCTGGTATACGAAGAGAATGGAACCCGCATGCAGGTGAGTTTCGAACCTCGAGTTCCTTATAACAAATCTAATCCGATGGCTGTTTCGCATGTCACCTATGAAATACCATGGACGAAAGAGAATGAAGTCAACATGGTCGAAGCAGCCTTGAAAAAGTACGGGCCGGTATCAACGGGCGGTGTATTTCCTGTCTGGTGTGAAAAACCAATGCCCACTTCAGGAATGGGCTGTGAGAGCGGTACGGCAAGCCTTACTATGGGGAATACGAAAATAAATCTGATTGATCCTGCGTGGCAGAATGCCGTCATCAGTTACATGAATCAACAAAAAAAGACCAAGCCTATGCTGTAAAAATGAATCCGGATTCATTCTGACTTCATTAAATTAGTCATTGAATCCGGATTAATTACACCACGCATTAAATACGCTTGAACGCTTTGTTTCCGGCGATCTCCTGCACGGAAGCCTTAACGGGTAAGCTAACCCCGCGTTTGCCGCTGCGAGGCTCGGGCAAAATAACCAACAACGGCGGAAGGGGCGTTTTGGTTGAACGCAGTCTGACATTATTCCTCTGATAAAGGGGTGTAAAATAAGTTCAGTGGTGCTCCGTTAAACAGTTAAATGTTGATAAAAATGCAAAGACCTGGCTGACATTATTTGTCAGAAGCAGGAGATAGGATGAATAAGGGCACAGAATAGACGGCACGTGAAAAAGGCGCTAATTAATCGCCTTAAGTCAAATTAACGCCGGTTAATAGAACCACAGGCGCAACGTTGTATAAGTGGTTGTTAAGATTAATCTTAGAATTAACGGAAATATGGACGAATCATTAGTGATGCTAAATATTTTGGCGTAAATTCATTCAAAAAAATTTTGTTACAAATCCTACGAATTTATTCACAACCAAGGACGTTTAGCGTATGGGGATCTTAAAACCTGGTTTATTACTGACTGCTTTTGTACTGACTGCATGTGGCGGTGGCGGTGGCGGTGGTGGTGGTGGCGGCGGTGGTGGTGACAGTACGCCTCCGGTAACCACTGCGCCTGTGCAAACGGATAACGGCAACACGGACACCACACCGGAAACCCCTGTCACGGCACCGGAAACCCCTGCTACGGCACCGGTCAGCCTGACCACCGGCGGTACCATTTCGGGTTGGACCTACACCACACCTGAGGGTCGTGAATACGTTATGCGCGGCACCGGGATCACTGCGGGTCTGGTGCAAACCCAGCGACTCACCCGTGACGATCATTCCCCGGTCTCCTCAACGTCATGGTGCTGTGGCCGCATGAGTTACACCACCTTCGGTACCTGGACACAGTATGAAAAAGGTCAGCATGACGTCTTCTATACCGGGGATGCCACGCTCGCGGCTAACGTGCCAACCCAGGGAACGGCGGCCTATGTGGGTCACGGTATGCGTGAAAATAACCTGAGTGATGCTCGTTTTGACATTGATTTCGCGGCGAAAACCATCAACGGCACCCTTGCCGGAAATGAAACCTTTGGTAGCGAAGTTGCGATGCAGGGCAACATTGCCAACGGTGGTTTCACCGGTAATGCGCAATCTGGCGGACAGGAAGGGACGTTCACCGGACATTTCAACGGTCCCACAGCTGAAGAGTTAGGCGGTCTGGCGCAGTTTGCAGACACGACTAAAAACGCTTCCTTTGGCGCGACACGTCAATAAATCGTTTTCCGGTCAGCCTGGCTGACCGGACCTTCAGATGGTAAGCCTTTCTATGAATATTTTGCGTACTGGCGCACTGAGTTTGCTGTGCCCGCTCAGCGTTGCGTTTGCTGCGCCGCCGGAAACCGACTCGATTCCTGCTGCTCCCCACCTTGAACGACTGACTACGCCGGACAAGCGCACCGAGCCTGGCGATAAAACGCTGCATGTGACCAATGCGCAACTGGCGGAACAGCCAGAGCTGGCGATGGCGCTACTCGATCAGGCCATTCGTGAAGAAAAGTGGCCGATGGTTCGTGCCATTTTACCTGTCTATGCGGCGTCACCGAATCCCGATGCTACCCTGATTCATTTTGCCAAAGCTGGCCTTGCGCGCAGTCAGGGGAATTATGCAGAGGCGATTGAACACTATCGCGCCATTCTGAGTCGTCATCCTGACTTTGCTGCAGTGCGTCTGGATTTAGCGCGTGCCATGTTTGAAAATCGTCAATTTGACGCGGCTGATTATCAGTTTCGTCGTGTATTACAAAGCAATCCGCCTGAGAATATTCAGCAGGTTATTGCACAGTATCTTGAGCGCATTCAGAAAGGCAGCGCATTAACGGGTTCATTCAGCGTGAGTTATTTGAATGACAGTAATGTGAATAATGCGTCATCGGGTAAAACCATTCGGGTTGGCGATCGTCTGTTTATTCGTAATAAGGATAGTTTCCCACAGCGCGGAGAAGGTTTCTGGTTCAATGGCGCATTACAAAAAGATGTTCAGCTCTTTGATCAGCATGGCTTGCGATTTCTTGGTACGGTAAACGGTAAAAGTTACTGGAATAATCATGATTTTGATGATGTGACTACCCGGGCTTATGCCGGATATCAATGGCGTAATTTCCGGCAGCAATTTGCCCTGTTGCCGTTTTATGAAAAAAGATGGTATGGCACCGAGGCCTATTCTTCTGGCCCTGGCGTCCGCGCGGAATACAGTTATTTACTGACGCCCACCTGGCAGGTGAGTCAGGCGCTGGAATATCAGAAACTGGATTATGATGATGAAGATTATCGCTTCTTGCGCGGGCAAAATCGTTACTCTTCTACAACCCTGTCCCATGCCTTCAGTAACCGGGTGTCAGGCTTTGTCGGCGTCGATCTGCTTGAGCAGCAGACCTCCACTCGCAGTGAATCTAACCATCGGGTAGGTTTGCGCAGCGGGGTGCAGGTTGATATGCCCTGGCAACTCTCTTTTGCCGCCACCACGGCCATTGCCAGACGCAATTACCAGGCCGACAGTGATATCTTCTCCACGCGACGTAAAGATAACGAACAGATCTATAACCTCTCGCTCTGGCATCGCGACCTCTATTTCTTTGGGGTGATGCCGAAACTGAATTTCAGCTATAAGCGGGTCGATAGCAATATCAATTTCTATGATTATCAACAGAGGTATATCACGCTTTCTCTGGATAAGAATTTTTAACAGACGTATGCCAGGTCATTTTACTGAGTCTGCAGAAAAAGTCTGATACGAAAGAATGAAATTAACCTGAAAAACACGCTTCGGCGTGTTTTTTTATTTCATGCGTTGGTAAAAGGTAAGCGTGACTGCTAACGTTTTGAGCAGCGTCCAGGTGTTTATTTGAAAATAAGTAGTGCTTTATTGGGTAAGGGTAAATACGAAAAAAGTATGACATTCAACATTTTCCTGTGCTTTTTTGTTTCTTGTTTGGCAAATAAATTCTCGTCATCATTCAGTCATGAATAAATGAAAAGCTCACGTTAAAACAGAGATAAAGGGTTAACTATGTTCAGCGTTTCCTGCTCCTCTTGCGTTATTAAACCCTTGCGTTCAGGACGATACTTATTAATGGTGAGCATGTTATTCCCGACATGGGCATACGCCCAAACATCTGCTTACGACGAACTTATTATTCAGGCACGGGAGGGCGACCGCCAACCTTTATTGCAATACCTTGCCGTTCGGGAAAAGCAGACACAATTAACGGCAGGGGAGATTGCTGACTGGCTTCAGGTTTCCTCATGGGCCAATAATGACGTCGAGACGCTGGCGGTATGGGATCGTTATCGCCACAGCATGGCCATCCCTGCCAGAGGGCAGGTCGCTGCCGCCCGCGCGCTGCGTAACCAAAAGCAGTGGAATGCCTCGCTGGCCGTCTGGGAAACCGTTCTGCAAGATGAACCCGGCAATAGCGACGCCCGCACCGGCTGGATAATGACGCTCGCAGATGCCCATCGCAACGAGCAGGCCATCACCGAAGCGCAGCGCTGGGCTGACGAGGAGCCGGGGCCAGAGAGAGAGGCACTGCTGGCTTATGTTTATCATGCTCAGGGGAAAAACTGGGATTCCGTACTGGCGGCCAGCCACCTCGATACCGATTCAGACCGCAACAAAAACGCGGTGCCCACCCTGTTGGCTGCCATGTCGGCCAACCGCATTGCCGGCCCCGCGCTGACCCTTTCAGAACGCTACCCACAGCCGGATGCCATTGTACGTCAACTTGAACTGGACGCGGCGGCGCAAACCGTCCGCGCGGCGTTCACACCTACCCGCAATGAAGATGAACGCTTTCTGGTGGCAGACAAAGCACTGGCTCGCTATAACGCGCTGATCGCCGAGTGGAAAAACCATCCCGAAGCGCAAGCTGATGTGCGACGCGCCAGAATTGACCGGCTGGGGGCGCTGGTTGTCCGTAAACACACGGCTGAAGCGGTCGCTGAATTTGAATCTCTCGAGGCGGACGGAACGCCTGTTCCTGACTACGCCAGAAGATGGATCGCGTCTGCCTATCTTGCGCAGAAGCAGCCGGACAAAGCCGAGTCCCTGCTTGAAAGCATCTATTTTCCACGTGGCTCGACCCTGGCCTCAAAGCCGCTCACCATGGACGATCAACAGGAGCTGCTGTATGCCCGTCTTGATAACAACCACTTCGACGAAGCGAAGCAGCAACTGGATGCATACAGTAACGAAACCCCTTACCTGCAAAAGGTTTATGGTTCTCCCACGCCGCAGCCCAATGACAACTGGCTGCTGGCCAAAACCTTACAAACCGACTATCTGGTGGCTATCAATGATTTGCCCGCAGCCGAGACGCATGCGGAGCGCCTGGCGCGTACCGGGTCGGGTAACCAGGCCCTGCGTATTGCCTATGCGTCAGTGCTGCTGGCGAGAGGATTACCTCGTGCCGCAGAGCGCGAACTGAAGCTTGCCGAAGTCATTGAACCCAGCAACCTGGCGCTGGAAAGGCAACAGGCATGGACGGCCATGGAGTTACAGGAGTGGCGGCAGGCTGACGAGCTGACGAAGGATGTTGTCGCCCGCAGCCCGGATGATGTCGCCTCGTTGCAGCTTGAACGACTGATGGCGTTGCACAATAAAGCTGAACTGCGGATAGCCGGATCTCAGGGCATCTCATCCGACAGTCCGGTCAGTGGCAAACACGATTTTACTCTCAACACTGCGCTTTATAGCCCGCCGATTAACCAAAACTGGCGCCTGTTTACCGGCTACAACTTTGCCCGTGGCGATTTTGAGGAGGGGAAGGGCATCAGCCGGGATCTTCTGGCGGGGGCGGAATGGACGTCTCGGGGCAGTTGGGCCGAAATGGAGATCTCCGGACGCAACGATGGTAGCGATCAGAAAATCGGCGGACGCCTCTCGGGCTGGTACGATTTCAACGACAACTGGCGGGCCGGTGGCTCGGCAGAGCGGTTATCCCGTAACACGCCGCTGCGTGCCCTGCGCAATGGGGTAAACGCCAACGGTGGCGATCTGTGGTTACGCTGGTATCAGAACGAACGACGCGAATATCAACTTTCAATTTTCGGCGCCCATTTCACCGACGGCAACGATCGGCTGGAATATGGCATCAGCGGCAAAGAACGCCTCTGGACGCTGCCACTTTTTACTCTTGATTTTATCCCTGGCATCAGCGGCAGCCATAACACCAAAGAAGATGTGCCTTATTACAACCCTAAACGTGATGTTTCGGCGGTTGCAGGGCTGCGCGCCGAACATGTGCTGTACCGCCATTACGACACGGTCTGGAGGCAGCAGTTTGAGGCGGGGGCGGGCGGTTACTGGCAAAAAGGGCACAGTGCCGGGGCCATCAATCAGTTAGGTTACGGGCAACGTATTCAATGGAATAACGTAGTGGATGCCGGGGTGAAACTGACCTGGGATAAACGTCCTTACGATGGGAAGCGGGAGCGCAATATTGCCCTCGCATTTGATCTGAATGTCAGGTTCTAAGGGCGCTTCATGATGAAACGATGGCTTCTCGCCGCGAGGGTAATCGTCGGGTGGATGATGATGAGCATGTGTGCATTGGCCGCGGCACCACGTTATCTTCCTCCTGCCGAACGGCCGCCGCTGTATGCGGACCAGCGCTGGCCCACAAACAGTTTTCTTGTGCTGGGTTGGCATGACGTGGAGGACGGTGCCGCCGATCAGCGCTATCTGTCCGTGCGTACCAGTGCCCTGAACGACCAGTTCGCCTGGTTGCATGATAACGGCTACCACCCGATTAGCGTGCAGCAGGTGCTGGATGCCCATGCCGGGAAAATCACCTTGCCTGAAAAAGCGGTGCTGCTGACCTTTGATGATGGGTACAGCAGCTTCTCAACCCGCGTTCTGCCGCTGCTTCGGTTGTTCAAATGGCCGGCTCTGTGGGCGCCTGTCGGCAGTTGGGTGGATGCACCGCAACATTCGCTGGTGGATTTTGGCGGGCTAAAGACGCCGCGGGGAAAATTTGCCACCTGGAAAATGGTACGCGAGGCCAGCGAGTCGGGGTTAGTGGAAGTGGGCGCGCACACCTGGGCATCCCATTACGGTATTCAGGCCAATCCGCAAGGCAGTCTGGAGCCTGCGGTCGCTAACCGTTTATACGATAAAACCCGCGGGCAGTACGAAACGGATGCACAGTTTGAACAGCGTATACGTGCCGACCTGCAGCGCATTTCAAACAAAATCAAAGAGGTCACCGGGAAAGCGCCGCGTGCCTGGGTCTGGCCCTACGGTGCGGCGAGCGGTACAACACTGAAGCTTGCGCATCAGGAGGGCTACCAGATGGCGTTTACCCTGAATCAGGGGCTGGCGAATGCCGCAAATCTGGAAGATATCCCCCGGGTGCTGATCTCCAACAACCCTTCGCTGCGCAGCTTCGCCAGCCAGATAGCTCAGGTCAGGGAACCTGAAACCATGCGGGTTATGCATATCGATCTCGACTATGTGTACGACAAAAACCAGGCTCAACAGCGTAAGAATATCGATCTGCTCATCCAGCGTGTTTTCGATATGAAGATTACCCATGTCTTTTTACAGGCCTATGCCGATCCGAAAGGGGACGGCAACGTCAATGCGCTCTATTTCCGCAGTCGCTGGCTGCCTATGCGGGCGGATCTGTTTAACTTCGTTTCCTGGCAGTTGCAGACACGTGCCGGGGTGAAGGTTTACGCCTGGATGCCGGTACTGGCGTTTGGGTTAGACCCTTCAGTGCCTCGTGTGGCGGCGTGGTCGCCAGACAACGGACGCATTGCGCCAGATACCCGCCAATATTTACGCTTATCGCCCTGGAGTGCGGTTGCCCGGCAGAGAATCAACGACATCTACGAAGACCTGGCGCGCCATGCCAACTTCAGCGGCATCCTGTTCCATGATGACGCGTTTTTGACCGACTTTGAGGATGCCTCCCCGGATGCGCTCAAAGCTTATCGGGCAGCGGGCTTCCCGGGCAACCTCGCGCAGATCCGCGCCAACCCGCAGCTGCTGGCGCGCTGGACGCGCTTTAAAAGTCTCGCCCTGATTGATTTTACCCGACAGCTCACGCAAACCGTGCGTGCCGTGCGCGGCCCCCAGGTCAAAACCGCCCGCAACATTTACGCCATGCCGATACTGGATCCGCAGAGCGAAACCTGGTTTGCGCAGAATCTGAATGATTTTCTTAGCACCTACGACTGGACAGCCCCGATGGCGATGCCGCTGATGGAAAATGTCCCGGTCAACGATGCCAATGCCTGGCTGGACAGACTCGTCGGGCAGGTAGCCCGTTACCCTGGTGCGCTGGATAAAACGGTTTTTGAACTTCAGGCACGCGACTGGCGTAAGGGGGCAGGGCAGGACGATATTAGCGGTGAAATGCTTAACGGGTGGATGCGGCAGCTCAAGCTAAGCGGTGCCAGAAACTATGGCTACTACCCGGACGATTTCATTAACGATCAACCCCGGATGGCAGAGATCCGTTCTGCTTTTTCCTCCTACTGGTATCCGCAAAAATGACCGATCGCCTCATCGCCTTTCTGATCCTTTGCCTGATGTTCAGTTTTCCGCTCGGCGTGGCGGTGGTTTTTACCGGTGAAGTGATCCTTGATTTCGTCTTTTTCTGGCCGCTGTTTATGTCGGCCCTCTGGATAAGCGGTGGGCTGTACTTCTGGTTCTACCGCGAGCGCCACTGGCCATGGGGGCCGGGCACACCGCCACCTGTACTCGAAGGCAATCCGCTGATTTCCATTCTTGTGCCGTGCTTTAACGAAGGGCTGAATGCACGTGAGACTATCGAAGCGGCGCTGGCGCAACGTTATGAAAATATCGAAGTCATTGCTATCAATGACGGTTCTATCGATAACACCGCGGCGGTGCTGGATCAGTTAGCGCGTGAATATGCGCGGCTGCGGGTGATTCATCTGGCGGAAAATCAGGGCAAAGCGGTAGCCCTGCAGGCGGGTGCCGCGGCGGCGCGCAGTGATTTTCTGGTGTGTATTGATGGGGATGCACTGCTGGATAAAGATGCGGCGGTGTATTTGGTCGCACCGCTGCTCAATCACCCTCGCGTGGGGGCGGTGACCGGTAATCCGCGTATCCGTACGCGTTCAACGCTGATTGGGCGAGTCCAGGTAGGGGAATTTTCATCGATCATCGGCCTCATCAAGCGTACCCAGCGCATCTATGGTCAGGTCTTTACCGTTTCCGGTGTCATTGCTGCTTTTCGCCGTCGCGCCCTGGCAGAGGTGGGGTACTGGAGCCCGGATATGATCACGGAAGATATTGATATCAGCTGGAAGTTACAACTGCGCCACTGGTCAATTTTCTTCGAACCTCGTGCGCTGTGTTGGATATTGATGCCCGAGACGCTGAAAGGGCTTTGGAAGCAGCGTCTGCGCTGGGCGCAGGGGGGCGCAGAGGTGTTTATTGTCAATATGCGTCGCTTGTGGAACTGGGAGTACCGGCGCATGTGGCCGCTGTTTATTGAGTTTTGTATGTCAACCGCATGGGCGTTTGCTTATGCCGTCAGCATTCTGTTGTTTCTCATCGGGCTGCTTATTCCGATGCCCGATTCTTTATATGTTCAGCACCTTTTCCCGCCGGCTTTTACTGGCCTGATGCTGGGCGTGGTCTGTCTGTTGCAGTTCGCGGTCAGTCTGTTTATTGAAAGACGCTACGAGAAAGGCATTGCGGCGTCACTGTTCTGGGTTATCTGGTTTCCGGTGGTCTATTGGATGCTGAGCCTGTTCACTACGCTTGTGGCTTTCCCGAAAGTCATGCTGCGCCGCAAACGCAGCAGAGCTCGTTGGGTGAGTCCCGATCGCGGTATTGGGAGATTAAAACCATGATTCAACCTTTAATTTTTACTGAACAACGTCTGTTTCCACGCGCGCTGGATCTGCTGTTAACGATCATTGCCTGGCTGGGGTTTTGCTGGCTGATTTACAGTGGTCTGATAAACGCGATTGAACATGATCCTTTTATGGGAACCAGGCCGTTCTACACCACGCTCAGTACGTTGAGTATCTACCTGCTGGTGGCCTGTCTTATCGATATGGCGCTGATCGGCTGGGCAAAATACAACCAGCTGCGCTTTCGTATTGAACGTCGTAAGCGTCGGCCTGAACTTGAGCACCATGAAGTTGCGGCAAGTTTCAGTATCACCCCCGAACTGGCGCTCATGATGAGTCAGGCCCAGGTCTTTACCCTTTCCCATTATAATACGGGGGGAATCGACCGCGTGTGGATGGCGAAAAACCTCGTTGACGTGCAGAGCAAATAACCTAAAACCTGCCGGTCATTCTGGATGTTTGCCGGCAAGTTTTTATGGACTGCCTGCGGCTCGCTTAATACAGCAGGGCATGAATAAGCGTGGGTTGGGTGATGCCTGTAATGATGGGAATCACGTAGCGAAACAGCCTGACAATCCGGCTGGCAATGCCCGGAAAATACCGACACCGGGCACATCAACTGTCGCCGAACTTCATGAGCATAAAAAAACCACCTTTACAGATGGCTTAGTGATTGGATTTACCTGGCACAGAGTTAGTCAGCAAAACATTTGCGTACATGTTCTTCCACAAAAGCCGTAACGGTTTCTGGTGCCTCCAGTGGCGGGAAGTGGTTGACCCCCTTCAATACTTTCAACTCTGCTCCACCGCCCAGAACCTGCTGCAGCGCAGTGGCAAACGGAAGCGGGTTGGGAGCATCGTTTTCGCCCTGCAGGATCAGTGCCTGTGCGGTAATGGCTGAATACTGATCCGCCATTTCATGGTTCAGAAACGCCGCCGCATTCGCCTGCAATGCATGCGTCGCCCATTTGGCAGCCTCTGCACCCACGCTTTCGGTTACGCCAAAGGGTTTATAAAATGCCACCGCACCTGAGGGTGTGGATACCGCTTCGCTGACACCTTCCACAGACATACCCGCGTCGCGCATCTGTTTGCCGTCAACATAGCAGGCGGTATAGACCAGCCCGGCCACCTGCTGCGGATATTTCACTGCAAAGGTGGAAATGATGTTACAGCCGATAGAATGGGAAACAAGAACAGCAGGGCCATTGATGCCCGCGGCGTCAATAACCGCTTTCAGGTCATCTGCGTGACGGGGAATGCTGTATGCCTCTGCCGACAGGGGTTTGGCTGAACGCCCGTATCCACGGCTGTCATAAGACACCGTGCGGAATTTTTCAGATAACGCGTCGGTTTGCGCCTGCCAGATATCGCTGATCCCAAAATAGCCGGAGACAAAAATGACCGGCAGGCCCTGGCCCTTTGCTTCGTAGTAGATTTCGATGCCGCCGTCAGTGATTGCGTATGCCATAGTTTTACCTCGGTGTTTACAGTCCGGTAAGGATAAAAGAGCAATCCGCTACCGCGTGAGAGGCAGAAAAGTCAAAATGCGATGATATCGGGTCAGAGGGCATTCCCCGGAAAACAAAACCCTATCCGACGGGAAGCATACACCGCCCGAGATAGTTGCTCAGGCGCCAGCGCGCGCGTTCGCTGTGGTGCATCAGCCTCCTCTGTAGCGGCGGCGATCTGGCCTGGCGCTTTGACCCTTTTTCATCGAATAATGACCTTCGCGCACCTCACAACCTCGTCTGCAACTTTTTTATACTGCACTTTCAATGCACAGACCGCGTCGCAGCGGTTTATCTGACGGAGTAAAAAATGCAGCTGACTCAAATACGTAACGCCACACTGAAGCTTGACTATGCCGGGGTTCGCTTCCTGATCGACCCGATGCTCGCTGATAAAGAGGCCTGGCCCGGTTTTGCCGGAACCGCACGCGCTCACCTGCGTAATCCTCTGGTAGCATTGCCGGTTGCAGTTGATGAGTTGCTGGACGTGGACGTGATTATTGTGACGCACACGCATCAGGACCACTGGGACGAAGCGGCACAGCAGTTGATCCCTAAAGACAAGGTGATCTACACCCAGAATGAAAGCGACGCGTCCCTCATCCGTTCTCAGGGTTTTACCGCCGTCAAGGTGCTGGCTGACAGCAACGTCATCTCTGGTATTAAGATCGTGAAAACCGATGGACAGCATGGCAGCGATGAAGCCTATGCCATTCCAGAGGTCGCTGAACGTCTGGGCGATGCGTGCGGACTGGTCTTTTCTGCAGAGGGTGAAAAAACGCTCTATATTGCAGGCGATACCATCTGGGTTCCCCTTTACGTGGACAGCCTGACAAAATACGCGCCGGACGTTGTGGTCCTGAATATCGGATGTGCCACGGTTGACGGGATTGGCGCCATTATAATGGGTAAAGAGGATGCCCTGCGCACGCTGGACATTCTGCCTGCTGCGACCATCGTGGCATCCCATATGGAAGCGGTGAACCATTGCCTGCTGAGCCGCGCGGAACTGCGCGACTACACCGCAGAGCACGGTATCCAGCAAAATGTACTGGTGCCTGAAGACGGCGAGACGCTGAGCCTCTGACGCCGACATGCCTGCAGGCGACTAAGATCCGACTGTCGCCTGTACGGCATAACATCAGCCACACCCGGTTTAATCAGTAAAAGGTCACCATCATGTCCGCTCTGCACGTTGTTGTTATCGCCACGCCGGGCTTCAGCCCGTTTCACTTTTCCGTTCCATCCATGGTCTTTGACAAGGCGATGCCGGAGCGGGGACTTTTCGAGGTAACGGTCTGCGCTGAACAGCCCGGTACTGTGGTGTCCGATATCGGCATCTCAATCAACGTGGAGCATGGGCCTGAGCAACTGGAAACGGCGGACATCATTATCGTGCCGTTCTGGGAGCATCCTGAGACGCGCCCGGCACCCGCATTGCTTGACGCGCTGGGCAGAGCCTGGCAACGGGGAGCCGAAGTCGCAGGGCTGTGTCTTGGCGCTTATGTCCTCGCCTACGCCGGACTGCTGGATAACCGCAGAGCCTCCACGCACTGGGAATTTGAGCAGGATTTTGCCAGACGCTTTCCGCAGGTCAGGCTGGACAGCAATGCGCTTTATACCAGCGATGAACGCCTCATCACATCCGCCGGTACGGCGGCCGGTATCGACTGCTGCCTCAATATCGTGAGGGAACACTACGGTACCGCGCTGGCGAACCGCGTAGCCCGAAGGATGGTCATTCCGCCTTACCGGGAGGGCGGGCAGGCGCAGTTTATCGAGCATGCGGTACCTGAAACGACGCGTGACGAGCAGATAAATGACCTTATCGATTACCTGCGCCGCAATCTGGACAAGCGACACGATATTGACTCTTTAGCCGGTTACGCTGGCATGAGCCGTCGCACGCTGACCCGCCATTTTATCAAGGCTACCGGTATGACTGTCGGAGACTGGCTCAGCGCGCAGCGTCTGCAGCGCAGCCAGGAGCTGCTTGAAACCACGGATCACAGCATTGAAGTCGTTTCATCCCTGGCCGGATACCAGTCTCCGGTCTCTTTCCGCCAGAGTTTCAAGGCGCGCTACAACGTCAGCCCAAGCGAATGGCGGCGCACCTTCAGGGGGCCGGGTCTGATGTAAACGGCACAGACGGCTCCCGTTCGCACCCGCCCTTGACTACTTTTTGCGGAACAAAATCGGTATATTAAGCTATGTATTTCAAAAAGATGGCCTGATGCGTGCATGACTGTTTGTCATTCGGTCATTTTAAAAAGCTCGTCTCTCTACGACCTTATGAGTCATAAACTCGCTTTATGAAATGTCCTGGCGACTCGCGATCTGGCGCGGCTCCCGCTACTTTCTGACCGCTTAGCTTAAACAGGGAAATCCAATGTATACCGCAACTATCCGTACAATGATCGGCGGGACGTTGATCGGCGGGACGTTTTTTTTGATGTTAGCCTTAGTCTCGACGTCCACAGCTCAGTCTCTGCCTACACCTGCCGAACATCCGAACTCGCAGCGTATCTCTGTACAGACGCAAGGCTCAGGTACGGATGTCATACTGATTCCGGGGCTGGCGTCGTCCCGAGACGTCTGGACCGGTTTAGCCACAGATTTACGTAAGAACCACCGCATTCATCTTGTCGAACTGGCGGGATTTGCGAGTACCCCTGCCATTTCCAATCCTGACGGGAAGGTTATCGCTCCGGCAGTTGACGCCATCGCGGAGTACATTCGTACCCGACACCTGAAAGCCCCTGTGATTATTGGTCACTCCCTTGGGGGTGAAATCGCATTGATGCTGGGTGCCCGCCATCCCGACCTGGTCAGTCGCTTGATGATTGTCGATGCGTTGCCATTCTATACGTTGATGATTGATCCCACTGCGACCCGCGAAACGGCTACCCAACCTGCCACCAGAATGCGGGATTGGCTGCTGTCGCAGTCGCCGGAGCAGCGTGCAGAGTTTCAGACGACTTCCATCGCCCGTTTAGTTAAGACCGATGCGGTGAGACCCGCCCTGGTGGCGGCAGGGATCAATTCCGATCCCAAAACCGTGGCGGATGCCGTGTACGAACTGATGATGACCGATTTGCGCCCCGAACTTGGCCACATTAAAGCGCCGATTGAGGTTGTGTACGCCTATGACCCTTTATTCGGTATTCCGGCAGCCAGCGTGGATTCGATGTACCGTCAAGCCTATGCCTCTGCAAAAGAGATTCATTTCACCCGTATCGATGACAGTTTTCACTTTGTCATGCTTGATCAGCCCGAGCGTTTCTCCGACGCGGTGGCGACATTCTTAAAGGAATAAGGTCCAGAGCGTCCATCAAGTCGATGCTGCTGGAGCATGTTAAGTCTGCCCGGCAGCTATCGAAGCAAGGGAATAGATAAAAGCGTGTTTGATGAGGGCAGGGGGCAGATCAGTTTGCCATCGTAAATGATATTCATTATCATAAAAAATGTGCAAAAGGAGAGACAGTGAAAATATACTGGACGAAAAAGAGTATTCCTGAGCTTAGGGATCTGCCTAAACCAATCAGAGATCGCAATTATAAAGAAGCGCGCAGCAAAGCCAGTGCACATTATGAACATTGGTTGGGTGCGCTTTTATTTTTTGCGCTGATTTTTATCTTTTTTTCCCTTTTTAATACATTATTTCCAGGCGAAAACGCATTATGGCGAGACATTGCACAGTGTGTGCTTTGTATTCCTCCAGCAGTCATGGCCTGGGACCAGTGTACTATTTATGTCATGCGGAAGTATTACCGGCATATTTTGATTAATAAAGATCCGGGTTGAATTTGTAGTCTGCACAAATATTGAAAATACTTACTTTCCGGTATGCAGCCTCCTACTGAACGCTATTCATAGCTATCTCTGGGCGAAATAGCAGGCAAGTCGGTCGAATCAGTCATGAGCAGATAATGAACACCTTCTGTTATCTGCGAGAAGCGGACATCGCGGTTAACGTCATCTCCAGACTCCCTCAAAAATGTGCTTAAATCAAAAGGAACCCTCTAAAAAACAGTCTGTTGGCCTGAGAGCCTGGGAGCTAAAATTGCGACTTCAAACAAATCGGTTATACCTTCGCCCTGTAATCTCATCAGATGTAGACGATCTCTTCAATATCTATGGTGATCCCGCGACGAATACGTTCAATCCGGCGGGCCCCTATCCGAACATTGACCATGCAAAAACGGTTCTGAACAGTTGGCTCGACCACTGGCAAACTCAGGGGTTTGGAAACTGGGCAATTTCGCTTCTCGCTGAGCCTGAAAAAATTATCGGTTTTGGCGGGCTGAGGATTCGGAGTTATGGGAATCTCGTTGTCAATAATCTTGGATACCGATTTTCCACAGAGGCCTGGGGCAAAGGCCTGGCCACAGAATTTGCTTCCCGCGCGATAAAATTTGGATTTGAGGAGAGCAAACTCACGGAGATTTCAGCGGTTGTCCGGGAGAACCATCTGGCGTCACAGAAAGTGCTTGAGAAAACGGGGTTAAAATTTATCAAAAAGATCCATGACGTTGAAGATGCACCGCCAAGTCTTCTCTATTCGATAAAAATTCATGAGTGGTTAAGCGACTCGCGCTGAACGCGTCCGTTCACTCTCACTAAGGTCAATGTGAGGATGTAGCATACTAGCTGGGCTAGGTTCGCTTCAGGCACGAAACGGACCGTCCCTGAGACATCAAGTTCCGCTTTGAGCGAAAAGCGAACATCGTTGAGGCCAGAGAATTGCGCATGATGAGTTAAGGATGATTTATTGTCTGCATTAGAACCTGAAAAGCGTTTTAGCATCATGGGTAGTTAAGACAGCAATATCTAAACTGGCTTGCTGACATCGTCAGATTATATTATCTGTAACCGGCCGACAGTCATCTTGATTTGTTAACGGGTACAGTTAAAAATCTCGACTCCGCTAGCAGCAGGTCTCTTGGTTTATGCTTTGAGCATATAGATACATGATTGCACTGTCTGACCGGTAGATATGGTTACCTCTACTGGAACACGTTCATATTCATAACCTTCGAACTCGTCGAGTATGTGCCAGTGATTAAGTAAATTCTCTGACGTGAAAAGAAAGCCCTGCACACGATTTCCTGAATCATCCAGCACAATTCCCGGATAACCCATTTCTGCTCCCCAACCTTTGGCAAGAAGAGATCCTCCCACGTGACCCTCCTGCCATGTTCCCCCAATATTTTCAAGAATATGAGCATTAGGCCGGCCAAGACCGAGAGTCCCGTAAACAAACAAACTTTCCATTAATGCTCCGGTATCGCTATGAAAATAGTAATGTTCTTTATGTTGATTTTGATTTTCGAACTCTGACCTGACAAATTATTTGTTCTCACTACACGCGTGAATTATTATCACGCGTATGATATTCGATCGCCTTCCCCCATTGCAGACTCTGCGCGCTTTTGAAGCCACTGCCCGCCTCTCGAGCATGACGCTGGCGGCAGCGGAGTTGCACGTTACGCATGGCGCGATAAGCCGGCAAATCCGAAAGCTCGAAGAGCATCTGGGGTTTAAGCTATTTTTCAGGCTGACAAGGCAGATAATTCTGACGGAGCAAGGGGGTGAATTTCACCATGTGGTTACCCGTCTTTTAAGTGATTTAATGAAGGAGACTGAGCGTCTGCGTGGAAGAAACCTGATAAAGAGTTTACGTATAAGTACAACGGTTTCATTTGCCAGTAAGTGGTTAGCACCTCGTCTCAGCCGGTTCAGGCAGAGATATCCAGAATTTGATATTCAACTGGATGTTACTGACATTAATGTAGATCTTAACGATGGTCAGGTAGATGCTGCAATTCGTTACGGCCTTGGCAATTATCAATATGTTTCGTCTGAGCGTATGTTTGATGAAACAGTCACCCCTGTCTGTAGTCCAGGTTTTCTTGAGAAACATAATGGTCTGACAGAGATTAAGGAACTTTTAAACTGCGTTCTTCTTCATGAGTATAGAATGCAGGCGAACTGGCAGGCATGGTTTGAGATGGCCGGAGAAAAAAATTTCAGTTGCCATCAGGGGCCCTTATGGACTCTTGGCAGCATGGCGACTGAGGCTGCTATACGTGGCGAAGGTGTTGCTCTCGGACGCAGTCTTCTGATTGCAGATGATGTAGCTGCTGGAAGGCTTGTTGTTCCGTTTCCACAGCACAAGCTTAGGGCTGAACGGGGGTACGATTTAGTCTACCGTCCAGATAATCAGGATTCATTTAAAATAAGCATTCTAAGACAATGGCTCTCTGAAGAAATGAGCTTGTTAAAAGATTGAATGGCGCTTCAGGAAAAGTCCGCTTCTGGCACAAAGCGGACCGACTAACAGAGCTGAAGGTCTGCTATGAGCGAGAGACGGACATCCAGAATTACTTTCTTTACTGATGGATTAAGTATCTATTATTCAGGATCGTCGATTTTCATTTGCGATAGCCAAGTTTTAGCGTGCTGGTAATCGTCAGCCCAGCGAGACGAAAATATTTTTTCAGCGATATATCATGCACCTTTTAAACTGTAATTATTAAGCCCTTCACCGAGTCATGCCCTAAAATGTCGTCTCCACAAAAAGGCTAAAATTGGCCATTCCAATACCATCATTGTTAGATAAACTTAAACTCAAATTAGAGTCATAGTATTCCGTTTTTTTATCATGTCCTACGCGTTTTCTTCTTCTTTGTGTCTTTTTTATATGTCAATATTGATTATTATGATTTAACTCTGAAGTATCAGTTAGTAACCCTTCTGATGAAGGTGAGGTCTATTTCCGTAGATAAATCATGCACCTAACTCTCTATAAAGGAAAGAAAATGAATCGTCCAAATTGGTTTCAAGTATCTGCAGAAGGCTCAAAGGCACTGGGAGCGCTGCATCATTTCGCTACAAAAGGAACAAGTCTTCCGGAAGAGCTAATACATTTGGTTTTTTTAAGAGTATCGCAGATTAATGGCTGTGCGCATTGTATTGATATTCACACACGCGATCTTATAAAGTGTGGTATGTCAGTAGAGAAAATAGTACTGATTCCAGTATGGGATGAGGCTAATTATTTATTCTCGGACCTGGAGCAAGCGGCACTGGCATGGGCAGAAGAAGTTACCCGTGTAAGTGAGACACATGCTTCGGATGAAGCGTATTCTGCAGCGCTGTCAGTATTTGGTGAAAAAGATTTGGTCGACTTAACCATCGTTATTGCAACAATGAATGCTCTGAATCGTATGGGTATCAGCTTTCGAATGAAACCACTAGCCAAGGCGTAAATTACCATTCGTTTTCTTAACGAGACCGGTTATTAATTCTCCCCAATGGAAAAACCGCCTTTCGGCGGTTTTTCCATTTTTAACAGAAAGTCATTAAAATAATCGCACTTAACGTTCTTTTAATGTACGTATAATATTCCCTTACGTGAAGGTTGAAAATACACTATGAATACTATTCGTGAGCGATTATAAAAACATATGCAAGCTTAGATTTAAAAAAATAAATCCGCCAACAAGAAGTGATGCTGGCGGACATTTATTAATGTAATTCAGCACGATCCAGACCGTAAGCGCTATCCATCGAGCCTGGTGCCATCTGTGATAAAATCTGTAGACGATTCCAGGCGTTGATTACAGCAATGGTAAATGTTAACTCTGATACTTCCACTTCAGAGAAATGTTCACGCAATTCGCTGTAAAGCGCTTCGCTTACACCATTATCACCAATGCGGGTCAAAGCTTCAGTCAGTGCCAGCGCAGCTTTCTCTTTGGCGCTGAATAATGGCGATTCCCGCCAAATTGCAACATGATAAAGACGCAGTTCACGCTCCCCATGCATTTTTGCTTCTTTAACATGCATATCCAGACAAAATGCACAATGATTCAGCTGTGAGGCACGTATATCTACTAAGTGCTTAAGTTTTTTATCCAGCGAGATTTTTCCTAATGCCATAGAAGCATCGGCAAGTGTTTTAGCCAGTGCAGGGATAGTTTTGAAATGATTCACACGTGACGACATATTGTAATCCTCTTTTTAAAATAAACGATCAATGGTTTGCAGTGCATGGGGTAATGCTGTTGTACGAGCGACGGGATCATGCGTTCCGTCTACCCGAATAAATTGCACGTCGGTAATGCCAATATATTCAAGCGCTACGCGAATGTATGGAGTGAACTGGTCATCTGCTACAAAAGGACCGTGGGCAAATACACTGCCGCTGGCGACAACGCAATACACCTTTTTGCCGCTGACGAGTCCTATTTTTTTGCCCTCTGGCGTAAAGACGAAAGTTCGTCCGGCGCGGGTTATATGATCGAACCAAGCCTTCAGTACGGAAGGCAGGCCGAGGTTCCACATCGGTGATGAGATAACCAGCGTGTCACAATCAAAAAGCTGATCTACCAGTTGTTCCGAAGTCTGAATAGCAGTGAGCTGAGCTTCACTGCGTAGGTCTGGTGGGGTAAAAAAACCAGCAATGGTAAATGCATCAAGATGCGGTAGCGGCCGTTGAGCCAGGTCCAGCACTAATTCTTCAAGCTCGGCATGATGCGCGCGTAATTTTTCTACCAGGCGTTCAGACACCGCGCGGGATGTCGATCCTGATAAATCCGGACTGACCTTAATGTGAAGCAGTTTCATCATTTTTTCCTCAGGTGAGATCGCGATAAAAGTGCAGGCCGAGGGCGGTGTATCCGACACGCTGATAAAATGCCTGGGCTCCTGAATTACTTATGGCGGTATCAAGGACCATCTGACCACAACCGTATTCACGTGCGATTACCGCTAAGTGATTCAACAGTGTTGCACCCATCCCCTGACCGCGAGCCTCGCTCACTGTTACCAGATCGTCGACGTAACAGAATTGCCCGTGAATAAAATTTTCGAGCAGCCGATAACCGGCTAGCGCCATTGGTTTGCCATCCTGCTCAAGTCCTGCAAGACGGTAGCCTTGCGCCTGCTGGCGCTGTACCTGGGCAATAAATTGTTTCTCATTCGTCAGTTTGCTGCGTAGTTCCCGCATCAGCGCAAAGCAATGGGCAAGGTCGGTGGCGGTGTCGTAATGTTCAATTTTCATGACGCCTCATATTGAGTGGCTTTGTTAATAGCCATATCTTAATCTTGTATGTCTGATTAAAAAGGGCCATTATTAGACTTAATTGGTAGGACATATAAGGGTGCATTTCATGGGGTACAAAGAGATTTATGCCCGCTATCGTCAGCAGATTCAGGACGGTGTTTTGAAACCGGGAGCGCGCGTTCCCTCGATTCGTTCGCTAGCGAGCGAGTTGCAGGTAGCGCGTAAAACGGTGGAAACCGCGTATGAAATTCTTATTGGAGAAGGCTATTTCGTGAGTCTGGGGGCGAAGGGGACCTATATAAACCCGGAGCTCAGGCTGACTTCAACGGTCAGCGCAGACAACGCTGTATCTTCTTGTTCACTTAACACACAGGTTACTGAAAGGAAGGGTGATCTGCGGCTCGGAATCCCTGCTCTGGATGAATTTCCCCATAAAAAATGGTTACTAATATCGGGAAAAGCGGCGCGAAGTCTTCGCCCAGAAGAAATGCTCATGCCCCCGGCAATGGGCTTCCAGCCGCTACGTGAGGCCATTTCAAGTTATCTCAATATTTCAAGAGGACTGAATTGCCGACCAGAGCAAATCTTTGTTACCAGCGGCTATCGGGCCAACTTACGGTTAATTCTGTCGGTACTTGCACAGCCTGAAGATAAAGTGCTGTTTGAAGATCCTGGCTACTTTTATGGTCAGCAATTATTGAAGCGAATGGCATCCAACCTGCACTATATACCTGTTGATCGGCAGGGCATGGATGTTGATTATCTTCAGCGCTATCACAACGATGGGCGTTTCGCTATCGTTACACCCACTCATCAAAGTCCGCTCGCAGTTAGCCTTTCATTACCGCGTAAGCACCAGTTGCTAGCCTGGGCACAGCAAAAAAGTAGCTGGATCATCGAAGATGATTACGACGGAGAGTTTCATTACACACGAAAAGTCATCCCGGCGTTGAAAAGTCTCGATATGCATGACCGGGTTATTTATACCGGTACGTTTAGTAAAACCATAATGCCAGCTATGCGTATCGGCTATATGGTAATGCCACAAGAGACGGTAGCCCGTTTCAGCGAACTGGGCGAAATCCTTGAAACGGGTCTGCCATTACTGCCGCAAAAAATTCTTGCGCAATTCCTTAGCGAAGGGCACTTCTACCGGCATATAAAAAAAATGCGTTTACTCTACCAGCAGCGGCGTCGCATGATGCTTGAGGCAATTGAAACGAGCTTTCCTGGGCTATTTGAATTTGAGCTTACAGATGGCGGGATGCATATTGTCGCCTACCTGCATCGCGGTATTGAAGACACTGCATTAGCTGCATTATGGACACAGCACGATCTTTATGTCCGGCCACTCTCAAGCTGGTATACGCAGACACAGAAACGTTATGGGTTAGTAATTGGATACACTAATATTCGTTCAACCGAAGAGGCGCAGAAAATTTTGCTGCGCGTTAGGGCAAAAACACTGGCGCTTATGCAGCATTAAGCTTTTGATAGCCGGGCGTGAATAATGATCTATTGTTTACCAGTATTGTCGCCTGAAAAAAATATTTAGTCGATCACTCTCTGTAAATGAGGATCGACTAAATATGGTCGTGATAGTACATGCGTTTTTCTTACAGGAAGCTAGCTTGGTGTCAGTGCCCTTTATTTTCTACAGGAAATTATGTATAGATAACGGGAACACCGTTTCTAAGCCAGACGTTCAAAAATAGATCGGGGTTTTGAGAATGTATGGAATATTAGCGGATCTCAATTTCAGGAACGGCTGACATCCCAACGCGCAATAATTTTGCATCGGGCTGATTACAATCCAGCACTATTTTTACCGGTAAACGCTGAACGACTTTAGTAAAGTTACCAGTTGCATTGTCTGGCTGGATGGCAGAAAACGTTGCGCCGGTTGCAGGAGCGATACTATCGACATGTCCAGTAAACTTTTTGCCAGGCATGGCATCAATTTTAATTAAGACTTTCTGCCCCTGCTGAACATTTGCCAGCTGTGTTTCAAGATAGTTGGCAATGATGTAAGTTTGATGTAGCGGAACCACAGCCAGCAGACGTGTCCCTGCGTTAACGTAGGCACCGAGGCGCACCGAACGCTGGCCTACCATCCCATCGACTGGTGCAACAATACGCGTATAAGAAAGATTAACCCTCGCCTGACTGACCTTTGCCTGCGCGACTGCAACATCGGCTTCCGCCTGACGTAATGCAGCCCTCAACACGCCTACCTGTTTTTCTGCTGAGGTCAGTGCAGCTTCGTTTTGACGAACGACTGCGGATGCAGAACGCTGCGTTGAATGGGCTTTTTGTTGATCGTCCGCAGCGACGGTACCTCTCTGATAAAGCTTGTTAAAACGTTCAGCGTTCTGACTGGCGTACTGCGCCGATGCCTGACTGGCTAAAAGGGTCGCTTTTGTCTGAGCAATAATGGATTGTTGCTGCTCCAGTTGTGCAAGGCTGCTCAGGTGTTTTGCTTCACTAAGCTGCAAATTCGCCTGCGCCATTTCAAGCGCTATTTTGTAGTCACGGTCATCCAGCGTGGCCAGTGTTTGCCCTGCTTTAACGCGTTGGTTATCTGCGACATAGATATTTTTGATATATCCCGATACTTTTGGTGCCACCAGTGTGTAATCCGCATTCACATAGGCATCATTAGTACGGGTATCATTATTCAGCATTGTCGACCAGACAAAAAATATCATCGTCATCATCAGGATTAATAATGCGCTGAGCAGAGTCGTTCTTCTGGATACAGGAAATTTCATTTGACCACCTCTATTTTTGGCAGTTTAAAAACGTATCTGGGGCGGCCAGACACGTTTTGGCAGCCAGACGGTGAGTAATAGCAACAGGACGGCAAAGCCAGCCATGAGCAGATAGCTGTCGCCCAGACTCAGAACAATTGCCTGATGTTTTAATAAGGTGATAAATCCAGCGATGTTCTCGGTGTTGCTGATGCTGCCGTCGTGTAATAAAGGGAAGTTGCTGCTGGCTTGCTCACTTACCGGTGTCGATATCAACCATGGGCGGTTGGCTACGTTATTGACCAGAACATTAGAATGAAATTGTTCTCTGTGATTTATAAACCATTCAACTAAAACGCCAGCAGCGATGCTTGAAAAACCCCGTACGGTATTGAACATAGCAGAGGCATAATGTCCTTCCGGGGGCGCCACAACGCTGGTTGCGCTCATAAGTAAAGGTAAAATAATTGACGGTAATCCAATCGCCTGCAGAGCCTGCATGGCCCAGAAATTCTGGCGTGCCCAGTCGCTGGTTATCTGCATACCCATCAGGCTGGCGAAAATCATCAGGGCAATCCCGAAAGCTATCAGCCAGCGACAATCAACCCAGCGCAGACTAAGCAGTGCGGCAACAAGCGGGGTGATAATTAACTGCGGGAGCCCAATGGTCAAAGCTAGCGGCGCAAATTGCGCTGTTCTAAAACCCTCAACTTTGCCAAAGAAATTGGACGGCAAAGCCGAGCCAGCCAGCGCCAGTACCAACACCACAGCGAGCGCCATCAGGCCATATGAAAAGTTACTTCTCTCCAGCATCTGTAATTTGAACAAAGGAAGGGGATGAAACCATTCATTAATCAGAAAAACTGTCAGGCAGACGATGGCACTGGATAACAGACCATTAAATAATGGCGATTCAAACCAGTCCATACGTCCACCCTGAGTGATGGCGATTATTAAAAACGCCATACCAGAACAGCCGGTGAGCATGCCGAACAGGTCGATCTGCTTAAATCGGTCGAGATGAATCGGGTCCTGCGGCAAACCCCAGCCAATAAATAGCATCGAAATCAAAATGGCGGGGACCACTTGCCAGAACATGAACATCCAGCTCACATCATCCGTCCAGAATGCCGCCAGTGTAGGCGCCACATTTGGACCAAAAGTCGCAGTCAGAGCATAAGCTCCAAGACCATAAAGTTTTATCGATGGTGGCAGAAAACGTAGCGCCACAGTCATGAGTAAAGGCGGAAGTGCGCCGCTAAACAGACCCTGTATCGTTCGCAAGAGAAGAAACAACTGCGCATTCGGTACTAAGGGTAAAAGTATGCCGCAAACCATAAAACCGCCAGCGCAACCAAGAGCGAATTTACGCAGCGAAAAAGTCACAGCAAACCATGGTGCGATCATCATCGCCACTACTTCCGCGGCCTGGTAGGCAGATGTGAACCAACTGGCTTGATCATACGTCACGCCAATTCCGGCACGCACATCTGCAAGCGCTATATCTATAACCCGACCATTAAGCCCAGAGGTCAAGGCTGCAATCAGTACCCCCACAAACCCCAATGCAAGGCGCCAGGTAAAAGGGGGCGAGGGTGGGGTAGAACGCTGTGCATTCATACAAAATTCTCATGCATTTAATCAATACAGTGTACCGTATTGTGGTACAATTTGGCATCTTACATTGCGACAGCGTCCATTGCAATGTGATAATTAAGACAAGAACTGAGATAACAAGCTGTCCGTCACCGGACGATAAGGAGCTCTATATGGCCGTTAATGCTTCAAGCTTTGAGGATGAAAAACCCGGCGGGATTCAGGTTATCGCCCGTGCAGCTGCAATTTTGAATGTGCTGGGTAAACACCCTGGCGGCATGAGTCTGGGGGAAATTGCGCAGGAGGTTGCTCTCCCTCGTTCAACGGTGCAGCGTATTGTCGCGGCTTTAGATAGCGCTCAACTTGTGCGTAGCAGCGGGGCCGGTGGCCTGCGTCTGGGACCTGCACTACTCAAACTTATTTCCAGTGTGCACAGTGATGTAGTGGATCTTGTACGTCCCTTCCTGGAGCAACTTTCGGCCAATGTTAATGAAACAGTGACCCTTGCACGTGCCAGTGGTACCCAACTGGCCATCATCCACTACGTCGTCGCATCACGTGAATTACGTGTTGTACCTCGTATTGGACTTAATTTGCCGCTCTACAGCACTTCCGGCGGTCGTGTGTTACTGGCTATGGAAAGTGATGAAGATGTCCGCATACTGGTAGGCGACGCCTATGAAGATCTCACCGGAATGACAGTTAAAACTTTTCCACAGCTTCAGGAGCTGATCGCCGATGTTCGTGCCAATGGGCTAGCTATAGATCTGGGTGAAACTCTTGAAGGCGTCTGCACGATAGCTGTAGCGCTGGACACACTTTTGGGTCGCTTTTCTATCTCATTATTAGTTCCGGCGGCACGTTTCCATAAACATGAAGCCTTTTATCGGAAAGAACTCATGCAATGCAAGGAGGGGATAGTTAATGAAATTGGAAGAATAACCACGGTGGAAGAATAACTAAGAACAGTAATAAGTATTCTTAACGGAATCAGGTAGGACGCTGGTATGGCCTACCCCATTCTTCGTGATTATGTGTTACATAGTTCTGCCTTAATGAATAAGCGGGGCCGATCTTATTCGACGCCTGTAATACGCGCGCTGAATACCTCAGTGACCCTGAACGGTCAATCCGACGAGTCGGATAACAACAGGCCGGATAACAAGTATGCAAAAAAAAGCCGCTGGCATAGCAACCTGGTAAGCATTCATCACATTTTCCATGTAATGTGGCCCCATTCCGAATTCAGCAAAAGTGATAACCAGACTCATCAGGAACGCTATAATTGTCGCCATATAAAGAGCAAATATGTAGGGTGCCGAGCGCACAGGAAGGCGGGTTCGCAGGTTTTTTTTTGCAGTAGCATCAGTCATCGGGATATCCTGTTAAACAAAGGTTAACGAAACTGCGGCTAACTTAACAAGCTTATAAAGCCTGTTGTAGAGCACTTATGCTTTAATCATTGTTAAACAAAAGTGACGAATTCGGTATTAAGGATGCTATGGACGTTTTAGGCCTGATCGGTACGTTTATCCGCGTGGTGGAGAATGGCAGTATTGCAGCGGCGGCACGCGCTAAAGGGATGAGTCCGGCAGCCGTCAGCCAGAGTCTTTCGCGTCTTGAAGGGCATCTGGGCGTACGACTGCTGTCGCGCACCACCCGCAGCATGACGTTAACTGAAAATGGTAAACGGTATTTCGAGAAAGTCCGTCACATTCCCGATGATGTCGAACTCGCCTCGCAGGCTGCCGCACACGTAACCAAACCGAAGGGGCCACTTTGTATCGCGACGACGGCCGCGTTTGGCCGATACGTTCTGGCTCCACTTATGCCAGCCTTCAAAACGTCTTTTCCCGATATAGATATTGAACTGATCAGTACCGATCGCAACGTCAGTCATCACCTGGAAGGCGTCGATGTCAGTATCCGCATCGAGGCACAACTCAATGATCAACTGATCGCCAGAAAAATTGCATCGTTACCCTTTATATTCTGCGCAGCGCCCGCTTACCTTGACCGTGCAGGCACGCCTCAGACACCTGAAGACCTCAGCCAGCACGACTGCGTGGTTTTCCGCTATCCAACCGACAGACGATTTCTGCCATGGTCTTTTATGGTCAACGGACAGCTCGTCAATGCGAAACTCAACCCCAGCTTTATCAGCGATGATATTGATATTATTGCCAAAATAGCCGTGAACGGGGGCGGCATTGCCCGTCTGGCAAGCTTTGTCGCGCAGCCATTGATAGACGCCGGTCAGCTAAGGCCTGTGTACTGGTCAGGTCACAGTGAGAGCAACATTGAATCCCTGCCGATGGATATTTTTGCGTGTGTTACTGAACGTTCAGCACTTAATTCAAAGGTCAGGGCATTTATTGAATTTTTAGAAGAGGCGATGTAAGGCATAAACCTCTTTGACGAAAAATTGACCGCATTTTGCGGGGTATCACCCGCAGAGATAACCCACCGCAATCTGGCAGCTTATCGGGTCTGGACAGATCAAAACTTCCTGACAGAAATGCAGCTTTATTGCGGGGGCTTTTATTCCATCTTATGAAAAAGCTTCCGAATTGTGCCCAGAACGATGTGGATCCCAACGGACGATAAAGGCCAGGTATCACTATAAAACGGGAGAAACGACGGCGTGCCAAAGGAAATCCTGTGGGTGTTTATTACGCTTTAGCCAGAACATTGCCTGAAGCATCAATGCTCGCTTGCGGCACAACGCGTCCCTTTACTTTCGCGCATCAGGCTCTTCTCGAGACGTTCTTAAACAACGCGCTGTCACCCCATTCCTCCAGCACCACCACAGTGCACTCTCCTCGCGCAGGTTCCCCAAAACAGTGAAACGCGTTGCGCACAATTCATCAACTCCTTGATAAGAAAAAGAAAAAATTTCTGGCACACCCCTTGCAATAATGACAAGCGAAGGGCAGTGCATCACACAATATAAAAAATAGCTGGCTAGGGTTCCGGTTCACGTTGGTGAATGGCTGGTCCAAGAGCTGGCGACCTCTGAGAGGTTACACGGCGGGACAAAAGCCCGGGAGACAGCAGCACCAGAAGGTGTCGCGCTGCCCCCTTATTTTGTGCCACTCAGAGGTCAAGCATGAAGAAAACGCCATTACTCCGCTCTCTTGTACTGTCGCTGGCGATGCTGGTCAGTCTCCCCACCTTTGCTGCCGTCAAAAAAGAGTTCAACGTCTGCTGGACCATCTACGCAGGCTGGATGCCCTGGGGCACCATCAGCACCAACAAGATCATTGATAAATGGGCCGACAAGTACGGCATCAAAATCAATGTCGTACAGCTCAACGACTACATCGAATCCATCAACCAGTACACCGCGGGCCAGTTTGATGGCTGCACCATGACCAACATGGATGCGCTGACCATTCCGGCGGCGGGTGGGGTGGACACCACGGCGCTGATCCTCGGCAGCTACTCAGAAGGCAACGACGGCGTCGTGATGAAAGGCGAGGGCAAAACCCTCACCGATCTGAAAGGGATGAAAATTTACCTGCCGGAGCTGTCCGTCTCGCACTATCTGCTGGTGCGCGGGCTGGAAAAAGCCGGGCTGGCGGAGAAAGACGTCACCGTGGTGAATACCTCGGATGCGGATATCGTCTCGGCCTTCGCCACCCAAAATGTGCAGGCTGCCGTGGCCTGGAACCCCCAGCTATCGGTGATCAAAGGCACGCCGAAAACCACCGAGGTGTTCAGTTCCTCGCAGGTTCCGGGCGAGCTGATCGACATGATGGTGGTTAACAGCGAAACCCTGAAGGACAACCCGGCGCTCGGCAAAGCCCTGACCGGCGCATGGTACGAGATGATGGGGCTGATGAAAGCTCAGGACGCTAACGCCCTGAATGCCATGGCGGCGGCGTCCGGCACCGATCTCACCGGCTATCAGGCGCAGCTGAAAACCACCCACCTGTTCTACACCCCGCAGGATAACATTGCCTTTGTCACCTCTGCGGATCTGGCGAAAACCATGCAGCGCGTAGCGGCCTTCTCTTTCGATAAAGGGCTGCTGGGCGAGGGCGCACAGAGTGCCGACTTCATCGGTATGAGCTTCCCGGGCAACGTTACTCAGGGCGATGCCAACAACGTCAAACTGCGCTTTGACGACAGCTTCGTGAAAATGGCCGCCGCGGGCCAGCTGTGATGACTGACGGAGTCTCCATGCGACACATTAATCGCCATCCTGGTCCGGGCATGCGGCTGATGCTGGTGATGCTGCCCTTTGTCCTGCTGCTGGCCGCCTACTTTTTTGGCTCGGCGGTGCGCCTCGAGGCTAACCCCCAGGACAAGCTGCTGCCCGGCCTGCAACAGATGCTGGATGCGATCTCGCGGATGGCCTTTACCCCGGATAAACGCAGCGGGGAGTATCTGTTCTGGGTCGATACGCTGGTAAGCCTGGCCCGTCTGCTGGTGGGGCTGGGGATCGCGTCGCTCATTGGCCTGTGCATTGGCGTCACCGCCGGGGTGTTCCCCCTGTGGCGCGCGTCGCTCTCGCCGCTGATGACGGTGCTGTCGATGGTTCCGCCGCTGGCGATTTTACCGGTGCTGTTTATCGTCTTCGGGCTGGATGAGCTGTCCAAAATCATGCTGATTGTGATTGGCATCACCCCGATGCTGGCCCGGGATCTGGAGCATCGCGCCTGCGAAATCCCGCCGGAGATCCTGATCAAAGCCCAGACCCTGGGCGCCAACAGCTGGACGCTGGTGCTGCGGGTGGTATTGCCGCAGCTGCTGTCGCGTCTGCTGACTTCGTTGCGTCTGCTGCTTGGTTCGGCCTGGTTATTCCTCATCTCGGCGGAGGCCATCTCTTCCACCGCCGGGCTGGGCTACCGCATCTTCCTCGTCCGCCGCTATATGGCGATGGACGTCATCATCCCCTATGTCCTGTGGATCACGCTGCTGGCCTGGCTGATGGATCTGGCCTTGCGTCAGCTGCACAAATCCTGCTTCCCGTGGGCAGAAGGAGGGAAAGCATGAGTTTTATCACCATCAACAATATCTGGCAGGAGTACGGCGACCATGTGGTGCTGGAGCGCCTGAATCTGCAGATCAACGAGGGGGAGTTCTGCTCAATGGTCGGCGCCTCCGGCTGCGGGAAATCGACCTTTCTGCGCCTGCTGCTCGGCCAGGAAAAGCCGAGCAAGGGCACAATCACCCTGGACGGCAAACCGCTTACCGCCGAGCCGGACAGCCGCCGGGGCGTGGTGTTCCAGCGCTATTCCGTCTTTCCGCACCTCAGCGTGCTGGATAACGTTGCTATTGGCATCGAACTGCCGCAATCCCCGCTGTTCGGGCGGCTGTTTGGCGCGAAAAAACGCGCCGCGCGTGAACGGGCGGCGGAAATGCTGGAGAAGGTGGGTCTCGGCCACGCCCTGCAAAAATATCCCGCCCAACTTTCCGGCGGGATGCAGCAACGTTTAGCCATCGCCCAGGCCTTCATCATGCAGCCGCGCGTCCTGCTGCTGGATGAGCCATTTGGGGCACTGGATCCCGGCATCCGCAAAGACATGCATGCGCTGCTGCTGCAGCTGTGGGGCGAAACCCGCATGACGGTCTTTATGGTCACCCACGATCTCTCCGAAGGCTTCAACCTCGGCACCCGTTTGCTGGTGTTCGATAAGGTGCGCCTCGATCCGCAGGCCCCGAATGCCTACGGCGCGCGCATCACCTACGACATTCCGCTCAACGAGACACGGCTTTCCAGCCTGAGCGGAACGGCTCCCGACAACGTGTATGCATTAAGAGGATAACCCTGTGAACACGACAACATTACGCGAAGAGACCCTGCCGGGCGGCGGCCACCTCTCCTTTGTGCTTAAGCGCGGGCAAATCCTGCGGATGACCGACATCGACGGCGGGGCGAACGTCAGCCTGATGATGCTTAACCCGCACGAGAAGAGCGAACGCCTGAACCTGCCGGACACCCTGAAAGGCCAGCACACTGCGCGCCTGACCGCCGGGCACTGTTTTTACTCGGATATGGGCCGCGTGCTGGCGGGCATTATCGCCGACACCTCTGGCTGGCACGATCCCTTTGGCGGCGTGCTTAACGCCGCTGAAGTCACGGAAAAATATGGTCAGGGACGTTATCAGGAGCTGCGCAACGGCTTCTACCGGAACGGCACCGACAATTTGCTGGTAGAGATGGGTAAGTGGGATCTCAACCTCGAAGATCTGCTGATGGTGGTGAACTTCTTCAGCAAAGTCACCGTAGATGATCAGGGGAAGTTCAGCTTCCACCGCGACCATTCCCGGCCGGGAAGCTACGTGGAGCTGTTTGCCCCGATGGACACCCTGATCGTGATGACCGCCTTGCAGCATCCGATGGACCCCTCCACCGAGTATGCCCCGCGCCCGGTACAGCTGAGCTGGCGGCAGGCCGGGGACGAAGAGGCGGCCATTAACGCACTCCTCACGCGCCCGGAAAACAGCCGCGCCATCACCAACACGCAACTTTTCGCCCTGTAAGGAGCCGTACTATGACCATTGTCAGCGAAAAACAGCCCCAGGATGCGATCTTCCGCCATGTGATCCCGGCGGGCGAGCCTTACCTGTTCGAAGTGAAAAAAGGCCAGACCCTGCGCCTGCTCGATCTGGAGGGCAACCAGGCGGTGGATACCCTGTTTTATAACGCCGATAACCCGCGCGAACGCTACGATGCACAGCGCACGCTGCGCCGCCAGAATAATGCCTATCTCACCAGCGGGAGCGTGCTCTACTCCAACCTCGGCAATCCGCTGCTGACCCTGGTGGCCGACACCTGTGGACGTCACGATACCCTCGGCGGAGCCTGCGCTCAGGAGAGCAATACCGTCCGCTATGCCCTCGACAAACGTCATATGCACAGCTGCCGGGACAACTTCCTTTGCGCCTGTCTGCACGATGGTCGCCTGCACAAGCGCGATATCGGCGCCAACATCAACTTCTTTATGAATGTGCCGGTGACCCCGCAGGGCGGGCTGACCTTTGCCGACGGCATCTCCGCGCCGGGGAAATATGTCGAGCTGCGCGCAGAGTGCAACGTCATCGTGCTGATCTCCAACTGCCCGCAGCTGAACAACCCCTGCAACGGCTGGAACCCAACGCCCGCGGAGGTGCTGGTATGGAACTGACGCCTACCCGCTGGCAGCGCCTGCGTCAGGCGTTGTATCGCCTGTTTGAAGTCCGCGCCGGACGCATCCTGCCTTAAACGTTTTTCCCCGTGGACGACCATGCGGTGAGCCAATTTTCGGCGGGACGACCCGCCACGATTGAGTCTGAACTATGTTGACAAAACTCCTGATTGCCAACCGCGGGGCGATTGCCTGCCGCATTCTGCGCACGCTGCGCGCCATGAACATTGGCGGCGTGGCGGTCTATTCCGAGGCGGATATCAGCAGCCTGCATATTCGCGAGGCCGACGAGGCCCTGAGCCTGGGCGACGGCCCGGCGGCGAACACCTATCTGGTCAGCGACAACATTATCGCCGCCGCAAAAGCCAGCGGTGCCCAGGCCATCCATCCGGGCTACGGCTTTCTGTCGGAAAACGCCGCCTTTGCCGAGGCGTGTGAGCAAGCCGGTATTGCCTTTGTCGGTCCCACGCCGGAGCAACTGCGCCTGTTTGGCCTGAAACATACCGCCCGGGCACTGGCCAAAGCCCAGGGCGTGCCGATGCTGGAAGGCACTGAACTGCTGGCGGATGTGAACGAGGCGCAGCAGGCGGCAGAGCAGGTGGGTTACCCGGTGATGCTGAAAAGCACCGCGGGCGGTGGCGGAATCGGGATGCGCGTGTGTTATACCGCCGCGGAACTGGTGGATGCTTTCGATGCGGTGGTGCGGCTGGGTAAAAACAACTTCAGCGATGCGGGCGTCTTTATTGAGAAGTACATCGAGCGGGCGCGGCATCTTGAAGTCCAGTTGTTTGGCGACGGCAAGGGGGAGGTGATTGCCCTCGGCGTGCGTGATTGCTCGGTACAGCGCCGTAACCAGAAAGTGCTGGAAGAGACGCCCGCGCCCAACCTGCCGGAGGGGATGGCCGATGCGCTCTGTGCGGCCGCGATCACCCTGGGCAAGGCGATTAACTACCGCAGCGCGGGAACGGTAGAGTTTGTCTATGACAGCGACGCCGCTCGCTTCTATTTCCTTGAGGTCAATACCCGTTTGCAGGTGGAGCATGGCGTTACCGAGCAGGTGTGGGGCGTGGACCTGGTGCGCTGGATGATAGAGCTGGCGGCCGGAACGCTGCCTCCGCTGGCCGCCCTGGCTGAAAGCCTCACCCCGTCGGGGCATGCCATTCAGGCGCGGGTCTATGCCGAAGATCCGGGTCGTCAGTTCCAGCCTTCTCCGGGTCTGCTCACCGAGGTGGTGTTCCCGGCGGATGACCGCCGCACCCTGCGCATCGACACCTGGGTAGAGTCCGGCTGCGAAGTCCCGCCATTTTTTGATCCGATGCTGGCGAAAATCATCGCCTGGCGACCCACGCGCGACGCGGCCATCGATGCCCTGCACGCCACGTTGGGTGATACCCGCCTGTACGGCGTGGAGACGAACCGCAGCTATCTGCAGCAGATTTTGACCTTTACGCCATTCGCCTGCGGCGAACCCTGGACCCGCTGTCTGGAAGGGCTGGAGTATCAGGCCTTCACCCTTGAGGTGCTGAGCGCTGGCACGCAAACCACGGTGCAGGACTACCCGGGGCGCACGGGCTACTGGGCGGTGGGGGTGCCACCTTCCGGGCCGATGGACAGCCGGGCGCTGCGTCTCGGCAACCGTCTGTTGGGCAATGACGACCGCGCCGCGGCGCTGGAGATCACCCTCGGCGGCCCGACGCTTAAATTCAACTGCGATGCCCAGTTGGTGGTGACCGGGGCCGAGATTGACCTTAGCCTGGACGGCGAGCCGCTGGAAAACAACCGGATTATTCATGTGCGTCGCGGCATGACGCTGCGGATGGGCGATATTGCTGACGCTGGCGTGCGCAGCTATCTGTGCCTGCGTGGCGGGTTTAACGTGCCGGATTATCTCGGCAGCAAAAGTACCTTTACCCTCGGGCAGTTTGGCGGTCATGCTGGACGCGCATTGCGTACCGGCGACGTTCTGCACATTTCGCCGTTAACCTCGCCGTGCCCGGAGCAGGCGCTGCCGCAGGCCTTGCACACCCGCCTGGCGGCGGTGCGGGAGCTGCGGGTGATCGCTGGCCCGCACGGTGCGCCGGAATATTTCACCCCTGACTACATGCAGACGTTCTTCGCTACCGACTGGGAAGTGCATTTCAACTCCAGCCGCACCGGCGTGCGCCTGATCGGCCCGAAACCCGAGTGGGTACGGGACAGCGGCGGCGAGGCGGGGCTACATCCGTCGAACATCCACGATAATCCCTATGCCATAGGCGCCGTGGATTTTACCGGCGATATGCCAGTGATCCTCGGCCCGGACGGCCCAAGCCTGGGTGGATTTGTCTGCCCGGTCACCATCATCGAGGCCGATTTACACGCGGTCGGGCAGTTGAAAGCGGGTGACAAAGTGCGTTTTGTCCCGGTAGATATCGCCACGGCCCGACGTCTGGCCCAGGCGCAGGAGGCGGAGATCCGCAGCCTGCACCCGCAGCAGCTCGAATGGCAGTCAGCGAAAGAGGCCTCACCAGTGGTGCTGGAGCAAGGACAGGGCGATAAACGGCTGGTGGCGCGTCTCTCCGGCGATACCCATCTGCTGCTGGAGATTGGCGATCCTGAGCTGGATCTGGTCCTGCGTTTTCGCGCCCACGCCCTGATGCAGGCCCTGGAGGCGCGGGCGTTTGAGGGGGTTATCGATCTGACGCCGGGCATTCGCTCGCTGCAAATTCACTATCAGCCCGAGGCGCTAAGCCTGGCGAGCCTGCTGGATAGCGTGGCCGGGATTTGGCATGACGTCTGCGAGCAGGCGTCGCTGGATGTGCCGTCGCGCATCGTCTGGCTGCCGCTCTCCTGGGACGACCCGGCCTGCCAGAAAGCCATCGACAAATACATGACCACCGTGCGGCGGGATGCCCCCTGGTGTCCGAGTAACCTTGAATTTATTCGCCGCATTAACGATCTGGCGAATGTCGATGAAGTCTACAAAACGGTGTTTGACGCCAGCTATCTGGTGATGGGACTGGGGGATGTCTATCTCGGTGCGCCGGTGGCAACGCCGCTGGATCCGCGTCATCGTCTGGTCACTACTAAATACAACCCGGCGCGTACCTGGACGGCGGAAAACTCGGTGGGGATCGGCGGGGCCTATCTGTGCGTCTATGGCATGGAGGGGCCGGGTGGATATCAGTTTGTCGGCCGGACGTTACAGATGTGGAATCGCTATCACGCCGTCGATGATTTTGGTGGCAAGCCCTGGCTGCTGCGCTTCTTCGACCAGATCCGCTTCTATCCGGTCTCTGCTGAGGAGTTGATCACCATCCGTCGCGACTTCCCGCTGGGGCGCTATCCGCTGCGCATCGAGCACACCACCCTGAAACTGGCCGAGTATCAGCAGTTCCTGGCTGACGAAGCCCAGGGCATAGAGGCGTTTCGCGCCCATCAACAGGGGGCTTTTAACGCCGAGCGTGAGCGCTGGATTGCCAACGGCCAGGCGCATTTCGACAGCAGCGATGTGCTGGCGGAGGAGGGCGAAGATGCACCGCTCCAGCCAGGACAGGCAGGTATCGACAGCCCGATTTCCGGCAACCTGTGGCAAGTCAATGTCGAACCCGGTCAGCCGGTACGCGAGGGCGATGTGCTGGTGGTGCTGGAGTCAATGAAGATGGAGATCCCGCTGCTGGCCTCGCAGGACGGCGTGGTTAGCCAGGTGCGTGTCCAGCCGGGTTCGTCGGTGCGCGCGGGTCAGTGTGTAGTGGTTCTGGAGAAAACAGCATGATGCATCCCTTTGATTTACGGCTTGATGCCCTGACGCAGGCTTACCGTGATGGCCGTTTTACGCCGCGGGAAGTGATCGCCACCCTGCGCGAGCGGGCGCTGGCGTTAAACCCGGAGTTCAACACCTTTATTTATCTCCTTACCTCCGAAGAACTGGAGCCGTACCTCGCTGCGCTGGACGGTGCGGCGCCGCAGACGTTGCCGCTTTATGGCGTGCCTTTTGCCATCAAAGACAATATCGATCTGGCGGGTATCGAGACCACCGCAGCCTGCCCGGCGTTTGCGTACCGGGCCGGGCAGGATGCGACCATCGTCGGCCAGTTGATTGCGCTGGGGGCAATTCCGCTGGGTAAAACCAATCTTGACCAGTTCGCCACCGGCTTAAACGGCACGCGCTCGCCTTACGGGCTTTGTCGTAACAGCGTTAATGCGGATTATCCCTCGGGTGGCTCCAGCGCCGGGTCGTCGCTGGCGGTAGCGCTGGGGCTGGCGAGCTTTGCCCTCGGCACGGATACCGCCGGGAGCGGTCGTGTTCCGGCTGCGCTGAATAATCTGGTCGGGCTGAAAGCCACCAAAGGGTTAATTTCCACCGCCGGCGTGGTGCCAGCCTGTCGGACGCTGGACTGCGTGACCTTCTTCACGGCCACCGCTGACGAGGCCAGTCAGCTGCTGGCCCTGACGGCGGTGAAAGACCCGCGCGACGACTACAGCCGCGCCAACCCGGCGTGGAACGGGGCGCAGTCCTTTGGGGTGCCTGAGGCAGGTTTCCGCTTTGGCGTGCCGGACCAACTGGAGTTCCTCGGCTGCGCGGAGAGCGAAGCGCTCTGGCACCGCGCCCGTGAGCGACTCACGGCGCTGGGCGGCGTTCCGGTGACCATCGACTTTGCGCCGTTTTTAGCGGCGGCGACGCTACTGTACGACGGCCCGTGGGTGGCGGAGCGCTATCACGTTGCCGGAAAACTGATTGAGCAGCAGCCGGAGGCAGTATTGCCGGTGATCCGCGATGTGCTGCGCAAAGCCCCCGGCACCGACGCGGTGGCGGCGTTTGACGCCCAGTACAAACTCCAGCATTTCAAAACCCTGTGCGACGAAATCATGGCGGAACTGGATTGTGTGCTAACCCCGACCTATCCGCGCCCGGTGACGCTGGCAGAGCTGGCGGAGGAGCCGGTTAAACGCAATTCCGAGCTTGGGGTTTACACCAACTTCATGAACCTGCTGGACTACGCCGCCGTGGCGGTGCCTGCGGGTGTAATGGCGAATGGCCTGCCGTCGGGCGTGACGCTGTTTGGTCGGGCCTTCACCGACCAGTATCTGCTCAGCCTTGCCGGGGCGTTACAACGTCACCAGAACCTGGCCTTACCCGGCGATCGCCTGATCCAGACAGCTGAACCTGCTACCCCCGCCACGCACGATCGCCTGTCGGTCGTGGTCTGTGGGGCGCATCTGGACGGGCTGGCGCTCAACCACCAGCTACGCCAGCGGGGAGCCGTTCTGCGAGAAGCAACCCACAGCGCGCCGCACTATCGGCTTTACGCTCTGGCTGAAGGAAAACGCCCAGGCATGGTGCGCGACCGGGAGCAGGGAGCGGCCATTGCCGTTGAGGTATGGGAAGTGCCCCATACTGAAGTGGGGTCGTTTCTGGCAGGCATCCCGGCCCCGCTGGGACTGGGCAAAGTGGAGCTGGAGGACGGGCGCTGGTTAACAGGGTTTATCTGCGAAGAGTATGGTTTGCAGGGGGCGCAGGAGATAACGGCGTTTGGTGGCTGGAGAGCCTGGCTTGCCCACCAGGGGTGAGCAGCCAGGCATCTCGTTAACGGTACAGCGGCTTTTCTGCCACTGGGATCAACAACGTGGATTGCCACTCTGCCAGCGTCAACTGCGCAAGCTGTCCCAGCGCACGGTAGAACGGGTGGCCCGCGTTTTCGACAAACAGGGTAAGAAAACGCGAGCTCCACGGCAGAAGATGCCAGGCCAGCAGCTGATCCCGCTCCGCATCCCGGCCTGTTTCGGCCAGCCATGCGGCCAGCAGCAGCAGGGTGCCAAAGTGATCTTCCGGTTCATTCTGCGCCATCTCAAAGGCGATACCGTTGTCGCGCATCCACTGGCGCAGTGCCAGAGTGGAGTCGCCAAACAGTACGCTCTCGCGATCCAGCCAGACCGATCCCCATGGCGGCGCGGGAAGCGCCCAGGGGCCAATAAACAGCCGCTGCCACGCATCCGGGAGCGCTTCGTCAGACGGCTGGCGCAGGATCTCTGCGACAGGGGCTAACTGCCCGGACGGCAGCGGCCAGTCCTGCTGCCAGTCGCCCCCGGTCAACGCCGCCACCAGCGGTGCAGCCTGCTCGCTGTCAGGGGCGAAATAAAACAGTGCGCCCAGTACCCGGGCGGTAAACGCAAAACCTTCATTCATTACTGCATTCCTTGAACGGCGCGGGTTGCCCCGCGCGCACAGATTATCCGGCAATCGCCATACCCACGGTCATATGCAGACCGTAGAAGACGCCGCGGCCAATAAGCTCCCCGACCACCACCAGCAGCAGCCCCAGCGCCAGTCCTACTGGCGTAGGTACTTTGCGACGCACCAGTGCGCACAGCCAGCAGCCCAGACCGGCCGCGAGCAGCATGATACGCCAGACCTGTAGGGAACCATAATCCGGGACCAGGGCGTTGGCCTGCTGGACAGAACTGTGGATCGAACCGAGATCGTGGCTTTGCAGAACCACCGCCGCCGCGCTGACCAAGAGTGCGACAACGGCGATGCCTGCTGCTACATGCGCGTTAAACGGCACCTTCGCCATCCGCACCAGCAGGGCGGCGAACAGCGGGCCGCCGAGCAGCATGGTCAGGAAGAAGTTCAGGGTGGTGTAGCCATTGTGCCAGGTAGGCACCGTGTCTATCTGATACACGCGAGTCATCGCCCAGACAAAGACCAGCCCCAGCACCATGCTCAGCACCAGCCAGATCCTGCCCAGCACCGCGGGCATTTTGCCGAGCACGGCCACTAACCACCAGAAGCCGCCGACGGCGAAGAACAGCGTCCCGCTGGCGATTTCGTTGCTCAGGCCGGATGCGCCGACGCGATTAAGGGAGTTAAAGGCGCGCAGCGGTGAGCCGAGGTGCAGGATCGAGGCGACAAAGCCCACGCCCATCACCAGCCATAAAAAGAACATGCTGCGCACCAGCCGGTTGCGCGCCATCGGGTCGCGCTCCCGCAGCCAGGCGACGCCCGCCACAATCAGCGCCCCCGCAACACACTGGCCTAGTACGGTAAAAATGACCAGCGGCCATTCATGCCATCCGTTTCCCATCTCACACCTCCTGCGGATTAGCCAGATAGCCGGTGGTATCACCCGTGGGT